>Ga0307379_10014313_pt1 | contig 10231 bp, 7 predicted proteins | sample UN2MG_FD_202237 | JGI IMG/M metagenome (GOLD analysis project Ga0307379, IMG submission 202237) | Soil microbial communities from Risofladan, Vaasa, Finland - UN-2 | ecosystem: Environmental > Terrestrial > Soil > Coastal area > Acid sulfate soil | place: Finland: Risofladan, Vaasa | collected... | reverse complement strand
CGACATTCATATCGCTGCCTTTGGGCTGGGTAACAGGGCATGCGTTTGATGGCACGGTGCTGCCGCTGGTCGCAGGATTTGCCCTCCTGGGGGCGGTTTCGATGATTATAATGTGGCTGACCGAACGCGGTCTTGCCCACGATATCTAATTGATTTTCCACATTTCTTTTGGCGCGCGGGTGGTCAGCAGACGGCAGCCGTCTTCGGTGATGACAACATTTTCCTCGTGAACCAGCATTTTGCCATCGCCATAATCCATGCCGGGTTCAATGGTCATCACCATGCCAGGTTTCATAACCGTTTGATCTGACAGCATATTTGACGGCGGTTCGGTGAGTTGCAGGCCGAGGCCATGACCCAGGCGGCCAACATTGCCACCTGTGGCTCCCGCATCAGCCATAACCGAATTCATTGCGGCCGCAAGATCGGCGCAGGTGGCGCCAGGGCGTGCAGTAGCAATGCCTGCCTCTGTGGCGCGCCATACAATATCTTGTGTTTTCAATGTCTTGTTGTCGATTTCATCGACTGCAAAGTTACGGTCAAAGTCGCAGAAATACCCATCAAAGGTTGCGCCGAGATCGATGAACAGCACATCGCCGCCAGCAAGCTCGCGGTCATTCGGTCCGACGATGATCTGATCATACCCGGAACGGCCCGCTGTAACTGCCATAAAAGGCACTGAATCTGCTCCCAGTTCAGTCAATTTCAACCTGAATTGCCGCGCAATTTCATGTTCGTTCATGCCAATTGTCAGCAAATTCGGCAAAGCGGCGTATGCAGCGCTGCCAATCTTGCAAGCGCGTTCAATCTTGGTTATTTCGGCGGCAGACTTCACCATGCGCAAAGCCCAGATCAGCGGAGATGCATCAGCAAATTCAATACCGGTGCAGGCAGATCTGATGCGGTCAAAATCAGCGATGGGCATGCGGATGATACTCTCGCGCCCCATTTCCCAGCCGACGCGGCCATACTTTCGCGGCAGGTCATCCAGCACCTGAGCCATCAGCGAAACGCCATCGTCTTCAGGTTGCGGCGCAGGCCAGGTTCTGATGTCCTTGACCCATGTTCTGGCCAGCCCCGGTTCGCCGATGGTAGGGATGACGGCGACGGGTTCGCCACCTCGCGGCAATACTAGAAACCATGGCCTGGTCGGGCTTTCCCAGAACTGGGTGACGAAGCCGGCAAAGTAGCGCCAGTTGGTCGGCGCGGTGATGACAACCGCATCCAGTTCGCGCGCGCTCATCTCTTGCTGTGCCCGTGCCATGCGAACTTCAAATTCTGCGAGGGGAAAGCCTCTGTTCATGTCTTCAATCCAAATCTTGCGCATCGATTCGCACTACGTGCGATCCGGATGCTGCTTGATCAGTTCTCCAGTCAGGGCACGATCTATCAGCGCGCGGGTTTCGTCAACGCCGTAGAGCGCAACGAATGATCCAAACCGCGGCCCCTGTTTTTCGCCGAGCAGGATTTCATAGAGTGTGTTGAACCATGCCAGCGACACGCCAACCGAGCCATCCTTGTTCTCCTTGGTATAAGGCTCGCGGCGGCCAACATCATATATGGCGGTCTGAATGTCTTCCGGCGTTGCGCCCGCAGGCAGCTTGCCCAGAACATCAGACAGGTCACGCAACGCGGTTGCTTCGTCGTCTGTCGCGGTCCGGTACTGCTTGGCGGGTTTTACGAAGTCTTCAAAATACTTCAGCGCAAAGCCTGCAAGTTGATCGAGATGCGGGTGGGCCTGTGCTGTCACATCAGGTGAATAGCGCTGAATGAACATCCACAGCCCGTCCTTTGTTGCAGCGTTGGCAACCGCTGCCAGATTGAGCAGCAGGGCAAAGCTGACCGGCATGTCGGCGGTTGGCGGATTGCCATTGTGAATATGCCAGACGGGGTTGTTGTTCCGGTCTTTCAGGTCCTGGCGCTGGAATGCCGACAGGTACTGGAAGTACTCGTCAACAGCGCGCGGGATGACGTCGAAGTACATCCGCTTGGCAGTGCGCGGCTTGTTGTACATGAACAGCGAAAGGCTTTCAGTGGGCGCATAGGTGAGCCACTCGTCAATGGTCAGGCCATTGCCCTTGGACTTGGAAATCTTTTCACCGTTCTGGTCGAGGAACAATTCGTAGACATAATGCTCAGGTGCATGGCCGCCCATGGCGACGCAGATCTTGTCGTAGAGCTGCGCATTTGGTCCGTGGTCCTTGCCGAACATTTCAAAGTCCACACCAAGCGCTGCCCAGCGCGCCCCAAAGTCAGGCTTCCACTGCAACTTAACATTGCCACCGGTGACAGGCACAGTGACCTCGGTGCCGTCCTCATCCTCAAAGGTAATGGTGCCGTCCTTGCCGTTCACATTTTTCATCGGGACGTACAGGACGCGGCCTGATGCTGGCGAGATGGGCAGGAAGCACGAATAGGTCGCCTGGCGTTCTTCGCCCAGGCTTGGCAGCATGATGTCCATGATCTTCTGGTAGCGCTCGCAGGCGCGCAGCAGAATGTCGTCCAGCTTGCCGGATCTGTAATACTCGGTCGAGCTGCCAAATTCATACTCGAAGCCAAACGTATCCAGAAAACGCCGCAGCATGGCATTATTGTGATGGCCGAAACTTTCAAACTCACCAAAAGGGTCTGGAACCGAGGTCAGTGGCCTGTGCAGGTTTTCTCGCAGCATGTCCTGGTTGGGTACATTGTCCGGCACCTTGCGCATGCCGTCCATGTCGTCAGAGAAACACAGCAGTCGGGTCGGCATGTCCGACATGAGCTCAAACGCGCGTCGCACCATGGTGGTGCGCGCAACCTCGCCAAAGGTGCCGATATGCGGCAGGCCGGACGGGCCATAGCCTGTTTCAAACAGGATGTAATCGTGGCGGGTTTTCCCGGCCTCAATCCGCTTTAACAGCTTGCGGGCTTCTTCGAATGGCCAGGCCTTGCTTTCAAGGGCGGCAGCACGAAGCGCCGGGTCTACAGGTGTCTTGGACATGGGATTTCCGACAATCTTGGTGAAAGGGGTAATCTTTGACCAAAACCTGTGCCAGATTGCGCCTCGAACATAAAGAGCCGATTCGTAATTTGATGAATGACCACCAAAACCAGAATGCCACAGTGCCAGCGGTAGAGGACGCAAACCTTCCGTCGGTGATGGTGCTTGACGGTGTGGCAGCGCTGGTTCTGGATGCCGCTGGCACTGCGCAAAAGCTCACTGCTGCTGCGGCGCTGAAGGCGCTGGGTGCACAACCGTATCTGGTATGTCATGCAGGCTATCTGGTAAATAGGCTGGCTCTGGCGGCGCAGGTGCCGCAAGGGGTTGTGCGCACCGCGCGTGAGCAGGCCCACCTTGATATCTGTGAACTGTTCGCCTTTACCGCACCTGCGGTGATGGCAGTGCCAACTGCACGCGGACTGGCGTCAGCGCTCGCGCTTGAAGCGAGTGCGGCTGACGCAACGCTGGTCGTCAACATTGCGCAAGCACTTCTGGCGCGGCTGGCAAAGGATAACTACCCCAACATTCGCGAAGCCTTTCAGGTTGCCGGTTTTCTGGCCCGGGGGAAATGGCCCTGGGCAAAGCTGGTGCTTGCGCGACTGGACAAGGGCGGAAAGCGCGACGCTGCATCGATTTTCGCAACCGGCCTGAATGTCTGGGACCGGCTGGATGAGTGGGAGGATGATGGTCCGCGCACGCCCGGCGCGCATGAGCCGGTGACGCCTGCAGAAGCCCAGAAATTTCTGGCAGCCGTGCTCGGTGGTGCATCAGAAGCCCGCCCTCAACAGGTGGAGTATGCAGGTGCTGCAACAGCTGCATTCGCGGCGCGCGAAACACCGACGAGCAATTCAATTGTACTGGCTGAGGCGGGTACCGGCCTTGGCAAGACGCTTGGTTACCTGGCGCCTTCCTATCTTTGGGCAACGCGCAACAGGCAGGCTGTATGGATCTCAACCTACACCAAAAACCTGCAACGACAGCTGGAACAGGAAACCGCCCGGCTGGTGCCGGACCCTGCTGAACGCCGTCACAGGATTGTGGTGCGCAAGGGCAGGGAAAATTATGTCTGCCTGCTGAACCTGCAGGAAACCTTTGCCCGCATGACAGCGTCCAACCCGCGCTCTGCGCTGATGGCTGGACTGATTGCGCGATGGGTCAGGTATTCAAAGGACGGCGACATGGTGGGTGGTGATTTTCCTGCCTGGCTGATGGGCCTGTTTTACGACAGCAACACGGGCGACCGGGCGATGACGCCGATGGGGCTGGGCCTGACGGACCGGCGGGGCGAGTGCATTTATTCCGCCTGCACGCATTATCGCAAATGCTTCATCGAAAAGGCAGTACGGGCAGGCCGCAAGGCTGATCTGGTGATCGCAAATCATGCTCTGGTCTTGAACCAGGTGGCGGTAGACCATGCGCTGGGTGAAGCGGAGGTTGATGAGGATCAGGAACGCGCCGGTGGATTGAAACGGCTGGTGTTCGATGAAGGCCATCATTTGTTTGATGCCGCTGACAGTGCGTTTTCAGGTCATCTGACAGGTCTCGAAACAACCGAATTGCGGCGCTGGATACGCGGGCCTGAATCGCAGCGCAGGCGCGGCCGGGGGCTAGTGGACCGGCTGGGTGATCTGGCAGGTGATGATGACAGATCAGAAACATTGCTGGCAGAGGTTCTGGCTGGCGCATTGTGCCTGCCCGGACCGGGGTGGATGCGGCGCATTCAGGCAGGCCAGCCAGATGGTGAAACCGAAGCCTTCCTGGCGCTGGTCCGGCAACAGGTGATTGCGCGGGCTGATGCAAAGCAGACAGGCAATCTTGAAACCGATTGCCGCCCGTTCATTGACGGTTTGCAAGCGGCGGCCGGAACGCTTGCGGCCGCCATGATTGACCTGAAGCGGCCGATGAGCGGCCTGGCCAGGCAGTTGATGAAGCGGCTGGATGACGAGGCGGCAGAGCTGGCCAGTGCAGAGCGCGCCCGCATCGAGGCGCTGGCGCGGTCCCTGACACGGCGGTCGGAGCTGATGCTGGGCGGGTTTGTCGACATGCTGAGCCGGCTGGTCGATGAGACGCGGCCGGAGTTTTGCGACTGGTTTTCGGTCGAGCAGGCCTGGGACCGCGAAATTGATGCGGGGTTGCATTCGCACTGGGTAGACCCGACCGTGCCGCTGGCAAGTGCGGTGTTGCAACCGGCCGACGGTATCATCATCACATCGGCCACGCTTCGCGACAGGCCGCCTGAAATGCCGGATGACTGGCGCAACGCAGAAATGCGGACGGGGTCGGTGCATCTGCCCTATCCGGTGATCCGGCACAGCTGGGACTCGCCGTTTGATTATCTGAAAAACTCCCGTCTTGTCGTGGTCAACGACATGGGACGTGAAAACATGGATCATCTGGCGGCGGCATACAGGGAGCTGTTTTTCGCTGCAGGCGGCGGGGCGCTTGGGCTGTTCACCGCTATTTCACGGCTTCGCGCGATACATCGCAGGCTGGTTCAGCCGATGGCAGAAGCGGGACTGCCGCTGTATGCGCAACATGCAGACCCGATCGACACCGGTACGCTGGTTGACATGTTCCGGTCTGAAAAAAATGCCTGTCTGCTGGGCACCGATGCGGTGCGCGACGGGGTCGACGTGCCGGGCGATTCATTGCGCCTGATTGTCATGGACAGGGTGCCGTGGGGCCAGCCAACCATTCTGGAGCGGGCGCGCCGTGGCGCATTCGGCGGGCAGGTATGGCAGGACATGCAGGTTCGACTTCGGCTTAGACAGGCGTTTGGCCGCCTGATAAGACAGGCATCGGACAAAGGCTGCTTCGTCATGCTGGATGCGCGCATGGCAAGCCGGTTTTCAACGGCATTTCCCGCCGGCCTGCCCGTTGAAAGGGTCGGCCTTGTGGAGGCGATAGACATTGTCAAGGATTTTGGAAGGTCACACACATGAGTAAAGCTGCAGAAAAAACCATAAGTCATCACAAGGCGCTGGTCTATGTCATGATGACGATGATCGCGGTGGACGCGAAGATCGGCAATGCAGAGCTCGCCCGCATTGGCAGGCTGGTGCAGACGCTTCCGGCATTTTCAGGCTTTGATCCTGAACGGCTGACCAACGTGGCTCAGGAGTGCGGCGAAATCCTGCAGGAAGAGACCGGTCTTCAAACCGTGCTGGCGCTGATCAAGGGCGGACTGCCAAAGGGCTTGCGTGAAACTGCCTATGCACTGGCGATTGAGGTTGCCATTGCCGACCGCAACATCGCGCGCGAGGAAATCCGTTTTCTGGCCATGTTGCGCGACGAGCTGGACCTGACGAAGCTGCAGACGGCGGCACTGGAGCACGCTGCCATTGCGCGATATCAGTCAGCCTGATTTCGCGTGGACCGAGGCATTCTGGCCGACGTGATGGTTTTCGGGAAGCTCGCTGCCGGGGGGGAAATCCTTCGCGTCAAACACTGAAAACCTACTGTCGTGGATCAGGCAGCTTTGCCTTGCCGTGGGCCACACTTGCGCCCTCAGGAACCATTGATCCAGATGCCAGTTTGCCAGCGCGGTTGACTTGAACCCTTTAAGCAATTCCTCAAGGGGAGGCAGGACGCCTCCAACCCCGCCCCACATGCCAGCCAGCATGACTTCAGTGTGGGTCCACCAGTCACGCATGATGTGAAATGCCTTGCCTGATGCCAGCCATTCATCAACCGCGGCCTTTTCGCGAATGTTGATGATCGAGTCTGCATCGCGCACCAGGAAGTGCCGCGTGTGCCCGTCATTCATCGGCAGGAACCGCCAGAACAACCCGTCAAAGGGGTTGGTTCGCGTTGCCATGATGACTTGTGCACCTTGCGCATTCAGTTCATCACGCACTTTCTGCGGCACGGTGCCGTCGCAATAGAAACGGCACGTCCAGCCGGGATAGATGGTGGGTGCACGCCGGGCATTCTCCAGTGCGCCTGTCATGTATTTTTCACCATCGCCCCACAGCGAGAATGCAATGATGTTGCGGGTAGGGTCACCAGCACAAAAGCCGGGCAGTTCCCCGGGGATCGGATGGACGGTTCCTGATTTCGCGGCGGCAGCGTCCTTGAGGCGCAGCGATATTTCACCGTGCCGGCGGGCGTCATCGAACCGGTTGAGACGGTAATGCACCGAAGCCAGCGCATCATGGGTATTAGCGACATCCGGAGCCGCCTTGAGCGCACGGCACAAGGTTGCCCGTGCTTCTTCGAGCCTGCCAAGCCGCGAAAGTATGACACCAAAGTTTGACAGCGCCTCAGGATCGTCGGGGCGGAATTTCAGGGCATTCTGAAACACATTGGCAGCAGAGGGCAAGTCGCCGTGGGCAAACAGGAAGGCCGCCAGCCTGATCTGGTCCTCGGCACTATCAGGCTTTGTTGGGCCGATTGCGTTGACCACGGCCAGTTGCCCCTTGATGGCGTCAGGAAACCGGCCGGCGCCATAGTGTGCAAGTGCATCGCTGCGTTGTTTTGTGAGGTTATCACCGCTGACTGTCAGGTCTATCGCTCCCAGAAAATCTGCACTGCATACAGGTGGTGGTTCACCTGTGCTGCCCCCGTTGAGACAAAGGCATAATACCTGTTCAGCAGGTTGCGCTTGTGCCCGGCAGAGTCGAGCCACTGCATGAACAAGCGCCTTGCCTTTTCCTTGTCGACCTCGCCGTCCTGACGGTCACGTGCAGCATTTTCACCAAAGTCACCACGCTCGTCCGGGTCGGCAAAGGCTTCAAACCTCTTGCGAAAACTGTAGCCTGATTCGGACTGGTGGCCGACGAAATTGCCCTTCACCATCTCAAGTGCCTGGGCTCGCGCCATGCCACGCAGCAGGTCTGATGCCTGCACCGGCTGACGCTTGGCGCGATAGCGGGCCTCGGCTGCGAGAAGATCAAGGTAGGCCTCAAGATCCGGCCTGATGACGGCACCTCGCGGCGGGCTGGCCAGCATGGCATCCGCATAGGCGCGATAGCCGCTCGCAGCCTTGACAGGCAGGATCAGTGTTGCAGTTGCAAGGCCGGCAGCAAAGCTGCGTCGCGTGATCGCCGTCATGATCAAGTCTCCGAAATGAATGATGAGATGGCGCTCAATACTGCCGCCTTTTGGTCCTTTTGTGGCGAGTGTCCACAGCCATCAAGAATGAGCTTTTTAACAGGTCCACCAGAGTTTTGAGCGATGGTGTCAATCTGGGCAAGCGTTCCATAGTCATCGTCGCGACCCTGTATGGCAAGTATGGGTACCATGATCTGCGGCAGATATTTCGTTATATCCCAGGGTCGAAAATCAGGATCGAGCCAGCTGTCGTTCCAGCCATGAAATGCGCAGTCAACATTGTTGCCGTGATGTCGTTTGAGATGGTCACGCAGCTTGGTTGTGTTCCAGGCTGCGCGCGCCGCCCGGATGCCCTCGATTGAAATGTCCTCGACAAAAACATGTGGCGCCATCAGCACCAGGCCTTTCAACCCGGCATCAGGTTCATGGCCTGCATATATGGCTGAAATGGATGCCCCATCGGAATGGCCAATGAGAAAATGGTCCTGACCTTCAAGTGCCGCAATGATGTGGGGCAGCACGTCGGTGGCTTCATCATGCATGTATGTCAATGGCCAGGGAAGGCTCCTGGCGCTGGAGTTGCCATAGCCTGCGCGGGAGTACACCAGAACACCGCACCCGGTTGCTTCATGCAACTGGTCCGGAAAATCCCGCCACATCGACACACACCCCAAACCCTCATGCAGCAGGATCACAACCGGCTTGCCCGCCTTGCCGCGCATGAACCGGCTTTCCAGCTTGTGGCCTGCCACATTGATAAAACCGTCAGCTTCAAAAGGGTCAGGCAAGTTCACGCTCTCAATTTGAAACGCTGGATTTTACCTGTTGCGGTTTTTGGCAGGTCAGAAACGAATTCGATCCAGCGAGGGTATTTCCACGGGCCTGCATGTGCCTTGACGTGTTCCTTCAACGTCTCAAACAGACCTTCACTTGAGTAACCCTCATTCAAGACCACAAATGCCTTCGGCTTGACCAGTCCCTCGTCATCATCATGGGCGACAACAGCTGCCTCGAGAACGGCTTCATGACTGACCAGTGCTGACTCAACCTCAAACGGGGATACCCAGATACCGGACACCTTAAACATGTCGTCGGTACGCCCGCAATATTGATAGAAGCCGTCCTCATCGCGGATGTACTTGTCGCCGGTGCGTGCCCATTTGCCTTCAAAGGTCGACTGGGTTTTCTCGCGTTTGTTCCAGTAGCCATTGCAGCATGATGCCCCTGAAACCAGCAGTTCGCCGATCTCGTCAGCTGGCAATTCCTCGTTGTTCTCGCCCACCAGCCGCAATTCATACCCTGGAACCGCCTTGCCGGTGGTGCCGCGTTTCTGGCCATGCGGGCCGTTTGACAGGAAAATGTGCAGCATCTCGGTCGAGCCGATGCCATCCCATATCTCGATGCCGAACCGCTTCTGCCAGGCGGCGGAAACATCCGGCGGCAAAGCCTCACCTGCGGATATGCATTTCACCAGTTTGCCTGAGCCTGTCTGCGGAGTGCAGGTCTTGTCTGCCAGCATGGCGGCATAAAGCGTTGGCACGCCAAAGAAGATAGTCGGGCTGTGGGCGTGCAGTTTTTCCTGCACGGCTTTGGGGGTCGGTCTGCCGGCCAGCAGGACGGTGGTCGCGCCAACCGAAAGAGGAAATGTCAGCGAATTACCCAGGCCATAGGCAAAGAACAACTTGGCGGCTGAAAAGCAGACATCGTTTTCGCTGATGCCAAGCGTCTGTGCACCATAGGTGTCAGCGGTGTCCATGAGGCTGGCATGCACGTGCATGACGCCCTTGGGCTGGCCTGTTGACCCGGAAGAATAGAGCCAGAAGGCAACTTCATCCGATGACGTGTCAGCGGCTTTGTGAGCGTCATCAGCATTGCCCAGCAGCACATCAAGCGATTTGTGCGGGCCTGCATCACCATTGGCGATAATGACATGGGTGAGGAACGGCAGCTCGGGCAGGATTGCTTCCACGGCGGGCAACAAGGCAGCAGAGACAAACAACACCTGTGACCGGCTGTCGGACAGCATGTATTTGTACTGGTCTGTCGTCAGCAGCGTATTCAGCGCAACAGGCACCATGCCCGCCCGAATCGCGCCGACAAATACGCCCGGCCAGTCAACCGTGTCGTGCATGAGGACGCCGATACGTGCCTCGCGCGCTATACCGAGGCCTTCAAGCACATTGGCAACCCGCCTTGTGT
>Ga0307379_10014311_pt1 | contig 10231 bp, 7 predicted proteins | sample UN2MG_FD_202237 | JGI IMG/M metagenome (GOLD analysis project Ga0307379, IMG submission 202237) | Soil microbial communities from Risofladan, Vaasa, Finland - UN-2 | ecosystem: Environmental > Terrestrial > Soil > Coastal area > Acid sulfate soil | place: Finland: Risofladan, Vaasa | collected... | reverse complement strand
AATCTCAAAGTCAACGGCCACGTACTGGCATCGCACGAGTTCATCCAGAAGGAAGTCGTACTGGGGATCCACCAGGTGCTCGGCGTGGTGCGTCACGTCGTTGTACTTCATATCCGGGTTGTAATAGGCCGTGTTCGGCGCACTCGAATTGTAGCCGTAGTTGAGCAGCCACCAGTTGATGGCACGCTCACAGTGGCCGGGCCTGGCGGTCCCGAAATGGGTGGTCAGGTGGCCGTAGATGGCGTCAGCATTTTGCTGGGGCGTCTGAGTGTCCAGACCCCATCCCGCCCCCGCCAGAACGTTGGCGGCCGCCGCCTGCCAGCACGAATTGTCGGGTGCCGGCACCGCCGGGTTCTTGTTCACGTCCGGAACCTCTATCAGATTGGCCGGGTCCTCCGGCTGCGAGTACTTGTACACGTCATACGGCGGCCCAATCGCGGCGAACACTGGTGCCACAAACAGCAGGACAACCAAACCCGCCATCATGCATCGAATTGTCGTTCTCGCTTGCATCATCTTTCCCCTTTCGGTTCTTTCTCGGAGGTCGCACCATTGCTTCCTCCGGCCCCTCTGTGGGGCTGTTTCCGTCATAGGCCCCCCGTCCGCCTGCGCCCGGCGCCGTGAACACCAAACCGGGACCAACGGAACGGCTCCTGCCACCCATGACAAACGGCCGGTTCCCGGGTATCACCGGAAACCGGCCGTTCGGCAGCAGAACCGAAAAAAGCGGGCCGGACTCCGTTACCCGGAGTCCAGCCCCGCAACACACGCTATCTGACCAGTTAGACTGGCCCCTCTCGACCAACAGTATAACACAGAATCCGCCAGAGTCAATTTTGCAGCCGCGGAAACTGCACCATTCTCTACCTTCGCCGCCGGATCAGGACCCCTGCGGCGCCGAGGCCCAGCAGGGCCAGCGTGGCCGGTTCGGGCGTGATGACGAACGCCAAGTCAAGCGACTGCCCCTCGATGATCAACTCGCGGTACTCGGCCAGTTGCTCAGGAAGCCCTTGGTGGCGGGCCTCTGTATAGAAATACGTGGCGTCGTCCATGAACTGCGTCAGGGATGTCTTCCAGCCGAGTTCCACCGCGTTTCCGTCCAGGTCCTCCGCCGCGACGTTAAGTTGGAGCCAGTAGATTTCGCCCTCCGTCTGGATGAAGGGATCGTCGCCGGAGACCGAGGTGTCGGGGATGTTCACCTGATAGATGTGGTCGTGGTCTCCCGGAGTGGCCTCCTGCCACAGCGGGTCGAACCATCCCTGTTGCCCCACATCCCAATGGGTGACCTGGAACTCACACGGGTCGTAGAAGAAGGCCTCCCACCGCTGCTCGCCGGGCCTGCTGTAGTCGTCGGGTATGGCCGGGTCGGCGGGGACGTTGTCGTAGATCCACATGCCCAGCGATGTGATCTGGAAGGGCACGATCTTGTCCGGGTTGGCATCGAGCGTATCGCCCCGCATCGAGACCCAGAAGTGGATGTCACTGACCGGCCCCGTGCCGCTGCACTCCCAGTCGTCGGCCGGAACAGCGGCGCTGACAAAGTACTCTTGACCGGTTGGGTCCTCTAACATCGTGTGCGACCAGAAGTCGACGTCCCAGCCGTTGGGGTCCGGCATCTGGGGGAAGTGCATCTTGTGGTTCGTGGCGTTCATCGGGTCCGCCGCGTTCGGGCGCCAGTCGGCTGTTGCCGCCTGCGCCAGGACCAGTACAGCCAAACCAAGCATCATCCACGAAGAAGTTCTTGCTGTTCTTGCTGCGTTCATCGTCTTTCCCCTTTCGGTTCTCGCCTCGGAGGTCGCACGGTTACTTCCTCCGCGCCACTGCGTGGGGCTGTTTCCGAAATACGCTCTATCACCAAAGCCCGTCTGCCCCCTCACGGTCGCGGCTCGGAACAGGTCACAACGTGCGGCCGTTAAAACGTAGGGGGAAACCAGCCCACGGCGGGCCAGTCTCCCCCGTTGCGACGATCTTACGCGTCGTGTCCGGCGCGGCGGCTCTCCTGAGCCGCCGTGCCAGGCACCGTCCACGCGCGGTGGGTGGTGACACCCACCGCGCGGGAATTCACTTCCTCCGGCGGCGGGCCAACAGCCCCGCCAGACCTAGACCCATCAGGGCCAGGGTGGCCGGTTCGGGCGTGATGACGAAGGCCAGGTCGAGTGTCCGGCCCTCCAAGTCGTGGCCGTCCGGGTACGTCATCGGTCTCCAGAATCTGGGCAGTTCGGAACCCCAATCCCAGACGGCGTCGTCGTTCCAGTGCAGGTCGGGGAGCGTGGTCTTCCAGCCGAACAGGGCCTCGTCGTCCATGGGCACGGCGCGCAGGTCGAGCCAGTAGATCTTGCCCTCCTCCTGCCGCGCCGCCACGACCGGGTCGAGGAAGAAGTTGTACTGCCAGCACATGGTGTCGGCCGGGCCCTCGGGCGGCTGGGACGGGATGTATTGCGGTTCGGCAGGGTCATACCAGCCCTCCATGATGTCTGTCCTATAGCACCGGACCTGGAATTCGCCCGGCTGGAACGTGTGCGCCCAGATCTGCTCGCCCGGCCGGCTGAACGTGTCGGGCCCCGCGGGAATGTCCTCGTGGATGCTCAGCGTAAACGCCACGGCCTTCGGATCACCGGTCCCGCCGACCGCCGGAATGGGCAGCCGATCGCCCAGCCAGGACCCCCAGATGTGGATGTCCGTAATCGGCCCCGTCCAGGTGCACTTGAAGTCATCGGCCAGGATGTTGAGGCCGGAGGCGTTCACGTCCATCCCCAGCGGGCCCAGGTCAGGCAACTGCGGATGGTGCATCTTGTGGGGGTCGCCGGGGTCCCAATCTGCGCGCGCGGCCCCGGCCAGCGCCATCGCCAGCAGACCCGTACTCACCCAAAACAGTGTTCTTGCCCTTCGCATGGCTCTCCCTCCTTCCGTTCCACCCCTCGTGTTTGACGTCGTGCGAATCTGGAGAACGCGGCAGCGCGCCGAGCGTCAACTGCCAGGCCGTCCTCCTACTTCCTTCGCCGCCGCGCCGCGAGGCCGCAGGCGCCGAGCCCCAGGAGGGCCAACGTGGCCGGCTCGGGCGTGAGGGCGAAGGCCAGGTTCAGGTCCATTCCGGGGAAGTGCGCCCCGTCCGGATAGGTCATTTCCTGCCACCCGGCGCCGTCCCACCAGACGGCGTTGTCGTTCCACTGGATCAGGGGCGTGGTCTTCCAGCCGATCCGCTCGTTGGCAATCGTGCCGGCGTCAGCCTCGACCGCCAGCCAGTAGATTCTGTCCCTGTGCTGGTCGAACGGCTTGTCCGGAAACTCGAAGTTGTACTGCCATATCCGGGCATGGTCGTCGGTGACGACGACGCCCGGCGGGGTGTACCAGTCCGCCTTGCTGCCTCCGAGCGTCTCGTACAGCCGGGCCGCGTAGTCGCCCGGCCCGAAGTCCATGGACCACAACTCGGTGTCCGGCGTGCTGTAGTCGGCCCCGCCGGCGGTCACCGGCCTGTCGGAGTAGAACTTGAGGGTGAAGGCAACGTTCGCGTGATTGGGAACGGCGTCGCCTTGCCACGAGGCCCAGACGTGGGCGCCCGTGAGCGGCACCCCGTCCACGCACAGGAAGTCGTCCGCCAGCATCAGGCGTGTCATGTCCACGTCGAGGCCCCGGCCGCTCACGTCCGGCTGCTGAAGCCATTTCGGGATGTCCAGGTCGGCCTTCGCGCCGGCGGCCGCCAGAAGGCCGATAACGCCTGCACACCCAAGGATGATCGCTAGTCGCATGGTATCCCTCCTTTCCTCCAAGGGGGCCGGCCGGGCGACCGGCCCCTCTACCTTGTTTACACGTCACGTGCGTCGCCGCCGACGGACGATCAGCCCCGCGAGGCCCGCGCCCAGCAGCGCCAGCGTGGCCGGCTCGGGCGTGATGACGAAGGCCAGGTCCATGGGAACCACCAGTTCGCCCTGCGGTCTGGCGAGCATGTTCCAGGCCGACCCCGACGGCGGCACGACGTCGTCAGGAAGGGCCACCGGCCAGTCAACGTCGATCCAGACGGCGGCGTCGTTGAAGCGACGGTCGGTCGTCTTCCAGCCATAGGCCCAGCCCATCGCTGGGGCGAAAAAATCAAGGAACGTCACGAAGCCGTCGCCGTCGAGGTCCCCCGTGTGGCTGACACTGAGCCAGTAGATCTTGCCCTCTTCCTGCTGGAAGGCGTTGGCCTCGTCGAAGACGAAGTTGTACTGCCAGCAGGTCTGGTCGTCGCCGATGACCTGTTCCTGGTTGGGGTCGTAAAACGCCTCGGTAATGTCGCCTGCGTAGACCCGCTCCGCATTGGGCTCGACATACGCGTTCCATAGCAGGTTCCCCGGCATGCTGTAGCTTGTGGGGGTTGCGGGAACGTCGTCGTAGATGGCCACGTTGAACATCAGGTTCGGTCCCGGCACGGGACGGAGGTCATCGAGGTACGAACTCCAGACGTGGACGTCGGTGACCGGACCGTTCTCGGAGCACTGCCAGTCGTCGGCCAGGATCTTGATGCCGGACCCACTGATCGCGTTGTTGTATGGGCCGTCGAGCACGTCAAATCCGTTTTCAAGGTCGGGCAACTGCGGATGGTGCATCTTGTATGGGTCGCCGGGGTCCCAGTCGGCCGGCGCCACCGTCGCCGCCAGCAGCACCGTCAGACCGAGCGTCATCCATCGAATTGCTGTCGTCGCCTGCATGGTCATTCCCTCCTGAGTTCGTGCGGCTCGCCTTTAGCGGCGGCCACACGTCGCGTTGCGAGGTTCGCAAGTCAGCGTCCCGCCCGGACCATTTCCGGGCGGGGCCGCAGGTGCATCATGTCTACGTCCGGCGCCGCCGGGCCACGAGGCCGAGGGCGCCAAGACACAGCAGCGCCAGCGTCGCCGGTTCGGGGACGATGACGCCCGTTCCCAACAGGGCGTAGGTGCCGACCACGCCTTCACCTTCCAGGGCCATGCTCTTTGCAAAGACGAACAGTTCCTGGTCGAGGTACTCGGGCCGGTTGAGGATCATGAAGTTGCCGTTCTTCTGCACGTCCGGCGGGAGGTCGTCCTCGGTGCCCTCGAAAACGATGATGAAATCACTACCGGGGGCGAGCAACTGCTCGCCGAAGTCCGGGATGTCCTCGACCATGTCGTTCCTTCTGAGTTGCAGGAGCATCCCACGGTTCAGGTCGTCCAGACCCAGGCCCATGTCATCGACGCAGGCCAGGGCGAGGTCGAAGACACGCGTCGCGATGTCCGAGGCGGCGATGCGGAACCCGCGGGCCAGCACCGTGGTCTTGGGGCCCATGTCGGACGTCGGGCTGGGCCCGCCGGCAGCCGCCGGGGTGCCCGTGACAATGGTGTGGCTCCAGTCGTGCATCCCCAGCAGCGGCGCGGCGGTTGAACCGCCGCCCGGGTGGATGACCGTGGCCGAGACGACCGACCAGTCCCACACGTCCTGCTCCAGGCCGACGTGGATGATCTCGCTGTCGGGGATGTCGTAGGCCTCAGGCGTGAGCCAGATGTGCGAGATGTCATCCTTGCTGTCAACGCCCGCGGGCATCGTGACGAAGGTGGTGAATGGGTGCGGCCCGTTGTTGTCGTAGTGGAAGAGGGGGTCCGGGTTGTTGGTGCCTGTGGTTCGTACGATGAAGTTGCGGGTCGGCTGGCCGCCGATGTTCTCGTAGTCCCAGTTGATGCCGAGGGTCCTGAGGCCGAGGGGCTGGCCCGATGCGCTGTTGAGGCGGACGAAGCCGTCGACGAAGCGCATGCCCTGCGAATGGTCGGCGGGATTGCGCCAAGCGGCAGAACCGCCGCCCTCCGCCCAGTTGTTGGGAACGTTGGTATAGGCTGAGATCACGATGTTGCCCGTACCCGTCGTCTCGGTGAAGTTGAGGTTCTGGACTGGGCCGCCTGGGGAGTACATGTAGCGGAAGGCGTCGAGTTCGTCGTGGCCGAGGACGTGGTTGTAGTCACCGGGGTTGATCCAGGAGCGCATCATTTCGTTGTTCTGATCGGCGACGAGCGTTACGGGGGTGACCCCGTTGTAGCGCCAGTTCCGGTTGAAGTTGTCGGCCTGGTCCGGGTGCTGCATACCCAGCACGTGGCCGAGTTCGTGAACGACAATGGAGCGGATGTCGCCGAAGGGCTGCCACCCGGTGGTCCGCTCGTACGAGTAGACGGCGCCGTTGGCCGTGGCGTTTGCCGTGTCCCATTGGCTGAACGCCAGGCGGACCTGATCCTTGACGAGCGGGTTCGGCCAGGCCGCGTCGAAACTCGCGTCAAAACTGTAGGTAAGGTTCGTCAGGTCCCACGAGGGATAGTCGTTCGGGTTCGTCGCCAGGTCCGAGAAGCCCGAGTCGTCCACACCCGAGAAGGTGGCAAAGCCCAGGGCGGCAGACGGCACAAAAGCCAGACAAGCCATGGCAACAACGGCCGTCCACAGGTTAGCAGAGAGTTTCTTGGAAGCCTTCATCTCGCGTCTCCTTAATGCAAGTGCCAGGTTCGTTCGTTAAGACGACGTTAAAAAAGCCTTGCTCCTGCTACCCCTCCGGTCGCAGCGCGGCCCCCACCCGCGCGGGAGCCGCGCCACACAACCGCCTGGGTCACTTCTTGCGGCGCCGCGCCAGCAGACCCACGGCGCCGAGGCCCAACAGGGCCAGCGTGGCCGGTTCGGGCGTGATGACAAAGGCCAAGTCGCGCGACTGGCCGCCGATAACCAACTCACTGGTCGTGCCGCCAAGCGGGAACTCCCACACCAGCAAGGTCGCGTCGTCCATGAAGTGCGAAGGAGGGTCGCCGGTCAGCACGGCCGTTTTCCAGCCCAGGTCCACCTGATTTCCGGTGGTCGGGTCTTCAGCCCAGACATTCAGGCCCAGCCAGTAGATCTCCCCGGATTGCTGTACGAAAGGAGGGTCAACGTGAAGCCCAGCGATGATGTCTGTGATGTTAACCTGGTAGTAGTTGACGTGATCAGCGGGGCTGGGATCCTGGTACGGGTCGAACCAACCCTGTTGACCGGCGCCATCCCAACGGACCTGGACCTGGTCGCCGGTGAAATGCCCTTCCCACTTGTCATTCAGCCAGTCGGGGATGCTGTACCCGTCCGGGCCGTTGGCGATGTTCGGCAGAATGTGGGCATCGACCTGCTTGATCGTGAAGGGGATTTCGCCACCGGGGGCGCCCGGCGTCTGGTCGCCCTTCATCGACACCCAGAAGTGGATGTCCGTGATGGGTCCCGTCTGGCTGCACTGCCAGTCGTCAGCGAGGTTGTTCGCTAAGCGGACAGTCTCCTCCACGTCTGGAAGCCATACGTCGGACAAGAACGCCGCGTCCCAACCGTTCGGGTCGGGCATCTGGGGGAAGTGCATCTTGTGATTGGTGGCCTGCATCGGGTCCAGCGGATTGTCCGGATCCCAGTCGGCCCGGACAGTTCCGGCGGCCAGAGAGAGGCCCACGCCAACCGCAAGAAGGGCAACCAGCATGCCCCGCCGCCTGCGCCTTGCAGCAATCAGGCCGCCGAGCCCCAGGGCAAGCAGGGCCAATGTGGCCGGTTCGGGCGTGATGACGAACGCCAAGTTTAGAGGCTCCTGGGTCACCGGATCGTATAGAGGGAATTCATCGAAAAGGTAGTTGCCCGGCATCATCGGGTCCTCATACTCCAGAGTGGTCATCGCCGGGTCGCCAAAAGCATCCTGTGACGTCCTCCAGAGGGGGTAGGCGTCCTGCGGCGACATGTCCACGAGATGCACTCCCAGCCAGTAGCGCTGGCCGACCTGCTGCTCGAACGGCTCGAAGATGTCAGTGATGTTCACCTGATAGAGGCCGTCTTCCTCGCCATAGGGGCGCACTGTGTGCTCCCGGTACGAGAAGACCCTAGACCACAGCGCCTGACCTGGCCCAGGGGCCGCAAGGTCTTGCGGGGCGATGACAACCGTCACGGCACCGAGTTGCCCAACCTCACCTTCCGGCCACGAGAACCAGAGGTGAATGTCATTTACCGGTCCGCTGGCTGAGCACTCCCAATCGTCCCACAACAGGATAAACGAGCCTACGTTTAGGCCGTTCGGGTCGGGCAACTGGGGGAAGTGCATCTTGTACGGATCGCCGGTATCCCAGTCGGCCCGGGCAGCCGGCGCCAGGACGAGCACTGCCAGGCCAACCATCATGCAGGAAACAGTTCTTGCTGTTCTTGCTGCGTTCATCGTCTTACCCCTTTCGTTCGTTTCTCGGACGTCGCACGGTTGCGTCCTCCGCGCCCCTCTGTGGGGCGGTTTCGGTTCCAACGCTCTATCGCCAAAGCCCGTCCGCTCCCTCACGGTCGCGGCTCGGAACTGGCCGCAACGTGCGGCCGGCCCCATCAAGCCGCCATTACTTCCTACGCCGCCGCGCTGCGAGACCGACGGCGCCGAGACCCAGCAGGGCCAGCGTGGCCGGTTCGGGCGTGATGACGAAGGCCAGGTCGAGCGACTGGCCCGTCTCCGGGTCGTACATCTCCCTCCAGGCCTCGGGGGCGAATACCGGGAACATGTCATCGATGAAGACGGCGTCGTCCATGAAGTGGTACTGGGTGGTCTTCCAGCCGAGCAGCGGCATGGCACCCGGCTCCGGGTCCATCACCGTGGCGGCCAGCCAGTAGATCTCGCCCTCTTCCTGCGGGAAGGCGGGTTCCGTGCCCGCGGCGCCGATCCCCTCGATGTTCATCTGGTAGATGTTCCAGTGGTCCGGCCGTACGCCCTCCCCGATGTTCGGGTCGTACCAGCCCTGTTCGCCGTTCTCTGGCCAGAGGATGACCCGCGGCTGGAACTGGAAGGGCCCCCAGAGCAGTTGGCCAGGTTTGCTCGGCTCGTTGTTCGGCCCTTCAGGGATGTTGCTGTAGATGGCCACCGTGGTGACGATGCCTTGCAGCAGATCTTCAGGCCTATCCATGCGGTCCGAGAACCAGATGTGGATGTCTTCGACGGGCCCCGTCTGGGAGCACTTCCAGTCGTCGGCCAGGACCTTCGGCTCGGTGAATCTGACGTCCCAGCCGAAGGGATCCGGCATCTGCGGGAAGTGCATCTTGTGATTCGTGGCCTCCATCGGATCCGCCGCGTTCGGACGCCAGTCCGCCCGCGCTCCCGAGGCTGCCACCATCAGTACGGTCAGTCCAACCACCAGTGTCGTTGCATGTCTCATGGTCTTCCCTCCTTGCATCTCCTCGGCCGCACCCCGCGGCCGTCCAAGAACGTGGGGGAAGCGCGCTCCCGCTGAGCGGCTTCCCCCGTTGCGACGACTGGTCAGTGGCTTTCGCCGGACGCGTCTGCCCCCGCATCACGGGCACGACCAGCCACATCTTCAGACGCCCCCGCCCTCCCAAGCGGGAACGCTCACAGCACCTGCTCCGTCTTACGCCTGTCGCCTTCGCCGCCGCGCCACGAGACTGACGGCACCGAGGCCCAACAGAACCAGCGTGGCCGGTTCGGGCGTGATGACAAACGCCAGGTCCCGCGGCTGGTCCTCGATCATCAGCCTCCGGTGCTCCTGAATCTCGGTGGCAAGTCCGGCTGTCTGGTAGTAATACGTGGCATCATCCATGAAGGGGTTGCCCTCGTAGCCAAGCGGGTAGGCGTCCATGTCGGCGGTCTTCCAGCCGAGGTCCACAGGTGTGGGCCTGCCGTTCTCGTCCAGGCCTTCCGCCACGAGTTCGATCTGCAGCCAGTAGATCACGCCCTCCCGCTGAACGTACGGCTCCTTGTTCTCGACGTTGTTCGCGGTATTCGGGATGTTGACCTGGTAGATGTGGTCGTGATCGCCCGTTACAGCGCTGCCCGATACCAGGTCGAACCATCCCTGCTCGTGCGCCGCCCAGTGGCTCACCAGGTGTTGCCCGGGTTCGTTGAACTCGGCGCTCCACAGTGGGTCGCCAGGCGTGCTGTAGTCGTACTCGCCCTCGCCGGCAGGCACGTCCGCGCGAATGCGCGCTCTGAGGAACGTGATCTGGAAGGGCACCCCCCCGTCCGGGTTGGACTCGCTGGTATCGCCCCGCATCGAGACCCAGAAATGGATGTCGGTCACGGGTCCCGTGCCGTCACACTGCCAGTCGTCGCCCGAGGGCCAAGCCCAGGCGACATGAGGCGGCACGCCGGGCAGATCGACCTCCTGGCTGGAGTTGAAACTCACGTCCCAACCGTCCAGGTCGGGCATCTGGGGGAAGTGCATCTTGTACGGATCGCCGGTATTCCAATCGGCCCGCGCCGCCGACGCCCCCACCAGCACGGCCA
>Ga0307379_10014309_pt1 | contig 10232 bp, 14 predicted proteins | sample UN2MG_FD_202237 | JGI IMG/M metagenome (GOLD analysis project Ga0307379, IMG submission 202237) | Soil microbial communities from Risofladan, Vaasa, Finland - UN-2 | ecosystem: Environmental > Terrestrial > Soil > Coastal area > Acid sulfate soil | place: Finland: Risofladan, Vaasa | collected... | reverse complement strand
TTTGTGCTTCAGTCGGTTTGGGCCAACCAATTTTTCGAAAAAAAGAGGCAATGTACAAAGCTTGATCTTCGGGGGTGGGGACTAAGGTTTTTCTGAATCTGAAGAGGACATCTTTTAAAGTTTTTCCGAAAATAAATCTTTGGGTTTCTCTGAATTCATCCAAGGCCTTGACGTCTGTGGGGTTTAATAATAACTCTTTAAAATCTGAGGGAGCCATGCCATGTTGAGAATACAAATCTACTATTTCATCGGTGTCAATTAAATATAAATTCTGGCCGTCAAAGACTTTATCATCAAAATCTTCGAAACCTGGTTTGAGATAACCTAACAAACAAAGAGCCACCAGTATTTGGGCATCTTGCTCAATTATTGTTTGCCTTTGAGATTCAAGAAAGCCCGAAGGATTTTCTCCTTCTATCTTTTGTAAAAATAAAAATTCTTCCACCGGTGTTTCGCAGTAACCTAAAACTGGAGGCCTTGATGCCTTGCTGACCGAGCCCTAAAAATCTTTCCATTTCTTCTCTTGAAGTTGTTTTTCTTGTTCTGGCTAAGTTTGTTAGCCTATAACTGGGTGGGTGATAAAGATGAGAAGTGGCTATAAAAGCACCTTTTGTATAGACGGTGATTGTTTCAGCACCACGTCGAACAGTGAAAGTGAAGATTGGTCGGCGGTCACTTTTAACCAGTTGACTTTTTGGTTCAAAATTCTCAGGTAAGAAATTTTCAGGAGGAATATCAGCAAACTCTGTGTTTATCCTCAAAGTTTCATAAGAACCCATTTGATAATGAGTCCATTGGGTATGAGGGATTTCTTTTTCACTTTGAAAATCATACCGAGTAGTTTGTTTGGAGAGCCATACGCCTCTTAGTTTTGGTATATTTCCTCTATATAGAAAGACATTATCTCCTAATTTTTGAAAATCTGGCTTCTCTTTTGGGGGCTGATTGATACCAATACCAGCCACAAGATTTTCTCCAGTGAGCATGGCGTGGATTATATTTAATTCTTCAATCCATCCTTGAGGAGTTTTGCCTAACTTTTTGTACACCTGAGAACCTATGATTCCTTCAACAAAATGAAGAAGGTCTTTTCTAGCGCTAATTCTGCGCGTAATAAATTCTGGTTTACTTAACCTTTCGGTTGCGAGCAAAGGTTCTTGATGTCTTCCGTTTCGCTTTTCAGTCATATAGTGAAAAAATTTGGGGCAGAAGCAATATTAGCTTTACAGTCGGAGAGCCGGGATTTGAACCCGGGACCTCGCCGTCCCGAACGGCGCGCGCTACCACTGCGCTACTCTCCGTGGTGGCACGAAAAATTGCTTCGCAATCTCGTGCCTAACCGCGCGGTTTCGCAAAGCGCAAGCGCCGCGAAACTTTGCGGGGTGACCCTGGAAGGAATCGAACCTTCATCACAGGTTTAGGAAACCTGGGCTCTATCCGTTGAGCTACAGAGTCAGGAAACAAGTTAATTTTACCACACTCTAAATTCTAGAATCAGCGCAAGCTGATGGCGTAGAGGTTAGGCGGCGTGTCCTTGCCGATTGAGGTTAAGACCAAAATTTTGGTACCTGAGGGAAAAGGGAAAGCAAAAGTATTTTCAAATGGCCCGGTGTAAACATCAATCCAATTGGTGCCGTCGTATTCAACAATGCTTATTTTATCACTTTGGGCTAGAAAGATATGTTTTGATGTTGGAAACCAACTGATTTGGGTTTCACTGGCAACAGGAATTTCAAAGTTTCTGTCCTCCTTAAGGTTATAAACATAAACCTTGTCTGATTCAAGTTGCCTTGATTCTTTTTGAGTGCTGGCAGCCGGAAGAGGAGGAATGATTTCTTCGGGTATTGAAGCGGAAGCAGTGGCTGTATATAAAATTTTTGTTTCATCAGGCGAAAACCGAATTTCTTTCACCGAATCAGTCAAAACTTCTAGCAATTCTTTTGGCAGCTCGCTAAGTTTCGCTTCTTGTCTTAATTTGCTTTCATTTTCCCAACTTCTTTTAATTAAAGTTAAATTATCACTGACATCAATTAATGAGGTGGCAGGGTTAAGCCGAGCAGTGTCAGCTAAAAAGATCTCTTTTCTAAGTGTCACCAGTAACTGTTTTGAATCAGGTGACCACTCAAAGTTTGCCTGGCTAAAATCGCGGCCACCAGGTGCGCTTTGAAGAATTTGTCGGGGTTCTCTGTCAAACCCTAAGGGTCGGTCAGTTAAATCTAGCACCCAAAGGCCACGTTTGCTTGCCGAAGCGGTGGCCACGCTAAAGGCAACTTTTTGGCCGTCAGGCGAAAGCAGGGGGTTGGTGGCACCAGTAAAAGTTAAGACTTTTAAATCAGGATAGGCACTAAAAAGATGAGCGTCAGTTTCTGTGACCAGCTCTTTTTTAATGGTAAGCGTTTTTTTCCAGGGGAAAAAACCGTCTTTTTTAATTTCCACTTCATATTCATCAGGTGCAAGATTAAGAGTATTGTCAGTGGCTGTTTCGAGTTTACCATTGATAAAAAGTTGAGCCCCTTTAGGGTTTGAGGTGGCAACCAAGAGACCAGTTGGCCTTAAAGTTTTGGTGGAAAGATCCAGTTTGTAACCTTGAGCTAATTTAATAATTAGAAAAGCTATTGTCGGAATGCCCAGAAAAACGGCAGAAAAAATAATAATCCGTTTTTTGTTTAAGCTCATTGGTAAAGTATTCTAGCATAAAATTCAGTCTTGCTCAATTAATAATCAAGTGTTATTATCAAACAAGAAAAAATTGGGGTTAGTGAAATATATCTTAAGGTATCAAAATAGATGTTGGCTAAAAAAATAGGAATAGATCTTGGTACAGCTAACAGTCTTGTTTGGGTTGAGGGGGAGGGAATAGTCCTTAATGAGCCAACTGTGGTGGCAGTTTCGATTGAAGACAATCGAGTGGTAGCAGTTGGCAATGAGGCCAAAAAAATGCTTGGTCGGACACCGGGCAATATTCAAGCTTCCCGACCGATGCGAGACGGGGTGATTGCCGATTACGTGGTGACTGAGGCAATCCTGCGTTATTTTATCCAGAAAGTTGGGGGCAGGGCACTCTTTTTTAAACCAGAGGTAATGATTTGTGCACCGGCGGGTTGTACCCAGGTAGAAAGAAGAGCGGTTTTGGATGCCACTTTAGCGGCCGGAGCCCGGATGGCTTATCTGATTGATGAGTCTTTAGCCGCCGCAATTGGCGCTGATATTCCGATTGCAGCGCCTTCGGGTAACATGGTTGTTGATATTGGTGGGGGAGCGACGGAAGCGGCGGTGATTTCTCTCGGTGGGGTGGTAATTCATAAATCAGCCCGTGTGGCTGGCAACAAACTTGATGAAGCCATTGCCAGTTATGTTCGAAAAAAACACAATTTGATTATTGGTGACCAGACGGCTGAGGCAATAAAAATCGAGATTGGTTCAGCTAATTCTCTACCTAAAGAAGAAAAAAAGGAAATTAAAGGCCGGGATTCAATTATGGGCTTGCCAAAAATTGTCCAACTAACCTCGACCGAGGTGACCGAGGCTTTAAGACCGGTTCTGAACCAGATTTTAGGGACGATTAAAGCGGTTTTAGAAGAAACCCCACCTGAATTAAGTTCTGACATCATTGACAAAGGGATTGTTCTTTCAGGCGGAACAAGTCTTTTGCGGGGTTTTGATAAATTAGTGACCGAGCAGTTGGGTGTTCCCGCCCATGTGAACGAAGACCCCATGCTTTGCGTGGTTAAAGGCATTGGCATGGCGCTGGAAAATATTGAGCTTTACAAACGGACACTTGTAAAAAAATAATATAGGACTAAAAAAATCTCTAAATTTATTTAGAAAGGTAAAAACAAGAGACTTATAATAGTGGAGATGCTGAAGTAATTAATTTTAGAGATAAAACTAATGTTTGGGAAGAAGTTTCGTGCTAAAGTCTGAGTAACATTCTTGCACTAATAGGGAGGTATGGCCTGGTAACGTTGAATATGATAATAACTTATAGTTTTGTGTGATAAAGGTTAGAAGGCAAGCAACTGCTTTTAGGAGAGTGACTGAGAAGCTTTAATTATAGGCTTAAGTTTTAGACAAAATTTTGGTTGAAAAGTTTAACAATTTTGAAGTGTTTTTGTTTCTTTTAAATTCTTTCATCAAAAAATAGGTTTAAAAACGTTTTAAAACCAAAAAAAGCAAAAAAATGACCCGCAAAAAGGGTGGAAATAGCGTTGAAATCCTCGGAATTAACCTGAGTAGCGCTCCGGAGGGTGAAGTGCTAAAGAAAATTGTCAAGCGTGTAGAGGAAAAAAAGAAAACCTTTGTTGTTACGCCTAATCCTGAGTTTTTTGTCTTTACCCAAGACAACCCCTGGTTTAAAAAAATCCTTAATTCAGCCACAATTGCGGTTCCAGATGGAGTAGGCTTGGTTTGGGCTTCTTGGGTTTTGGGAACTGAACCGCGGTTAAAACAAAGAATTACCGGCGCCGATCTGTCTGCTGGTCTTTTAATAGAAGCTAACAAGAAACATTGGCGGGTGGGGGTGGTCGGTGTCCGAAGGGGAGTTGAAAAAGAGGCAAGAGTTTTTATCCAAAATCTTCAAAAAAAGTATCGTCAAGCCAAAATTTTTAATCTTGAAGAAATCAATGAATGGCAAAAAAAAGAATGGGAGATTATTTTTGCTTGCCAGGGGATGGGTAAGCAGGAAAAGTGGATTCAGGCTCATTTCAAAACCGCCAAAGCCGGTCTTTTTATGGGTGCTGGAGGTGCTTTAGATTATTTGACCGGGTTTGTGCCTCGAGCGCCAGCTTGGTTTCGCCGAATCGGGCTCGAGTGGCTTTATCGTCTTTTTAAACAGCCTTGGCGTTGGCGTCGCCAATTAGCTCTGATCTATTTTATTTGGTTAATTGGGAAAGCGAAGTTGAAAAATTAGGTTGCTTTTTTGGTTTCCATACCTAAAAGCCAAAGCACTGCCTCTTTGCGGTATCTTCGGTCACCGCGAGAGTTGATGCGAATGGCCGGCAATTTGCCTCGTTTACCCCAACGCTTAATGGTCAGCGGTGAAACCCGAAGAATTTCAGCAACTTCACGAACAGTTAGTAAGTCAGGTAAATCATCTAACTTGAGGGTTTTTTTCTTTTGGTCAGTCACACTGTGTATCTTTAAGACTTTTAAACTCTTTGTATAATTTAGAGTATCACAGTATAACAAGACCTGTCAAGACCCGAAATTACTTCAACTCTATTGTTGCCCCTGCTTTTTCAAGTTTACCTTTGGCTTCTTCAGCCGTTTCTTTATTAACGCCGGTTAAAACTTCTTTGGGTGTGCTTTCGACTAAATCTTTGGCTTCTTTAAGACCCAGGGCTTGATTGAGTTCTCGAACCATTTTAATGACACTAATTTTATTTGCTCCTGGTGAGGTGAGGACAACATTAAAAGTTGTTTGGCCTATCAAATCACCTTCAGCTCCCTTGCCTTCTGCTGGGGTGGTAGCAGCAGCTGGCGCCGCGACGGGGGCGGCACTGACACCGAATTTCTCTTCTAAAGATTTTACCAAATCATTGAGCTCCAGAACCGAGAGTTTCTCAATTTCAGCAATAATTTTGATTAATTTGTCTGAAAGTTTAACTTTTGATTTTTTTGCTGATTTTTCGTTTTTCATTTTCACCTCCCCTCTTGGCCACCAGATTTAGCGGCCGCTTTAATGGTCAGTAATAATTTTTTTATATTCCAATTTAGGGCGTTGGCTAGGCCAAAAATAGGGGATTGAAGGGTAGCTACTAATTTGGCTTGTAGCTGGTTAAGGTCAGGTAGGCTGGCCAGCTCTTGAATCCGTTCAATTGAAATGAGTTTATCTTCCCAGAAACCAAATTTAATTTTCGGCCGTTCATTTTTTTTAATAAAACTGTCAATGGTTTTGAGAGGTGCTGGGTCATCTGAGTAAACCCATAGGGCTGCCAGTGGTCCTTTGAGTTGAATTTCTGAAACTGGATGCTTATTTTCTTTAGCTGCCAGGCGGAGTAATGTATTTTTGATAACTTCAAACTCACCTCCAACTTTTTTGACTTCTGACCGAAGCTCATTGATTTGGGTTACACTTAAACCTTGGTAATCAGCCAAAACTAAAGCTTTGGCTTGTTTAAACTTCTCAGCCAGGTTTTGAACGGTAAAAATTTTTCTTTGGGTTGGCATTAGAGTGCCTCGGTAGGACTTATTCCGCCAGCTGGCGGATGCCGACTATCTTTAGCTGGATACTATTTTATTAAATAAGGAAGAAAATGTCAAACAGATGCAAAATCAACTTTAATTCCCGGGCCCATGGTGGAGGTGATGACGGTTTTTTGGATGTTTTTGGGGTCGACAACTTTGATAAAAGCTTGGAAGTTTTCTTCAAGATTTTTTTGACTATCATCGACTTTACCGATGACCTGGTGAATCAAAGGTTGCTTGGTTTCAGTTTTAAATTGGACTTTCCCCGCCATTTTTTCGGCCAGTTCTTGAGGATTATCAGTGATGGTGCCGGATTTAGGATTAGGCATCAACCCTTTGGGACCCAAAATTTTGGCATACTTGGCTAACTTGGTCATCATCTGGGGTGTAGCCAATAGGATATTGAAATCAATTTTTCCTTTTTCAATTTTTTTAATCAAATCTTCATCAGCAATGGCAATTTTGCTAGTTTTACCAGTAGAATGGGGAAATTTTACTTCGCCTTTCAGTCCTGTTTGGCGAGTGACAAGATGAGTTTCTACCGAACCATTAAAGCGGGAGATTGAAGTTTTTTTCAATAGTTTGATAGCTTCTGATAGGGAATAGGTTTTGGTGTGGTCAACCAAAATTTTGGCTGTTTGGTAGCGTTTACCACGTTTTTTGGCAGGTTTGGTTTTTTTTGCCTTAGCTTTGATTTCTTGTTCTAGTTTTTTTGCTTTTTCTTCAATGGTGGCAGCTTCAGCCAGAACTTCCTGGCTGACATCAGTAATGCGGCCATGTTGTTTGCCCGACTTCACTAGCCTTCGGCCCGCTTTTTCCTTACCGACAATGGCGATTCGTTTTTTACCCACTAACTTTCACTCCCATACTTCTGGCTGTACCTTCAACGATTTTTTGGGCAGCCTTAAGGTCATCACCGCAGTTTAAATCAGCCAGTTTTTTTTTAGCAATTTTTTCAACTTGCCTTGGGGTTAAACTGCCAACTTTTTCGCGGCTGGTTTCACTTGAGCCTTTTTTTAACTTCAGCTCTTTTTTGATTAATTCCGAGACAGGCGGCAATTTAGTGATAAAAGAAAAAGTTCGGTCTTCATAAGCAGTGATGATTACAGGAATAATTTGGCCTTTTTTATCCGCCGTTTTTTCGTTGTAGGCTTTAACAAAGTCCATAATTGGTAAACCATGTTGACCCAAAGCTGGTCCGACCGGCGGAGCTGGAGTGGCTTCACCAGCCGGCAAATTAAGTTTAATAATGGTTTTGACTTTTTTGGCGATCATGTTTAGATTTTACTTACCTGCAAGAAGTCCAGTTCGACTGGAGTTTCTCGACCAAAAATAGAAACTAAGACTTTCACCTTGCCTTTGGTTTCGTCAATATTGTCAACCGTGCCCAAAAAATCGGCAAAAGGGCCATCAATGATTTTTACTGCCTCACCCACAGAGAATTTTGTTTTAAACTTCGGCGCGGCAGCCTTCATAAATTTTTGGACCGCCTCAATCTCTTCATCAGCCAGAGGTGTGGGTTTATTACCAACACCAATAAAACCAGTAATGCCGTTGGTGGTTCTGACCGTCAACCAGGATTCGTCGGTGAGGACCATTTTTACCAAAAGATAGCCAGGAAAAATTTTTTCCTTGATTTTTTGTTTTTGGCCACTACGAATTTCTATTTTTTCTTGGGAGGGAATTAAAAGTTCAAGGATTTTGTCTTGAAGACCCATTGATTCCACTCGTTGGCGAAGTTGTTCCGCCACTTTGGTTTCATGACCTGAGTAAGTATGGGCCACATACCAACGAGCTTTTTTACTGGCCTTTTTGTTAATAATGATATGCCCAGGTTGGGTCTTTTTAGTTTTGACAATTTTAACCATGATTACTTGATGATGACCGCCATCATTTTAGTGAAAAGAAAATCAAACCCACCTATCAGAGCGGCAACGACCACGGAAACGCCAACGACAATCAGGGTTAAACGAATAGCCTCTTGGCGTGTTGGCCAGGAAACCCGTTGCATTTCGGTTTTGACCTCTTTTAAATAGATTAAAGGCTTAGTGGCCATGATGGCTAAAATTTTATCACAAGCTCAAAAATTAAGCAATTGGGGAGATCGCTTATTCGGGAAGGAGAATTTTTATATTTTTGTAAGCATGAATTTGGGAAAGTTATCAAGAGTATGTTCAAAAACACGATTGCTCCTATTCAAGCCTGGTTATTGTCTCAAGAAAGGTGTACAGGCTGTGGTGCTTTTCTTAAGGAAAGCAAAAGAGGTAAACCAAACGGAGAGTTAAGAAAAGTTACTTGTAAATGTGGCCGAGCTTTTATTTATAATCAAACGACCAAAAAATATCAGAAAGGTGTGTTAAAATAGTTTTTTGGAGTTAGGAGGTTAATGAAAGTTTTGTTGACTGAGGACAATATTGAATTAGCTGAGCTGACGGCATTCAATTTAAAAAAACATGGTTTTGTTACCGATATAGCTCATTCCGGCGAAGAGACGCTTTGTCTGTTGGAAGGCAATGGTGAATACGATGCGATTATCTTGGATTTAATTCTGCCAGACGTCGATGGGGTTAGACTGCTAAAAGATATAAAATCGATGGCTCCGATGGTACCGGTTTTGGCTTTAACCGCTAAAGATAGCGAAAAAGATAAAGTTTCAGGTTTTCAAGCAGGCTTTGATGATTACCTGACCAAGCCTTTTTCTCATCATGAACTGGCGGCAAGGTTGAGAGTCTTGTGTCGCTGGCACCTTTACCAGCCTACCAAAAAAATCAAAATTGGCTCTCTTCATATCAACCTTGAAACCCAAACAGTAGCCAGGGATGGGAGGCAGGTTAAGCTGACTTTAAACGAATTTAGAGTCCTTTCCTTTTTGGCGAAAAACAAGGGGAAAAGGGTTTCAATAGGAGAGCTTTTAGAATCAGTTTGGGATAGAAATTCAACTAATGGTAGTGGAAAAGTGATTACCACTGTTTCAAGATTAAGAAAGAAAATTGGTGATTATCAAAAAAAGATAATTGTTACCAGACAGGGCGGATACAGCGTGGGAGATAATTAATGTCTAAGAAACTTTTATTCATTGAAGATCATCAAGATTTTGCTAAACCTGTGGCTTTGTATTTAAGACAAAAAGATTTTTTAGTTACTCATGTTGGTACAGGTAAAGAAGGCTGGCAAAAGCTTTTAAAAAACACCTACGATTTGGTGATTTTAGATTTGGGCTTGCCTGGTGAAGATGGGCTTAAATTGTGCCAAAAGATACGCGAGAAAAAGAGCATTCCCATTCTGATTCTGACGGCCAGAGATGAAGTTTCCACCAAAGTTAGTGGTTTTAATCTTGGTGCTGATGATTATCTGGTTAAGCCTGTCTCCTTAAAAGAGCTAGTTGCCAGAATTAATCGACTGGTTGACAAAGATTTAAAAGACACTTTTCGCTCGTCTGTTTTTCAATTTGACACACTTAAATTTGACACTGTCAGTGGTCAATTAATTTCTGTGAAAAAGTCAATCCAATTGACCAAGAAAGAAAAAGCCATTTTGGAATACTTTTTATTGAAAAAAGGTCGAGTTTTAACCCGGATGGAACTGATGGACCATATTTGGGGTGAGGCAATTGATGCTTGCTCCAATACCGTCAATATGGCCATCAGTTCATTGAGAAAAAAGTTGCGGCAATTGTCTAAAAGAAGGTTCATTCACTCAATCCATGGATTAGGTTATAAATTTGAATGGGAGAAAGGGTCTGATGGATAAACCACTGCGGGAGTTAATTGAGATTATCCACTTCACTGAAAAAGTATCAGCCAAAATCCATGGTTTAACGGATGAGGCTAAAATCTATTGGACGGTGAAAAAGGAGTTTGCCAAGTCAAAAAAGTACTCAGCAAGCATTTTTTTGTTGACGAAAGACGGGTTAAGACTGGAAATTGCCGAGGCGTCAATACCTTTAAGAATGTTAAGAATGGATGAGAAGGCTGCCAAACTTCGGCTGAAAAACTACAAGATTGATTTGGCTAAATCAAAAATCTATCGGCAAGTTGTGAAAGATG
>Ga0307379_10014308_pt1 | contig 10233 bp, 8 predicted proteins | sample UN2MG_FD_202237 | JGI IMG/M metagenome (GOLD analysis project Ga0307379, IMG submission 202237) | Soil microbial communities from Risofladan, Vaasa, Finland - UN-2 | ecosystem: Environmental > Terrestrial > Soil > Coastal area > Acid sulfate soil | place: Finland: Risofladan, Vaasa | collected... | reverse complement strand
GATTGTTGATTTCTGCTTTTGTTTATAAACGAAGCACTTTGCGACATAATTTGTTTTAACTGCTTTGTTAATAATAACTTACGTAATATTATTAAAATGCGACAGTACAGATAGCAATCACTACTAAAAGCTCTATTAGTGTAAAACCTTTTCCTTTGAGCATAGCGTTTGTCCTTCTCTTTCAAAAAGATATAATCCTTTTCGTTGGTGTGACTTTTACCATGATTATAACACACCCAGTTATAATTATGCAAGCCATTAGTGTTGTTTGATTCGTATTCAAAGTCGATATAAAACGCAATCTGAAAAAAATGTGACCTGCTGTATATATCAAGGCTAAAGCGTCACTCAGTATGGCCGTCACTGAAGGTATTGTGCGGGAGGTATGAAGCTATCTATTTCTTTTCATTGATTTAAATTCGCCACAATAGTCGTTCATCGCGACTTTGGGATACCCTTGCTCCGGGTAATCCTCTATGAAAAGTTGGGGTGGGTAGCAGTGGCATCTGCCATGTTGCTTGTCGAAATATTTACAATTTTCACATCGGTCTTTTGTATCGCTCATTTTAAACCTCAATTTCTTAAGGAACAATAACAGATTTTTATGAATTCACAACAAAATAGTTCTTGCGCAACCACGGATACCTCTGCCGGGCGCAACAAAAAAGGCAGAAACACCGTTTTCGGGCGTGAAACAAATTTTTCCGACGTGCGACAAGGCTGTTTACTCGCTGGATTTATTAAAGAACATGTTTCGATACCAAATCAAGTGAAATCCTGTCTAAATATGAGACACATCGACTTAAACCTTATAATGTCACTCTACGCACATACTCTGCGAGGCCAGGACTATCAAGCAGTGGAAAATCTACCATGGCTGTCTTCTCCGGGCCAAGGAAGCCAGAAGGCTGCAGCGACTGATAACCGGTCAGTTGGCGATTACAAACCAGCTTACAGGAAATTCTGACTGTTGCAGGAATTCGGAGTTTACGATTGGCACTGATGATAGGCGCCAGCAGGGGGTTAACAAGGTTGATGACCAAACTAGTAAGTTGTTGCAGACGTTCGACTTAGACACACAAAGACAACTCCTGGCACCGTCTGGTAGGCGGGTAAAGACTAATGAGCGATGCAGGGATCGAACCTGCGACCTGCTGATTAAGAGTCAGCTGCTCTACCAGCTGAGCTAATCGCCCTGACTTTTGTTAACAGAAATATATTTAAGGGAACCTTACAACAGATAGGCCTATATTGCAAGAAAATTAAAGACAAATTTTACTGTTTGTCGCAGCCTGTTACTTATGCCTCGAAATATCCTTGCAAAGTTTCATCTTTTGGTCTATAAACATAGTCAATGTATATTTTTTTGAATTAACATAAGGACAATTCACGGACCACAAAAGGACAAAACATGAGATACAGCCTGATGTTTATACCAACGGTTAAGGAAATTCCTGCTGATGCAGAGACCGCCAGTCATAAATTAATGATTCGTGCCGGTTTGTGTCGCAAAGTTGCCAGTGGTACATATACTTATCTGCCGCTCGGTTGGCGCAGCCTGCTCAAAATCATCGCGATCGTTCGTGAGGAAATGAACAAGGCGGGCGCACAGGAAATCCTCGTTCCCTCGCTGCAACCAAAAGAGCTTTGGGACAGGACCGGCCGTAGCAGCGACTACGGGCCAACGATGTTCTGCCTCGAAGATCGCCACGGTAGGATAAGCGTACTTGGCCCTACGGCTGAGGAGGTCTTCACAACCCTTGTTGCCGGCGAGATAAAATCGTACAAGCAGCTACCCATCAACCTATATCAGATAAGCCCGAAGTTCCGTGATGAGTTCCGCCCGCGGTTTGGGGTGATTCGGTCCCGCGAATTCATAATGAAGGATGCCTATAGCTTCGATGTTGATCCTGAAGGCCTCGATAAATCATATCGGGCAATGTACGATGCGTATTGCAGGATTTTCAAGCGATGCGGTCTTGAATATGTGATCGTCGAAGCAGAATCCGGTGAGATGGGCGGTTCCGGCTCGCATCAGTTTACTGTTCCATGCGAATCCGGCGAGGATACCATCGTCTACGCTGAAGACGGCTCTTATGCAGCTAACCTCGAAAGAGCGGCCGTGGATCCGCTGCCAAAAGAAACAGCTAAAGCTGCAATTCCACCTATGGAAGAAGTTCACACACCGAATGTCGGCACAATCGAAGCCGTTTGCTCTTTCCTCAAAACCCAGCCGAAGGATATGATAAAAACGCTTATCTACAGTGCGGGGGATCAGACGGTTGCCGCTCTCGTGCGAGGTGATAATGAACTCAATCCCGAAAAACTAACACAAGTTCTTGGCGGAGTACACTTTGAATTAGCTGACGAGGCAACTATTGAAAAAGCTACTGATGCTAAAGTCGGCTTTGCCGGACCGATAGGAATCGCGGAAAAAGTCTCAAAAGTGGTTATAGACCACGCGGTTGCAGCAATGGCAGCAGGTGTGACCGGAGCTAATAAGACTGACTATCATATAAAAAACGTAGTGCCTGGCAGAGATTTCCCGCTCGAAGGTGACAATATCATAGTTACAGACATCCGGTATGCCCAGCAGGGCGATACACATGATGGCGAAAAGCTGCTTTTTAAGAAGGGCATCGAAATCGGGCAGGTCTTCAAGCTTGGAACCAAATACAGTAAAAAACTCGGTGCTAAATTCCTTGATGAAGAAGGGAATGAAAAGCCCTGCATTATGGGTTGCTACGGTATAGGGATAAATCGCATTCTTGCCTCTGCCATTGAACTCGGCAATGACGATAATGGCATTATCTGGCCGATTAGTATTGCTCCTTTTGATGTCCTTGTTACGTCGGTCAATCAGGATGATGAAAAAGTAGCACAGGTAGCAGGAAATATTTACGAACAGTTACTAAGTAACGGTATTGACGTATTACTGGATGACAGGATTCTACGGGGCGGGGTGAAATTCAAAGATGCCGACCTGATTGGCATACCGGTGAGAGTTACTGTCGGCAAAAAGTCTGTCGCCGAAGGCAACGTCGAGATAAAGCTGCGCTGCGAGTCCGAAAGTCAAAAAGTTGCGATCACAAGAGCGGCAGAGAAAACAATTGAGCTGGTCAGCACGCTAAAAGAAGAACTGAAAAGGAGAAAATTATGAACAACGATAAACTTTCAAGAAGAACCTTTATCCGCAGTAGCTCTTTGATAGCTGCGGGGACGTTTGCCGGTGCATTGGCTCAGCAAAGACTCACCGGAGCCGCAGAAATCAAGAGACTTGTTAAAAATGGTCGCATCAATCAATCGGTCAGCAAATGGTGTTACAAAAAGTTCTCTCTTGACGAACTCTGTGAGATAAGCAAGAAGATGGGTATAAAAGCCATCGATTTGCTCAAGCCCGATGACTTCCAAACACTCAAAAAACACGGCCTTGTCTGCTCAATGGTGAGTACGCACAGTCTTGCGAAAGGACTAAACAGAAAAGAGAATCACGAGCAGTGCCTCGAACAAATCCGCTCGGCGATAGATGCAACATCAGAATATAAATTCCCGAATGTGATTACCTTCCCCGGCAACAGGGCAGGTATGCCTGACGATGTTGGTATTGATAATACGGTCATAGCTCTAAAGCAGATTGCCGGATATGCAGAAAAGAAAAAGGTCACCATCTGCCTCGAATATCTCAACAGCAAGGTCAACCACAAAGACTACATGTTTGATAAAACAGCCTGGGGCGTCGAGGTATGTAAGAGAGTCGGTTCCAAGAATGTAAAGATTCTCTATGACATCTATCACGCTCAGATTATGGAAGGCGATATAATTCGAACGATTCAAGATTATCACGAATACTTTGGACACTACCATACTGGCGGCAATCCCGGCAGAAATGAAATTGACGAAACGCAGGAGTTGTATTATCCCGCCATTATGCGTGCTATCGCCGACACGAAATTCGAAGGGTATGTTGCTCACGAGTTTATCCCAAAACGCGATCCAATCGAGTCTCTCGCTTATGCTGTACGAATCTGCGATGTTTGATTATGTGGAAGTTAAAGGATCCTAATCCGGTAAAGCTCATAATCGGAATCTTGGCTGCTAACTACCAGTGTCTGCATTCTGCAGCCGATGTACTGACCGACAAGTTTGGAAATGCCGACTTTATGAGCGAAGTATGGCCGTTTGACAAGACCGATTATTACAAGGACCAGACGGGCACACGCATCTTAAGACAGTTTGTCAGCATCGAACGGCTTATCAAACCTGTTAAGCTGGCAAAAATCAAACTCCAGACGAATAAGCTCGAGCAAAAATTGGCGAAAGCTTTGGGTATTCCTCTGCCAAGACCGGTGAATTTGGACCCAGGTATCATCGAGCCTTCAAAGCTGGTGCTGGCAACAACAAAAAACTATTCGCATCGTATATATATAGGCAAAAATATGTACGCCGAAGTAACTTTGATTTTTGAAAAGGGTCATTGGCAGCCTTTTGATTATACTTACCCGGACTACAGGCAGCAATGTTACTTCGATTTTTTTGAAAAGGTAAGAACCAAATTGGTTGAGCAGTTAAAAATCGTGTCATCGAGAGAAAGCATAGGTTAGCTCACTTATCTTTTTCGGGAGTCATTTAATTTTTGTTTATGTTCGTAGGGAGTTGTCGGTTTGCTTATCTTGGCAATAGTGTTGTTTGTAGGTTCATTTGTGTTATCGGCTGTTTTAACAGCAGTTGTAAAAAAACTGGCTGTTCGTGTCGATTTTGTCGCACGTCCGGCCGTGGATAGATACCATAAAGAAGTTATCCCGCTTGGCGGCGGCATCGCTATTTTTACTTCGCTTTTAATTATCATATTATCCGCTATAACGGTTGTAAAATATCTCGTTGCCCCAGGCCGGTTTGCTTGGCTTGCCGAACGAGCTAACGTTGATCCTGCCGATTTTTTAGCCAGAATTGATGAGCTTATGATTATATTGCTCTGCGTACTTGTCTTGTTTATTCTCGGCCTATGGGATGACAAAAAGCATCTCGGTCCCATTTTCAAACTTGTAGTTCAGTTTGCGGTTGCGATAGTTGCAGCCGCCTTTGCGGAAATCAGAGTTGAGTTTTTTATCGAGAGCCGAGTGATTACCTCTGTTCTTTCAGCCGCCTGGATAGTCCTGATTATTAATGCGTTTAACTTTCTGGATAATATGGACGGTGCTTCCGCCGGAATCGCTGCCATAGTAAGTTCCATCCTATTCACTGCCGCGGCATTGAGCGGCCAGATCCTTGTCGGCGGTTTGGCACTTGTCTTCGTTGGGATACTGTTGGGGTTTTTGGTTTTGAATTTCCCGCCCGCCAAAATATTTATGGGTGACGCCGGTTCGCTCGTCGTAGGTTTTGTTGTGGCACTGTTGAGTTTGCGCACTACCTATTATCATGAAGCACAAAGCGGGCAATGGTATCGGATTTTCATGCCTTTGATAGTTATGGCTGTCCCGCTCTATGATTTCATCAGTGTAACCCTGTTGCGCATAAGCCAGGGCAGGAGCCCGTTTATAGGTGACACTCAGCATTTCTCTCACAGGTTAAAAAGGCATGGCTTAACCGACACTCAAACAGTTCTGACGTTATATTTGGCTACACTCTGTACGGGACTTGGTGCAACTTTTCTTTACAAGGTCAATCTATCCGTCGCAATTTTGATTTTTATTCAGACAATTATGGTATTGTTAATTATCGCTGTCTTTGAAGCCACTGTCAAAAATGACAAAACCTCCGACTAATCCGAGTATTTCCAAAAGCAAAGCCCTTGTGTCGCTGGAGTATGTTCTCCTTGCCCTCTGTCTTTGTGTGATAGCACTTCGCATGACGTTTACCGAAGGCCCGGCTATGCAATCATCTACTATCGCAGCAAATCTCGGCGACGGCCTTTACAGTGTGTCCGTATCGGCTGTCCTGATATTCTCATTTGTCTTGTGGATTACATGGAGCTTTTGTAGTAAGGGATTTTTATACCGCGTTACAGGAATAGAAATCGGCCTGGGGATATTCTGTGTAGCTGCAGCAGTTGCCGGCTTTGCGGCAGTAGATAAACGATTAGCAATTACTGATATCACTGTGTTTCTCGCGCCGCTGCTTATGGCTCTGCTGCTGGTTCAGATATTAGACTCGCAGCCAAAAGTGAAACTGGTGCTGGTTGTGATTGCCGCTCTGGGTGTTGTGTCATTCTATCAATGTGCCGAGCAATTCTTTTTCAGTAACCAGATGACGATAGAGCAATACCAGCAGGATCCGCAAAGCCTGCTGGAACCGCTTGGGATAGAGCCTGATTCTTTTCAACAATTTCTTTTTGAACATCGGCTATATTCCAGAGGCGTTCGCGGATTTTTCACAACGCGTAATTCAGCCGGCTCGTTTGCACTGATGGCGTTATTTGCCGCCGTTGCTTTGTTTATTAATAAATTCAAAAATCGTGAATTCGACTCGTCCAAGCCCGTTTACCTGGTTGCCTGTGGTCTCGCCGCGGCGGTCATCTTAGTTTGTCTGGCTCTTACACGCAGCAAAGGTGCCATTATCGGCTTGTTATTTGCCGCAGCAGCGTTTATTACTCACCATTACTTTGCAAAACAGCTAAAGGCTTACAGAAAGGCCATATTGATTATTTGTTTGTTTTTGAGTATCGTGGGTTGTTGTGGAGTTGTTTGGTATGGTTTGAATCATGATCGACTACCGGGGGGCAGTTCAATGCTTGTCAGGTGGCAGTACTGGCACGCCTCCGTGAGAATGTACGCCGACCATCCGCTTACGGGCGTTGGTCCTGGCAACTTCGCACATTTCTATCCACATTACAAACCGGCTTCGGCTTTGGAATCCGTTGCTGACCCGCACAATTTCCCACTCAGCATCCTGACTCAATATAGCCCGCTTGGACTTGTCGGCTTTTTGGCTATGATTTTCATACCTTTATGGAGAACAATTTCTCCCAACCCAGTAGGTCCCTCTGGAAAAGCCAACCGGCATCAACCGTCATTTAAGACCCTGGCCACGATTTTTTTAATAGTCATATCGACAGTGCTGCTGCTCATCCGCCCGATTCTTATGCCCTTAGCATTTGTCGATACACTTGAAGTGATAATTTACTTGATAGTCACATTGTACGTTGCGCCTGTTGCTGTTTTTATTTTAGGTTTCATACTTTTAACGGGGCCGTTACGTAAAATAAAACATACAAAATACGACATAAGAAACACAACAACTACCGCGGCTCTTTTCTGTGCTGTTTCAGGGGTTGTTTTACATAATTTGATAGACTTCGCAATTTTTGAGCCGGGCGTTTTTACTGCTTTTTGGGCGATGATAGCCTGTCTTGTCGCGATAGATTTTCATACAAATCCCCGGCCTCAGCTTGTTCTGAAACCTCTGTTTTTAGTAAAGATACTAATAGTAACGGGAGCTTTGCTAACAGTTTGGGCATATTTTAGGTACGCTCTTGTCCCGGTGGCCAGGAGCACTACCAATATCAATCAGGCCAAACAGGCTATCTCTGTTGGCCAGTTCGAGCAGGCCAACAAACTGCTGGAAAGTGCAACGAAGGATGATCCTCTGAGTTTTGCCGCATTATCACTAAATGCTCGAATATATCTGCATCGTTTCCAGCAAACGCAGGACAAAAATCCGGACCTTCTGATGCAATCGCAAAGGTGCCTGCAGGAAGCAATCGAACGTAACAACGCTGCTTTCAAAAACTTTGAGCGATTAACAGAGGTATATTGCTTGCTTGCAGAAATATCATCACAAAAGGAAAATGTTAGTTGGTTGAATAAAGCTTTTGATACAGCGTCACTTGCCATCGAGCGTTACCCGGGCTGCGGTCGATTGCATTTCAAACTGGGCCAAATCGCCGAGCAATTGAACAGAAACAATATCGCAATAGAGCAGTATAATAAAGCGGTCGATATCGAGAAAGAATATCGCGCTCAGTTTAAACAAATCTATCCTGAGAAAAAGCAGGTTATAAGCCGGATCGGAGAAGAAAAATATTCTTTAGCCATTGAGCGGATCAAGGAACTTTCCAAACAGTCCCTTCTCCAATGATCGTTTGGCCGATGCTGATACGGCTGCGCGTTGTGAAACACAAATTACGAAATACGCTCCATTATCTCATCGGGGATATCAAAGTTGGCGTATGTGTTTTGTACATCATCGTGGTCTTCGAAGACCTCCATCAGAGAAAATATTTTCTTCGCGGTTACCTCATTGGTGATCGGTACGGTATTTTGAGGCACCATTGAAATTTCAGCTAACTCGATGGCTATTTCCTTTTCCTGCAAGGTTTTCTTCAGCTCTTCATAAACACCCGGCTCACAGGTTATCTCGAAAACGTCCCCCACAGTCTGCATATCATCTGCACCGGCACTGAGTGCAATTTCAAGAAGCTGGTCTTCGTCGGCGCTGGAAGCTTTGACTGTGATAAGTCCCTTCTTGTTGAACATCCAGTTAACGCATCCACTTGTTCCCATCGAGCCGCCATGTTTTTCGAACAGCCTCTTAACTTCCGGCCCGGTCCGATTCCGATTGTCCGTCAACGCCTCGACCATTATAGCAACGCCACTCGGCCCATAACCCTCATACAGCACTTCTTCAAAACTGGTGCCTTCCAGCTCACCTGTTCCTTTTTTGATTGCCTTTTCGATGGTATCTTTGGGCATATTTGCCGCCTTGGCCTTATCGATTGCATACCGCAGGGTCAGGTTGGCAGACGGATCCCCGCCACCCTGCTTGGCCGCCACGATAATCATTCGAGCTACTTTGCTCCAAATCTTGCCGCGTTTTGCGTCTAAAGCCGCTTTCTTATATTTTATACCAGCCCAGTGTGAATGACCTGACATATATGCTCCCGACTAATACTCTGAATTAAGAACAATATATTATGAACTAACATCTGAGCATTATACCCGATTTTTTTTGTAGCATAATCAATTTTTTAGGAAATGTTTGTTTTGTGAGCGCAACTAAATATTTAGCCGTCAAAGGTACGGTCATGAAATCTGTTTTATGAAAATGGGCGCCCCCAACTTAAGTTAGGGCAAAACCTTAGATAGCATCAGCCTGTGTCTAAATCAGTCGCGTGCCGGTCAGGATCCCTTTTGGCGGCCGTCGCCAAGACGGACGACAGCGTAAACCAGTGCCCCGAGCAGTCCGGCCAGAAGGGCGATTATAATCCATATCCCGGAGCCGCGGTTCATTTGGCGTATATCCGTGTAAACCCAAATCGCCACGAGAATATGGACAACCGCGCATATCAGAAACAGCAAGCTCAGTGCCCCTTTGCCATCGTCGTCGTCATCATTATCGCGTGCACGTTCCAGTTCCAGCCTGCGCTGCTCCAGCTCAAGCTCCTGCATTTGTCTCTCGATGTCCATTTGTGCTTCGCGATGCTGCTGTTCCATCTTCCGTTCATGCATTTGCATCTGGATTTCCATATCCTCCGGGGCGAACTCCTGAGAGAGAACCGCCGGGCAAGCGAAAATACTCACCAGCAAAACACTCATCAAAACATAACGCTTCATCTGATATCTCCCTTTCAATTTATCTTACAACACATAGATAATTAACCTAACTTGTATTTCGACCTAATTATGTGCTTCTAATTAACTTGTATTTCTTTAGAATACCATAGAAATCTGCTCCAAGCAACTAATCTGCCGATTTCTCTATCAAAGTGGTGATATTATCATTCACCGCCATGGTAGTAAACATACTAATCTCGTTTTCAAAACGGTATTGTTTTATACCATTTCAGTGAAAAATCGATTCATCCCGTTAACGAATTATCTGCCGCTAACGATTTTTCTCCTTTTCCCACTCCTTTGGTCGGCGCGGGAGTGTGAAATTGGGTTTGTTTGGGTTTGTTTTCACGCAGTTCGGGGCGGGATTTATTTCCATAATCCTCTTCTGCAAAAGACTTTGCGCCAATTATGGCCGGGGCGAATTGGCTTTGTTTTTTCAAATCGACCTCTATATCTGCCCCAAATTCCTGCTCCTCGGCTTTGGCCTGCTCCATTTGACGCATAAGTTGTAGTCTTTGAAGCTCGGCCATTATCCTGAACATGCTGTTCTCGATTCGTCGTTCATAAATCAACAGACGGTCCAGCACCATCGAATTCGAGAAATCCTTAATAGCCGCCCGGCCGAGGGCCAGATTCGGATCTTCCGCCAACTGGCGCTGCTCTTTGGTCATCATCGATCTACTCA
>Ga0307379_10014307_pt1 | contig 10234 bp, 12 predicted proteins | sample UN2MG_FD_202237 | JGI IMG/M metagenome (GOLD analysis project Ga0307379, IMG submission 202237) | Soil microbial communities from Risofladan, Vaasa, Finland - UN-2 | ecosystem: Environmental > Terrestrial > Soil > Coastal area > Acid sulfate soil | place: Finland: Risofladan, Vaasa | collected... | reverse complement strand
AGTTGCTTCGGCTGAGCCGGGACCAGTTGCGATATCGGCTCCGGAAATTCGGCCTCCCCACCGGCACCCACCGCGGCACCCCATGAAGCGAGCCAGGCCACCGCTTCGTCTTCGGAGCCCGTTGTGAACCTCTTCGACACCATCAAGCGGCGTGTTCGCCCCGCCAACCGCCGCATCCTCCTGGCCGAACCGCACGACGAACGCGTCGGCCGCGCCGAGGCCGTCGGCCCCATCTTCCAGGGCCTGGCGAAACCCATCAACGACCTGTCGCGCGGCTGCCGGGTCCAGAACATCGTCGACACCGTCGCCATCACCGCCGCCCAGACGCTGGCCACCTGAACGCCGCCGCCGTGGCATGGCCCGGGGAAAACACCCGGAAAAGAACCGGGCGGGCCTCGCTGGGGAGACCCGCCCGATGGGTTTACCGATGCATCCCGTCGCCCGGTTACCGGCGGCGACGAATCAGCGACGCCACCGAACCCAACGCCAGCAGCGCCAGCGTGGCCGGTTCGGGAACCAGTTTCAGCGGGAACGTGTCGGTGCTCACGTTGATGGGGTCGCTCTGCGCCCAGCCCACCGCCATCACCGCCTCGTACGGAACGCCCTCGACCAGTCCCATGGCGATCAGGTCGTCGTACGTCACCGTCACCTGGCCCACGTCGCTTTCGATCTCGTAGTCGCCGTCACCGTCGAAGTCCCAGCCCCACCAGTTGATACTACCGGTCGAGGCCGTGCCGTCAAGCACCAGCGGCGCATCGCCCGGGGCGACCATGAACCCTTCCGGGCCGTGCGGGGGGCCCTGGGCAGACGACGCCACGTACAGGACGATCTTCTCGCCGCCCTGAAGGACACCGTAGTCCAGAGCCTCCGGGTCGTCCGAATTACCCCTGTCCACGCCGTCCTCCTGCCAGATGGCGTCTTGATCCGCCTGGCGCGGCACGGCCCAGATTTCGGTCACGCCCGACTGGCCGACGGGGTTGTACTCGGGACCCCAGGTGCCGCCATCGAGCGTCAGCATGGCCACGTTGAACCCGCCGTCCAAGCCGTAGCCGAAAAAGCCGTAGCCCTCCCACGGGAACAGACTCATTCCGTGCTTGGCCTGGAACCACACCGGCGCACCCTCGCCGAGGTGATCCGTAGAGCCGAGGTCGTTGTCGCCGTCGCCGTCGAGGTCCTGCGGCGTGCCCACAGAGGCGGTGGCGCCACTGCCCCAGTACGGCGGCGCCGGAACCGGATCAGGGATGGGGGGCACAATCATAGTGTAGAACGCGGCGCTCAGGTCGCCCGTCATCAGGCCCCCGTTGGACGAGTAGAAGGACGAGTAGAACTTCCAGAGGCCCTATGGCGCGGCGTTACCGTCTTGCCCGGTGACGACGCCGTTCTCCGTGGCACCCGCCGGGCGCAGATGAATCGTCAACGCCCCCGAGGCACCTGACACGAGCACTCCGCCAACCAAGATGATGGCCAGCGTGCTCTCCAACGCCCTCCCGACGCTCCGAAAACTAGACATGGCGTGCTCATTTTTCGCGTTCTCGTTCGCCGAGCCTGCCTACCCAGACAGCCGGCGGTTACATTTGTCTCACCGGGCGGACACGTCGGTGTGAACCGCCCGCATCTCCGTTCAACCGTCTCCGATGCCTCTGCCGTATCTCGTCCTCATGTCCTTCGCGCCAGCCCGCCATCCTTGGCGTCCGGCGATCGCTTGTGAACTGCCGGGTAGATCTGGAGGGTTGACCTGCCCGGCTGTTCTTGGGGTAATGCTTACTGCTCTTCGGTACCACTCCTTCTTTCACGCCGATTCTGCCTGGCCAGGCGACCGGCGATTGTACGCCCTTTCTGGACCGCGCGGCCGGCGCTTAACGCCGCCGACGAATGCGCCCCACGACACCCATCACCAGACCCGCCGCCATCAGGCTGAGCGCGGCCGGCTCGGGCAACGGAACGATAACCGGCGTGACCGCCACGCCGCCGTCAATCACGTACGCCTCGCCCAAGGTCGGGCCAAATGGCGAAATCAGGTACAGCACGCTCGTCCACTGTCCGGCGGGCACGTGTGCGTCCATGAAGCCCGGGTAACCGAACGTCACCAGCGGCGACGCCAGCGTGGCGTCGTACGCGCCGCCGGCCGGGGTGTGGCCACCACTCAGGAACTCGGCCGGCTCGCCCGCCGTCAGGTACCCGGCCGCCTCCAGGCCGAAGAACGGAGCCACGCCGAACACCTCCAGCGACGACGGGCCGTCGTTCTGCACCTGGTACAGGTACAGGTACTGGCCGTCATCACGCGTATAGGAACGGCTCAGGACCTGTCCGGTAAACGTGTGGTTGTAGTCGTACGGATTGTCTGTCAGGGCGCTGGCCGCGCCGGTCACCCCCAGGTCGGCGTACTGGGCCCCGAGCAGCGCGATGGGCGCCGCCGAAGCCGTACCGCCGACGACCCATGCCGCCAACACCACCAGACACCCCAGCCGCATCGTCGTTCCGCGCCTCATAGATCGCCCTCTCATACCCCTGGCTCGCACAACAAAAAAAGGCAATTTCCAGGGGGCCGTTCCCTCCGGAAATTGCCATTGACAGTCGAACCGCTTAATCGATTTTTACATCCGCGGCCTCGTTCTCGAAGGCCGACGGGGCGGGCTCCACGTCATCCCCACAACAGGAGCCCTCATACCTCCTAACACGAACTGCTCACCATTGATAAAGGACAAACGATCCGGTCCCTCCGAACCGTCTGCCCCTTACTCCCCAAATCCAGCACCGTACTATAGCACAAATACCGGGAAAGTCAAATCGGATGGCCAGATATCTTTGCCAACCCCCAAAAACCGCCCAGAACAGGCACCTGAGCACCGAAACATACACTCGTTTTCCGTTTTTCTGCGTCCGACGACGGGGCCACGGCCGACCGTTTCTTGCGCCTCGGACCCAGGGCGGTCGAAAGGGCCGGCACACAGAGGAAAATGACAGGACGCTTCCGGATACGGCGCTAGGCGTCCTTCGGGCTGTTGGGCGTCTCGGCCGAAGGCGTCTCGGGCGGCCCCTCGTCGTCGGGCCCGGCCTGTGCGGCCAATGGTTCGCCGGGGGCCGCGTCCTCCCCGGCCGGGGGTTCGTCGGGGACCACTTCCGCCTCCACCTCCGCCACGTCCTCGGCCAACTCTGGCGCCGCCGCGGCGGGCGGCTGCTCCCCGCCGGTCTTCAGCGCGGCCACGATCCGGACGTCGCGGTACGTCACGATGCTCAGCACCACCAGGACGGCGCCGACGGCCAGCAGGCCGAACCCGAACCCCATGTACTGGCTGTGCCGGCCGCTCTGGTAGTTCTGGTTCTTGGCGTAGTCGTCGGCCTGGACGGCAAGCTCGTCGAACCCGCCGGCGCCCTGGTAGTACACGGTGCCGCTGGCGCTGGCCGAATGCGCGGCCCCCTTGGGGACCGCCCACCAGGTCTCGCCGACCTGGACGACGTCGAACTCCCCGATCTGCGCCGTCTCAAGTTCCTCGCGGAACCGCTCCAGGTGCCGCGCGTACGGATTGTCGGAACTGGGGAAGAAACAGTACGCGCCGAGGCCCATGCACACCAGGCCGATGGCCAGCGACGGTATCCAGATGGCCCGCTTGATTCCGATGTGGTGAGCGGCGCGCTCGGCGCCCTTCGGGGGCCCCTTCCGGACGGGGCGGACGGTCCTGGGCCCGAGTTCGGCCGCCGAGATGGTGGCGGGTCCCGGGCCACCGGCCTTCTCGTCGCGTCCAACCCCCAACTCGCGGGCCATCTCGGCGATGCCGCCGCGCGAACCCAACTGCTGGCGCAGGGCCTCGGCATCGGCCCGCCGCTTCTCGGCGGCGGTGGTCACGTCGCCGTCGGCCGCGGTTTCCTGGCGAAGGGCATCGAGGTCCGCCCGGTGTTTGACGCCCGTGCCTTCGGTGCCGCGCGCCGCCACCACCTGGTGGACCATCTCGTCGGCAGCCGCCTTGTGGGCCTGGGCGTCGACCAGGTCGCCCGGGTCGGCCGGAAGCGACTTGGCCGCATCCTTGGGCGACGGCACGGGCGTATCCAGTCCGCAGGCCTCGCAGTGGAACAGGCGGCCGACCTCCGATTCGTCGGCGGTGCACCGGGCGCCGCACTCGCATTGGAATTCAATCGCCACACTCGTCTCCTTGAGGCCGAACCGTCGGGGCTCCCCGGCACCTGGCGCGGGCAGTCGCCGCGTTCGGCGCCCCGTCTCGCCACAAACGGTAGCATTGTACGATGGCCGCGGGCCGGCTGCACGCCTTTTCTGATTGACCGCCCTGGACGTGCCTTCTACACTCCGGACTTGGTAGTGCCCAGGCCTGCCCGAGGATAACCGTGTCGGACACGATCCCGCCCAACCCGACGTTCGACGGCGAGTACGTGGCGAGCCTGCACCGTCTGCTGGCGGAAGGCCGTCGGGACAAGTTGGCCCAGCGGCTGGCCGACCTTCACCCCAGCGACATCGCCGACCTGCTGGACGAGTTCCGGCCCGAGGAGCAGGCCGTTCTGTGGTCGGTGCTGGAGCCGGCGGCGGCGGCCGACGTCCTGATGGAACTCGACGCCGAGACCCGCGAAGACCTGATGGACAGCGTCCGCCCGGAGCAACTGCGGGCCACCCTGGCGGAACTGGAACCCGACGAGGCCGCCGACGTCATCGGCGAACTCGAGCCCAAGGAGGCCGCCGAGGCCCTGGCCGGCCTCGAAGACCGCCAGGAAATCGAGGAACTCCTCGAGTACCCCCCCCACACGGCTGGCGGCCTGATGACCACCGACTTCGTGCTGCTGCCGCGCACTGCCACCATTCGCGAAGCCATCGAACTCGCCCGCCGCGCCAGCGAGACGACCTACCGCCATGACCTCTACGTCGTGGACGAGGCGTCTCGCCTCATCGGCCGCCTGCCCCTGGACAGGCTCGTCTTCTCGAAACCCGACACGCCCGTCGGCGACGTCCTGGAGACCGACGTTCACAGTGTCCCGGTCGACATGGACCGCGAGCAGGTGGCCGAGGTGGTCCGCCGGTACGACCTGCTGGCCGTGCCCGTGGTGGCGCTGAAGAGCAACGCCGTCAAGGGTATCATCACCGTGGACGACGTCCTCGACGCCGCCGACGAAGAGGCCGCCGAAGACATGTACCGCATGGTCGGCGCCGCCCGGGACCCCCTGCACACGCCCATCTGGCGCCGGGCGATCGCGCGGCTGCCGTGGCTGCTGATTACGCTGGTGCCGGGGTTCCTCGTGGGCCAGATCATCCGATGGCTCGGGTACCAGACCCCGCAGGAGACGGTCCTGCTTCTGTTCCTGCCGGTCATGATCGAGATGGCCGGCAACGTCAGCCTCCAGTCGTCGACGGTCATGGTGCGAGGCATCGCGATGGGCGAGGTGCGGCTGCATCGGACGGGGATGATGCTCGCCCACGAACTGGGCGTGGCGGCGCTGGTGGGGCTGCCCTGCGGCCTGGTGTCGGGGGCCGTGGGATACGTCTTCTTCGACCACCACATCGGGTTCGCCGTCGTGGTGGCCTTCAGCATGCTCTGCGGCATCCTGAGCGCCGCCACGACCGGCACGCTGGTGCCGCTGGCGTGCTGCCGCGTGGGCGTCGACCCGGCCCTGGCCAGCGGCCCGTTCGTCACGAGCCTGAACGACATCACGGGCACGCTGATCTACCTGGGGCTTGGCGCGCGGCTGCTGTACTTCTTCGATTGAGAGGTATGGCGGCTCGCCGGCCGGGCACCCGCCGCCTGGGGTGCGCCAGATTCTTCTGGCGAACGTGGAGCCGTTGTAGCGCGGGGGTTTACCCCCCGCGCACCCGAGATGGTCAAGGCGTCTGGCGCGGGGGATAAACCCCCGCGCTACGCCGGCGCGGGCGGCCCCGCCGTTCAGCGATCCAGCCGTGCCAGAAAACGTTGCCGCACCCGCCGCCGGGCCGCGCCACGAAAGCCCTTTCCCCGCCCTGCCGCTTCGGCTACAATCTGGCCGCAGAATCAGGGGTGGCCTGCCGGCACATCCGCCGGGGGCAGATTGAATAGGATACCCCGGGAACCGTCTGAATGGGTGGAGCCTCCGAACAAGACGACCAGGCCGAGGCCGCGGCGCTGCGCAAGGCCGAGCGCGACGCCGTCCTCGTCGAACGCCTCAAGGAGGGCGACTCCAGGGCGCTCGACGAACTGTTTCGCCGCCACCACGACGCGGCGTTCGGTATCGCCTATCGCCTGGTCGGGTCGCGCGAGGACGCGCTTGACGTCGTACAGGAGTCGTTCATTCATGTCATGCGGGGCATTCAGGCGTTCCGAAGCCAGTCGTCGTTCCGGACGTGGCTGTACCGCATCGTGACGCACGCCGCGCTCGACTATCGGCGGTGGCGGTCGCACCGCGAGGCCGAGAGCCTCGATGCCGAGACGGCCGTCGAGCCCGCCGCCACGGGATCCGGCCAACGGACGCCCCAGGAAGAGGTGGCCGATCAGGACCTGCGCCGGGCCATCGACGCCGCGCTCACCAACATCTCGGAGAAAAACCGGGCCGCCCTGGTCCTGTACGCGCTCGAAGGCATGTCGTACAAGGAAGTCGCCAACGTACTTGGCATCTCGGTCGGGACCGTTATGAGCCGCATCTTTAACGCGCGGCAACGTTTGAGGGAACTGCTGGCCTCGGAAATCGGGTGACGGACATGACGTGCGACGACGCCAAACCGATGCTGGCCGGATACGCCGACGGCGAACTCTCTGCCCTTGAGAACGACGCCATCGCCGCGCACCTGGCCCAGTGCGGCCGCTGCCGACAGATCATCCGCGACCAGCAGCGCATCCAGCACGTGCTCGACTCGCATCAGCCGCCGGCGGTCGACGACGCCCGATGGAACGAGATCGGCAAACGCCTTCGGGCCGAACTCGAAGGCCAGGGCGAGCCGATCCAACTCAAGACGCGTTCGCGCATCGAGGGTCTGGATCCGACGCCCGAGGCCCAGGCGCCGCTGGCGCCCGACGAGCCGTCCGCGCCGGCCCGGCCCGCGCGCGAGGTGCCCGCCCCTACCGCCAGGCCGCGCGCCATGCCGGCCGCACGCCAGGCCCCCGCCATGACGGTCATCCGCGTCCGCCCGCGCCGCGGTCGCGCGCCCTTCCGGTGGGTAGCCCACCTCGTGGGCGCCGTGGCGGCGGCGTTGATCATCGGCCTGGGGCTGGCCACGCTGTGGACCCGCACGCCGCCGCTCGACGCCGGCGCATTGGCGCGACAGGACGACGTTGCTATCATGGGTCTGGAGATGCTCGACCCCGACCACAACCTCGTCCTGCTGGGCGGCGACGCCGGCGACGTGGCGGCCATCTGGGTCGAGCCCGACAAGTCGAGCGGTTGAGCGCGGAGGTCACGACAGATACCATGCGACACGTAACGCATTGGCGGGCGGCCCTGGTGACGGCGCTGGCGGTGGCGACCCTGGCGCACGGGGCGGCCCGTGCCGCCATGCCCGAAGAGGCCATCTCGGTCACCTTCCTGGGCATCCGTGCCACGAAGGAGACCAGCGAGCACGTCGACCCGGCCCTGCGGCCCATCGCCAACGAACTCCGGCGGAGCAAGTACAACTGCTTCCGGCTGGCCATCAACGATACCCGAAGCGTCGCCCTCGGCCGAACCTGGGAACTGCCCCTCGTCGAGGACTACGCCGTCCGCATCCAGCCCAACAAGGAGACCGACGAGTCCGTCCAGTTGGTCCTGAGTTGGATCCACTACGAGAAGGGCAAGGACGGCAAACGCAAACCCCGCGCCCTGCTGAAGGTGCCGATGACCCTGCGCAAGGGAAAGTACCTGCTCTCCGGCGGATGGAAGTTGAAGGAAGGCGGCCTGATGGGCGCCGTCGCCGTGAAGTAGCCGCCGCCTACGGCGTGTTGTCGTCGCCCAGGCGGCCGCCCACCGATTCCTCGAGCATCTGTGCCATGTGGCGTGCGTGGTCGCCGACGTCGGCCCACAGCCGGACCAGTTCGCTCACCGTCTTCGCCCCCAGGAAGATCGCCACGGCCAGCACCAGCGCGCCGGCGAACACGCCGACCGCCGCCCAGGGGTTCCCGCCCGTCGCCAGGACGATCAGCGCGCCCAGGCCGCCCAGGAACGTCAGCACCGACACCGCAATGCCGACGCCGAAGATGACGGCGGCCAGCAGTCGCAGCGTGCCGTACGGGCTCGTCCGGGCCAGCAATCGCGACACCGTGGTCGTGGCCCCGGAATGCTTGGACGGTCCGCCGCCGGCGCGGCTGGGGCTGGGGGTGGCGGCGGCCTCGGGCGCGGCCTCGGCCGGCGACTCGGCGTCAGGCTTGGCGGGACTCGCGGCCTTCAGCGCGGCGGCCAGGGCGGCGGCCCGGTTGTCGGGTATGCTGACCACGGCCCCGCATTGCGGACACTTGGCCTTATGACCGGCCGCCGTGTCCGGCGCGGCGATCGTCTTCCCGCATCCCGGGCATGTTGCGGAAATTGACATCCGGCAACACCCAATGATCCCCCAGTCGGATCATTCTACAATCAAACGCAGCAAAAGGCAAATAACCCGATGGGAAAATGCGGCGGGTCGGCCCCCCCGGGGCAGGGGCTCAGCTCTGCGGACCGACGTGGGCGTCCACAAAATCCAGCACACGCTGGCGGTCGTCGTCGCCGATCTCCACGAACGCCAGGCCCACCTCGTACAGTTCCGGATCGATCTTCGACGACCGGCACCACGTGATGCGCCCCTTGCAGAAGACCGGCTTCTCGTCGTCGGGCAACGTGAAACGCAACGACGGCGTCGTCCCCTCGCGCATCGGGTCGGCCATGAGAACGCACATGCCCCCGGCCGAGATGTTGAGCGTCGGCCCGATCGATTCAACCGTTATCCGCGTGGTAATGCGAGGACTCGTCCGCATTTCCGTTCGCAGCATACCCACTCTCCTTGTGCCGGCAGGCTGTGTAGGGGGCGCAAGGGTCGTCGCGGCAATAGGTCTTATCGGAAGGCGGCTGGTACCTTCTTCAGCGAAATCGCGAGATTCCCCGAGCGGCCGAAAAGCCCCGCCCCGGCGGCCCCAACCGTCCGCGCCGCCCCTTCCGCCGCCGGTAACTTGACGCCGCGACCCCGGACGCTATGGTGGAGCCGGCGATTACAGACCCAGGTGCTTCATGGTTGACCCGACCGGCCTCGTGCATCCCATCCGCCTGGGCCCCCTGGCCCTGGCGAACAACCTGGCGCTGGCCCCCATGCACAAGCGGACGCACCTGGCCTTCCGCCTCCTCTGCCGCCGCGAGGGGGCCGCCCTCACCCACACCGAGATGGCCACGCCGCGCGAACTCCTCGGCCACGAAAGCGCCCGGAAGGCCGAGAACCTCCTGGCCGCCGACCCCGTCGACCGGCCCCTGGGCATCCAGATCCTGCCGCGCGAACCCGGGCTGCTCGTCGAGGCCGTCGCCATGCTGGCGGCGCGCGGCACGGGTGACCTGGTGGACTTGAACTTCGCGTGCCCCAGCCGCCGCGTGGCCGGCCGCAGCGGACGCGGGGCCGCCTTCCTCAAGGACCCCGAGAAGGCCGTCCGGCTGGTCGAGGCCGCGGTGGGGGCCTCGGCCCTGCCCGTGACGGTGAAGTTGCGGCACGGTTACACGAACTCGCCCGAGGACCGCGAGCGGGCCCTGGACCTAGCCCGCGGGGCCGCGCAGGCCGGCGCCGTCGCCATCACGGTCCACGCCCGGTCGGCCGGCCAGAAGTACCACGACCGGGCCAACTGGGAAACCATCGCCGCCTGGGCCGAGACGCTGCCGGTGCCCGTCTTCGGCAGCGGCGACCTGCGCTCGCCCGAGGCCGTTCTCGACATGCTCCGCCAGACCGGCTGCGCGGGCGCCAGCATTGCACGCGGGGCGTTCGGCACGCCGTGGATCTTCCGGCAGATCGCGGAACTCGCCGCAGCGGGGTCGTACCGCGAGGTCACGCCCGAGGAGCGCGGCCACGTCTTCCTGGAACACTACGAGCGGCTCGTGGCCCAGTACGGGCCGACGCTGGGCCTGAAGCACATCCGGCAGGTGGGCCGCGTATACGCCCGCGAGATTCCCGGTGCGGCCGAGGCCCGCGTAGCCATCCAGGACGCCACGTCCGACGCCGACCTTCGCGCCGTCGCTCGCCGATGGTTCGGCATCGAGCCGTAACCATCGGCAATGCGCTCGCTAACGCTCGCGGCTCGGATGGGCCATGCGCGCCGCGACCGTGAATCGGCGCCGCGACCGTAAGGGA
>Ga0307379_10014305_pt1 | contig 10234 bp, 9 predicted proteins | sample UN2MG_FD_202237 | JGI IMG/M metagenome (GOLD analysis project Ga0307379, IMG submission 202237) | Soil microbial communities from Risofladan, Vaasa, Finland - UN-2 | ecosystem: Environmental > Terrestrial > Soil > Coastal area > Acid sulfate soil | place: Finland: Risofladan, Vaasa | collected... | reverse complement strand
CCTGTCTCAGAGCGTCTTTACCAGTAGCCAACGGTTTCATTTATGCTGAGTATAGCAACTCAACACTAACATTGCTAACCGCTACGATACTTCTGCCTTGTTGACGAATTGCCCGACAGGATGTATTCTTATTCTGGTAAGCCACTAATTGAGAGAGCATCAAGAGCTAGCCGCAGGCAAGTATATGTTCATATTCATAAAATCTTTTAGCCCCCTGCTGTATTCCACCGTTAAGATATAGGAGAGGTATGGAAAATATAAGCCTGTTCTTCAACCCCGGCAGCGTGGCTCTGGTCGGAGCCAGGGAAAAAGAGGGGACGGTGGGGCGGTCAGTTCTGGAAAACCTGTTACTGGCCAAGGACAAGCGCAAAATATATCCGGTAAATCCCAACCGGGAAAAGCTACTAGATATAGAATGCTACCCCGACATCAGCTCTCTACCGGAAGTCCCTGACCTTGCCATCATTGTTACCAACGCCGAAATTGTCCCCGATATGGTTAAAGAATGCGGTAAAGCCGGCGTTAAGGCTATCATTATCATTTCATCCGGCTTCAAGGAGATAGGCGCCAAGGGCAAAGCACGTGAAGATAGAGTAGCTGAAATAGCCAGCGAGTATAACATCAGTATAATCGGTCCCAATTGCCTCGGAGTAATCAACCCCAGCGCCAATTTAAACGCCAGCTTCGCCACCAAAATGTCCAAGCCGGGACGCATAGCCTTTTTATCGCAGAGTGGCGCTCTGGGCACCGCTGTCCTTGACTGGGCAGTCAGCCGAGAAATCGGTTTCAGCGCCTTTGTTTCGCTGGGTTCAATGCTCGATGTGGATTTCGGCGACCTGATAGACTATTTCGGCGAAGACCCGGAGACCAAGAGTATAATCATCTACCTGGAATCCTTTGGTAGCTCCCTGAAAAATGCCAGGAAATTTATGAGCGCCGCCAGAGGATTCGCCAGAACCAAGCCGGTCATCATCATAAAAGCGGGCAAGTTCCAGGAGAGTGTACAAGCCGCCAAGTCTCACACCGGGTCGATGGTCGGGGAGGACTTATACTATGACGCCGCCTTTGATAGAGCCGGTGTGGTAAGAGTTGAAGAAATTGAAGACCTCTTTAATTGTGCCTCCATATTAAATACCACAAAACTGCCCAAAGAGCCAAACCTGGCAATAATAACCAATGCCGGCGGACCGGCAATACTGGCTACCGATGCCCTGATAAGCCGGGGCGGTAAATTAGCTCAGCTCAGCGAGGAGACACTCTCAGCACTAAATGAATTCCTGCCCGCTTACTGGAGCAAAGCCAATCCCATTGACGTCGGTGGCGATGTAGACCCCCAGAAATACCTTAAAACCATTGAGATCACCCTCAATGACCCCGGAGTTAACGGCGCCGTGATGATATATGCGCCTCAGGGCGTAACCGGCCCCGTGGGCATAGCCAAGACTCTCATCAAATATGCCAAGAAGTCCAGCAAGCCCATTTTAACCTCAATGATGGGCAGCGAAGATGTTGCCAAGGCAAGGCAAATGTTGTACGAGAACAATATCCCCACCTACGAATTTCCTGAAGAAGCGATAAAAACTTACTTATATATGTATCAATACGCCCGCAACCTGGAGACTCTGTATGAAACTCCAGAAGACCTGCCGCTGGATGTGGGCGCACCTAAAAACTACCTCAAAATACTCACCCATAATACAGTGGCAGAGGGTAGAACTCTTCTCAATGAGGAGGATTCAAAAAAGCTGCTGGCCACGTATGGAATTGCGGTGACAACCCCACATTTTGCCCAGAACGCCGAGGAAGCCGCCTTCGTTGCCTCAGGCATCGGCTATCCAGTGGTAATGAAGATATCTTCCCCGGACATAGCCCACAAATCAGATGTTGGCGGAGTGATACTAAATATTGCCTCGGCTGACGAACTGAAAAAGGCTTTTGCCGAAATTATGGCAAACGTCAAGAAGCACCAGCCTGACGCCAGAATTGAAGGCGTCAGCATCCAGAAGATGGTTACCAGGTTTGATTATGAACTTATTATTGGCAGCAAAAAAGACCCGATTCTGGGGCCGGTTGTAATATTCGGCCTGGGCGGAACCGAGACTGAATTTTTCAAAGATGTTTCGGCGGGGTTACCTCCGCTGAACCAGAGATTAGCCAGAAGAATGCTGGAGCGAACCAAGGTCTACAAACTGCTTGCAGAAGGGTTCCGGGCAAAGCCACCGGTCAACCTGCGACTGCTGGATGAAACCCTGGTCAGAGTTTCCAATCTGATTGTTGATTTCCCGGAGATAAAAGAGCTGGATATCAATCCGCTGGTCATAAGCGGCGACACTACCATTGCCCTGGACGCAAGGATAGTCCTGGACAAGGAGGCAACCCAGAAAGAGGCAGAGGAATACGCCCATCTAATAATATCACCCTACCCCACCAAGTATATACAGTCGTGGCGATGCCGGGACGGAAGGGATGTGGTATTGAGACCCATCCGCCCCGAGGACGAACCGCTGGAACAAGCGCTTATTGAAGGACTATCAAAAGAATCGTCCCGGTTCCGGTTCTTCTATATTCTTAAAGATATAAACCACGATATGCTCAGCCGCTTCTGCAACATTGACTATGACCGGGAGATGGCAATAATCGCCGAGTACACCACCAACGGCAGGCGCAGAAACGTTGGCGTTGGCAGACTGATAGTTGAACCGGGCGGTGGAAGCGGGGAATTCGCCATCGTAGTGGCTGATGACTTCCAGAATAATGACCTGGGACTGAAGCTCTGCGATATGCTGATAGGCATCGCCCAGGAAAAAGGGTTAAGAAACATCTACGGAATTGTGCTGAGTGATAACTGGAAGATGCTTGGGCTGGTCAAAAAACTCGGTTTCACCGTAAAGCCACTCCCCGAGGGGGAAACCAGAGTGACGCTGGAACTATAGTAATTTACTCCGCTTCTGACAACCGGTAGAGTAACTGCTTTATCTTCTTCAGGAAAGCGTCGGTTGTGGCACCGGAGACATCAACCTGCACAATTCCATTATCATCAATCCAGTATTTGAACTGGCTGTACCTGGAGTCGAGATAGCCAGGAAAAAGACGACATTCTGCTGAAGGGAAACATGCCATATCGCTGGTGGGTGTACCAACCTCCGGGATAACATCCAGGTCTTCGGTTACTTTCATTGACTGCAGCGCTGTTGAAACTATATTACGCTCATATCCCGATACAACATAGCGGACATTTTCAATCAAACCTACCGCTCCATAACCGGTTTCTGTCAACGTAATAGCCATGCCCTTAAATGGACTTGCCAGTGCATTCTCGGGCCGGGCAAATGCCAAAGCAGTACCACTAAAAATCACTAAAAGAAGCAAGCCAGCCACCGCCAGTACTGCCTGCCGTGTTACTTTGCTCCATATTTGAACTTTTTTACTGACCTCGCCGCTTTCTTCTTCTAATGCCGGCTGGTTGTCAAATACCGTTTCAATAGTAACCTGCCCTTCAGCCTTTACCCCCTCAATAGTTATTCGTCCGTTAACCTCTCCCCTCAAGTCAGTCTCGTAATGGTCTACCGCTGCTGTCTTTTTCACAAATATAAGACGCCCGGCAAAAGTCCGGAATTTCCCGAACATCTGAGTAAGAATTGCAGACCAGCCTAATAATTTCATCCGATTATCCCGCACTTAAATATCAATTATTGTTGCCCCAGGGTAAAAGGACAACGGTAACCAAACGCTTATGTTCTGGTTCCGTTGCCCATGTTGCCCCGTCCCTCTCCCATGACTCAGACTCAATTGTAGAAGTTTTTCAATCGTAACCTAATTATAATTGAGCTGCCAGGGATGTCAATGACTAAAAAGTATGAAATACAGTTTTATCATACTCAATATTAGCTACGACTTTCGGGTGATTGGATAAGTTCGCGGCGAAAATACCACATCTCATACACCGGGGGTAACAATAGTAAAAGAGGCGATGACTGAACCGGTATGTTGACCAGCCGTGATTAAGGCTCAGGCTTGTTTATATTTTCAAACCCGATGGGTAATTTGAGGGTTATTAATGCCTCGTCGTCAAGCACCACCGGAAAAACATAAGTCCCGCTCTTCACAATGTCGAAGTTGCAGTCCACTATAACCCGCTGCGTCACCGAACTTTTTTCAACAACAATATCCTGAGGAGCCGAATCAATCAGACGCCTGCCAAAGGGATAGGGACACCGGCAGGTTACCGATATTTTATGAGTTCCCTGGGTAAGACCAACTATACCGATAACCAGTTTGCAGAAATATGGGCGCGGCAGGAATTCAGTTGGCGGGGTCCCCACCAAGACGTCTTTGACTCTCAAGGAGTCGAAGACACCAATTATTGAAAACTCTTTAGGCCTGTCAATGACTCTCTTGCAGAAAATGGCGTATTGTAACTGCGGCTCGCTCACAACCATATAGTAATATCCAGCTTCTCAAAGTGTCAATAGCACAATTGGAATCCAACACGTTATTTTATTATTCCATACAATCCGGTAGCTGCGTCTCTAAAAACCTCCAGATGTGGCGGATAAAAAGTGAATACCCCAAAAGATATGGCATAAATAACTATCAGAATCAGCCCGACCGTATTCAGCCAGCCTGGTAGTTTCTCCAGAGTTAATATCTTATAGCTGGTAAGCTGTCCCAGTGCAATGGCGATAACAAAAATTGTAATATCAACAATCAGTATTTCCAAACCGAAGATTGCCGTATAGGAATAAAAGAGAACGGCAATGGCAGCCGGTATTACGTAGATGCCAGCCGCTTTCGCCGACAGGAAATTGTTTATAAACTTACTGATAAACCGGTACTCAAAGAGCGCATAGAATAAGGTCGGCCAGAAGCCTATCTTGAAATGTTCCCAGACACTCTCGTTAACCGCAGCTATCACACCGACGGGCTCCCACTGACCCGACCAGTCAAAGACAAAATGCAGCAAAGCACCCAGGGCGGATATGACAGCAACGCCGATTAACTCCCACTTTAAAACGGATTTCTTCATTTGTGGGCTAATAATAATGCGGCGGGAAGGAGATGTCAATCCCTTGACACTCACCCTGCCAACAGCTACAATAAAGCTTGTGCCGAGGTAGCTCAGTTGGTAGAGCAGCGGACTGAAAATCCGCGTGTCATCAGTTCGATTCTGATCCTCGGCACCAAGTCAATCAGCGGAAGTGGCTCAGTGGTAGAGCATCTCCTTGCCAAGGAGAGGGTCGCGAGTTCGAATCTCGTCTTCCGCTCCATTAAACCTGCCGAAGTGGCGGAATGGGTAGACGCGACAGTCTCAAAAACTGTTGAGGGGCAACTCTCGTGTCGGTTCGAGTCCGACCTTCGGCACCAGATAGGACCTGTCAGTAGAATGCCGAGTGGTGTAGTGGTAGCACAGGGGACTTTGAATCCTCTAGCTCAGGTTCGAATCCTGGCTCGGCAGCCATTACCTTCCTCATTATGAATTAAATCGGGCTTGTGCTATACTTTGAACCAGAATCAGGGGAAAGGATTCAGCAAGATGAGCAAGCCCAGAGTTGGCATCATAAATGTTACCGGCTACGCCGGCGTTGAGCTGGCGCGGCTGCTATCCCAGCACCCGCAGGTGGAGCTTGTCTCGGTCACCGGGAGGAGTACCGCCGGGCATGAATTGAATACGGTCTTCCCGCATCTGGCAGCCCTTGATTTGACTATTGAAGCCAGCCTGGGAGAGGTTGACCTTGCCTTCTCGGCAATGCCCCACAAGGAGAGTGCCGCAGAGATAATGCCACTGCTAAAAAAGGGAGTCAAAGTGGTGGACATCAGCGCCGACTTCAGGCTGAAGGACACTGAGGAATACCTGCTCTGGTACGGCTTTACCCACCCGGCACCAAAACTGCTGCCGAAAGCAGTCTATGGCCTGCCCGAGCTATACCGCCACCAGATTGCCTCGGCACAACTGGTAGCCAATCCCGGCTGCTATCCCACCGGGGCTATCCTGGCTCTCGCCCCGGCAGTCAGTAAGGGCATAATTGAGCCCAACATTATTGTTGACAGCAAGTCCGGTCTATCTGGGGCAGGCAGAACCCTCAGCCTGAAGACCCACTTCGCCGAAGTCAATGAAGATGCCAGCGCTTATGCCCTGGATGGGCACCGGCACCTGCCCGAAATTGTCCAAGAGTTGAAACTGCTGGGCGGTAATTCGCCCTCAGTAACCTTTGTCCCCCACCTGGTGCCGATGACCCGGGGTATACTGACCACCGGCTATGCCTCCCTAATACCGGGTAAAATTTCATCCGGCAAAAAGGGGGGGGAGGAGCTGAGGAAACTCTATCTCGACTTCTATAAGGACGAGCCCTTCGTCAAGGTGGTGGCATCCCCACCCCACACCAAGCACACCTGGGGGAATAACAACTGCCTCATCCATCCCACCATTGACCACAGAACCGGGAGGCTCGTCGTTATCAGTTGCCTTGACAACCTGGTAAAGGGAGCGGCGGGGCAGGCCATTCAGAATATGAACCTCATGTTCGGCCTGCCGGAAACTACCGGCCTTGAGGCACTGCCGATTTACCCCTAGTTTGAGTGCCTGCAGGACATTGTCTCTTTGCCCTGGCTCTGTTATGCTTTAAGGCAGTGAGAGAAAACTTTCGCCGCATTGATTACGTCAAGATTACCATCTTTGGTTTTGCTCTGGCCGCCCTCTGGAGCAGCCTGCACAGCATTATCCTGCCGTTGCGACTTCTGGACTTTGTTGCCGAGTCGGAGAAGAACACCTACCTGGGGCTGCTTACTTTCACCGGCCTGATTCTGGCAATGGCAGTCCAGCCGATTGCCGGGGCAATCAGTGACCGCTCTGGCTTCAGCTGGGGGCGGCGGCGACCCTATATTCTGCTGGGGACAATAGTCGCCATTCTGCTTCTTCCCGGGATAGGCTTTTTCGGCAGCTATGCCGCTATCTTCGCCATCTACTGCCTGCTGCAGGTCAGTGGTAATACGGCACAGGGACCCTACCAGGCATTTATTCCCGACCTGGTGCCTGAAGAAAGGCGGGGAGTTGCCTCAGGAGTGAAGAGCCTGCTGGAGATAGTGGGTGGGATTGCCCTGCTGCGTCTTATAAGCTACTTTATGGGTCATTACTTCACCGGCGAGAGTGGGCCATGGTTGTGGCTAGTGCTGGGAATACTGGCTATTATCCTGCTGGGAGCCATGATTGCCACCGTCCTCACGGTTAAGGAACGACCCGGGGTTGGCAGCCATCAGTTGCCCCTGCTGCCAACCCTGTACAGAAGTTTTAAGATTGACGTTAAGGCAAACTACGATTTCATACTCTTTTTGATATCCCGTCTCCTGGTCATCATGGCACTGACTACCCTGCAGGCGTTTGCCCTATACTTTCTCAGGGATGTTATTGGAGTGACCAACCCCGCCGCCGCAACCGCCGACCTCCTCATTGCCGTTGGCATCGGGATGGTGATTGCCGTCTATCCAGCCGGGCGCCTGTCAGACAGGATAGGACGCCGACCGGTAGTGGTCTTTTCCGGACTCCTTGGCGCTTGTGGAATTCTGGCGCTGTTTTTCTCAACCAGCTACGGATACATAATGTTTGGTGGCGCCATACTCGGGACTGCCGCCGGGGCTTTTATGAGTTCCAACTGGGCTCTAGCTACCGACCTGGTACCCAGTGGAGAAGAGGCACGCTACCTCGGCCTGACCAACATGGCTACCGCCGGAGGTGCCGCTCTGGCACGCCTCATCGGGCCGGTGATTGATTTCTTTAACCAGTACAGCCCCATCCTGGGCTATCAAATTATGCTTGGAGCCTGCTTCGTCTATCTGGTCATGGGCTCAATCTTAGTAATCAAAATTAAAAAGGTAAGGTAAAATCGCTAGCTGCTCCGCTTCCGCGCCCAGTTAACCACTGCCAAAGCCAGCGCCAGAACCGCCAGTGCCGCCACCACTATCCAGCTCCAGGCTCCAATGAATGCCACCACGATATAGGCTATGGTCCTGCCCAGCCAGCAGAGAAGGAAAAACTTCCAGAAGGGAAACCGCAGAACACCAGCGGCTATCGCCGCCAGATCAAAAATAAAGGGCAGCAGCGAGAAAATAAAGATGGTGACGCTCCCCCACTGCCTGACCCAACCCTCCACCCTCCGGTACAGCTGGCTCTTCTGGGCAATACCATGCCCACTATAGCCTGCCATATAACCGGTTATCTCGCCAATAGCAGCCCCGGCTCCGCCAGCCAGCCCGACCATTGTGGCTGAAGGCAAAATAGCACCAAGCGTAGAGATTGCCAGAACATTACCCACCGGCAAGATAACAGTAGCATTGAAGATTAAGCTGGCAAGAAAGGCACCCAGGTAGCCGTAGACTGCCAGCTCCTCAATTCTGCTCGGGTGTTGTCTATAAAAGTAGAAGATACCAATCGTAATAGCGATGACAAGGAGAAAAATCAAAAGGGGGATTATCTTGTCTCTTGCCCTTTGGCTTCGTCCCGCCTCATCTAAATTATCCTGACTGACCATCTTATCCATCTTACTTACACTCTATAACCTGTAACGAACCTTAGCGGAAAATCTTGCCTGATAGGAACGTCTCTGTTATACTTATATCCGGTACGCCCCCATCGTCTAGTGGCCTAGGACACCGGCCTTTCACGCCGGCAACAGCGGTTCGAGTCCGCTTGGGGGTGCCATTACACCTCAGAACTTCCCCTTTAGTTGTTGATAGATCTTATCCAGAGCCTCGGGTATTACCCTTGTCTCAGCTAATACCGGCATGAAGTTAGTATCACCCTGCCACCGGGGCACAATATGGGTATGGAAGTGGTCAACTATACCCGCTCCAGCTACCTTTCCCAAATTTATGCCAACGTTAAAACCATCAGGGGTAAATACCTGCCGCAGTGCCCTGATACACCGGCTAACTATTTCAAAATGCTCGCTCCTCTCCTCTTCAGTAAGCTCTTCCAGACCAGCCACATGCCGATAGGGCGTCACCATCAGGTGCCCGGGGTTGTAGGGATAAATATTCAAAATGATGTAGTTTTTGTCTCCCCGATACAAAATGTAGTTAGGAGCATCGTCATTTTGTCTGGGTTTTTCACATAAAATGCATCCTTCCGCCTTTTCCTGACGGATATATTGTATGCGCCACGGCGCCCAGATTCGCTCCATATCAATCGTTCTCCTTACTTAATCACCTGATGCTATTTTAATCGGCTATCGTTCGGGCGTCAATGAGTTAGCCCAAGGCTTGCGTTTTTATTTAAACTATTGTACCCTTTAAACAAAAGAGAATAGGTAAAGCGGGGGCGCCCGAGCGTGAGCAAGGGCTTAAACGGAGAGCAAGTCAGTGAGAGACTGACACGGCCGCGCCACTGTGATTGACGGGTAAACCGTCAAAAGTCAGAACGCCCGCCCTCATTTATCCTACATCACTCCGCGGGGAGGGGTAGGTCTTTTTGTTGGGTTTTTTGTTTCCCCTCGGCTGGAGCGAGGGGTTTTTTATTTATACCTACTTTAAGAGGTGAAAATGAACCGGTTGGGACTAATCGTTCTAATTTTATCCATGCTGTCAGTTCTTTTGGGCGCTTGCACACCGGCCGCCGAAGAGCCGGTGCCACCTGCGGACACACAGACGCTGCCACTGGAATTCACTGACCAGCTTGGCAGAGTAGTCAAACTGGACAAAATCCCGCAAAGAATTATCTCTCTGGCGCCCAGCAATACCGAGATTATGTTTGCCCTCGGCCTGCAAGACAGGCTGGTGGCGGTAACTGACTATTGCGATTACCCGCCGGAGGCTAAAGATAAACCCAGCGTCGGCGGTTTTAACACGCCAAATATTGAGGAGATAATTGCCCTTTCCCCGGACTTGATATTAGCCACTTCAATCCACGAAAAGAGGGTCATCCCCCAGCTCGAGGCCAAGGGAATGACTGTTTTCGCTTTAACTGCAAAGACCCTTGATAAGACACTGGCAGCCATCACTCTGGTTGGCAAGGTCACCAGAAAAGGAGAAGAGGCTTCCAGGTTAGTAGCCGAGATGGAGGAAAGGATTAAGGTAATAATTGACAAAACAGATAGCCTGCGGCGGGAGCAAAGACCAAGAGTTTTTTACCTGACCTGGCATGACCCATTAATGACATCCGGCCCAGGGACTCTTCTTGATGAGCTGATTCAGAAAACAGGGGGCATGAATATCTTCCCGGAGATTACCGGCAGCAAGTCGGTTG
>Ga0307379_10014302_pt1 | contig 10236 bp, 8 predicted proteins | sample UN2MG_FD_202237 | JGI IMG/M metagenome (GOLD analysis project Ga0307379, IMG submission 202237) | Soil microbial communities from Risofladan, Vaasa, Finland - UN-2 | ecosystem: Environmental > Terrestrial > Soil > Coastal area > Acid sulfate soil | place: Finland: Risofladan, Vaasa | collected... | reverse complement strand
TGTCCCGAAGGACAATGCCCCGCCCAAAAGCAAGATCCGAATCCGGGCTCATGCGGTAGGGGTGGGTTGGGGGGCATGTGATGAAGAGAAAGGTTCCCGACCCGCCCAACAAAAGGCGTCAAGGCCCGACCCACCAAAGAAGGATCGCCACCCATGAGGACTGCGACTTGAGGGCCTCCCTTATAGGAGAGCTCGTAGAACAAGCCCTCGAGGACAACGATGGATGGGGTTGGCATGCCCACTCTTACCGGGCGGGCAGGCTATTGCAGCCCCCCAATCTGGCGACCCAGTCCCTACCAGGCGCGAGCCAAGCGGTCGACATCGTAGGCGATCTCGTAGACCCAGTGCGTCGGGTCATCATCCAGCGTTGGGTCACCAGCCCGAAGGGCCAACGCATGGGCCAGGCCGTCGGTGTCCAGCTTGCCGTTTGGCTTCTGGAACCCTTCCCAGTTGCTCATCGCCCAGTCCTTCAGCTGCTTGTACAGAACCCTCTGACGAGGGGGAAGCTGCCACGAAGCCTTGTCCTGAGTAGCCCAGTGACGAGCAGCCACACGAGCACGCATCCGGGCGAAGCGAATGCCCTGCTGCTGCAACCGCCAGATAGCACTCAAGTCAGGGTCCGACTTCAGCTTCTGGAGGAACTTCGGGCTGACCCGAGGCTCATCCGGAACATACTCAGAGAGGTCTACGTCCCGCACCGGACCTGAGCGAGAGGGCTCAATTCCAGAGATCGGGATGGGTCCGATGTGTTCCCGAGTGCTGGAAGGCCTGCGGGCAGACTCCTGCACGACTTCGAGGATGTGCCGCTTACGAAGGAGCTTCTTCGCGATCTCTGAATCTCCAAGGGCACTCACCATCGCAGGCTGAACCTTCTCACGGAAGGTCTTCCCAGAGGAGACTTCCAGGGAGCGGGAGTAGGGGACTCCAGTGATCTTGGCAACTGCCTTGGCCAGGTCCTGGTTGCTGGTCCCGATTCCCTGGGGGGTGATGTTCAGCATCGAAGGGTCCTGCCGAATCGCCTGCCAGACCGCTTCCTGTTGTGGGGTGGTCAGTTCGGACCGAACCTCACGATCGATGATCCCCATGACCCAAGGATCCTGGTAGATGGCTGCTGCAAGGTCCACGAAGTTGGCTCGGCCAACGGAATCTGGATCAGCCAGAGTCTGCGACAGGGAAAGGCTCCCGGGGCTCATCGGGTCATCCCCACCAATCGGGGCGTCCAGGGAGACTGGGTACTTGACCTCCTCCCGAGTTCCACGGATGATATCGAGAGCCCGATTCTTCGATTCCTTGAAGACAACAGATCTCACCCCCTGGAGCGAGATCTTGCTCGGAGTCTTTGTCCCAATCCAGTAGAACACCCCACGACCCTTACCGTACTTCAGGGGCCCTCCTGTGATGGGGGAGATTCCTGCTGCGATGGAAGAGACGATGTCTTCTCCAACCAATCCTCGGAACGACTGCCCACCCATGACGGACTTGACACCGTTCATGAGAGAGTCGAAGAGACCCGTATCCCGGTTGCCCACAAGAAGGGCGATGTCCTTGTCCGACATGCCCTTCTCATATCGAAGGGTGTCGACGATCCGGTTGGGCTCTCCCGTCCGGAGTGCATCTTGAGCGTCAGGGAAGAAGTTTCTCTCCGAACCAACGATGGCTCCCGGAGAGAAACCTAGGAGTCCCTCCAAAAAGGATCCCCGAGCGAAAACGTCCTCACGGATGCCAGCTGCGAGTGCCAGGGCAGCAACCAGTGTCCGGAACGGGGACTGGGCTTGCTCAGCAGCAAGGGCAAGTCGGGTGAGGCCTGCGGTAACGGTGCGCATGAATGAGTCTCCGTGGGTATCAACGGAAAGACCATAAAATGATCATTGACCCCCCTTTTCAGATCCGCGATAAGGGGGTATGATTCTTGAGCCAATGACAAAGACCAGCCGAAAGGCACCGTCCCAGTCCAAGGCAAACCCCCTCACTGACACGCCCAAAGCTCTGTAGAGCAAGCGGCAAGGACATCAAAATGAAGCTCCAGCTCGACCCTTCTGCGGTTGCTGCGTTCGCCACCCGCTGTGGCACCGTTTCCAGCAATCTGCTCGCTGATTCCACCAAGGTCCTTGGAGCCTTCGCCGAAGCGAAGCATGACCCCTTCACCCGGAAGGACGTCGTTGCCGTGCTGCTCTACATGGGCGCCACGGACGAAGTCCATGCGGGTGAGCCCTGGGCGATCATCGGCGAGGCGCTCCGCACGGCCTCCAAGCGGACGGTTGGCCGTGGCTACTACAGCCAGTTCACGGAGGGTGAGCTTCCGGCTCTCCCCGTGACCAAGCCTGCACCCAAGGCCACGAAGCCCAAACTACCAAGTGGTCCGACGGTCACTTCGGCTTGGTTCGAAGAGCAGATTCGGGACCGAGCACTCGACCGCAAGGTGGCGGCCCTCCTGCGTCGGAAGTTCCCCTACGAGAACCCTGAGGACCTGCTCGCCGAGACTCGGGAATGGTTCGTCCGTTGGTCCAACCGGGGTACCTGCGACGAATTCATCAAGAAGGGCAAGCCCCCCACCTTGACCATCCTGACGGTCTGGGTCGAGGGCAAGCTGACCCACCGCCTCTACAAGGAAGGGCAGGATGCCCTTCAACGCGAGTTCAAGGGTGTGCGCACCCAGGGTGAGGTTCGCCGCACCCGTGAGACGGGAGAGGTTTGGCTCCGTGATGAAGCCACCCATCTGGACCCCCATGCTCCCCAGGCTATCTGGGTTGGGGACGTGGAGGACAGCGACGGACGGACCCGTGAGTTCATCGACCCCAACGTCGAGGAATCCGCACCCCTCTTCGAAGAATCGGAGTTGGGCATCGCTCGGGACCTTGTCCGGGCTCGTCGGCGTCGGGCTGCCGACCGCTACGCTCGCATCTTCGACCACATCATGGATGGTCGTTCCAAGGAGGAGGCTGCCCTCCTTGAGGGTTGCTCCGAACTGCGTATCACCCACCTGTTCCAGCGGGTTCGGGATGATCTCCGCAAGGCTCCTTCCCTCCTGGAAGTGGCCATGAAGGTTCTCAAGGTCATCGCGGAGGAGCCCTACTCCACCGTGGGTGAGATTGAGGAGGAGCTTCCCCGGGCCAAGGACCTCCGCCCTGCACTCGACTTCCTGAAGCTGCGGGGCTTGGCTCAGGAAGGAGCCGGTGAGTGCTACGCGCCGACCGACCTGGGACACCAGAAGGTGGAGATCGGCTCCTTCATCTAGCCGGTGATGGGGCTATCCTAGGGGAGTGGCATGCAAACCTCTCCCTCCCGAGTTGCAGCCGCATGGGCACTTCGACAAGAAGCTCGTCGTGTGGCTTCCGTCCAATTGCCTCGCATCGCCCGTCGAAGCAAGGCTGCGGCGGAAGTCCGAGCTGAACTGACGGTTGAAGTCCTGGAGGCTTTTGCTTCCAGCACCCTCGAAAGAGTTGCTTCCGACCCCCGCCTAGCGTTCGGGATCGGGAAGCGCCTTGAGGTTCTGTGGAAGGCTTTTCAGACCTCCCCAAAGGCGTGGGCCGATTTCAAGAAAATGCTTGGGATCAAGGGGGACTCTTGGGTCACCTTGGTTCGAGAACTCCCATCGAAGATCAAGGCGTTCGGCTCTAACGGGAAGAAGGCCCTGGAGTCGATGGGGAAGAAGTTGGCGGACTCTGTTCCGGCACTTCGGATGTATCTCGACGCAGCCGACAAGCTCCCTGCCCTTGGGGATTGGCTTGGCCGAGCCATGGACTACCTCCCACCAGGGATTGCTCGAACCCTCAAGGGGATCCACAACAAGGCAACCTCACTCGCAGGATGGGTTGACAACATCCTGTCAAAGCACCCGGTCGCCAAGACCCTTGGGACGTTGGTTTCGGCTGCCATCTTCGCCTATGTGTGGTTCAATGTCGTTGAGGTGTCCTGGGACATGCCGGAGCTTATCCGAGGGTTCACCGGTGGTTTTTCCTTTGTGGAACTTCTGCATTCCCTCCCCGAATCCGCTGTTGGTCTGGTTCTGAGGTTCATGTTCCCCGGCCTTCCTTCGGGGTTGCTATGGAATGCCATCCTCCCCATCACCGTTGCTATGAGACTGGCATGGATGCACCGGGAAGGAATTCTTGAGTTCGGGAGAGGGGCAGCACGAATCAAGTGGGATCGACTGGGGGTCCCTGACCCCGGCCTGTAAGCCTCGACCTCAAGGTGGGGGGCTACACAAAGCACAAGAGGGTAAGGTGGCGCGGGCCCTTCCCACTCCGGGAAGTGCGTCTCTAGGTTCCGTTCGAGGGTGTCAAGCTGCCCAGGCTTGGTATCTGGACGTTCGGGACGCTGGGGCAGGGGAAACCCTGGTGGCAAGGAACACCACCGCCCAACCTCTCACTCACCTTGATCGGGATTGAGCCGGAACACTGGAACTTTGAAGGGTTGCCCCACACCTCCCCCTAGACCTCTCCGAGGCGCGAAGGATTCAGGAGACGGGGCCTCGGGCAGTCAGCCTACCTCGGCCCTCGCGAAAGCGAGGTGAGCCGTTTGGGTCGGAGCCCCTCCCACTTACCACCTCTTCACTTCTGGGCTTGTATAGAAGAGGAGTATTGGTATTGTAGGGATGTCTGATTGAAGAATGCAGCGATCGAAGAGACATCCCCCCCTCCCCTGACACTGACGATCCTGAAGACAAACAGCAGTAAGGCTACACCGACCACTGACATGACTATCTCTCCGTGACTGGTACGGAGGATCTACATGGGACGAGCTGACTACCGTGGGGGCAGAGCCCCTATCCGGACGGCATCCGAGCTCGCTGTTCTCCTGCCCATCCCGATCTTGATGGTCGTGGAAGGGTACGCACAACCCCTGTTCCCAGGGACGGATCGGTCGAACCCGTCCCCCTTTGTGGCTGTTGTGGAGACACGCCCGAAGAAGACCTACCCAACCGTGGTAGGTCTTCCCCTCTACATCCATTGGACCCAGTGGCGGGACATTGTGGTTCCCCTCCTTGAGCAGCTCACTACTTCTCAATGGCGTGGGCAGATCTGGCACTTTGGTGATCTCGTGACTCTCCTGAACAACATCGTCGGACCGAACGGCGAGGTCTTCTTCCCGGTGGGCTATGAGGTTGGCTTCACGGGATTCACCTTGGATTCCCTGGGTGCCTTGTATGCTTGTGATCAGGGAGATCGGGCTCGAGTGACAGGGAGGCTTGCAGAGTATCTCCAAGCCATGTCCGGCTCTGTCTATCGGGATGCCTCGGCAGCAGGCTTCTAGGGTATCTTCACCTTCTGGAGGTTCACATGGCACGCCCGAAAGTTCAACGACAACCACCTGCCAAGGTAGACAAGGATGTCGGCAAGACGGTCTGGGTGAACTGCCGTGCCAAGGCTTCTTGTGAGGGTCATGAGTCCAAGATCACGATGAAGTTCAAACTCCAGAACGGTGGCAACAGCATCCGTTACCGTTGCCTCACTTGCAATGGTGTGTTCCACATCACCTTGTAGGGGGTTGATCGAAGAGCTGAACCCGTAAAGTCGAAGAACGCATCGAGGACCTTTATGCCAATCCTATTCCACGGCCCGGATGCCCGAGATAGGGCGGTTGCTGAAGGAGATCGAGTAGGGAGGCCCGTCCGAGAACCTATGGGGGACGGAGGTCTGAAGGTCGATGACTCCCGACTCATCGTGGACTTGGCCCTCTACCCAGGCGTCGGAACCAAGCCTCCTTCCCTGGTTATCGGACCTCTCGATCGTGCGACGCCAGAGGCAGCAGATGCCTTGTTGAAGACGATCGAAGAGATTTCCACCAAACCCTTGCGGCTGGTCCTCTGGGCTGACTACCTGGCCTTGGTGGTTCCGACGATCCGCTCTCGTTCCCAAGATGTCTGGTGTCCTGCAGGCCCTTCTTGGGTTCCACCCTGGGATTACCTCGAAGAAGAAGCCAAACAGCTCTGCAAGGCTGTCCTCATGGAGGACCCTTCCCGAATCCTTGGAGCCTTGGAAGGGCGGGAGAAGGATTGGGATGACCTCCTACACGCCCTCTGCCAGAAGTTGGCCGACGAAGTGAGTGGGGAACACGGTGCGGTTGCTGCTCAGGCCTGGGTCGCCTTGCGGGGAGTCCTGGATGGAAACGGGAGCATCCTTGTAGCTGCGGATGCTCTCCTGCCTCCTATGGGGAATGCCTAGTGTCCAAGAGATCGTGGAAGAACCCTCCCCCCTTGGTTGCGATCGGTGGGGACGAACACTTCCTTCGGGGGAGGGAAATCCGCAAAGCCGTCCTTCAGACAGTTCAAGATGGGCGGACTGTCATCTGGGCGGAGAAGGATTCCGAGGTTGTGGATGCCCTGACCATGGCAGCAACCTTTGGGGAAGCCTCACTCATCATCATTCCAGGAGGGGTGCTGGAGATCGAGACTGCCCGGGAATTCAAGGCCAACCCGACACCCAAGACGTGCATCCTACTGACCTTCGACGGACCTTTCGACCCGGAGAAAACCCCGATTCTGACCGAGGTCCACGGGGCGTCCCAGGTTCAGTTCATCATCCCGAAGACCAAGAAGGACCACAAAGCCTTCGTTGTCAGATTTGTGAAGGCGGAAGCCTCCGAACAACTGGGAGTCAAGGAAGGTCTGAGCACCAAGTTGGCAGAGGCGATCATCGGAGTGGTCGGGAATGACCTGGGAACCCTCTACCACGAACTTTTGAAGATCACGGCCTTGGCCCGTTCTCGAGGGGCTCCGGAGATCCAGATCGAGCACGTGAAGTCGCTCATCCGAGCCAGCACGGAAGTCAACTTGGACGGGCTCCGAGACGCCTTGCGGCGTCGAGATGGGGCTGGGGTCGCCAAGGAGATGGATCGGATCTACCGTCTAGCCCCCACAGAGCCGACCATGCTTCTCTTGCGGGGGAGGGGTGGTCCGGCGGATCTCGCCCTCAAATGGCTCCGCACCGCTGTCCTCCTCGAGAATGGGGCGCAGCCCTCGGAGATTGCATCCCGAATTTCGTCGCCGGAATGGATCGTGACCAACGATCTCATCCCCGGTGCTCAGCGGTGGGGGTCTACTCGACTTCGAGAACTCGTCGCGAATTTGGCTCATGCCGACCGGAGTGTGAAATTCGGTGCCCCCTCGCCGTGGCTCGCCCTTGAGTCTGCGCTCCTGATCGGGTGTTCCGGGTAGAGAACTCGGTACACTCTCAATACCACCCGTTACCTTGCCCGCTTGAGTCTCAGCGATTGATTCGACTCGGTGGGTCCCCCACAAACACCTGTTGAATCGCGGAGTTTCTCCAATGAGCCACTCGTCCCTTTCTGGCCAACCCTCAAAGAATCTCGTGGCCGTGGACTTGGAGCAGTTCCGAGAGGTTGACGGTTCGGCGGTTGAGGAAGTGGCGTTCCCGAACGCCCTCTCCCAATTCGTTTTCACCCGGACCTACCCACGTTGGCGGGATGACCTGGGGCGACGTGAAACCTTCGTAGAGGCAACTGATCGCTACGTGGGATTCCTTGCGGAAGAACGGGATGTCCCTGCTGATGTCCAGCAGAAGATCCGCTCAGCCATGCTCAAGATGGATGTCGTTCCGTCCATGCGAGCCTTCTGGTCGGCAGGAGCAGCGGCTCGTCGTGACCACACGATGATCTACAACTGTTCTTTCATCCCCCTCGACTCTCTCCGGTCATTCTCCGAGCTTCTCTACATCCTCATGATGGGGACGGGTGTGGGCTACTCGGTGGAGAAGGAGTTTGTGAACAACCTCCCGGTCGTTGCCGACGATACGGGGGAAGATCCCATCCACTATCTGATCGATGACTCCACCGTGGGCTGGATGGATTCCCTCTTTGATGGGATGACCCACCTGTACAAGGGTCGTAAAGTCGACTTCGACTTCAGCCAAATCCGACTGGAGGGGGCCCGTCTGAAGACGAAGGGTGGACGCGCGAGTGGGCCGAAGCCCCTCCGCAACCTCCTCATGTTCGTCACGAACACGATCAACGGGGCTCGGGGTCGGAAGCTCACCACGGTCGAGTGCAATGACATCGCCTGCATGATTGGCGAGATCGTCATGGCTGGTGGGGTTCGTCGCGCAGCCCTCATTTCGTTCTCCGACCCCTCCGATGAACTCATGCGGGATGCGAAGAAGTTCCCTGTGTGTAAGGAATGTGGCTACGAGTGGGCCGTGCACCTGAGCGAGGGGAACAGCCCCGATGGCCATCTCATGAAGGAGCACGGGATGACCGAGGAAGAGTACCTCCAGGAATACCCAGATGCCTACCTTGGCTTCGGCCACCACCGCTTCATGGCCAACAATTCCGCCTTCTGGATGGAAAAGCCCAGCCTCAAGACCTTTGCGCATGAGTGGACGGCCCTCAAGGAGAGCGGCTCGGGGGAGCGTGGCTTCTACATGTTCCCCCCTGGAAAGCGTGCAGAGCGTCGTTCCGATTGCCGGTCCAACCCCTGCGGCGAGATCCTCCTCCGCTACTCGAAGAGCACGGACCCCTGGACCGGGGAGGGTGGTGGGGGTCAGTTCTGCAACTTGTCCGCAGCTGTCATGCGTTCTGAAGACACCCGGGAAACCTTCGCGGAGAAGATTCGCATCGCCACCTGGATCGGAGCCCTGCAAGCCACCTTCACTGACTTCCCCCACCTCCGCCCTGCGTGGAAGAAGCACTGTGACGAGGACCGGCTTCTCGGGGTGGACATCACGGGTCACTGCGATAATCCTGCCCTCTCGGGCGATGAAGAGGCGATGCTCTACTTCAACCGGATTGCACGGGAGACCGCTGCTCAGGCCTCTTCCCACCTGGGCATTCCAATGCCAGTGTCGATCACCTGCGGCAAGCCGAGTGGCAACTCCTCACAAGTTCTCGACTGCGCATCTGGCTTTCACACCCGCTACGCCCCCTTCTACATCCGTCGAGTCCGGATTGCTTCTTCGGATCCCCTGTTCCACCTCATCCGTGATTCCGGGGTCCCCGTCCACAAGGACAACAAGTATGCCAACGTTCCGGACTCGGAATGCCCGACTTGGGTTGCGGAGTTCCCCGTCAAGAGCCCTGCTGGTGCGATGACTCGTGTGGATGAAACTGCCATCCAGCAGCTCGAGAGGTACCTCCAGGTCATGCGGACCTGGATCTCCGAGCGGGGCCACAACCAGTCCGCCACGGTCTACGTCCGTGAGGATGAGTGGTCCGAAGTCGGAGCCTGGGTCTTCAAGCACTTCGACGAGATCACTGGGCTCAGCTTCTTGCCCTACGATGGGGGCAAGTACCAGCTGGCTCCCTACGAAGAGATCACCGAAGAAGAGTACAACCGGCTCATGGCCGTGTTTCCTGAGGTGGACTACTCACTTCTGACCTCCTATGAGAAGGAGGACATGGGTAACGGTGCACAAGTTCTCGCTTGTGTCGGTGGGGCTTGTGAGATCGACTGGGAAACTCTCGCTGCGGAGACCGCCGAAAACGACGACGTCTCAGCCGTCGTCGTATCTGCGGAGGGCAACATGGCACACCACGAAGCCCCGAAGGTTCCGAACGCCCCTGCAGGTTGCAAGCTCTCGGGCAACTGTGGCAACAAGCACTCCTTCGACTGCGCTCAGTGTATGGGCCTCGAGGACTGATTCTGACGCCTTGGAGGGTCCTACAAGGCTCTCCAGGAGACTGAACGCCCCGTTCCCTCCCTTGTGAACCCGCGCTCCCCAGAGGCCCCTGAGGACGTGGGTTCACTTGTTTTTGAGGGATCCGGGTATAGTCACATGGGAGCGGTACCTCCCCCTTCTGGGGGAGAGGCTGACTTGGGCTCTACCTCGTCTCACCTTCCATCAGGAAGCGACCCCCCGCTCTCAAGAGTCGCAACCAAGACCTGAGAGATCACGGAAGGTGAGAAATGTCGAAGACGATCAAGCTCGTCGCCCTTGTTGGCGACGAGGAAGTCTCTGTTGGGCGATGCCATCCTGGGCAGGCCCGCATCCTGAGGAAGAACGGGTTCGCTGAGTGGAAGAAGGATCACCTCCTTCTGGTTGGGGGAACGCCCCCAGTCCTCAAGGCGAAGCTGTCTCCTGAAGACATCGAGGAGTTCAAGAAGCAGTGGGAAGCTGCCCAAGCTGACCCTTCGGGGTTCGTTCTGGTAACTGAAGGGTGGTCCAACGGCGGGATCTACCAGAGAGGCTTTGAGGTTTCCCACTCCTGGAAGGAGGAGGTGGAGGACATTGACCCAGAGGGGCTCCTCCTTGTCCAGGAGAACTCTTGGTTCCCCGGCCAGGG
>Ga0307379_10014301_pt1 | contig 10236 bp, 10 predicted proteins | sample UN2MG_FD_202237 | JGI IMG/M metagenome (GOLD analysis project Ga0307379, IMG submission 202237) | Soil microbial communities from Risofladan, Vaasa, Finland - UN-2 | ecosystem: Environmental > Terrestrial > Soil > Coastal area > Acid sulfate soil | place: Finland: Risofladan, Vaasa | collected... | reverse complement strand
AACTGGTGGACGCAGTCTTTGGTCGATTTCGGCTCTGGAAAAAACCCAATCGAACACTCCATCAATTATGCGCAATCATTTGAACCGCTGTGTATAGAAATGGGAAACGATACTTCAGAGATATCTTTCCCAATCCCGATGCTTTCAAAAAAGAAAACTGGATTATCGCAGGTAAGAAATCCACTTGGCTTTTCACAGACAAAAAATTGCCAAGTCATTTGACTTAACAATTCAGATACCATTGGGGTCATTTCGGGTTTTATGGCCGAAATCCAAGCTTCCTTTGGGGGACTTTCTTTGTATCGTTCCAGGATTCTTTGGGCTTCTTCTCTACGTCTTCTAATCAGATCAGCTTTTGCCGGATATTGCGCTGCCAAAGCTGCGAATTTTCTATCATATCTCACCTTTAATTCATCACTCACTTGAGGGGCTTTTTCTTCAAATCTCTGCAGTCCCCTTGGAACTCTCTTGCGCATGACAGTCATGTATTTGCTCAAAACAATTTTGTCCTGTCCCGAAATCATTTTTCTTTCTCTGATTTTCGCTAACACAGAATTTGTCGGCCATTCTATATCGTTTGCCAGATATGTCTCGAAATCCTTCGGATACATATTTTTTTCAATAGCGACCTGATCAAGCTGAGTTGCAAACGGCTCCTTTCTGCCCTTCTCATATGTCCAGATTATGGCAGGTTCATTGTCTTGGGCAAATCCGCTTAGGTAGTATCTGGGGATATAGTGTGTGCGCACGTTCAGTAGGGGGCAAGGCCTAAGTAGATTATTATCGAATCTGGACTATTTTCCATAAAAGAACAATATTTCATATTCTTTTTTTGGAATTCACCGTTTTTGTCCGAGTTCCCTGCAAAAATCGTCCAACCATTGTTTTGCCATCGTGTGAAAATCTATCAACAATTGAGCAAGATTTTCAAATTGTAACGAGTATCCCGCGATTATTACACTTTCATCATCCTCTGAGACCATCAACATAATCGGAGAAACATTGTCCTTCTTTCTTAATTCCTTTTCTATGTGTTCAACAGCGCCTCGAATGTTCACAATCTTTTTGCGATGAGCGTTGATTTTTCTCTTTAAAGTGCGGTCAATTCTGAGGCCCCCGCGTTCGCTTTTTGCAAAGTCAAGTAGATAATAGAGACGCCGGACTGCGTTGAGACAATTTTCCATATGATAGTCAAAGTCAACAAAATAGATATAGCGCCCATTTTTCTGTATTTCTTTACTAGTTCGTTTCATTTCCTCAACCTCAGCTAATAGCAGCTCTCGAGCTCTATGATATGAGAGACGCGCTTTCTCAGTGAGCGTTGCGAAAATACGAACAATGCACCGCTCCCTTTTGGTTAGACACTTACCTTCTGCTCCGAATACTGCAGTGAACAGATTGGGAAGCAATGTTTCGAGGTGAGACAAGTCTGGCATTCTACATGACTTCGGAAGTGTCATCCTAATCCCTAAATAGAATATAAAGATTCCAGGGTCAACAAGGAAAAGATTCCATGAGCAATTATCGCATATGTTTGTGCCATCTATGTGTCAAATCTATGCTGCGAGTCGCGTATCAAACATTTCTGCTTAAAGATCTGGCTGGGGACCAATGAATAAGAATAGAAATTCCCCTCCCCCAGTGAGAAAAATTCAGAAACCGCTCGTCTTCCTCTTATGAGGCGCATATCCGTGGCAACACGTCCAAGGCAGATCGGGGGCTAGGGTATGTCCCGGCCCCGCGCGCCTCAGTTGACCTTCAGCCCAGCCAGCCTTTTCCTGGCATCCTCGACTTCGGGGAGACCGGGGTCGGCGTCTTCACTATTTTCCAGTGGGGACGAGGCGCTTAAGTTCCTCAAACCAGTTTAGGACGAGGATCATCTCGGTGACGGGCGCGGGCTTGCTTTGCTCGATCCTGTCAAAGAGAAATCGCTGCCCGTCGAGGGACAGGTCATAGCTGCGTATGGGGATACCGGGACTGTATCCGGCTTTCTCAAAAAGCAGGCGCGGCTTGCTGGTCGAGAACCCGCCGTCTGTCCGGACATCCACGGCCCACACCTGATCCCGCCAGCGGTAGAAAAGCTGTTTGCCGTTTCTTGCCCACAGCGGCTGGATGCCCCCCTCGCTTGATACTTGGCATTTCATACCGGGCCCCGGGAACGGCCGGACGTATACCTCATCACGATTTGATTCATCAGATGTGTAAGCTATCCACCGGCCGTCTGGCGAAAAATCGGGGTATGTCTCATCGAATTGCGAATTCAGGAACGGCGTCACGCGGCCCGAAGGCACGTCGAGAATAGCAATGTCGTAGTTGGTGTCCGGGTGGGATTCCACGAGAGCAACGGTTTTCCCATCGGAAGACCATGATCCTGGGTTTTGATCATATTCACTTGTTGTAAGGCGCTCCATAGGTGAGCTTCCATCATAAGGCTGCCAGAACAAGTTTTGCACCGGTGATTTTTGCCAGGCGAAAAGAAGGCGTTTACCGTCGGGAGTCCAAATCGGATAGACAGCCCTTCCCTCGTCGCCAGTCAGCCGGCTGTTCGTGCCCCTGCCCAGTTCATACACCCACACCTGCCATTCTCGTGCTGCGGTTCCGTAGGCAATTCTCTGGCCATCAGGAGATAGACGAGGGGCGAAAAAGGAAAACTGCAAGTCCGTGACCGGCTGCTCTATTCCTTTCTGATCCACCCACACGAGCGCATCCTTTAGATTCGGAAGTATGCCGCCCTCCGCATAAATGAGCGATCCTATTTCAGAGACCCCGAACTGGCCAGCGCCAGTATTGTAGCCGGAGTTTGTGCTAAAGGCTTGCATAACGTTTTCCACGAGCGCGACCGGTAGGCCGATGACTTGAAGCTTCTCCAAGTCAAACCGCACGGCCATAAGCGTGCCCTGCCTCAGGAAAACCAAGTGCCCCGTGGGAACGTATTTGGCATCTGCGGCGTCCTGGAGCAGGATATGCCACTCGCGTGTGTCCAGTCTGAGCAGGGCAAGCGAGGGTTGCGGATCCCAGCTTTGTCTCATTACGGTAAACAACACAGCTTTCCCACTGGGAATCCAAGATGGCAGACGGTGGCCTGATTCCTCTCGCTTCGGATCAGGCTCGGTCAGCATCTCGGGCTTCCCACCATCGGCCAAAACCCTTGAAAGTCCAGCGGTTTCTCGGCCACCAAACACAATGCTGTTATCGCGACCCCAATCCGCCCCCCAGGACGAGGCGTCACAGAGCACGGTAGCCACGCCACCCCCGACTGGTATCTTCTTCAGCTTGCCGTCCGCCCAGAATCCCACCCAACGATTATCGGGGGACAGGAAGGGATTGATGCCACCTTCTGTTCCGGTGATAGGTTTGGCTTTCGATTGGTCCATTGCTCGTAGGAACAGCCGGGGCTTCGCCTGTGGGCCCGGATTTTCTTCGATGGCGCTGTAAACGACAAACCGGCCGTCGCTTGAGATAGACATAGCGGTGCGGCTCGGGCGCTCCAGTTCCATGGCCCTGCGCATTCCGTCCAGCCAGTGACCCGGCTCGACCTTGATGGTCGCTGTTACCGCCGGGACGGAAGGAGTGGATTGGGGATGTCTGACCAACAATCGGTCGATGAGGACGCCTGCGAGAAGCATGAAAACCGCTCCGGTAGCCAGCCACAGAGGTGAGAACGGCCGGCGAGCAGGCAGCGTTTCGAATGGATGGGCCACCGGCGCCTCGAGCTCAAGCCGGGCGTCGGCGATGTCATGCAGGCGCTCCCTCGGGTCTTTCTGAAGGCATCGGCGTAACAGGTCATTGATTCTTGACGATATGCCTACTGGAACTGCGTGCCAGTCCGGCTCCCCTTTGAGGATCGACGCCAATGTCTCAGTAATGGTTTCGCCCGCAAAGGCTTCCTTGCCGGTTAAGCATTCATACAGGATGCAGCCGAAAGCCCAAATATCCGCTCTTTTATCGACTGGCTTTCCCTTTGCCTGCTCAGGACTCATATAGGCAGCTGTACCCAAAATCACGCCTGGCCGTGTCATATCAGCAGTGATGGTCGGGGATTTAGCGAGATCGATGCCCGAGGTCTGATCATGAAACGCCCTCGCCAGTCCGAAATCAAGTATCTTAACCTTCCCTTGCGGCGTGATTTTTACATTAGACGGCTTAAGATCTCGGTGAATTATGCCTTTCTCGTGAGCACATTCGAGCCCTTCGGCTATCTGGCAGCAGATCTCGAGCGTCTCATCCAGCGGCAGGGGGCCTTCCAGAAGCCTCTCTGACAGCGTTTCTCCTTCGATGAGCTCCAGGACAAGGAAGCGCTTGGCGTCGGCTTGTTCAACACCGTAAATCGCGGCTATGTTCGGGTGATTGAGAGAAGCGAGAATTTTCGCCTCCCGCTCAAAGCGAGCCAATCTCTCGCGGTCGGCAGCGAAAACAGCAGGCAGCACTTTGATGGCTACTTGCCGGTTTAAGCTGAGATCTTCCGCTCGGTAGACCTCCCCCATTCCGCCGGCGCCGAGCTTGTCAAGAATCCTGTATTTTCCAGAAATAAGCGTTTCGCTGGCCAAATCACGGCCGGCTGCATCAATGATTCTGGTCAGAGAGCCAAGCGCCTCAGCGGAGGCAGGAAGCGGAGTGGCACATTTGCCGCAATAAGAGGTATCGTTGGGATTTTCAAACTGACATTTCGGGCACTTGACGGCCATTGTTGGTCCCTTTTAGCAGGTGTGGCTAAAGGTTATCAAAGAATGGGGAGGATAGTCAATTGAAAACAGACCTCTCCCCGCGTGCCAAATACGTGCCAAAAATTAAGTAAAAGCGCTGAAATTATGCGTCATTGGCTGAAAGACGAAAGAAACCGGGGTCCCGTCTAAATTATTGATACGGAAAAAAATAAGGGAGGGAGGACTGGTGGAGCTGACCGGGATCGAACCGGCGACCTCTTGACTGCCAGTCAAGCACTCTCCCAACTGAGCTACAGCCCCACGTTATCGGCGCTTGTATTCTTTTATTTTCAGCGGCTTAGCTTTTCTCTCCCGGCCGGTTTGACGCAAGATGTAATTTTCGACTCCCCAGCCAGGGGGCACAGATTATCACTTTCGGCCCGTCTTTTCAAGAGCCTCGACCGCCTTCCGCATACGGTCCGTATCGCCGTGCAGATACTTCAAGGTCGTCTCGACGCGGCTATGGCCCAGCACTCGCATGATGTCGGCGAGCCCCACTCCCCTACCCAGCGTCTCGCTCACCATGATCGTCGCCGCCGTATGGCGAAGGCCGTGGAAAGTGAAGTCCGCAACGCCCGACAGCTTCCGGATCTTCCGCATGGCATCGTAGCACCACGCCGGCCGGCCCCTCCCCCGCCTCACCAGCGGCAGGACATGGCCCTCCTTGCGGCGGTCGTCCCGTAGGCCGTCCAATATCTTTTTCACGCTATCCGAGATGGGGATGGTCTGCTCCCGCTTCTGCTTCGTCTCGGTAGGCCGGATTACGATCCGGTCGCCCTGCACGTTCTCCCAGCGCAGGTTGAGGAGCTGGCCCAGGCGCATCCCGGTATAAAGCAGGAGGAGCGTTATCTTCTGGACGTTGCGCTCGACGATGGCCCCCTTCCGGGCCCGGGCCTCGACCTGGCCGGCCGCCTCGATGATCCGCTCGAGCTCGTCCGACGAGTATTCCCGGCGCTTCTCGTCCACGACATAAGGCTTGACCTCGCGGATCGGGTTCTCGCCGCGATATTTGCCCTGGCGGATCGCCCAGTTGAAGAACGCCTTGAGCAAGCCGAAGTAGTGGTTGACCGTCGCCCTGGACCGGCCCCGGCTGAGCAGGGCGGCGTCGATTGCTTGGATATGTTCGCGGCTGAACGCCTGGAGGTCGATGTCGCCGATGATGTCGAGGATGATGTTCAGGCGTTCCCTGGCCGTCTCCCACTCTTTGACGCGCTTGATATTTCGGGCATAGTCGACATACTCCCTGGCCGCGTCTGAGAACAGGCTGGGCGTGAAGGCGGCCGGTTTGATGACGCCGTAATGGATATCCCATTGCCGACGGAACTCGCGCTCCCAAAGAAACTGCGCCTTGACCGGATCTTGCGTGCGCAGGGAGAAACGGACGCGGCGCTTGTCCGGGCCGAAACCTACGGATTCATCGAAGTAAAAAACCCCATGCTTTTTATCACGGCGAGGTCCCTCCCGGCGGCGGGGCATTATTCATTCCTGAAATCATTCCGGATGTCGAGCCAGAAGAAGCAGCCGAGCTTACGGAGGGTCATATTTATTTAACTTGTTCTCCAATTTTTTCTGAAACTTGCGATGGATCCAGCTTTTGTAATTCTGTTGTCCATAATTTCTTGAAGGCTTCAGCGCCGCATGCGGCAAATTTGTCACATCCTGAAGCAACTCTCATGGCCTCAAGAGCAGTTAAAATAGGTGCGCCATTATAGAGTCTATGATAGAAGGTGACAAAAGCTATCGCGGCATCTGCCAAAGGAATTGTTTCGGTCGGGCCCACAAGGGCAAAAAACGGGTTTACTGAGTCTGAAATTATTGCCATTCGGATTCCATTAAATCCGCCACAGGATGATATGCCGAGAAGCAGGAAATTATTAAGCCCTTTATTTATGGGCACCAACATCTCTTTGAGTTTCTCCCATCTAACAAAGAAGCCATTCGTCAATTGGATGCCTTCTTCATTCCCATGGGCACTTATATGCAGAATAGGCAGACCATGCTCCTTAATTCCTCCAACTAATTTCGGCCCTAAAGCCTCAAAAAACGTATCCACATCTACAACTAAGTTATAAAGGCTCTTAATCCCGGCAATGCGCAATGCCTCAGTTAAGAGATATCCTTCTTTTTTATCATTCAATAATTCATTCGGAGAAGGAGATTCGATAATATGGATATAGAAGGGAATATCACGCAATTTCATTTGGTCATCCCATCTCTACTTAGTGAGAAAATAAACAGTAATCACTCGTCCTCTCTTTACGAGGCGCATAGCCGTGGCAACACGTCCAGATCTATACGGGAGGCCAGGGCTTCGGCCCGGCCTCCATTCGCCTCAGTCAGCAATGTTTGTATCTATGGATCATCGAGAAAAACAGACAATAAAACAGCACGATCTGAACTTAGGCCTCCTTGGACTAATTGAGAGTTTTCAGAATTTCTTGAAATATCTCATCAAGAGAACCCGAAAATACATATAAATCCTCAGCAATTTCCTTTCTAATTAGGTGCTTGCATTCCTGGAAAGCCACAATGTGCTTCTCTTCCTCTGGTAGCTTCTCATCAAACACTATGAATCCTTTTTGGAACGTCCCTTTATCTATCTCATGGTAAAATCTTCGTATGTAGTCGGAAAAATCATCTGGAATGAACGGGTGGACTATATTCGATACTGAAAATGCTGCTATCCCAATTCTCCTGTCTTTAAAAACAAAGACACCATCAACCATATCTTCGCCGTATCCCCGTATATTTCCATCACCTATTTTTTTTGCAATCAAGTCCGTATTGTTCGCTATTTTCAGAAGAGTTTGATCTTTGAATTGAATATACTTTTTTCTGGCTTCTCTTCTCTCTTCTCGGCTCTTCATCATTTCTTGGGGCATGGGTTCTCCCCTGGTTTGTAAGAATTCATCAATGATGGATCTCTTTATTTCGCCTTTTAACGCCTCTCTTGTTTTTGGCCTAATTAGATCCTCGTCAATGGCAGCCTGCACTGCCTTCTCGGATATAATGCCTGCTCTTCCTGATATAATATCTTCAAGCCTTTTTTCTGTCACTCCGGTCGAAGATTCAATTCTTATCAACGCTTCTGTGGTTTTCAAGAATATTTCATTCTGTAGTCTAATGCTTTCATCGCTTCTTGCTATCATTGCTTGTTCTGATGCTTTTCCTAATGAAATCGCTGTGATTGCCAGTACGATTGATGCACCTACTAAAGCGATTGAAAATATGAAGCCAAGAAGACTAATGGTAGAAAACTGGACACTCTCCGATTTTAGCACATTCTGAATAATTAACGTGACGCCGACTCCGAGTACAAATGTAAATGCCAATTCCCCCAATAGTTTGTAAGATATGCTTTGTGAGATTTTCTTTGTTTTGCCCGGCGAAGCCGTTATGGCTTCTGACTTTTGATTTAGATTCTTGGCTTCCTTGTCCATATTTTCCCTCCCTGAAGAGGCCAGGGCTTCGGTCCGGCCTCCACTCGCCTCAAAATTTAGAGCCTTATCTTATCCTATGCCCTGCAGGATGTTTGAAGCCTCTGCGCCTCCGGTAAAAAGATCATAAATGACGAAGGCCGTGATCAGGATTGTTATCACGGCGAGGACGTAGACGACGATGTTCTCTTTCCTTTCTCCCTTTCTCATCAATAATGAGACCATCCTGGTGATGATGTAGAAGCCGACCATCAAGCCTATTTCAGGGATCATTTTCCCCTCCTTTTAAATTATTTGATATCGGTCAAGAAATATTTTTTTATCTCGTTAAGAAGTTCGTCCCTGTTGTATGGCTTTGAAAGGAAGCTTATTACATCGTCTTTGCCCCCGATCTTTTTTTCTTTTTCTGTTATGAGTGAAGAGAGAAATATTATAGGAATGCCTGCGGTCTTAGGGTCACTCTTGAGAAGCTGGGCGACTTCCCCTCCGTCCATTTCCGGCATCATGATGTCAAGAATGATGAGGTCGGGCAGTTCCTCGGCTACTTTCTCGATCCCCTCGTTTCCATCGCTGGTCACAATCACAGTATAGCCCGCCTGGATCAGGGTTGATCGCAGCATATTTTGGCAAATGATGTCGTCGTCGATGATCAGGATGCTTTGTGCCATACGTCTCTTTCCCTTCTTAAAATATTGAAAAAGGATCTCGGCTATCTATTGTCAAATCCTCCCCAGGTTTCTTTGAGAGGGTCTTCATACACCAAGATCTTTTTTATCCGGCAAAAAGCTGGTTTCATGATAGAGCTATGGCCCGTAGGATATGGGAGATTCCTATATTTTGGGTAGAATCTACAGACCGAAAAAGAACCATTAATCTCCTGAAAGATGCACTCCCCGCAATACTGGGGTTCGCCAATTTCTGTCGTTTCCATCCTTTCTCCTTGCTATCTCTCGCCCCCCTAATTTATCATCTTCGGCTTGATCTCGATGGTATTGCCGTTTGAGTCTTTCCTGATCTCCCACTCTTTGCGGCAGCCTTCGCACTTGGCCAGGGAAAGGCCGGTCGACGCGAAGTCATGGTGCATCATCAGCTCGCCGCAGTGCGGGCACGGGACGGCGCCGAAGGCGACCTTAAGACTCATGATGTTCTTCTTCAGATCCGCCTATTTTCTCCTTGGATTCTTTCGGCTGCAGTTTTTGAGGTTTCGATTCTTTAGGCATTTTTGAGATACGCCGTTTTGACCTTCGGCGTTTCCTGATTTTGATATCTGCCAAGTCTGCCAGGATTTCTTTATCGAGCAAATTTTTTAAAGCCTTGACAATATCATCGAAGCCAACTTTAGCTTTTGCACCCCGGTTAACCTCACGATTTATAGCTCTAAATACAGGCTGGGTAAACAACGCTTTTGCGAGAGCTCCCGGCTCAAGCATAGTTTTCTTTTTCCAATAATTGTCCAACGCTCCCTTTTGGTAATTCTTTTTCTGTAACAATCCAAATTTTTCAGCGACTTCCTCTGGCTTCTCGTTGAAATCTCTTAATAAGTCTATCCTGAAGACTACTACTCTTTCGATCCCCTCTGTTTCGCTGTAACTTAGATGGAACAGTTTCCACTCGACTCCATTAGTCAACAGTACCCACTTTGTACCGCTTTTCATGGCGTAATTTTCAGCTTGTTCAATGTGCCTATCTGCCAACCGCAATCCGGCCTGCTTTACCTCTATCAAGAGTTCCACTTGCCCTTGGAGTTTTATGGCAATATCACAATATTTCTCTTTTATCTGATATTCCTTACTGATTTCAGTGAACACATCATAGCCCATGGCGTCCTTAAAGAACTGTACCACGTACATCACAACATCCGCTTCTTTCTTACCCTGCTCTTGAGCCTCTCCGAAAATGTTTGAAAATAGCTTCAGCTGTTTCTTGAAGTCCTTTTCCATATCTACCCCCTTGAAATTATATATTCGGCTTCTCGATGAGCGGATTCAACCATTCTAATCCGAGGCTTCTAATTCGGATCCTTTACGCTTTCCTTTATATTTCTCAATAATCTCCCGAATGGCCTTTTCGAGTCCTTCTTGGAAAATCTGTAGTTC
>Ga0307379_10014299_pt1 | contig 10236 bp, 18 predicted proteins | sample UN2MG_FD_202237 | JGI IMG/M metagenome (GOLD analysis project Ga0307379, IMG submission 202237) | Soil microbial communities from Risofladan, Vaasa, Finland - UN-2 | ecosystem: Environmental > Terrestrial > Soil > Coastal area > Acid sulfate soil | place: Finland: Risofladan, Vaasa | collected... | reverse complement strand
CATCTTATGGTTACATCTCCCCCGTACAATGTGGGCAAAGAGTATGATAAGGATCATTCCCTAATCGAGTACCTTGTGCTACTATGTAATGTATGGACAGAAACATATCGGGTGCTGGTACCGGGAGGCCGGGCGTGCATCAACATAGCCAATTTGGGCCGCAGCCCTTATATCCCCCTCCATTCGTATGTGATTACGGCCATGACTGAAATCGGGTTCCTGATGCGTGGCGAGATCATATGGGACAAGGGGGCGAGTGCGGGAAGCTCAACGGCCTGGGGCTCATGGATGTCGCCGTCCAATCCAGTGCTCCGTGATGTCCATGAGTACATCTTGGTCTTTTCCAAGGGCAAGTTCAAACTGCCGGGCGATAAGAGCAAGGCAACCATCACGAGAGATGATTTCCTGGCCCTGACCAAAAGCATCTGGGAAATGAAAACAGAGTCGGCTAAGCGTATCGGGCACCCCGCACCATTCCCTGTTGAATTGCCAAGGCGATTGATTGAGTTGTATACCTACGAAGGGAACATTGTGCTTGATCCATTCATCGGCAGCGGGTCCGTAGCCGTTGCTGCAATCATGACTGATAGGCATTATGTTGGGTATGATATAAACCAGGAGTATGTTGATCTGGCAAACAACAGGATACAGAAGGAGTTGACCGAAAAGGAGAAATGAAATGAGGAAAGTGGGTGGTTGTTTTGAGGCGCTGACCAGTTGTGGCGGTTGTCTCCTGCCAATTATCTTGGGTTTTACAATCATTAGCTGCCTGTTCGCGGCAATTTTCACGGGGAGATAGGTCATGGCGAAGTACATTGCACAACCGCTACCAGAGCATGTCAGTCACAGCCAGGTGAGTACGTTCCTTGATTGTGGCGAGAAGTATCGGTACTCCTACATTGAAGGGCTACCACGCCCCTCCACGCCATCCTTAATAGTGGGTCAGACCTATCACCGGGCGTTGGAAACAGCATTCCAGAAAAGGATCAATGGTGTAACTGTAAACGATGAGGACATCAAGAGAATAACTGCAATTGCATGGGATGATGTGATCGTGGAGGCAGGGAACAGCAAGGGTGGGATTGATTGGCAGGATGTAGAGGCCACAGTCCTTTATAGCCAGGCCATGGCTCTGGTGGCGCTCTACTGGAAAGAGCTTGGCTGCGAGATACAGCCCCTGCTCATCGAAGAGAACTTTAGAGTTGATGTCCCCGGAGTGCCCGTGCCCTTTGTTGGCATCATTGACCTGATCACCGCGGACGGGGCAGTCATAGATCATAAGACGGCAGGGCGTGCATGGCCAGCATCACGTGTGGAGAAAGACCTACAGGCCACAGCATATCTTTATGCCTTGTGGAAGATGGATGGTGAGCTACGAAAATCCTTGCGGTTTGATGTGGCAATCAAAACAGCAAAGCCAAAGATAGTAACGTATGAGGCTCACCGGACAATGGATCAACTTCTATGGTACGAACGACTGTTGCAGAGAGTGTGGGCAGCGATAAGCGCCAGGGTGTTTGTACCGAACCCCACTGGCTGGCTTTGCTCACCAAAGTTCTGTTCGTTTTGGACCCAGTGCACGGAGGGAGAAAGATGAAGAAGACACGATTTATACGAATGCTTGTCGAGGAGCTTCTTGGCCGATCTCAGGAAGCCAAGGATAACAGGAAGGTCATGTGCCTGGAGTATTGGGTTGATTACGAGGGTCTGGGTGATATCCTGGGAGATGAGCTTCCCGCTTTCAGGGACTGGTGGGTAAATGTTGCTACATGCCCCAGTGTCCTACACAGGCGGGCACGTGAGATACAGAATGATAAGCGCCTGCATGAGCCGAGTCCAAAGGTGCGGGAGGAGCGCGAGCGGAAGTCACGTCAGTCCAAAGGCATATGGGGGTAGCACCGAGGAGAGAAGATGCATTGCCAGACATGCAATTGCAAGATCGACGCGTTTTTTGAGGGTGAAGAGATTTGCCTGACGTGTTGGGATCAAAGGCAGTCGGAGATGGAGATCGAGAGCAGGAGGTGGACAGTGCGCTTGTGGCTGCGGAGAAATGCTGAGGCCCATCTTGAGAATACGGCTTTATTCTCGGGGGCAAGGCTATGAGGGGCGCGATCATGCAGCGCGCCCTTCCAGACGGTGTGTCTGAGGGGCGACAAATTGTCCGAATGCATAAGGGAGCGCGCCTCCTGAATGTTGGTCGCTACGGGCATATATGGGTTATCTTCACCGTTGAGGATACAGACGACCCACTGGTGGATCGTGAAGTGTGGGTAACCCGGGACTGGTGCCCGGGAGAACACCTTACGTACGCGGGAATGATCACGATTTCCGATCCTGCCCGCGACTGGGAGGAAATTCACTACCACGTCTTTGGTTAGTCGGTATGATTCGCGTCATGTACAGATATGGTAGGTCAAGCTATAATAAGCTACTATCATAATGGGAGATGGGCATATAATGGCAGAAGAACTACGACTAAAGGGCCATTTGGAACTCAGCCTGAAAAAGTATCCTGAAGGCTACCGGGGGATTATAAATAGTGGGTGGAACATCTATGCAGATGGAACAACATCTATATGTGATTTCCTGATGGCCGTGACCAACTGTGTACTTGATTTTTATGCTGAGGTCGCCATACGCCTGGAAGAAGATCAGACAGCAAAATGCGCTGAGATTAACGCCGAGATCAAAGCGGCAGCAGAGAAATTGGGACAGATGGAAGTTCAATTAATGGAAAGGAAACAGGTATGAGATGGGCGATAATACACTAGTAGCAAAAACGTTGGAAGAGTTCATGGAATCTCCATTGGTACAAGAGGCAAGACAGGCAGTCAAAAAGTTCCTAGATAGTGATCACAATGGTGTCGCGATGATCGATGGATTCTGCCATTTGCTAGTGATCGAGGGGCCCACCAGGGAGAATGTAGGGGCACTGTTGAGCACCAGTATGATGTTTGGTTTTCTTGTGGCCCTGGGACATGGCGAGGAATTGGCGTTGGCAATGAATTGCGATGATGATGACTGGAGGCAAAGCGTTCATGACCAGATTGGGGAGCTTGCTGATACACTTGATCCACTATACGGCCTGTTGATGTCAGAAGAGAGGGAAGCCTGCTAATGTTGTGGTTCTCCGCAGATGGTCATTATGACCACGACAACATTTGTAAGTATGCAGAGCGACCATTTAGTTCCACGTTTCATATGAACATGGGTATGGTGGCAAGTTGGAATCACGTGGTTGATCATGATGACAAAGTAATCTATGCGGGTGATTTTACACTTGGCAATAAGGAGATAGCGCGGCGCTACTTCTCAATGTTGAATGGGCACATTATAGTCCTGGGTGACCCTGAGCACCATGACCATCGGTGGGTCCCACACAGCCTTGGGCCAAGCAATTTTTACTCTGGAAGCGGCCATCAGGTTGTAATAAGTCGAGAAATATACCACGTGCCCAGATTTGAAGAAGACAGATTGCCCATTGTTGTTTGTCATTTCCAAATGGCAACATGGCACAAAAAGCACTATGGGGCCTGGCATCTATACGGGCACAGTCACACGCGGGGAGACCGGGGCAGTGATAACTCACTGAATATTGGGGTGGACAATGCGGCAGTCCTCTTGGGTGAGTACAGACCATTCCACCTGGATGAAGTGAGAGAATTGATTAGGGGGCAAGTATGAAGCGCTTTACAAAAGACAAGTTGAGTAATGTGCGGCCCAGGCCGCAGGGTGCTGCTATTGTCTATGTGCCCTATACGGTGAAAGATAGGGCCGAGGTTTTGCATATCACCAAGAACGTGGGTGATTACCCATACCGGGCACTTGCTACGAGAACGGGGATGCGCACTCACGATATTACTGAGTGTGGAAGAGTATTTGAGTGGGACCAAATATACTGCGATGGGGTATTGCCAGAGAACAATTTCTCCTATAGATTCTGTCAACGATGTGGGAGCGAGGAAGATTTCGGTGTCGCCCTTTCCGAGTATTGGGATTGGAGAAAGAAAAGAGATCGGGAATGGGCTGAGGAGAAAGCCGAGAAGCAAAGGGAGTATGAAGAAGGGCAGCTTAGAAAAAGCAAGGCCATTTTCGATTTGTGGGAGCAGATCACCCTTGGCCAAATAGAGCGGGATATGGTAAAATGCGAACCTTCCGCTCTCTACATTACTGATCTTTATGGCAACAAGTTCAAGGTAACTCTAGATGGGTTAGCGCAGGCGGATGATTAGTGATGCGATTGCAGTGATTATGGGGCGATTATGGGGCGATTACAGGTCAGTAGCTCAATTGGCAGAGCAACGGTCTCCAAAACCGTAGGTTGCGGGTTCAAGTCCTGCCTGGCCTGCCTACCCAACCGGGGCTTTTCCCGCCAGGAAATATCTACGCAAACTACGGGAGAATATGTAGATTGACAACGGGGAGTGGTGTAGTGGTTGCACTCTCGCCCTGGGAGCGAGCAGTCGCAGGTTCAATCCCTGCCTCCCCGACTACTACTTAGGAGCAGAAGATGCGAGCACGTGATGCGATAATGGCGAACCTAAGCCCTAGCCGCTACGACCGAGAACTCAAGGCATCAGAACGCGTGGTGTTAATACCATTGCCTGAAATGCAGAAAGGTGAATACAGCATTTCCTTCATGGCCTTACCGGCTGGTACACGCCTATCTATGATGGGGCGTGGGGGATTTGTTCGGTATGATGAGAGTGTTATCATTCGCCAGCTAAAGTATGGGGATTCGCTTTGGATGAGTGATACACCATCCGAGATCGCAGACATGGAGTCCTTGGCATATCGTGCCACGGGCAACGTGTTGATTGCTGGCCTGGGCCTAGGCATTCTGGCCAAGATGGTGGCTGAGAAACCGGCTGTCATCAGCGTGACAATAATTGAGATCGCGCAGGAAATCGTGGATATGGTCTCTCCTTACTTACCCGAGAAAGTAAGATGTATTTGTGCAGACTTTCGGGAGTGGTGGAAGGAGGCAGATTTATCCGGCTATGATGCGGTGATCCTGGATATCTGGGGTGACATCAGCACTGATGACCTGGGTGACATGATTAGGCTGTGGACAGCGCTCGATCAAAGGCATAAAGAACAAACGGATGGTAGTAAATGGCTAGCGAGTATCTGGGGTCTCGAAACATTGATTGGCGATGTCCAGGATCAAACCAGGGGTTACGATGAACCGTCGTCGGCTGCTGAGGAATTAAGAAGTTTAGAATTTCCCGAGGCGGCTGACTGGTTAGAGGACAATTATTCCGATGATGAGTATGCATATTGGGATGATGAAGATGAAGATGATGGGGATAATAATACTGATGGGGATGATGAATCGCCCTGGAGAGACTACGAAGACGATGCGGTGCGCGATGCATTCGAGTATGCGTACAATTTACCAACCTGAGTAGCGTATGACACATGATGAATTGATACAACGGGCGATGAGATGGTTGGTTGGTACAGGCAAGTGCTGGATCGCCGCGTCCGAGGTTATTGCCGGGCGCGAGGTGGTGGACGCAATAGGCTGGAACATGTCGGAGTCCATTCAAATCGAGTGCAAAACGAGCAAGGCTGATTTCCGGCGTGATCTGAAGAAGGACACGAGGCGACCAAGCAAGTACAACAAGCGCGATTATGGTGTTGGTAACACTCGCTATTACATGGCACCGCCAGGGGTGATTCCAAAGACAGAATTGCCGGAGGGGTGGGGTTTATTGGAAGTGTACCCGGGAATTGTCAGGAAGGTGGTAGGGGGTTGGCCATGCTTCCGTGATGATGGGATTGATGGTCGGGAAAAGTGGATGCTCATACGGATCATAACCAGGAAATTTGGGTTCAGGGCAAAGATATGTCCAGGCGAATAAGTTGGGTTGAATACTTCATGGGGATCGCTCATGAGGTAGCCAAAAGAAGCACATGTGACCGGGCTCGCGTGGGCGCAGTTATCGTAAGAGACAAACGCATCTTAACAACTGGATACAATGGATCGCCTCGCGGCCTCCCTCACTGTGACGACGAGGGGCACATGATGGTAAATGGATCGTGCCAGAGGTCAGTCCATGCTGAGGCCAATACCATCATCCAGGCGGCGCTCCATGGGGTTTCAATAGAGGGTAGCATAATATATGTCACCCACGCCCCCTGCCATAACTGCCTCAAGATGATCATCAATGCGGGGATCAAGGCAGTAGTGTTTAGCGATGAATACAGATTGTCCTCAGAGACCATTGCCCTGGCGATGGCAGCGGGGATAGAGTTACATCGGGTGGGCCAGTAGCTCGATCCTGCCCGGCTTGTTATGAAGAGGAGAAAGAGATGGCGCGGACAGATCGTGCGGGGTATGAAATCAGGAATGCATTACAAGACTTGGAACGAGCAGAGAGGTCATTGAGAGTTGCTATCCCAAATCTAAGAGAGGTTGGGGATGACGGTACCGTAGTCATCATAGACGCAGCGCTAGAAAGACTACAGGAGCTTATAGTAATAGTGGGTCACGAAGCCTGATGAGGAAAAACATGAAACCATATATTGTTGTATTCGACTCTGAATCTGAACTGGAAGAGCTTGAACGAAAAGTAGCCAAGAGAATCAAGGAAGGTTATGAACCATTCGGGGGGGGCTTACAATAAACAACTATATCATCTACCAGCCCATGCGGTTAATACCAACCCCCGATGATCCTGGGGCTCTAGGGACTATAGCCCAATCGGAATAGGTAGTGGCATCGAACCCTACAAAGTGAGAGTTTGAATCTCTCTGGGGCCACTATAAGGAGCAACCAGGCCCTGTAGCCCAATGGCAGAGGCGGCGGCGTCAAGCCCCGTAAAGTGAAAGTTCGAGTCTTTCCAGGGCCATCTTTATAAAACGAGGGGGAGCATGAAGAAAAACACAGAGTTGAGCTACCAAGAAAGGCGCGACAGGGCGCAATTGTGTTATATTGGTGGCGATTTTATTGGTAACGATTGGGCTTTTTTCACCACACAAGATTTGGATAAGCAGCGGGGTGACGATTGGGAAGATGTACCATATGAGTGTAATGCAGGGAAGCCGTATACATACGCAGAATACCACGAAGAGAGGGGGGAAGAGCCATGGGAGATATTCAGGGTTGCCTTTTTGACCAACCTGAGTACCCCAGATGAGGAACACCTCAACAGCCCGTACAGTGTGAGAGCAATAAATTCCGGTGGAGTACCATGGCTCCGGGGGCTCTATGGCAAGTCGCATTGGATCAGCATTATGGCGGGCATCACCTTCAAGAAGTTTGCTGAGGTCATACATCGAACTGGTGGAACTGTTTATGTACCTTATGGAACTGAATAGAGATCACTTGCCAGCGTGGTGGAATTGGTATACACAGTAGTCTTAAGAACTACCGTCTTGGCATCCGGGTTCGACTCCCGGCGCTGGCACCAGAAGAAGAGGAGAGAATATGAGAATCTTGGGGTACGACTACCAAGTAGTCGAAGATGGTAATTCAGATATGATTGGGGCCAGTGGTAGATGCCATGTTGATAAACAGGTTTTGCAGATCGCCTCCGGCCTCTCTGAGCAACAACGCCAATCAACGGTGTTGCATGAAATCATCGAGGCCATCAATTACCACCTGGAGTTGGAGATGGAGCACAATGTGAGAATGGGTTTAGAGGCGGCATTGTTTCAGGTACTAACAGCCAATGGGGTAGACCTCTCGCCTCTAACAAAGGATGTAGTGGATAAATTCCAGGGGCTCAAATCCTAGAGCTGACACCAGGCGCGCGCTAGCCCCGTGCTAGTAATGGTGGGGCGGAGTAAAACACTGGTGGCCACAGTGGGTGGGTTCGAACCCCACCGCGCGCTCTAATGCAGATAGCTCAGTTGGTAGAGCACCGGAGTGAAGCCTCAGGGGCACAGGTTCGATCCCTGTTCTGCACACTGCGCCCCCGTAGCCCAACTGGCGAGGCACTCGGCTTAGGACTGAGAAAGTGGGGGTTCGACTCCCCCCGGGGGCACCAAGGAGAAAACATGGCGGAAATTATTGACCTGGGCTTTTGCCCACGGTGCAAAGAAGACCTAGAAGGCATGATGGACCATGTGTGGCAAGGCATTCGCTGGTGCTATCTTTGCCCATTCGATCTACAAGAAGGTACAGCGCAACAGAGACAACACTGGATTTACTGGGCCAAAGAGTACGCCAGGGAGATCGCTGACTAGGGCGCGAGGCAACTATCGGGTGTGTTGCGCAAGACTGTAAATCTTGTCCCATTGGGTAAACATTGGGGGTTCAACTCCCTCCGCGCTCACTAAGGAGAAGCAAAATGAAGGATGTTCTGTTTAATAGAGATATTGAAATGTGCAAGATTGTTGGTGATGAATTGACCAACCTCATTATATTAAAGCGGAGGCACTATGGGCGCAACCTGCGAACGACAGCGACGTTCTTAGAAATCTTATTCCCAGAGGGGGTCCCGGTCACCGCATACCGGCACATGGGAGTAGTAGTCCGAATATTAGATAAGATCGTTCGGTGGGCAAACAATATGCGGAGGTTGGCCGCAGGGGATGAATTGGAAGATGTAGAAAACCCACTATGGGATGTAGCTGGCTATGGCCTGGTTACTGCGGTTGATGATCGAATGGAGGCCGGGAAAGAAAATGACTGATCTAAAAAGAATTAAGTGGCTAGCCGAAGAGATTATCAGGGAAACCGAGAAGGAGATTCCGCTCCCACCCACGCCCCTTCCAACCGACAAACCAAAGCACATATTCGGCCTACACGATCCGGGTGGAGAGCACCTAATACTTGAGGCAGGAAAGACGGGATGGGTGCTTGTGACCGAGGAGATTGGGGATAGCCCATTTAGCAGAACAGGGCAAGACTACCGTTTCCTATCTAGTATGGGGCTGGGAGTAATTGTTCGGGCCAACCATGGATATAACCCATGGGGCACGATACCATTACCAATCTTTTATGATGATTTCGCCGTTCGCTTTGCAAACTTTGCTGAAAACTCATTGGGCTGCCATACCTGGATTGTGGGCAATGAAATGAATCATCCTATAGAGCGCCCGCAGGATGATGTGACGGGCGAGGGAGCCCTTATCCTTCCGTCCGACTACGCCAGGTGCTATCTGAAGTGCCGTAGAGAATTGAGGGCAAGGCCAGGACACGAGAGCGATAAAGTAATCATGGGGGCCGTAGCCCCATGGAATGCGAATACAAGGTATGCCTCAAATATTAGTGGTGACTGGCTGGTATACTTCAGGCAGATTCTGCAATTGATTGAGGGAGAATGTGACGGGATCGCCATTCATACATACACCCATGGAGCAGACCCCAACCTTGTTACGGCGCAGACTTTTTTCAAGAATCGGCCATTCCATGCCCATCACTATGATTTTCTGGCCTACAGGGATTTCATGGAGGCAATCCCCAGCAGCATGAGACACCTGCCGGTGTACATCACCGAGACCGATCAGGATGTGGAGTGGAAGAACGAGAATACAGGTTGGGTGCAGGCAGCTTATGCAGAGATCAACTGGTGGAACCAGCAACCGGGACACCAGCAAATATGTTGTCTGCTTCTATATCGGTGGGCTCGCGGGTATGATCGGTGGGGCATTGAGGGAAATCAAGGAGTGATAGATGATTTCAGGCAGGCTATGAAACATGAATACACCTGGACCACCGGGTCCGTAAAGCCCAAGCCCGTTGCCATCGAGATCGAGGATGTTATAAACGAGCTTCCCAAGCACCACTCCCTCGTATACAAAACACGCTCGCTGGCACAAATTACACACCTTGTCATTCATCACAGCGCTGCCCTGGCTACAGTCAGCCCACAGGCAGTGGCCCGGTACCATGTTGGCGCAGACCCCAGCCGCAATAAGGATGCGTGGCCAGGCATCGGTTACCATTACTATATTGGGCCCGGGGGTACGGTCTGGCAAACCAATGGGCTTAAAACAATCTCGTATCATTGCGGCCAAGGCAACTCTTATACCATTGGCATCTGCCTTGCCGGTAACTTTATGGAAGAGTCCCCAACCAGTAAACAGCTTGAAGCTGGCGAGCAATTGGTAGCCTTGCTGTGTGACTACCTTGACATCCTGCCCCAGAATATCCTGGGGCACAAAGAGCTTAGTAGTGATACAGTTTGCCCCGGCGATACATGGCCAACGTGGAAAAACAAACTTGTATAGAGCCTGTGGTATGGAGGAGAAGTGACTGGGAAACAGGGTTTTTTGATCTAT
>Ga0307379_10014298_pt1 | contig 10237 bp, 12 predicted proteins | sample UN2MG_FD_202237 | JGI IMG/M metagenome (GOLD analysis project Ga0307379, IMG submission 202237) | Soil microbial communities from Risofladan, Vaasa, Finland - UN-2 | ecosystem: Environmental > Terrestrial > Soil > Coastal area > Acid sulfate soil | place: Finland: Risofladan, Vaasa | collected... | reverse complement strand
GACGATAAGGCTCTGGCCGAAGTGCCGCTTCCCAAGCTGGTGGTAGACGGCGACGGAAATGTCACCCATGCCCCGGTCGTTCTCAGTCTGCTCTATGGGCGGGGTGGCGTCGGGGACGGACATCCGGCCGTGCTGGTATCGGTAAGGCACGCGGAGTTCCACCTGGGTGTCACTGGTGGCCCCAAGTCGCCACGTCCACGATCCGATGAGAATGTCCCGCTGGATCCTCTCGAGGGCGATTTCGCCGATCACGATGACGGGGAGTATAGCGATACCGTCGATGAAGATAGTGTTGCTGGAGAAGTGAGCATAGGAAACCCTGTACTCCATCTCTTGCTCTCCCCCTCGGAGCAGGAGACCGCCGCGCTCAACCTGGGGCGGCGACGGCCGCGGCGTCTCTTCCGGCTCGGCAAGGGCCTCTCTCACCTCTTCCACAGCCAACTGATCATCGGGCTCCGCCGGCGGCACGACGGTGGGCGACTCGGCGGCGAGACACGGCACGACCCAGCAAGTGAGAAGAAGACAGCACGCCGTGAGCGAGACGACAACGGCACTGCCAATCATCCTTTTCATTTTCTCACCTCGTGTGCATGGTCCGCACTACCTTGTGCTGCCTTAACGCTTCGTGTCACGGCCGAGAATCTCCTTCTGACAGGGCGGAGGATGGACGGCCGGCAAGATAACGGTAGTGCGGGCGGAGGAACGGGGGTCACAGCTCGCCGGAAATGCGAATGATGCTGAACCACGAGCGGAACAGAACGGTTCGCATTCCTTGCTCCCAGAGGTAAGGATCCTTCCCGTTCTCCGGCGAAAGGGGCCCGGGCGGTAGCTCTGCCTCCGGTCTCTTGATGAGGAGCCCCACAGGGGGGTCCCACTGCTGCTGGAACTTCTCCGCCGACAGCGTGCGCTTGCCCAGCGCGGGGTCGGCAAGAAAGACGCGGCCCGCTCTGACGCCACGGTAGACGACGAAATGAAGCCGGTCGGTGAGCTTGAGGGGGATGATGATGGGGCCCTCGAGGGCGGACAGCGCCTCGAAGTCCATGGTATAGCCCTCGGCCGAAGCGCCTCGGTCCTCGGCGAAGCGCTTCAGATCGTAGAGAGAGAAGCCGCGGCGGCTGATGATGCTCTTGAAGTCGCCCCGAGCCAGGATGGAGTCGATGATCTCGCGCTCGCTGATCGGATCCGAGAGGTAGTAGGTCAGTATCGTGCTCAGTGAGGCAGAGCCGCAGCTGTAGTCGAGCTGTTGGCCCACCACATCTTCGCGCCCAAGCTCCTGGACGCTCTTGACTTCCTGCCGAACGGTAACGCCGGCTCCGAGCGGCCCCGTCGCCACGCGCATGAGCCCCGCCTGGGCCGGCGACACGCGCCAACCCAGGAGGGTGAGGGTGAGAAGCATGCCGGTCACGATTGGAGTGACCGGCATGCCCATCCATCGGTTCAGTGGCTGCACAGGTCCAATTCCTTGTCAGCCTATCCTACTGCAGCAGGAGGTCCAAGATGTCACCAATATCAGTGAAGTTGAAGTTGAACTGGTACAGCGATGAGTCAGTGATTACTGAGTTGACGAAAATGGCGATGTTGATGCCGATTGCCACGTCGCCATTGATGACATCCAGGTCAATGCCAGGCCCAGCAGGATTCAGGAGTCCGGAGCTGCTCGCGAATGACGCCGCCGCGTTAGCCGGATTCAGGACCGAAAAGGCGCCCCCGGGATCGAGCAGGGCTCCGCCAATTATCGTGGATCCATGTGATCCCGCCTTCTGTACCTGAAAACCGTCTGACACGAGGTCCTGCAGTTGCTCCCAACTGACGTTCGAAACAACCGTAGCACCATCGCTGATCGCAATATCAACCGCGAGCTCGATGACGAGTCCTTCAGCATGGATAGCGTCAAGCTCGGCATCGCTGAGAGGCACCATTCGGGCGGCTTGGGCCTGCCCGGCCGCGAGCCCCATCGCGAGGACGACCGCGATCATCACGGGGGTAAGGATTCGCTTCTGCCACAACATCATCAGGCGCCTCCTAATCCGTCCAGTGGGAGAAACGGCGGGGGCGAGAGCGACTGCACAACCTTCGCCCCCTGGTCTGGAGCACTCACGTGAGTCCCCGCCTCTCCCGCTGTCCAATGCCAATGCACAGAGCACGCGACGCTAGAACGAGAACGGAGTGGTCTGGCAGGCACCGTTGACGACTACTTGCGCGACGCAGGAGTCGCTGATCCCAGCCGGGCCATCACAGCTGACAACGGCAAGGATGTTGCTGCCGGCATTTACGGCACCCGCAGCGTTCACGAGGTTCACCGCGCACGCGTTTTGCTGTCCCCTGCCGCTGACGCCTGTCTGGAGCGTGGCGTCGTCGAATGCGCACGGGGCGCACTCCTGGTGTTGGAGGTTGACGACGGCCTGGATGACGGTAGAGCCATCAATCCGCGCCATCTCAGGAGAGGTGACGACCAGGATGTTGCTGCCGACCTGAACTGGGCCGCCTGCATTGACCAGGTTCAACGCGGTGACGTTCTGCTGCCCCTGGTCGATAACGAAGGTCTCGATCAGGAGACTAGTGTCACTGTCCCCGTGATGATCGTCACCGCCGCCACCGCCGCCCTGCCCATTACCGGCCGCAACGGCACTCAGGCTGGAGTCCGACATCGGCACCATCGTCGCCGCGCTCGCGCTGGCCGCGAACACGCACAACATGAGTACTACGAGCATCGTCTTCACTGCATTCGCCTCCTTGCTTCTTATTGTGAGACTCCCTAACCCGCGCCCCCTGCCAACACCACCACCGACACGTCTCGATACGGCTCAAGACTGCGGTGTCCGACTATTGTTGTCCTTGTTGGCATTGCGCGCATATGCCCCACAAGGCTCTATTCAAGTTCGCTCTCATCCACACAACCGTGTGGCAGACTAGGCATTCTTCCCCATCAACCGCCAATGGCGTCCCCATGAAGGGTGGCGCAGAGAGGGACCTCAATCCCCACCCCCCAGGGCGAGGGTGGGTCTGCGGTGTGCTGCTGCATGGCCTCGCGGAGGACGTCGCGCAGGTTCTCCATCTGGGTTCTTCGCCGCTCGTCACACTGGCCGACGCACGACGCGAGGCTCAGGCTGAGCGTCGCCGCGAGGTCGGAGGCGAAATGGACGAGGCGCCGCCGCGACTCCCGAACGCTGGCAGCCTCCCGCTCCAGGCGATGATACCGGTTAACCGCGGCCTGGTGCCGAAGTCCCATCCAGAGGGTGCTGGCCAGACCAATCACAGCGAGGATGGAGACGCCCAGCAGACCGACTGTCGGTTCTCCGTCGATATGTGCCATCATGCGCGTCTAAACCCTTCTCGTCCGGCGTGACCAATCGATGTAAGCCTATCAGCAGTCACGGCCCTCGCCAACCCCCCAGCCGGGGGAAATCCGTCCTTCGATCAACCAAATGTATGTGGAACAACACACACAGGTTGTCCTCACAGGCAACTGAGGCCTGGCCTCGGGGCCTGAATGGCAGGTGCACAAGAACGTGCAGCAGACCAGAGAACCAAGATCCGGCGAACGCATACGGGCGATAATCATCGATGACCAGCATCTGTTTCGGCTCGGACTTCGCCTCTATCTATCACAGGCGATGCCTGAGATCGAGATGATCGGGGAGGCCAATTCGGGCCGCGCTGGAATCGCCCTTGCGAGAGCGGAGCAGCCGGACCTAGTGCTCATTGATGCGTCGCTTCCTGATCCTGGCACGGAAGAGCTGCTATCCGCTCTGCGAGAGGTCGCTCTACAGGCGCGCCTTGTGCTACTCGCCACCTCCTCCGGGCCTGAGGACCTGGCACTTGCCATTCGCTGCCGGGTCGACGGCTATCTGCCCAAGGTGATGGAACCGCACCAACTCGTTCGCGCGCTGCGCGACATCTCGTTCGCGCGCTGCGCGACATCACGAACGGCAAGCAATGGACGCCGCCCGAGCCGACGATGCGACGCCTCGAGGAGGTCTCCCCGATCCCCGATGCGGGGCGGGTGCTGTCGGAGTCCGCGCAGCCCCTCACTCCACGACAGCTCGAGGTCCTCCGCTTGATAACCCGCGGTTTGAGCAACCCAGAGATCGCGCGGCAGCTTCACATTGGCGATGAGACGGTCAAGAGCCATCTTACGGTTCTGCTGCGGAAGCTGGGCGTGAGGAGTCGGGCGCAGGCGGCCGCCTACGCGGTGCGCAATGGGCTGGTCGAGACCTAGGCCAAGGCGAAGACAGTAGGCGCGGAGCTTCGAAGCCGATCTCACTCCGTGAGGTTGAGCGTTACGATACAGGGCGCAGGAAGTGAATCCCCTGGATGACCCGGAGGGCGCTCTGCCGCGCTTGATCGAACTCCTCGGCGGTCAGGTCCGACCCCATCAGCACAACGACGAGACCATGTCCGAGGGGGCCGATGGTCTTAACGTCGAGCATCCGCGTGCGTTTTCCCTGGCCACTACCCGTTTCATAGGCGAAAGCCCTGGCCGGCTGGCCGTCGATCTGCATGGCCTCGCCGCCAGTGTATGACGCCTCCGGCATGCCGCTCGCCTTGCGCCAAGCGGCGTGGGTGGCGAGGAAATCGCCGAGAGTGGCGAACCTGCTGATGTAGGCGTAGAACCCCAAAGTGAGGCGGCCGTCCTGGCTGGTGATGAAAAGGTGCCCCTCGGAGTCGTATCCGCACAACCATCCATTGGTTGGCAAGATTACCGCCAATCCGGAGGCAAAGTCGTAGTAGACGTTGTCCTTGGTGCCATAGGCCTTCATCACGACCCATTCGGGGTGGAGATTGATGAGCGCCACCTTTCCGCGTTCGACCTCAACGATGCTTCCGTTGGCGGCGCGCAGTCGGACGGTCGAGTCATCCAGCGATAGCAGTTCCCCAAGATGGGGGGTGCCATCGGTCAACACGAGATAGGCTTGGCCGTGCTGCTCCGCGCCGAACCCAGATCCGGCCGCCAGCACGAGCAGAACGATGATCGCGAAGATGCTCTTCATTGTCGTCCCTCGCTACTGAGTAATCCCCAGCCCGGTTGGGCAGAGGCGACGTTCGTTCGCGCAGTGTCTCCGGCCAGGCCTGGGCTCACCAATAACCCTGTCCCACGCGTTGCCTTTCGATGATAGCATTTCTCAGCGGGACTGCTGAAGACCTGTTAGGAGTCGATGAAGGCTGTGGCCAAGGCGCCACCATCGTCTGGCTACGCTGAAAGGGCCGGCGCGCTTCCCCGCCAACGCGAAGCCAGGCAGACAGCCACGCGGTAGTACTGGTGTGCAGGCCGCCGACAACTGAGACCGATATGAGGCCGCCCCCGCCAGGACGGCCTTCCCCCCTGAAGCTCACCGCATAGAAAGGCCGTACCCCTGTCCCCATCGCAAGATGGCCTGCGGCGTGGGTGGTCGGTGCCCCAAGACGCTGTACGGCCGTGCCGCGTGGCAGCGCCTTCGCCAGCGCCCAGTGAGCGCGGACGTCAGCCGTTGGTGACACGGACTTGACGCCAGGCCGCGGGCCCGTAAGCTGTGAGCGGCGCGTCCGGGAAGAGGCTCCGCTCGCCGTCCCCGGGGATCATATTGAATCCCGGGGCCAGCCGGCTGTCGCGAGAGCCCGGCGGCGTGTCTGCTCCGTACCCCCAGGCGGAGCCGTCGGGCGGCGAGCATCACCGATGAGGTAGACACAAAGAGGTCCCAGCTGCTTCGACGTGGGTTCATCCTTTCAGGGAGACGGGGCGCCCACGACACACGAGACACGCCGCCACGGCAAGGCTAGTACGCTTGTGCGGCGACGTGACGGCGACAGTCGGCGCCACGCCCACAACCGCCGCGAGGTTAAGCTGCGTGGCCGCAGAACGACAACGCAGCTGCCTTAGGGACAGCACGTGCCACGGCGCGTGGGGAAGGAGATGCGCGATGTCTCGACGGATTGTCATATTTGCAGGCGCCGCTATCCTCATGGTCCTGACTGCGGCGCTGTTGGGAGCGTCAGTCCCTGTCACCGTCTACATTGATGGCGCCCGGGTCCACGAGCAGCCGCTGATACACGAAGGGCGGGCCTATCTTCCCGCGCGAGCCCTGGCTGAGGCCCTGGGCTGCTCCGTGCACTGGGACGGCAATACGAAGACGGTTCACATCACCACAAGTGCGAAGGCGGATGCCGTGCCCTGCAGCCCAGGGGTGGAAGACAAGCCAGTATCAGTATCCCAGCGTCCCGAGCCAGATGTGGCGACAGTACCAGAGGTCCAGTACCACAGCGCCGATCTCTACTGCGGCAACTGCATGAAACGCGTGACCGTCACATGTCCTCGCGCCCAAGAGCCGACGAAGCAGGAGTGCCCCAGCTGTGGCCTGCGCGGCGTTTTTTTGCAGCCGTTGCCGGAACGCTCCCCCAAGTGAATCTGCAGTCTGTGCGCGTCAGACACTGATCAGACATCTCTGGCAGGCCGCCCGAGACAGCGGGCGCCCGTCCAAGTTGGGATGACGCAACGTTCGGCCCACTAGCATAGCAGTCGACCGGTAAGCCGAGTTCTGTCGCGCGCGTCCATCTATCTGGGACTGCAGTTGCCTGCAGCCTCAAGCGGCCAACCCGGGGCTCTGCGGCGTCGGGCCAACGCCGACCCCCACAAGGGGGGTTCGCCCTCTATTTGGCCTTGCTCCGGGCGGGGTTTGGCCAGCCGGTGTGTCTCCACACCGCTGGTGCGCTCTTACCGCACCATTTCACCTTTACCCGCCATAGCCTTGGCGACGGCGGGCTGTGTCTTTTCTGTGCCACTTTCCGTCGGGTCGCCCCGCCTGGGTGTTACCCAGCGCCCTGCCCTGTGGAGCTCGGACTTTCCTCAGCCACCCGCCCGGAGGCGGACGACCGCGGACGCACGGCCCACTCCATTGGTATTGTAGCACATCGGGGGTAGTTGGGTCGGGCACGGATCCCTGCTCGGCATCGCTGATTTCCGACCAAGAGGGGTTGACGCCCCCCTCGTTTGTGCTACTGTCTGGTTGACTGCCCGAGTGGCTGAGACTCCTTTCTGCTGAATCTGGGAACCGCGTGGGAACAGCGGGCAGGGGCGGACCGCGAACCACGAGGTGAAGGCAGAGGGAGAGATGCCAGCGAGGCGCCGCAGTCCGATCGCTCCATCGGAAGTCTTGATCCTGTCCCTGGTGGTGGGGACCCTCGCGATGATGCTCTTCCCCGTGTTCGCCCGCGGCCGGGATCGCGCGCGGCAGGCGGTCTGCTTCGGGAACGTACGCACCATCGTGCCAGTCTCGCTATCGTCTACCACCATACCACCAGACGCCACTGTCAATAATTCAGTATGGTGTCCCCGGAATTCCATAGCCAACACCGCGTCGGCAGGAACTGTGATCTTTCGAACATCGAGGACTACAACACGACACAAAGAAACACTCTGCAGAACATAATCGAACAAGATTATGGCGGAGATGTGGACCCTGAAGGCGATCACTGGCATCTCACTTTCCCACAGTAGTGAGGTCTGACAGGAGGAGGTGCACCATGGGGTACATGCGTATCGGAAGCGCAGTCGTCGTATTGTTCGCCGTTTTCTCGGTCTCTGTTGTTAGCGCGCATGCTGGAACAACAATGGAGGGAACTTTGCCTTGGGATAGTGTCCTGACACCGGCTCCCTTGAGTTGGGAGAAGAGCCCCGAGCGGGGTGCCGATTGGCAGCGACTCGAAGCTGAAGGGCGCATTCAATTCCAGGCCGAAACCGGCAACTACCGAATCGCCTATATGACGCCCAGCGGAGAGAAGACCTGGGTGTTCGAGCCCGCAAGCAAACTGCGCGCAGAAGTCCACGCTGAGGTGACATTTGACCCAGAAACCTCTACGTACACCTACACATATACAGTTCGGAACGATGCTGACAGCGCGCAGCGGATGAGAAGGTTCGCTGTATCACACGAGGGCGCCCAAGTTTGGAACGCCTTCGCCCTTCCAGATGATCCAAAGGTCGAAGGTGGATGGTATTTCTCCCCCAGAGCTCTAAGACAGGACATCGCGGCCTGGGGTCACACTGAAGGGGAGGGATTGGGGATCGCACAGGGAGAAACCGCCGTATTCTCCTTTCAAAGCGATGTCCCACCGGGCGTGGCTCACGCTTACGCAAATGGTTATGTTCCAATGCCTCACTTCGCGGAAGGTGAGGCCCCAGAGGATCCAAGACCTCCTTTCATCGGCCAGTCAGCCCAGGGCGTCACCGTTGGCCCCGTAGAGGATAGGAGTGCGGCTGGTGCCGCCGGATACGTTTCCCTACGGCCTCTTCTCAGCTCTCTGGGGTGGTCACTAACCTGGGACTCTCAGGCTAAGAGAGTTCTTGCCAGTCAGAATGACCGGAGGCTCTCGGTAGCTGCTGGCAGCAGCGACATCGTCCTCAACGGCATACGGCTCTCGGTGGGGAAACCAGCAAAGGTAATGGGCAGTCGGATACGCGTCTCGGCGGAAGTGATCAACTACGTAGATCCGGTTTTGGCATCGCAGCGAAACGTCGACCAGGGCACTGCGTAGCCGCTCACCAGGATGGGCGTGAGGGTGGCGGTCCAGGCGGCGCCAGCTGCGGGTGTCGGACGGTAATGAGGCAGACTTGGGGAGTTCCCACGAGACAGCTGGCGCCCCCCGGTGTTAGAGTGAAACAGGTTTCGGTCCACTAGCACAGCAGTCGACCGGTAAGCCGAGTTCTGTCGCGCGCGTCCATCTATCTGGGACTGCAGTTGCCTGCAGCCTCATGCGGCCAACCCGGGGCTGATACGGCGTCGGGCCAACGCCGCCCGCCATAGTCCGCCGAGGCGGACGACGGCGGGTCGCCCTCTATTTGGCCTTGCTCCGGGCGGGGTTTGGCCAGCCGGTGTGTCTCCACACCCACCGGCGCGTGTGAAAACACGCAACTGGTGCGCTCTTACCGCACCATTTCACCCTTGGTCGCCAGCGGCGGCCGGTATGTTTCTGTGCCACTTTCCGTCGGGTCACCCCGCCTGGGTGTTACCCAGCGCCCTGCCCTGTGGAGCTCGGACTTTCCTCAGCCACCCGCCCGAAGGCGGACGACCGCGGACGCACGGCCCACTCCAGGAGTATTGTAGCACACTCGGCGGCCGTCAGGGGGGCTCGCACGGCCCTGACATGCACAACCCGCACCAGAGGCCATTGGGCCCTGGGGGTCTGCTAGTAGCAGCTCAGCCTCTTCCAGGTCTCCAGCACATCGAGGGTGAGCATGCGCAGGGCATAGGCAGGGGACTGCTTCTCTCCCTTGCGGGGAGCGGGCGCTTGGGCGAACTGGCGATGCAGGCGACGCGTAGTTGTGCGGGCCGGCTCATCCAGCTGCGTGAGCGCTTCTCGGATCACCTCTTTCTCTTGTGGGTAGCCCTCGATCCGGCGCAGCCGCTGCTCCACCGCCCTGCGCCACCGCGCGAAACGCAGTTGGTGCTCCCGCGCGGCCGCCTCCGCTGGCGCCTCGCTCGCCTCGGCGAGTCTGCCTATGGCGTGATAGGACCGCAACTCGTCTGACGCGAGCGCCTTCGCCCCGAAGCGCTTAGCCGCCTCTACGATCCACTGGGCCAGCTCTTCCCCTTCCCGGCTCGCCAGAATCCGCATCCCTACGATCTCGCCCGTGCCGGGATTACAGAGGAAGCCCACCGTCACTCCATTGGCAGACAGCTTCACCTGGGTCTCCTCCGCTCCCAACACCGGAGTCTTTATCTTCGCCGCCGGCTTGCGGCGCCACGCCATCGCCTGAGTTCCCATCGCCCGCACGTTCAGCAACACCCCCACATCCGAGATGGGCAGCCCCAATCCCTTCATCATCCGGGAGACGTTTTCATAGGAGAGCCCCAACCCCCACAGCACCACCGAGATCGCCTTGGTCCGGTTGCTATGGCGACGGCCTGCTTCCAGCCCCGGCGGAGGGACAGTGAGGCTGGCGCCACACCCTTCACATTGGTACTGGATCATCCCCACCTGGGGCACCCGCAGGTCCAGCACCGTGCGGACCCGGCGGCGATGCCATCCCATGCCCACCTGCCCGCACCGGGGGCAGCGGGCGGGGCGCTGACCGCTGGCAGACACCAGTTCCGGGAAGACGAATCCCTGCTGTGACATCGCGGCGACTCCTCATGTTCGTAGTGAGAGACGACTCTACCCCCCAGTTTATTCCATCCGAAGGTGGAATTGCTGAACGCCATACAGCCCCTTGCCTGTATGGCAGCAAACGCGGCAGAGTTCGACTTACCGCCGAATTCCTCAG
>Ga0307379_10014295_pt1 | contig 10239 bp, 7 predicted proteins | sample UN2MG_FD_202237 | JGI IMG/M metagenome (GOLD analysis project Ga0307379, IMG submission 202237) | Soil microbial communities from Risofladan, Vaasa, Finland - UN-2 | ecosystem: Environmental > Terrestrial > Soil > Coastal area > Acid sulfate soil | place: Finland: Risofladan, Vaasa | collected... | reverse complement strand
TCCTTGATACTATGGTGATACCACTGTTCTCGTTTGGTATCCCATAACCATTCTTTAGGTTTTTCTTTTTCCATTTTGTTTTTCTACTATTAGTGGTTTTGGATAGGAATCTATAATATAAGTACTACAACAATCTGGGCATATCCAACATTCGGTAGACCAAGGTAAATCTTGTTCACAGATTTTTACATCAGTCTCTTGACAATGCCTGCATAGATAACTCATCACCCTCTCCATGTATAAAGGACAGCCGGAGACATATCACCTCCCCCGACAAAATTTCAGAATTAAATCTCTCTAATCTGTTCTTCACCGAACTGTCCTAGAGATTCTGATGGGAATTGAACCCATAAAATATGCCATCCATCAAAACCTAGCTCTTAATTTTCTGAATAAACTCGATAGTCTCTTCAAGACTAAGATATAAAGCAAACACCATTAAGGTGTTTGCTTTACAATTCTTATTATTATTATTATTCGTTTACGCTAGCGAGTGCATCGGCAATGGCTTTTGCCAAAAGAGCAACCATTGCGTCTTGTTGAACACCTGTTTTAGCAGATAGATCGCTTACTTCGTCAATATTCCATTGACGATCTACGGCCAAATCTCCATGTCGAACAACTTGCTTGCTTATCATATTGGCAGTCTCAACTGCATTTTGCAGTGCTTGATTCGCAATATTTTGACGTACCTGATCATTTTGCCCAGCATCAGAAAGAGTTTTCATCGTATAAGAACGATTATTTCGAATAGTTTCCAAACTTTCTTGTTGGTATTCGTCATATGTTCTTTTTCGATTTGAAAAGTACAAAGAATCTTTTTCGCCTAAAGTAGATTTATAAAACTCGTCCATACCTACTTCGAATTCACGTTCTGGATTAACCATTTTTTTCCCCTAACAAATTTTAAAAAATAAGTTCTTATCTTATTTGATTGTATCTAATTCATTATAAAATAAATTCTTTATTTATAATAATCATATCAACGTATCGAGACGATTTGAGATATTATCACCTCCAATGACAAAAACCCATTGATTAAATCTCTCTAATCGTAATCATACCAAACCGTCTCAGAAGCTTCGATGGGATTTGAACCCACAACCTTTTTGCTTGAATACAAACTGCTCTGCCAGTTGAGCTACGAAACCAAATGGGGCTGGGTTAGCAGCCCCTGTGTCTTAACTCCTAAGCCATATCTTAACATCTTCCTTATCGACTGTCAACCCTTTTCTCTTAAGTTTTAAGAAAATAAGGTGAGCGTCTTCTGGTGTTAATGGATGTATGACTGTGGCTTCTACTTGCTTGTAGGTCTTACCTAAGGCAAAAGCATAAGCCAAATTAGTGATTCGAGATTCTTTTCGAACATCACATACTCTGTGATTTCTAAGACTATCTCTCTTCCAATCGGTTTGGTGTTTCTTCTCTTCTTGGCGAATGTACTTTGATTCACTAGTGAGAGATTTGATATTAACTAAAAATTTGCTTCTTAAAAGGGTGTCCATTGTAATCTCCAAGTATAGTTTGTAAAAAATAACTAATCTCAGAGTTTTTGGTGGACCTCTTGTATATTCAGAAGAATTTCATATTAATCTTTCGAGTTAGTGTTAGCGGCAAAAACGTGATCGGAAAACTGAAGAACGATATTGAACTCGTCCTCTGACTCCTGCTCTGATATTTTGAGCTACATCAACCGTTCTTACAATGGCTCTTCGAGTAACTACTCTAGAGTTACACACAGCGGTTCTAGTTCTATCTGCCGTGTTTCTAAGTACTTGCCTAACTTGTCCACTGCGATAAGAAATTCTTCCACAAAATCCATTTGCGACATTTCGGATAGGAGTAAATTCTACTTTAGGAACATACACTGATTGGGATGGTGCTGCTTCAACTGGAGTAGTCAAAACAATGTCAAGGGAATCCGTAACAGCCGGAATGTCAAATCCATCTTGAGCATTAACAGATGCGACAGACATAATAGTAAGAGCAATAAAAGTCATCAAAGTTTTCATAATAGTTTCCTAAGTAAAAGGGGGTAAAGTGATTTGGCGGACGGGGGAGGATTTGCACCTCCAAACACCTGTTAAATACAGGCCGCGTTACTATTTAGCGTACCCATCCGTATGTTATGTAGTGGCTAGTTAGGAAATCGCATCCTATTCTTTGGGGTTTCAGTCCAACGCTTCACTATCAAAGCTTACTAGCCATATTTTTAGTAGGGGACGATTTAATCGTCCCTTCATAAAGCTAGTTGTGTTGATAGTAAGCATTTTTAGTCTCGTTTTGTTGGTAGCTTAAATATGCCACCTTGAATTGTTTTTCCGAAGACCACTGAGGATTCAGTAGTCTTTAAGTAACTTTTGTAGATCAACTCTCCATTGTGATATATGAATAAGTGATCTCTCGTTTTGATTTTTGTAAACATCTCTTTAATCCTAAGTAGACAATCGGAGGATCGAACTCCGCTAAAATAACATATAAGGTTATCGGATGCAACCAGCTTACCTTATTGTCCATGTAAAGATTTTGAAGTTATGATTTAATTAGTACGTTTACAGTGGTGGGAAGTATCCTATCATTTGCTTACCACAAACTAAACCATCAAAATCTAAAGTACTAACCGCAAGGATCGAACTTGCCATGTCGTAGACGCTACCTTATCAGGGTAGTTGAAACAACCAGTTTCATGATTAGTATGAACAACTGACTTAGGTTAAAGATTTGTTCTCCGTTCGACGGGAGATCTATCTACTGAGGCTTACCCTTTCGGAGCTAACCTTATCAGTTGATTTCTTCTTAGCTGATCATCTCAACTAATTTTTTCTTGCACTGTGGGCAATTTATCTTTTTAGGATCTAAATCTGAGTTAGATATAGTATACCACATTTCGGTTAGTTCTATTCCGCAAATCGTGTCAAAGTTGTTAGCTCCGTGTACTCTCTTCGAGAACAAAAGCGAGCCATCTTTTTCTGATAATATTCGTTGAACATGATATTGAATACTCATATCAATCTCCGAACAGGGTAATAAAAACTTCTTAATCAGTGGCGACAGTGAGAATCGAACTCACGAGCCTTTCGGCACGAGGATATGAACCTCGCTGGACTACCAGCAGTCGTGTCGCTATGTTTCAGGTGATACTATATTGTATCTTAGTTCGGCTCCCCTGTCAAGCCTACTCTTTATTATTTCTAGCAAAAGAGTTTAGTTTGGTCCTTTCCTTCTTAGTTGAAGGTTAAAATTTTATTTGTTTTGGATCTAAACTTAGGTGAGTCATTCGATTAATCAACTCTTGTTGATCGAAATCCGGATTCCCGAAAACAATTGTAGTGTCTACTCTAATTGATAACATTCCTGATTGAATTCCCATACTACGAACAAAAACTCCTTCTCTAATGTACCTTATAAACTCGTGAGCGATTTTCTCTGTTGGTACGATTATAGCACAAGTTCTGTTATTTCTCAACTCTTTTTGGGTAATTTCATCAAGATATTCATCGTAGTATTCTGTCATTTATCTTATTTGTTAAGTGGAGTCACGGGGAATTGAACCCCTTATTTTAGACTAGCTTGCAAGGCTAGTGCAACACCCTTGTTGCCAGTGACCCCTTAAAGGCCGCTGCTGGAGTTTCAATTTTGTTTTTGTACATGGTTAGTCTCTACAAATTGCTAGTTGTGTGAATTGTGAGCGGTTTGAAATGCTCTGCTCGACAGTCTTAAAGTGCTTCCTTAAGTATCTGCCGAATTCGTCGTAGTTCCATTCTCTAACGTGTGAACCATTTCTTGGTGGTCCGTTGTGATCTTTATAAATCAGATCTCTTTCTGGTGTTGAAATAATATATTCTCTGGCGTTTGCTGTCTTCAAGTAAGCGATTAATTCCTCTGGATCTAATACGTGTTCAATTACATCAGAACAAATCACTATATCTTGTTTTGGGAGACTAATACTAAAGTTTGATTCTTCCCAGTGTCTTCCCGGATATCTTTCTCTTAATTTAGTTAGCGTTGGTTCAATTTCGTAACCAATAAAGTTTACATCTTTGAAGTACTCAACTAACTTGTAAGCTGATCCACACCCGATATCAAGTATTCTATCATAATCTTGAACTAGTGTCAAGGCTTTTAAGTAAACTTCTTTTTGCCATCCATCTGTGTATGACATATCATCAAAATGTGTATAACTCTTTCGATCATTATATCCGTCTTTTATCTCATACATAAGTAGACCTACCAGAATTCGAATCTGGAACTTCGCATTAGAAGTGCGGGGTGATTTCCGATTTCACCATAGATCCATAAATTGGTATCTTTTATATGCCTTAAGAATTAACCATTAGCCGAAGGAGTTACCCAACCTTCAAGCACTCAGTCAGGGTAACGCTCCCCATCTAAGTCGTTCGAAGCGAATCGTGCTGTCTTTCACACTCACCAAGCATATTTAATTGAGGGGGAGGTTAACGTTTTAACCACACACTTGGGATCACTCCCTCCCGACGTTATCAGACTTTGTGTATGCTACTAAGAATTCTAAGAACATCTTTTTGCAGTCTTTATGCCACTTCCTCAAGAGGTCTATCTCGGTATCGCGCCGAGTTGTACGGATTTGCAATCCGCTAGTCATCTTACCACTCCATAGACCATATTAGTCCCGTGTTTTCAACAGGCTACCTAGAAATTAGCATATCTAGGCGGCATCTTTATGCCCTTATATTTTGGTGAAAGTGTCCCGACTTGCACGGGAACCTCCGGGGTGTTTGCGGTCCGGTAGACTATTATTTATCTTACACTCTCATGTTTGGTGGACCTGTATCGCTACGGCCCTCGCGTCAGACTAAACTGAAACTTCCTAGTACCTTTTAGGGAGACCTTAGAAGTTGTTTTGGCGGCAGCGGCAGGACTTTCACCCGCACCTTACCCTGAAACGGGTATGAACTTATTTGTTATTCTACGATGCCAAATTGTTTAATGAGTGATCTCCATCTATTTTGTGCTAGACGTTCTCCCTGTCACAAAACAGAGAGATAAACCCTACCTTTCATTCATAAGTATGAATTTATTTTCACTCAAGGCTATCCGGTGGAAATTGCATCCACGTAAATCTGATTCACAGTCAGATTCTAGAAACTAACACTAACGAATAGAGTGATTCTTCAAGGATTCGAACCTCTCAAGCCAGTTTATTTACTTGCCGCTCCATGATATATCGTGCGGTAAAAATCAAAAATGATACTTGTCGTGTTAACCCGACTTGTCCCGCTCTGTATCCGAGCCTGCTTACCGCTTCACAAAATGCAACTTTACCAATAGGGCTTAAATTAAAAGCTCGTGGTCCCCCAAGTGGTATTATTTGGGGTAGCTTGTTCCCGTCTCAGCGGGGACCCGAGGAGTTAAACCTCGTCTTCCAGTCCCTACGACTGGCGTGCTTTCGTTACACTAGATCCCCATAAATAGTAGTATCATTTTGCAGATACATATTAAATGCGGAGGATGATGGTTCCTCCCTCACATACTATTATCGCGTTGTATCTACACCATCCTCGATACTAACACTCAGAGGCCCCGCAGGGAGTCAAACCCCGTCCTTCACCTATAGCGGTGACGTGCAATCAACCACACACCCCAAGGCCTAAAATGCTGTTTGTTCCGTATACTGAACTTGTCCCGCTAACAGCTTAGCCTGAATACCTCGTCATGAAATGCAACTCATCGGTAGAGTAACGTGGGGTTACCCTCGATCCCCCAAGTGGTATTATTTGGGAAATGTTTTAGTGGGCGGGGCAGGATTTGAACCTGCAAACACCTGATTTTTTACAGGCCGCTTTGATCTGTTAGCGTATCCGCCCTTGTTTAGCACTCATATCTACATTGTAGCAGGTGAGTTATGACTTGTCAATAGACTCAACCAAAAAAACCTAAAACTTATTTCACTCGAATGAACGCAAACTTCCCTCTTGCGTCTAAAAGCTTATCACCAACTTGCATAGCTTCTTCAAGAGTTTTGGTTACAGCTATTCTGGAGTCTAGTTCATTCGTAAACCAATCATTATAAACATGCTTGATTCTTTTTAGTTCAGACCCGTAGATAGTTAACTCGTCTCCATTCGAATAAACCCATAATTGCTCAAGATTGTTGACTGTGTTAGTATTTAACTTAACGTCTTTATCTTGACCTGAAAAGCAGGATATCTTTACAAATTGTTTCATTTTCGTTCTTTTTAAAAGTCGGATATCAGAGAGTCGCACTCTGTCCATGCATGGCCCCAAACCACACCGCTTACTCCAAGCTATATCCGAAAGGTCTATTAGTTTTTATGCTAATACCTTTCGGGAAGTCATAGAATTGTAGTTTGAAAATGTTCATTGTTTTGCTCGTACAGTAATTATACGATGTATATGGATTGTGTCAAGTCTAATCTTAACTTTTTTCAGATTTTTTAATATCCATCTAAATTGGACATTTATTCTTTGTTCTTTGAATCAAGTTCATCTCTAAGAGATTGTACCGTCTCTCGGAGAATTGTCAACTCTTTTTCAAGAGTACTTTGTATTCCATCTTCTGTTGGAGGAATATCTAAGTAAATATCCTGTAATTGTTTCTCAGATTCTTTCTTAGCGGGCTTCTTATCAACCTTCTTCTTAGCGGCAGCAGGAGGTTTCCCTACCACTTCACCTTCATTCTTCAACTGGCTCTCAATATCCGGTAAATCAGATACCTTAACAGCTGATCCTTCTCGGATTCTAACAAAAGCAGAATCTCCCCCCGGAATTGATTTCATTCCAAGATGCCGTCTAGCTTCATTAATTGTAAGAACACCTTGAATAATTAGAATATTCAATACTTGAGCGGTTGCCAAAGCATCTCGAACATCCAGAGGGTCATATTCAATTTCAGCATAAAGAACTCCAAGACCTAGACGAAATAAAGTATTCATCTTCTGAGCCCAGAATCTCTGTAGTATAGTGACAATTCTATCTTTGTAAAGTTCGGCCTGACTTAAACCTTTTCCAGATCCAAGGGAAGCTGACTCGTTAATCGCTAAAAGAGCAGCTGAAACACCCTCAGCTGTCATGATGATTTGATCATTCTGCTTCTTTGTTTCTTGGAAGTCTGCTTCTTTGTGAGCAGCGTCAATTTGCTTAAATTCAATATCAACATTCTTGTTGCCAAGACCAGATAGAGTTAGAACCATTGTTTTGTGTGTGTTCCCTTTAACTTTTGTCTTGAAATACTCAGTAATATATTCCTTGAACTTGTTATCAACTTTGGCTCCCTTGATAATTACAACATACCTAGGAACGCAGTTGTGCTCAAAAAATTGAATTTGGAAATCGCTAATATACGAATTTGCGATAATAGCACTAATTGCTGGAATAACATCTGCATACCCGTAGTATCTTGTAAAGCTATGATCATTGGGGAAAAAGATTACTTCGTTGGCAGCTTTCTTTAAAAAGTTAGCTTGAGTACCGGGGATATCTTCTCCAGTTGCTTTGTCTTTTAGCCTCCAATGTAAAGCTTTGTTCTTAAAAATATCTAACTCTCCATCAACTTCAGGATTGTATGGAGTCTTTTTTGTTTTTGATGGATTAAATGGATCGGGAGATTCAGTTACAACTTTTTTACCAAAAGGTTGGTAGTAAGTGTATATATCTTTATTTTCATCTTGACTAAACCCTCGGTATTCTACATATCCTGCCCAGCCTTCTAGTACCTTTACTACCCCTGCTGGTAAGTGTTGTATCCTTGCTACTTTACCATCTGCTTGTCGGATTACTTCAAAAGCTCCCCAACCAATAGCCTCTCTGTCCATAGCTGCTCTAAAACAAAGCTGTTGAAAAGTTAACTCATCATGGCAATTTTCTATAAAGTTGGTTATCTTCTTGCAGTCACTTTGAAATTGTTTTTCAGTAACACTCTCGCCATGATCTCCAACTACCTGATCTTTTTCTTTAGTCTCTTCCCGACGAATAGGATGCTTTGGAATTATCTTGTAGTCTCTTCCTACAGAATCTTGAACTTTTGTCTTTACGGCTCTAAAGTGAACTTCATTACTTGTAAGAAAATTTGCTAGGCATACTGGATCATATGGAGGAGGGACTATTCTTCCTACCACAGTGTCATACGAACCAATTCTGACATCTATCTCTTTTTTAGATTGAGTAGAATGCTCAAATGCTTTTTCTCTTAAATCTTTTCTTACAGATTCAGCGTCCGCTGCTACCATTTCACTTTGTTTATTTAGCCCTAGTAGTTGGTCTAAATCCCATGGATCTGAAACCTCTCCATGCTCATCCAAGAAAACAGTACATACTGATTCTTCAACTTCTACATGAGACGGGAGATCTGCTACTTCTGAAAAAGATACAGAATCATCAAACTTATATTCGCTCATTAATTTACCCAATATGTATGGAATTTTTGAGAACTTTAGATATGTCCTCATTGTATTTGATTTATAGTAAAATGAGATCAGTATCTACTACCCAATCTCTTTTAATCTTATCTCTTTTTAGCCGATATGTATCGCGTCCATGTCTAGAACATCATCTATCATGGTTTCTCCTGCTAGATTTCTATAACTATCTGAATGTCTGCTATGATCATTGTTACTTCCATCCCAAGTAACAATCAACTTACCATCTTTTGGATCTTCATGTGTAATTCTCGATAAAGCTTTCATTTCTTCTTCAAAGATACCTTCTAAGATATCCTCAAAATTTTCTGGTAAGATAATTTTTCTAAGTTTGTATTTCGAGTAAGATTTATCTAAAGCTTCTGTTCTGTCTGTATTTAAGATTAGATCATTAAAATTATATTTTAGTGAGCGGTCTGATCCGGCTCCTTGATACTTACATTTCCAGACGACACATTTAGCTTCTAGTTGGAAATCATTAACAAACATTAATTCTGGACCAATATCAATAACACACACGTCTACATTGTATCTCTCGATCAACTCGTGTAGTGCATTTTTGTCCTCTGGATCGAGTTTCCCGATATACTGTATTCTTTGTTTATTCCCTTCAATACTTGCAATACTCACATCTAAATGAGAGGGAGAAACATCCACTCCCATTGCACACCGGATGTCTGGGGTATCTATTATATCCCATTTATCATACGCACATGAGTTTTCAGTATGGAATGAATACTCTTCATCGACACATTTTTGCATAGTATCGACACTAATTTTTCCACCCAACTCAGAGTAAGCAAGAGCTAACCTTCTAGCATAAAATGCTGACATCTTGCTAGGTTTACCAATAGCGTCTCTAAACTCAAACCAAAGGTTGGATACTTTGGATATTGATGATATAAGGGAAGGCATCCGGTAACCCACAATCCCTTGCTCAGAAATCGCTGTGGCTTCCCAGTAGGCTTCTTTTGCAAATCTTTGGATATTACCATCACAACCAATTTCAGAGCATTTGATGTATATATCTCGTCCACAGCCAGCTTCCCAATCTTCATCTCGTATTTTGTGACCAACAACAACATCTTCTTTGTTCTTGATTTCTTCCACAACAGATTTGAACCAATCTATCTCATTGAAAATTCCGCACTTGTTACAAGGGCATTTTCTTACCCTCTGGTCGGATTTTTTATACCATTGATTAATAAACCCTTTTTCTGTGGTAGGGTTAGATACAAATCTCTTAAACTGATGGATAGACCCGTCTAAACGACCTAAACCTAATTCTATGTTTTCAACACCTTCGCCTTTTATTTGATCTGTTTCGTCGATTACAATAATGTCAGCTGCAAATGAAGTCATTTCAGATCTAACATTAGCTGAAACAAATCGAATCATTCCACTCCCAAAAGAAAGCTGTTCAACACTTCCAGCAATACCTTCACTCTTGATCTTTTTGTATTCCGGACTAGTGCTAATTGGTCTTAGAATTTTTTCTTGCACATATTTGTCTCTCATCTTGTTGTGAGGCAAAACATAGAAAATATTTAAACCACAATAAGCTGCTGCTAAAATATAAATAATCAACCAGTCAGTCTTACCGATTTGAGTCGCTCCGATAATAACGATATCTTTAAATAAGGCACCATCATCATACAACTCAATCATGTGTTGAAAGGTATCAAAACGCATCTTCTCACCGTTCATATTACGGTGGCATTCAGTTGCGAACTCATACATCTTCTCTTGAATATCCAATCTTTTTAGATAGGATATAGCATCATTTTTGTTTAGGTTGTCGAAATCTAACATTCTGTAGTAATCT
>Ga0307379_10014294_pt1 | contig 10239 bp, 6 predicted proteins | sample UN2MG_FD_202237 | JGI IMG/M metagenome (GOLD analysis project Ga0307379, IMG submission 202237) | Soil microbial communities from Risofladan, Vaasa, Finland - UN-2 | ecosystem: Environmental > Terrestrial > Soil > Coastal area > Acid sulfate soil | place: Finland: Risofladan, Vaasa | collected... | reverse complement strand
GACGCCAGCCGCGACGGCCAGCAACTGATCGAGTCGCGCTTGGGCATGACGGTGTCGCAGGCCCTGCTGCGAGGGGCGGGAACGGCGGTCAACCTGGCGCGGGTGCGGGAGGCGCGGTTGGACGTGCTCGCCTCGGAGTACGAGGTCCGAGGGTTTGCGGAGGCGCTCGTGGCCCTGGTGGAGCAGACGTACTGGGACTACGCCTTGGCGAGGCGGCAAATCGAGATCTACGAGGGCTCCATCGCGCTGGCCGAGCAACTGCTCGAAGACTGCAAGGGAAAGGTCCGGGCCGGCGCCATGCCGAGGAGTGCGCTCGCGGCCGCCGAGTCCGAAGTGGCCCTGCGCCGGCAAGACATGGTCGATGCCCGAAGCAACATGGCCAAAGCGAAGGCCCTCCTGCTGGGATTCCTGAGCCCGCCGCGGGCCCAAAGCAAGGGCCGCGACCTCCAGTTCGTGGACGGCCTCGTCGTACCGCACGTCCAACTTGACGACGTGGAATCGCACCTGCGCGTGGCGCTGCGCATGAGGCCGGACCTGAACCAGGCCCGCGTCCTGGCCCAGCGGGAGGAACTCCAGGTCATGCGGACCCGCAACGGCCTGCTCCCTCGGCTGGACCTGTTCATGACGCTCGGAAAGACGGGGTATGCCGAGACGTTCGGCGGCTCATGGAAGCGCTTCGGTGGAGACAGGTACGACCTGCTGGTCGGCCTGTCGGTGGAGTACCCCTTCGGGAACCACGCCGCGCGGGCCCAGCACCGGCGGACCACCTTGACCCGCCGCCAGGCCCAGCACGCCATCGAGAACCTCGAACAACTCGCCGAGGTGGATGTCCAGACCGCCCACATCGAAGTGAACCGGGCCAAAGAGAAAGTGGCGGCCGTCGCGGCCACACGCCGGCTCGACGAGGAGAAACTGCGGATCGAGACCGAGACGTTCAGAGTCGGACAGGCGAGTTCGTTCCAGGTCGCGCGGGCCCAGCGCGATCTCGTGCGAAGACAGGTCACCGAGGCCGAGGCCGTCGCGGAACACCTCAAGGCGCTGGTCGAGTTGTACCGGCTCGACGGCTCGCTCCTGAAGCGCCGCGGCATCGAGGCACCCGGCGATGAACCCGCCGGCCTGCCGATGGCCGAGCCGTAACAGCCGTGTGGAGGCGAAGGATGTCTCGCAAGATGCAACCGAGTGCCGGACGCTGGCTCAGGTACCGGATGATGCCCGTTGCCCAGGTCGCCGCGTTTCTGGCAGCGGCGGCGGGCGCCTTCATGCTGTTCCAATACCGGTCGGCGTCGTTCGGCATCGTTGGGGTGGTCCAGGGACGGATATCGCAGGTCTCGGCCACCTATGACGCACGCATCAAGAGCATCCGTGTTCAACCCTACCAGGAGGTCAGGAAGGGACAGGTGGTGGCCGTTCTCGACGATTCCCTGCTCACGGCCCAGATCGCCACGGTTTCGGCGGAGATCGCACGCCTGCGCGCCGAATACGCGGAAGACCAGAGTCTCTTGGACGCCGATGTCAGGGCTCGCCTCTCGCGGTGGGACTCAGAGAACCGCGCCTTCTCGAACGATAGCGCGCAATTGTCCGTCAGCATCCATGAACTGAAGGCCGTCCTGGAGTACGACCGGGCCCTGCTCGAAGGGCTCCATGCGGCCATGGACAACGCCGAGCAACTGGTCACCAGCGGTCTGGGGCCGCTCGCCGACTTCCAGTTGGCCAAGGCCGAGTACGAGGCCATGGCGAAGAAGATCGAAGAGAACGACCGTCTCCTCGCCCGTCTGCAGGCAGAGCGGCAGACCGCAGAGGAACGTCTGGCAAATCATCTCCCGCACCGACCGGTTCTGCCCTCGCGGGGTACCGCCCTGGAGCATCTGCAGAAGGCTATTGCGGTCCAAGAGGGGCTGATGCTGGAACTCCAGGCCCAGCGCGACGAGTACGTCCTGCTGGCTCCGTGCGACGGCATCGTTATCGAGATTCAAGGCAGACCCCGCGACGCCTCCGCGCGCAGGCCGGGCGAAGGCGGCATCCGCAGCCCCGGAGAGGTCGTCGTGGCCGGCCAGACCGTCGTCGCCATCGCCCAGGGTCAGCCAACCGAGATCGTCGCCTATGCCGACGACCGCCAGGCACCCGAACTCAGTCCCGGCCTGCCCGTCAAGTTGACCGCCACCGGACGCCGGCGGCAGGCAGCCCTGTCCGAGATAGTGGCCGTTGCCCCCACCGTCCAGCGCCTCCCCGAGGCCCTCTGGCTGGATCCCAGGTTGCCCGAGTGGGGGCGCCCCGTCCTCGTCCGGATCCCACCCGGCATGACCTTGCGTGTCGGCGAACGGGTGATGGTCCGAAACCGCTGAGCAACGCTCCCGTCCGCGCCCAAGCGCCGGCATCCCGGTTGCCCAAAGCCGTGCCGCCGCGCGCACCCGCCGGGGCATTCCGTTGGCGTCGCCACGACTCGCGCGCTAAGATGGTGATGTCGGAGCGACGGAAGGTGCGGCGTATGCGTGCGCTGATCATCGAGGACGAGGAGAGGCTGGCTCACAGTATCAGGCGGATGCTCGAAGAGCACACCTCCTTCGCGGTGGACATCGCGACCGACGGCGACGGCGGCCTGCACATGGCGCTCGCCAATCCCTACGACCTGATCCTCCTCGATCTGATGCTGCCCCACCTGGACGGGCTGGCACTGCTTGAGAAACTGCGCGCGGCGGGCAAGCGGACGCCCGTCCTTGTCCTCACGGCGCGGGACACGACGCAGGATATCATCCGCGGCCTCGACCTCGGGTGCGACGACTACCTGACCAAGCCCTTCAAGATGGCGGAACTGTGCGCCCGCGCCAAAGCCCTCGTCCGCCGGGCCTACGATCGGCCGGACCCCGTCCTCAAGGTCGGCGACGTCGAGATCAACACCGCCACTCGAACGGTCACGTGCCGGGGCAAGACCGAGCGGCTCCCCGCCATGGAGTACCGTCTGCTGGAATACCTGGCCATGCGGGCCGGCGAGGTCGTCTCCAAGACCGATATGATCGAGCACCTTTACGACTTCGACTCCGACCGGTTTTCGAACGTCGTCGAGGTGTATGTCTCCTCGCTCCGGAGGCGGTTCGGCGCCGAGACGATCCAGACGATACGGGGCCAGGGCTACATCCTGACCGGAGCCCACACGTGAAGCCGATGTCGTTGAGATGGCGCATCCGCCTGCTGGTCACGCTCGTGGTGGCGGCCATCGTGACGGCCGTCTCGGCAACGTCCTACCTCCGGTTCCGCTCCGCCTACCTGGGGCATATCGACCGCATGCTCGAAATCATGTCCAAGGGCATCCTGACAGAACTGGACGAGCCTCAGGATCCCCGGGAACTCGCCGACGAGGTCCGGCTTATCACCGACAGTCCGTGGCGCGGCCCGGAGACCCATTTCCGTCTATGGGCCGAGGGGGAGGAGGCCGACCTGATCGCCAGCGTCCCGGCCGGCGGCAAGAAGGCCCGATTCCTCTGGGACCTCCAACACGTTGAACCGCCCGAGGGCAACGAACCTGTCTTCTTCAGCCTGACAGACAAGAAGAAGCATTTTCGCGCCATCTGGGTCCGTCACGCCACCGCCCGCGCCACCATGAATATCCTGATCGCCCATCCCAGCAGTTTCGAGCACCGGCGGCTCGACGAGTTGCTGGTGACGCTCCTGGTCGTCGGAGGGGGGCTGATCCTGGCCGGCGCCACGCTCGGCGCGTGGCTGGTGCTGCTGGGTCTGCGGCCGCTCGGTGCTGCGGCCTGGCGGCTGGCCGGGATCACCGGCACCAACCTCGGGGAAGCGGATCTGGCGGACCTGGCCGTGCCCCGCGAACTCGAACCCGTCATCAACGAGGTGACGCGCCTTCTGAAACGCCTCGACACGGCGCTGAGGCAACAGCGGCAGTTTGTGGCCGATGCCTCTCACGAACTTCGCACGCCCCTCACGCTCGCCGAGAGCACGCTGCAACTGGCCAGATCGAACGACAGAGAGGTCCCCGAGTACAAACAGGCCATCGATGAAACGCTGGAAGACCTGAACCGCATGGAATGGCTGATCCACCAACTGCTGACGTTGGCCCGAATCGACGGACTCAGCGAAGTCCCACAACCGGTGGACATCTGCCTGGATGCCATGCTCCAGGAACTCGCGATCGAACACAACGCACAAGCGCCGCAACACGGCGGCAAGGTGGTCGCGGCAGACCTGGCTCCATGCACCGTGCACGGGAACGAGGAGATGCTGGCGCTGCTGTTCCGCAACCTTCTGGATAACGCGATGAAGTACGGCCCGGCAGGCGGAACGGTCCGCGTCGGCCTGGAACACGGCCCCAACGCCGGTTGCACGGCCACGATTCAGGACGAAGGGGGGAACATCCCCCCCCAGGACATGCCTCACCTGTTTGAGCGCTTCTATCGAGTGGAATCGTCCCGCGCCCGGAACACCGGCGGCGCGGGACTCGGCCTGGCAATTGCCCGCGGAATTGCGATGCAACATGGGGGAGACGTCTGGGGAACCTCAACGCCCGACACCAGAACCACCTTCCATGTCCGCTTGCCGTGCGAACGGCGGTGCGACGATCCGCCAACTTCCGGCGTGGAGTAAGAGCGACCCCGGGGCACACCCGTCTATGAGCAAGCCTCTGTCACGTGGGAAGCCGTTCGCCGTTTCGGACAGCGAGGTTTCTCCGCTCGCTCGCCAAGGCGACCTCGGTCGAAAAGACAGACCCCCCAGCCCCGGGCACCACTGCCCTGCCAGGAATCGTTGCCACACCCGCGGCGTGCCTTTTCTGTTGACACCCGAGGTGCAGCGCGATAGCGTCAAGGGTTGGACGGGGGACCGACAGACGGTGCGGGTGTGCACCTTTCCCGGCCTTTTCCTGACCATCAGGAAGGAGTGGTTTCGATGCGCCGGACACGACTCGTCTTCGGGTGCCTGATGAGCATCGCTCTGGCGGGGCTTCCGCTCGCGGCCCTGGCTCAGCCTTCGCCTGCGGAACCGTCGGCCCTCGGCGGCCCTGCGGCAGCGCTTCCCGCCGCCACCCCGGCGCCGGCCCCTCCGGCGCCGCCCGCGCCGACCTACCCTTACACGGGGTACATCAGCGCCGACCTGGTGAACGTCCGCAGCGGCCCGGCCCTGTATTACTACGCGCTGCTGACGATGAGCAAGAACGTACCCGTGACGGTCGAGGCGGAACAAGACGGCTGGCTGGCCCTGCGAGCGCCGGAGGGCATCTACGGTCTCGTGCGCAAGAGCGACGTGACGATCGACGCCGCCGGCGCCAGCGCGACCGTCTCGGCACCGCGTGCGCGGGTGTACACCAGCAGCGCGACGGCCAAGCGCCACTGGTGCGTCATGGCCACCCTCACGCAGGGCGACACCGTCCAGGTGCGCGGCCCCGGCGAGGGCGACTTCATCAAAGTGGCGCCGCCCGAGAGCGCCCGCGTCTGGGTGGTCGATCAGTACGTGGCGGCAACCGGTTCCACCGAACCATCTCAACGCACGACGGTTCCGACCGATATCCAGCCACCCAAAGATGAGCCCCTTGTCGAGGCGTTCAAGGAGGCCGAGAAGGACCTGATGGCCCAACTGGCGAAGGACGTGCCCGATCGGGACTTCGACAACGTGGCCGCCACGTTCAAGGAGATCGCCGAGAAGGCCGAGAAGGCCTACCTGAAGAACTCCGCCCAGCGACGGCTTGCCTATGTCGCCGCCCTGGCCGAACAGAAAGCCGAGTACGTCCGGGTGACCTCCCTTCCGGACAAACTCGACGAGCGGTTGGCAGACATCAAGACCGACTGGGCCGGCAAGCAGGCCGAGACCCAACGTGACCAGAGGCTGCTGAAATCCGACTTCATCGCCACCGGGTTCCTCGCCACGATGGAGAGCCTCGAGGACGTCGATTACCCCATCAAGTTCAAACTCGTGGACCAGAACAACCGGCCGCTCGTCGTCCTGAAGTCGAGCGCCCACGACCTGAGCAAGTACGTCGGCAAGGTGGTCGGCGTCCGCGGCACCAAGACGTTTCTCAGAGAGTGGCGAATCTACCTGGTTACCGTGGACGACGTGGAGGTGGTCGAGGAATAGTCCAAAGTCTGAAGTCCAAAGTCCAAGGCCCGGCGTCGGTCGTTGTCACGGCGTGCGATGTCGGGCTTTGGACTTTACCGTTGGGCATTACCCCTACAACGCTACTTCGCCTTGTTGTCCGCCTGGTGGCCTTCCCAGGCCACCAGGAACAGTCATAAACTACGTTCGCGGCGGCCTGGGAAGGCCGCCGCGCGGGAAGTGGCGTTGTAGGATTACCCCAGCCTGGCCCATCTCAGGAACCGGCGCACGAGGTCGCGGCTGGCAACGTCGGCCGAGCCGAAGACGCCCCGCCAGAACAGGTACTGCATCGTCCGGCTGAATTCCCCGGTACCGATGCGCTTGCGGGGTATGCGTCGGACCTTGTCGGGGTTGGCGAGCCCCCACGTGATGAAGGCCGACGTCTCGGCGATGATGCGGCGGCGGTGGTCCTCGAGTTCGAGCATGATGCTCGATTGTAAGCAGTCTGCCGCACGGAGTCACCCCCCTTTCCGCGACAGGCGAGGCGTTTCCGCAGGGTATCCGGGGCGACCGTTTCTGCGGGAAAATCGCCCGGTTTCCGGCGGGTGCACGCATGGTTCCGGAGAGAATCCAAGCACCAACGCCACCATCGGCTCGGCCGCCGGCATCTCGTAAGGCACTGTATTACAAGGACTTACACTTTCTGCTTCGCGCCTGATTAGTCCCGCTTCCCTCAGCACGCCTCCCGCCGATTTGCCTCCTCCCCTTTCGCGCGTATCTTCCCAAGTGACCCCGCAGCCAACGGGCAACCGTTCACTCGGTATCGCCGCGCAGGAGCGTTCTATGGGCGCACGTTGCAGGTTATGTCGTTTTGCGGCAGGGCTCTTCCTCGTGGGGGTCATCGCGAGTTCCGCCGGCGCGAACACCATGCTCGATACCAAGGGCGACACCACGTTTGAGCGCGTCTACTTCGGATACGGCGGAAACCCGCTGGAAAACCTCAGCCACGTGCTCGCCAACTACGTCGATCCGACGACCGGCATGCCCAGCCCCATCACCAACACCGATGGCACGCCCATCGTGGTCGGCAACGTGAACCTGGGCGAAGACCCGGCCGCCAGCGACCAGACCCAGATTCAGCGGTTCTTCACCGACACGGACCAATCGTACGAACTGACGTACCTCGGTCTCGGGTACGCCAGTTACCTGAACATCATGGGCTTCTACACGTACGAGCCGGGCGAGACGGACCCGGCGGACTTCGACTATAACCCGCTCGTCACCCAGGGCGTCGATGCCCCGGGCACCGTCGTAACGTTCACCGTCCCCGCCGACCATCACTTCGGCCTGTACTTGAGCGCCGACGGCGGCCGGCAGGAACGTAACCGCTTCTTCAGCGAGAACGTCTACAACACCGACGTCGGCGACGTCCTGACCGACCACATGCTCGCCTTCCACACGAACCAGGGCCTCTTGGTGGCGTGGGAAGACCTGCCGCTGGGCTGGGACGGCAAACTCGGCGACCAGGACTACGAAGACATGATCGGCGGCCTGCTGACCTACCCCGGCGGCGACCCGATTCCCGAACCGGCTACCCTCGCCCTGCTCGGCGCGGGGTTGGGCTTGGCATTCATTGCTCGAAGGAGACGCTGACGCAGAAAAGACGAACGCGGACATCTAACCCGCAGTAGTCGTAAGGCGCGGCAGGCGTTCCACCGGATATCCCCCCGTTCGTGTGGGAGGCGCTGCCGCGCCACCTTTTTTGCGCCGGCGGGGCCGCGCCGATTGCCTGTGAGCGGCGGCAACGTCCTGCGCGGTGGGCAATCCTGCCCACCGCGCTTTGGCGGCCTTGGGCGCGGCGGGCAGGATTGCCCGCCGCGCAGAGGTTTCTTCCCCACGTTTACCGCTGCGCCGTGGCGAGGGTCAGGCGGGGGGAGGCCAGACTGTTCACCAGGACGACGACGCTGCCATCGAGGGGTTGGTCGCCGAGGAGGCTGCGCGATTCGGCGCGGAACGCGTCCCACGCGGCGCCGCCGGCGCGGCGGCAGGCCAGGGCCGTCAGGACGACCATGTCGTTGCCCCGCAGCGGTTGCGTCAGGAGGGCGGCGAGCGCCTCCGAGTCGATCTCCTTGGCCGGGGCCAGCAGCGCGGCAGCCACCACGCGGAACGGGGCCAGCGCGGCGTTCTCGGCCTTGCCCGCCGCCAGTGCCGCCCGGGCCCGTGAATGGAAGTCGGCGTCGTTGCGCATAGCGAGGGCCGCATAGAGCACCTTGTAGAACGCGGCCTGATCGTCGGGCAACTTCTCGAGGGCCTTCAGGGCTTCGCCGGCGGCCGACTCCGACAGCCGCCGCGCTGCCTTCGCCAGACTCGCCAGTTCCTTCTCCTCCGGCAGCGCCCGGGAGGCTTCCGTCACGGCCCAGAGCGACCGCAGTGCGACGGCGGCGGCTGGTCCTTTCAGGAGTTCGGCCGCGCAGGGGCTCCGCCAGGCCACCTGAAGTTCCGTCAGGGCCTCCATGTCGAGGTTGCCGCGCGCCGCAGCGGCCAGCAGTTGCCAACTGAACCGGGCCAGGACACCGGCGACGCGGGCCTTCTCGCCCGCTTCGAGCATCTTGGCGGCGGCGTCCTTGCGGTCGGCGGCGCGGTTGCTGGTCGTCTCGTGGAGCGTCACCAGGTCGCCTTCGAGTTTCGCGTCCGGGTCGGCCAGGTCGGCAAACAGCCGCGCCGCAGCCACGTGAACCGCAGGCGCGCCGGCAACCAGCAATTGGCCGGGACCGTACCACACGGCGGCTTCGTCGCCTGCGCCGAGGTGTTTGCGGACGGCCGCCAGAAACGCGTCGGCCGCCTTCTTGGCTGCTTCGACACGCTGCTTGCGGTCTTTGATCGTCGCGAGGTCCTTCGCCGAAGGCAGCGCCGTCAGCGACACGTCGTACACCCAGGCGGACTCGGTTCCACCGCGGCAGACCGTGCCGGCCACAACCCCGTCCTTCTCGACCCACCATGCCATCCGCAAGGGCATCAGGATCCAGTCGAAGGCCTGGATGGCCGTGGCACCGCGGAGGTCCAAGTACGTGACGCGCAGGTGCTTGCGGCTCATGAGGGCAGCCGCATCGTCAACGCTTCCGGGGATAAGGCTGACCTTCAGCCCGACGGCCCTGGCGACGGTCTTCAGCGCCTCGGCAACCGATGCGTCGCGAATGACCAGGTCGAGGTGCTTCTTGAGGCCGGGCACGTCTTTCGTCCACGTCTCGAGGAGCGTCTCGCCGGCCTTCAGGATGCCTTCGAGCGCGGCGGCAGCCGTCCGGCCGTTCGAGCCACGGTAGGCGAGGGCACTGTTGTCGAGCAGATAGGCGAGGGTGAACTTGGCCCGCGCGGCGGTCAGGTCGCCCTTCTTGTGGAGGCCCTGTGCGGCCTTCAGGACCTCGGCCGCCCGCTTCGCGGCCTCCTGTGCGTAGCCGCTGAGGCTGGTGGCGGTATAGCCCTGGTCGGCGTCGACTTCGTCGCCTTCAACGCCCCAGTCACCCAGCGCCGCCGCCCGCCTCTCGAGAACCGTTCCCGCCGCGAGGCCGCCGTATAGACCATAGGCCTGTTGCCCACCGACGGGGACGCGTCCTCGGGCGGCATACCTGCCACTTGCTTTGGTCTTCGCCAAGCCCAGCGCCGGTGCCGTCCCCAAATGCCTCATCAAGCGGGCCTGTGCGGGCGCAGGGCCGGCGATACCGGGCGCGAACCATGTGCCGGCCGACGCCGAAGAAGCCTTGCCTGCGATGCTGAAGTACGACGCCCGGCCCCACGTGCCGTCGGTCGGCGCGGCCGCCGCCATCGGGGGGGCCAGGCCTTCTGTGAGCATGAGGTCGCCGTTTTCGGACTCGCCGCCGAAGAAGCCCTCGTAGCGGGTGCCTTCGGGAATCGGGACGGGCACAAGCATGCGGCGGGGCGGACGGGCCGGTTCGATCATCGTTCCGAGTTCGCTCTCATCCACCGCGACGAAACTGGTGTACTGGCTCATCAGCCGGTACTCCAGGGCGATGCTCGTGACGGTCTCCTCGACCTGCGGGCTGCCGGCGTAATACGTCTGGTGCATCAGTTCCTCGATCTTGTGCCGCGCCCACACCTTCGCCAGGACGTCGTGCCGCGGCTCGCTGACGGGCAACTCCACCCGCAGAGGCCAACTGACCGGATCGCCTTCGACGCGCCCGTTGACGG
>Ga0307379_10014293_pt1 | contig 10241 bp, 14 predicted proteins | sample UN2MG_FD_202237 | JGI IMG/M metagenome (GOLD analysis project Ga0307379, IMG submission 202237) | Soil microbial communities from Risofladan, Vaasa, Finland - UN-2 | ecosystem: Environmental > Terrestrial > Soil > Coastal area > Acid sulfate soil | place: Finland: Risofladan, Vaasa | collected... | reverse complement strand
CGTTAGAATTAATGGGAAGGGGTGACGGCAAACCATGCCAAAGAAGGATGCAATTGAGGTTGAGGGGACAGTGATTGAGCCGTTGCCTAATGCTATGTTTCGTGTGGAGTTGCCCAACGGACATCAGGTGTTGGCACATGCTTCCGGAAAGATGAGGCTTCATTTCATAAGGATACTGCGCGGAGATAAGGTGCTGGTGGAACTTTCACCATATGACCTGACGCGCGGAAGGATTACTTACAGGTTCAAGTAATAATGTAGGGATTGAGTACGATGAAGGTTAGAGCTTCGGTAAAAGTTCGTTGCGATAAATGTAAGGTTGTAAAGCGCAAAGGCGTGGTCAGGGTCATTTGCACGAATCCAAGGCATAAACAAAGGCAGGGTTGAGTCTTTTACCAGGAGGGGTTATGGCGAGGATTGCAGGTGTTGACATACCGAAAAATAAGCGGGTTGAGGCCTCTTTAAGCTACATATATGGTATAGGGCCTGCCCTGAGCCGAAAAATATTGGAGCAAACCGGGGTCAATCCCGATACCCGTGTTAAAGACCTTACGGATGAAGAGGTTAACCGAATCCGCGAGGTTATTGATAAAAACTACAGGGTAGAGGGTGATCTCCGCAGAGAGATTAATCTCAATGTTAAGCGCCTTATTGAGATAGGTAGCTATCGTGGGCTTCGTCATCGGCGAGGCTTGCCTGTTCGTGGTCAGCGGACTAAGACCAACGCTAGAACGAAACGTGGTTCTCGTAAGACTGTGGCCGGTAGAGGCAGACGCCGTGGCGTGTCTAAGAAGTAAGCAGAGGTGATGACTAATGGTAAATAAGAAGAGGACATCAAAGGGCGGTCGAAAAGAAAAGAAGGTAATCACGAGGGGTCGAGCTTACATACAGTCAACCTTTAACAATACTATAATCACTATCACTGACGCTCAAGGCAATGTGTTAGCCTGGGGTAGCTCCGGAACTGCGGGGTTCAAAGGGTCGCGTAAGGGCACAGCGTATGCTGCTCAGAGAGCTGCTGAGACTGCGGCCAAGAAAAGTATGGAATATGGTCTGCGTCAGATTGATGTCTATGTGAAAGGGCCCGGCAGCGGGCGCGAGGCAGCAATCCGTTCGCTCCAGGCAGTCGGTCTCAACATCACAAGCATAAGGGATGTGACTCCTATCCCTCATAATGGATGTCGACCGCCAAAGAGGAGAAGGATTTAAAGGAGGTTTAAGATGGCCCGTTATACAGGGCCTGCTTGCCGAATTTGTCGGCGCCAGGGCGATAAATTGATGTTAAAAGGGGCTAAATGCTTTACACCTAAGTGCCCTATAGAGGATAGACATACTCCTCCTGGACAGCATGGCAGCGATCGCCGCCGCAAGGTATCTGAGTATAGTCTGCAGTTGAGAGAGAAACAAAGAGCGCGCTACATTTATGGGGTACTTGAAGCACAATTCAAAAAGCATTACGCTCAGGCTGAGCGTCGCCCTGGACTTACAGGGGAGAACTTCCTCCAGATACTGGAGATGCGGCTCGACAACGTAGTATATCGTCTTGGATTCGCTGATTCGCGTAGACAGTCCCGGCAAATTGTCCAGCATGGTCATATCGCAGTTAACGGGCGTGTTGCAGGTATTCCATCGCATCAAGTCAAAGTTGGCGATGTTATCTCATGGAAGCAAACGAGCACAAAACTTGCGTTGTATCAGACAGTTGTTAAAGACCTCGGAAGCAGGTCTGTACCAAGCTGGCTGGAACTGAATCGAGATGCTGTAACAGGTCGTGTTGTCGCTAGACCAACACGTGTTGATATTGAATCTACTATCGATGAGAGGCTCATAGTAGCATTCTATTCCAGATAGTTGATTTAATTATTTTGAGGAGGCAGTGCGTTGCTGCAGGTTTTAAGCCCGAAAATAGAATGTGAAAGTAGCTCCGAAGACTACGGGAAGTTTATTATAGAACCTCTGGATCCCGGCTTCGGAATAACATTGGGAAATAGTTTGCGCCGCGTGCTCCTGAGCTCGTTGCCCGGAGCAGCCGTAACTGCGGTGAAGATTGAGGGAGTGCAACACGAGTTCAGTACTATTCCTAATGTTAAAGAGGATGTTATAGAGTTCTTGCTTAATATTAAGCAGTTGCGGCTCAGAGCATTCTCCGATGTATCCGGGAGGTTATTTCTTGAAGCCAGCGGGGAGGGGGCAGTCTGCGCAGGCGATATCAAACCATCTGCGGATTTTGAAGTTGTGAATCCGGAGCTTCATCTGGTCACATTGGACTCTCTGGACGCTCAGTTAAATGTTACTCTGTATGTTGAGCAGGGCAAAGGCTATTTGCCCGCCGGACGCGGCGACGGGCTCCCGTTAGGGGTAATACCTGTGGATGCTATTTTCACCCCTGTAAAACGGGTGAACTACACAGTGGGCAAGACACGCGTTGGTCAGGTAAGCAATTACGACAAGCTGATTATAGAAGTGTGGACTGATGGCACAATTACAGCCAGAGAGGCACTGGCCAAGAGCGCTGAGGTATTGACCAAGCATTTTGCCTTGTTTACTGAATTGAGTAAGGTACATGTTGAGGGTGAGAAGCCGATTACTCCCGCTATTCCTCCGGAGAAATACGAGATGGCGCTGGAACAACTCAGTCTCTCAGCTCGTACCTTCAATTCTTTGCGCCGCAGCGGCATAACAAAAGTCGGGGAGCTCTTAGAGAAGAGCGAGAGTGATTTGCTTGCGCTACGTAGCTTCGGCCAGAAATCTCTGGAGGAAGTAAATGAGAGACTCGAATCACTCGATTTAAGGCCGAAGGCATCGGAGGAGGAGAAGTCGCGCCAAGGTGAAGCGGATGATGCAGAAGATGATGCCGAGGGTGGGGAAGGATAGTTTACGCCTGATGAGGAAAAGATGAGACACAGGGTAGCCGGACGCAAGCTTTCTAGAGCAACTGATCACAGGATGGCTCTTTATAGGAATCTGGTTACAGACCTCCTGCGATATGAGAAGATTGTAACCACCGAAGCCAAGGCCAAAGAAGCACGGCCTTTGGCAGAGAAAGTGATAACATTAGGCAAGAAGGGGAATTTACACGCTCGTCGCCAGGCACTTGCTTTTATATATGACACGAAGGTGGTGGATAAGATATTCACAGAGCTTGGGCCGAGGTATTCTAATAGGCTGGGAGGCTATACCAGGGTGATCAAGCTGGGGCCGAGGTCAGGAGATGGGGCACCTATGGCCCAGTTAGAACTGGTTTAATGGAGTCGCCGCCAACCAGAAAACTGGCTCTAGTTGTGGAATATGATGGTACAGGGTATCATGGGTTCCAGATGCAGGTTGGTGAACCAACGATTCAGGGAGAGATTGAGCAAGCTCTGAAGAAATTAACCGGAGAGAAGATTGGAATTGTTGGGGCTGGACGCACAGACGCAGGTGTTCATGCTAAGGGACAAGTGGTCAGCTTTAGCTGCTCCTCTAATCTCTCTCTACAGACAATAATCAGAGCCTTAAATTTTCATCTTCCGTCGGATATAGCCGTTAAGGCTGGGAGTGAAGTAGATAACAATTTTAGTGCAAGGAGGGATGCCCTTAGCCGGGAATACCGGTATACCATCTTGAATAGTGCGACACCGTCTCCATTGCAGCGAAAATATTCTTATCATGTGCCGCTGCCATTGGACGTAGACGCCATGAACGAAGCGTGTCGGTTTCTCTTGGGGATTCAAGATTTCGCTTCCTTCACCGGCCCAATGAGAGGAAAAAGAACTGTTCGAAGGGTCTTAAAAGCGGAAGTGTCGCGAGAAAGAGAACTGGTATTTTTCGATATGGTGGCAGATTCCTTCCTGCCAAAGCAAGTGCGAAGCACAGCAGGTTGTCTAGTCAGGGTGGGGCTGGGTAAGCTTAAAGTGGAGGAATTCAAAGGGATACTGGAAGCAAGGAAGCCAGGAGTGGCGGCACCAGTGGCACCGGCCCTGGGGCTGTGTTTGGTGAAGGTGAATTATCCTGAGCATAAGTTAGGCAAGGGGCAATTTTATGAGAACTCATAGTGCTAAGGCATCGGATATTGAGCGTAAGTGGTGGGTAATCGATGCTTCAGGTAAGAAACTTGGTAGACTGGCATCGGAGGTGGCGGTCTTGCTCAAAGGCAAGCACAAACCTATGTATACGCCTCATCTTGATGTGGGCGATTTCGTCATAGTAGTTAATGCGACAAAGATAGAGGTAACTGGCAAGAAACTATCCGACAAAATGTATTATCGCCATTCCAACTATCCCGGCGGTTTTAAGAGTATCAGTCTGGAAAAAATATTGCAGACTAAGCCCACTCGGGCAATAGAGTATGCGGTAAAAGGCATGTTGCCGCATAACCGACTGGGGGCAGCCATGTTCAAGAAGCTTAAGGTTTATGCAGGATCTGAGCATCCTCATGAGGCTCAGGTTAAAGCGACTGAGAAGGAGAATTAGGTTGAGCGAGCAAACCTATTTTCGTGGCACGGGAAGACGGAAGACAGCAATTGCTCAGGTGAAGTTGATGAAGGGCAAGGGTGCTGTCATAGTTAATGGCAAGCCTCTGGAAGAGGTATTTGGTATTGACCGATTGCAATCAACTGTCCTTGAGCCGCTAAGAGCCACTGAAACCACGGAGAAGCTTAGCGCCGTCGTTAAGGTGACAGGCGGCGGCAGTTCCTCGCAGGCAGGGGCCATAAGCCATGGCATCAGCCGGGCTCTGGTCAACATGGATGAGAGCCTCAGGCCAAAGCTTCGTAGTTTAGGGCTGCTTACCCGAGACGCTCGCGTGAAAGAGCGAAAAAAGTACGGGTTGAGAAGAGCCCGCAAGGCGCGTCAGTATCGTAAGAGATAACATCTCCCTCTTGAAGTTCTAACCGGGAAAAATGGCTTAACTCCATTTTCATGGTGTCCCAGAGGATATTCGAGGTGGCAAGAAGGAGTGCGCCCGGGTGGATATCGCAGAAGTAAGCAGGAATACTAAGCTATTCATCAATAATGCCCCCTTTATTGTAGAGGATGTCAAATTCGTGAAGCCCGGGAAGGGTCGTGGTATGTATTACCTCAAAATGCGCAACCTTTTCGATGGCACTACCCGGGACCAGACATACCATTCCGGAGATAAGGTTGAAGAGGTCCATGTCACCAGCCATGCGATGCAGTATCTCTACAAGGAAGGTGACCATTACGTGTTCATGGACAACGAGACCTTCGAACAGCACCATGTGCCCAAAGAACGGCTGGGAACCAGGATTCAGTTCATCAAAGAAGGTTTTGCCGTAGCTGTCATGGTGATGGAGGGTAAGGTTATTGACATAACATTGCCCAAGTTCGTGGAACTGGCAGTGGTGACAAGCTCAGCGAGCACCAAGACGGATACAGTTACCGCACAGAATAAAGTTGTTTCCCTGGAGACGGGAGCTACTATAGCCGTTCCTTCCTTTGTGAAGGAAGGCGACATCATCAAAGTCGACACCCGTACCAACACCTACGTGGAACGGGTCAGTACAAAAAGGTGATGGATGCCCCAGGATGACTCTTCGCGCCTCTCTCGACTTAAACCCAATCTCAAACTCCGCACGCTAATCCTTGATGGTATTCGCGACTTCTTCCGTAGCGAAGGTTTTCTTGAGGTAGAAACCCCCCTCCATGTAAAGACGGTTGCCCCCGAGCAATATATTTCTCCCTTTACAGTGGATGACTGGTTCCTTTCAACTTCCCCGGAACTGCACATGAAGCGGCTGCTCGCTGCTGGCTACACCCAAATCTTCCAAATCTGTCACTGCTTCCGCAAAAGCGAACGAGGTCAATTACACAACCCTGAGTTTACCATGCTGGAGTGGTATCGCGTCGGCGCTGATTATATGAGGATTATAGAGGATACCGAAAAACTTGTATTGGCAATTGCCAAGAAGCTGCACTTGGGTTCGACTATTCGGTACCAGGGAATTGAGATTAAACTGAAACGTCCCTGGCACAGGATACCGGTGCGCGAGGCATTCCTTGACTCTGCTGGATGGGACCCATTCGAGCAGCATGATCCGGAGCGGTTTGATATCGACCTTGTGGAGAAGGTGATACCGGGTTTCCCGAAGAACCGCCCTACTGTGCTGTCAGATTATCCTGCTGCAATGGCCTCTCTGTCGAGGCTAAAGCCTGGTAATCCTGAAGTTGCAGAGCGGGCTGAGGTCTTTATCGGCGAGTTGGAGATAGCCAATGCCTACAGCGAGCTCACCGATGCTGCCGAGCAAGAACAGCGTTTCAAGCGTGAGCTTGAAAGTATAAAGCGTCACGAAAAGCATGACATCACTATGCCCCAGCGTTTCTTGGAGGCTGTGGCCAGACTCCCTCAGTGTGGCGGCATAGCTCTGGGTGTCGACCGCATGGTGATGCTATTTTGCGATGCTTCGTCAGTTGACGAGGTAATTGCCTTCCCTTGGGAAGAGGTTTGAACATCAACTAAGCGTGTTTCCGATGTGTTATTCTCGTAGGGGCACGGCATACTGCAGTGCCCCTACTGATTTGCAGTTGAAATTTCGGTGATTGCTGTGCATAATGAGGCAATCCGGTATTATCAGGTCGGGCAGGAGGGCGTGACATGAAAGCTGCGGTATTAGAGGGCAAGAGAAAATTTGTGATTCAAGATGTGCCGGAGCCTGTTTTAGAGAAAGATGAAGTGCTGATAAAGGTGCAGTATTGCGGCATATGTGGCTCCGACCTGCACGTTTTCAAAGAGGGCGCTGCCGTAGGGTTCGGGCATGAATATTCAGGCGATATTGTTGGACTGGGGTCGGAGGTAAAGGGATGGAAGATAGGGGAGCGAGTGGCGATTGAACCAAGCATCGCATGTGGCGAATGTTTTTGGTGCAAGCGTGGCGACCTGGGGCTATGTGAGCAGTACTATATTGAACTAGTGCAATATAAGGGTGCTTTTGCTACCTACGCCAAGGCTAAGCATTCTCTTCTTCACAGGCTTCCTAAAGGGCTGAGTTATGAGGAAGGCGCTATAATCGAACCTACGACGTGCTCTTTGCACGCTATTAAAGTGGCAGGAATGCAGAAAGACGATGTTGTAGCGGTGCTCGGACTGGGTCCTATCGGACAACTTGTGGCGCGAGTAGCAAAGGCCTCGGGTGCCAGGGCTGTGTACGCCTCGGAGGTCAGTCAACAAAGGCTCGAAATGGCTAGAGGAGCTGTAGACGAGGCCATAGACGCAAAGGTGACTAACCCGGTTGAGAGGATTCTTGAGTTGACGGATGGTAGAGGCCCTGACGTTGTGTTCGAATGTGCTGGAGCTGTCGCTACGACCCAGCAGTCGGTCGCCCTGGTGAGAAAGGGCGGAACCATCGTTATTGTAGCGATATGCTTTGAGACAGTTGAATTGCCGGTCAGCAATATCAACCTGAGAGGGCTTACGATAAAAGGGTCGATGTGCTTTTCGCCGGGCGAATATGCCGCTGCATTGAATCTCATAAAAGCCAGAAAGATAGACGTGTCTCCGCTTCTGACTCTCAAGATGCCTCTGGATAGAATTAACGAGGCATTCGAGATGGCTTTGAGGGGTGAAGGTGGAAAGATACTAATAAAGCCCTAAGCCTGCAAAGATTATTGCTGGCAGAGTTCCTTGAGCTTAGCCCTTGCTTCCACTCCTCTGTAATCCGCAAAGCTCATGACGGCAGGGTCTACCCTCACATCAAGCACCGCAGGCAGTCCCGAGCTGAAAGCCCTCTTCAAGGCGGGTTTTATCTGCTTAGGCTCGGTCACCAGCTCTCCATAGGCCCCCAGACTTTCAGCGTATTTATCGTATCTGACATCCTCGCTCAGCTTGGAGCAGGCGTCACAATACTGATTCAATTGCTGGTCATGTCTGACCATGCCCCACTGGCAATCATTGCCCACAACCACCACTATAGGCTTTTTGTGTCTCACTGCTGTATCAATCTCGCTGGCATTGAGCAGGAATGAGCCATCGCCCACAATCACCAGCACTTTCTTGTCTGGTTTTGCCGTTTTAACACCTATGCCGAAGGGTATGCCGCCTCCCAGATGGCCAAGCGAACCGCCGTGAGAGTTGATGTAGCTGTGTGGAAAGTTGGCATGGTAAAGCGGCGTGACATGAGCGTGTATGTCCCCGCCATCCATTATGATATATGAATCGCTGCCCAGGAAATCGCAGACCTCCTTGCCCAACCTTCGGGGGTCAATGGGTTTGCTCGAACTGGATGCACCTGCTTCCAGTGTATCGCGAATAGATTTGGCTACATCTTTTACCTGTTTAACCCATTTTGTCTCTTTGCGTCTCTTTCCGTCCAGCGCTTCTTTTGATACCTCAAGCATCTGAGAAAGAACAGCCTTGGCATCCCCCCATATCCCTATGTCAACGGGCCTATTTCTGCCGATTTCCATAGGTTCGATGTCCACTGAGATGACTTTCAGGTTGGGAGCATAGAAAGCGCCTGTCCCATAGTTTAATATCTCCTCGAATCTAACCCCGATGGCGAGGAGCACGTCAGCGCCCGCTATACTGCCAAAATCATAACCCACTGGGCCACCGCAAAGTGGATGGTCGTCAGGCATACCTCCCTTGCCGCCTATAGCGTAACAAATGGGAATCTTGAGAAACTCGGCGAACTTCACCAGTTCTGCCGATGCCTCAGACCAGAGAATGCCGCTGCCGATAAGAATCCCCGGTCTCTCAGCATCCAGTAGCCATTTAACAGCCTTCTTAACCAGCTTCGGGTCTCCATAGGGACGGGCATTGGTTCTGTATTTGCCTGGCGGGATAATGGGAGCGAGTTTTTCATCGACTTCCATGAGCAGCGTGTCGTCGGGGAAGTCCAGCAGGACCGGCCCTTTTCGGCCTGTATTGACATATCTAAAGGCTGTGGCAACATACTCCGGTACGCGCCTTGTTATTGTGCAGTAGCCTCTCCACTTCGTAATTGAATGGTACATGTCTCTGGAGTCGAATTCCTGGACAGCGCCCTTGCCCTCGAAGCAATGCGGCGTTGAGGTACAGATACCGACAAGTGGCGCACAGGCGTAGAATGCAGCAGCTACCCCGGGAGCCATATTGATAACGCCGGGCCCGGCAGTGACCATGGTAACACCGGGCTTGCCTGTGACCATCGCGTAGCCGGTGGCAGCATTGGCCACAGCTTGCTCGTGTCTCATGTCTAATAGTTCAATGCCTTCATCCAAGCAGGTGTCATACATGCTGCTGAGTTCCCCGGAGAGGGTGAAAACCGTCTTTACACCCTCGTTTTTCAATGCCCTGCCCACAAGTGCGCCGCCGCTTATTCTTGCCATTTTCAACCTCCAGAGTTAAGTTACTGCTCGATTAGAGGGTTCAATTTTAACCGATTTGTCAAAAGGTTGCCAAAAAAGATATTGAGAGAATTGCAGGGGCATTCTGCTGAACACCCAAATATTAGGGCGCACATCTGTGTGCCCTTAAGATTCTGTCAAACGTTTTTTGAGGAAATCTATTATCTGTACTGGATATGGGTTGGTCTCGTTGAGCAGCGCCAGATAGTAGCTGACCCAGTCGCCGAAATATACCAGGCTCATCATCTGCGCAAGCGCGCTTTTCCCTCTAGCCTCGATTGTCTCATGGCTGACCTTTGCTTTATTCAGCATCTCAACAGTGAGCTTGTAGCGGAGCAGGGTTCGAGGGTGCAGGCGCGATGAACGGAGAAATGGCACGAAAATGCTCTGAGCCAGCTCGGCCGGGAACTCATAGCCGACCACGGCGTTGTGGTTCAACTCAGGTAGTATTTCATAGTAAGCCCAGGCTTTGCTATTCTCGTTTATCTGTGTCTTCCACCGTTGTGCCACCGGAGAGAGAAAACCTGCTCCATAGATGACTGCCAGATGGCGGTGCAGCTTCGTTGCCAGTTGCTTGGCAGGGTTGGATTTTAAGGCGTGATTCTCATCAATAGTGGTTTGTAGGTCTTTAAGAATCTTTGCCATCTCTGCAATATCTTTCGACTTGTTGTTCACAATCCCTAGCTTCTGACAGATGCCGAGCAAGGGGATGAAGCTGTGAGCCAATGCAGCACGAGGCGGTGATTTATAGTCAATGGTTAAAAACGGGATATTGTTCTGTTCTGAGAGGTCCTTAAGCTTCCCGCCGGTGGTGATGACGAGCTTTTTAGCCGGTGTCTGCAGCGCTTGTGTAAAAGCTGATAGGGTTTCTTCGGTCATACCGGAATAGCTTGAGGCAATGACCAGGGTCTTAGCATCAA
>Ga0307379_10014292_pt1 | contig 10241 bp, 10 predicted proteins | sample UN2MG_FD_202237 | JGI IMG/M metagenome (GOLD analysis project Ga0307379, IMG submission 202237) | Soil microbial communities from Risofladan, Vaasa, Finland - UN-2 | ecosystem: Environmental > Terrestrial > Soil > Coastal area > Acid sulfate soil | place: Finland: Risofladan, Vaasa | collected... | reverse complement strand
AAGTTGTCGATCAGCCACTCGGCCGCGGGGGTAATCTCCGCGCCGGCATCGACCGCCTCGGCGATGCTGCGATAAGCCGCGAGCAGCACAGTCTCGTTGTCGGCGAGCCTTTTGACCAGCGAGGCGCCCTTCACCTCGCCGGGCGTGACCGTCTGAGCGGCGGCGAGGCTGCGTGCGTGTTCTTCCAGGCGTTCGACGCTGAAGAACTCAGCCCGTATGGGGGCGCCTTCGTCCCATACCGGGCTCCGGCGGGGGCCCCCGAGAAGGCGGATTAGCGGCGGAGTCATCTCCGCGCTCTGGCGAAATCTGCGCCAGCGCGCGAAAGCATCCGTCTTGAGAAGCATGGTCTCGCGGCCCCTTTTCAGCGGGCCTGCAGGTCGCTCATGTCACTGCAGCCGCCCAGGGCGCCGCAGAGTCACCACTAAGCGAGTTCGATCCCTTGATCCCTCTGGCCGGCTCGTTCGGCTCGGCGCTTTCGACAATCACTTCCGTGCACTCGCCGTGGCAACGAATGGCGTCGGCGAGGCAGGTCGCCTCGCGGACCGCCAAGTCTCTCGACCGGAAGGGCATCACCATGCGCTCACCCATCCGGATGGCCCACCCGTGCTGCTCTTTGACAACGTTAAAAGTGATCATGCATCCCCGCGAACTGGCCTGTAAGGGAAGGGGACATCGCTCTGCTGCGATCAAACGGAAGCTGGTACCATAAGCATTGCGGTGAATTGGCGGCTTTGATTCACGTCAACCGGGATGCGCAAGGCGCTCAAGCCGCGTCCTAGTTTGAAGCTTAACGATCTACCTGGTCTTGAGGTTCCACCCTCTGGGATGACGCCGCCGCGAGCTTTGGGACCTCTACTCCAGCTCCAGGCTCCGGGGCGCTTCACCGTCCGGAGTCAAGCGGTGCTCACCCTCGGACTTATGCTATGACAGTCGGCTCAATCGGCGCAAGGATTGTTCAATCTAGGCTGCTTGTAGACGCAGCGGCAAGTGTAAGCGCCAAGAGAAAAACGATTGTCTTCCTTGGTGACTACATTGATCGTGGCCCCGAAAGCCGACTCGTGGTTGATCTGTTGTGCGGCGCTCTGCCGACTGGCTTCTATGCCCGTTTCCTCAAGGGCAATCACGAAGAGATGCTGTTGAAGTTTCTTGAGTATCCACCGGTGATTGAGGCCTGGCGCATCAATGGCGGCGCTGCAACCTTGGAGTCCTATGGCGTGGACGTACAGGGACTTCGTCGTAACGCGGCAAAGCCTGACGTCTGGCAACGCTCCCTCCTCGCTGTACTTCCGGAGCGGCATCGCCGTTTCTTCGAGGATCTCGAACTCTCCGCCTCCTTCGGCGACTATCTGTTCGTCCATGCCGGTGTAAGGCCTGGCCTACCTATCGATAAGCAAAACCCTAAAGATCTGCTCTGGATCAGAAAGGAATTTCTTTACTCCAAGCAGAGCTTCGGCAAGGTCGTGGTGCACGGACATACGCCAACGGACGCACCAGAGACACGCGCCAACCGCATCGGCATCGACACAGGCGCTTACGTCAACAATAGACTGACGGCGCTTCGGCTTCAGGACGGGTCTCGCCGTTTTCTAACGGCAGAAGCAGGCCGGACTGCGCTCGGATGTCGATGAACGTCCGCACAAGCTCGCAAAAAAGGAACGTCCGCTCGCTTGTGGGCCGGTAATGCTCGCTCAAACTAAGCTTCTCCTGCCGACGTGGATTTGGGACGATCAGCCTAGCGAGTTGCGGGGGCAGGATTTGAGGCTGCGACTTTCAGGTCATGAGCTTGATGTCCGACATTCAATGAACTTTCTGAATTCATCTTCGCTTCGCATGGTCTGAAGGTCAGTGAACCGCGACCTCAGAACCAGGCCAGGACATCGCCAGCATCGGCATCGACCGTTTCGGACGCGCAGGAAGCGAGCAGAAGCCCCGTATAAGGGGCGCGCCAATCCCTATTGAGAAAGGGTGCCCAGGAAGGCTTCTGGAGGCTGGTGAGGCGATACGGCACGCTCCAACCATGTCCAAGAGCACTCCCTGATCCGGCCAAAATTATTCCCTGCTCCTCGAGAAAAGTTCCCTGTTCCCGCGTTTAGGGAAAAAGCGCCCTAATCAATTGACCTATATGAGAAAAAGCCGCGTGTGCGCCCATCCTCTGCGCCCGAATTGGCTGATTTCCCTGTATTTTCCCGCCAAACAGGGAATGCGCGTTCAGAGACGGGTTCGCAGAAGACTGCCTGCACCGCCAGCTAGTCTTCTGCTTTTGCAGAGAAACTCCCCTGTTTTAAATTATGGCCTAGTATCCGCACGTTGGGGCCACGAAATCTGGCGCAAGGCGCCCTGGAGAGCCGGATTTGGGAGGCAGGCCAGGCTTCACTCTTCGAGCGCATCCCTTTTGCAAGAAATAAGGGGCTTGGCTCCGCGAGGACAAGAATGGTTTCAGCCTGCGCGAACGACCGGCAGCCGGTCGCGGCGGCGCTCGATGCAGACCAGAGCCGTGCATTGCCTCACGATCAGTGCGCGATGCTGCGGGCCGCGCCCTTCCAAGACGGTCCGAGATCGTAGAGCAGCTCGGGACCAGGCCTTTGATGCAGGCTGGAATGCGGAGCGTGTGAAATGCTGCAAGCGGGCCCAAGTCCATCCGAATGTGATCGATAGCCGCTCGCGTCCTAACGCATTTATGGTGACCACATTCTCGGCGAGCCTGGCGCAACCTTGGGACGTCGCCATGACGGCATCCCGTGCAACTGTGGTCGCGCTGCCTCGCGTGCGCGACCAACTGTCGGAAGCCCGCGTTTGTAGTGTATAAGCGAAGCGCTTCGATTGGAATAGCGTGCGAATCCAACTCGTCGAGGCTCTGTTGAGGGTGGTCCCGGCGATGGTCTGCGCGCGGGCCTCGGCTTCGGCGTAGAGCAGGGCGGCACCGGACGAGAGCCGCTTCCGGAAGGCGATACCGAGCTCGTCAAAGGTGCGCACGGTCCAGGCGAACGCGTTGATAACGCTCTCACCGCCTTTGCGGGTAAGGATGGGAAGCTCATGCCGTGTCCGTGACCACGCATTTGTGAGTCCACTTTGCAGTGTGAGGGCAAAGCGCTTCGATCGGGACCGCGCACGAATCCAGCCCGTCGAGGCTCTCTTCAGAGCGGGCTGGAGGACGGGCTGCGCGCGGCGCGCGGCTTCAGCGTAGAGCAGGGCGGCACCGGTCGAGAGCCGCTTCCGGAAGGCGATGCCGAGTGCATCGGAGGTGCGCACGGTCCAGGCGAAGCCGATGGCGGCGCCCTGGTAGACCTTCCGAGCGAGTACACGCACGGTGCGCCACGACCAATAGATGGCGGCAAACGTTTCTCTGGCAAGGAGGAGTGCGAGCGCCCGGCCTCTCGACGTTGCCCAGGCCAGGAAGGCGGCGCCGTTCCGAGCCAGGAAGACGGCAGTCGTCTGCATCATCTCGAAGTATGTCTTGGCGAAGCGCAGCGCGATCCAGGTTGCTCGCTCACGCCTCATTTTGAGCGCCCGCAGCGCCTCCTTGCGCCTCAGGCGCTGGGCGCGCCGCCGCTCGTCGCGGTGGTAGCTTTCCAACCAGCTGTGATGCTGGCTTAGGTCGTCCAGCGCCGAGGCGATCACCCGCTTCGACCTGCGGACTTCGTCCTTGACCGCCTCGACCGGGTCGAGGTAGTTGCTCACACTGGACACAAAGTGCTCCCCCTAGAGATCCCTCAAGGCGTCGCCGCCCTCACGTTGGAGCTTCACGCAGTCTACGCCCCAGACCCCTAACGCTGTGTGTACGAAATCCGTTCCGCCTGCCCGGCGTGATGGCCCTCCTAGGCCCTTGGGCTCTTTCGAGGGTGTTCCCTGGAGCCGGCTCGCCGAAAGAAGGCCTCTCGCCTCGATTTAAGCCTTCCAGAGCAGGGAGCGCTGCCGGGTGCGGGGGTGGCTTCCCTGGCCCGCGCTCTTTCCCTGATCGGGGTGAAGTTGTTCCCTGTTCTCCCAATAAAATTCCTTGTTCTCGGTTCTAGGGAAATGGCCCCTGTCCCTTGATTTACATACGGAAAAGTCACGCCCGAGTTCACTTCTCACGCCAAAAACTGACAGATTTCCCTGTATTTTCCGTTGATCAGGGAATTGAAAGCCGTTGTGCGGTTATCCGCACCGTGGGTTCGAATCCCACCCTCTCCGCCAATTTCTTGGCCGTCGGCATGTCCAGGCAGCGGCACAATGCAAACGTGCTGCAAACGTTTCGTCATTGACTGCTCAAATTCTCGCTTATGGCTCAGACGTCCCATTTGCACCAGGGGATGAGACGATTTTGGCGTCCTCAAGCTCACTCGTAAGCCGCTCTATTTCCGATCCTGCCTTAGCTAGTTCTGACTTCAGTTCGTTGCGCTCAAAAACAACTTGCTCAAGCTCCGATCTTAGGTCACCCCCCTCTTTCTGAAGCTCCGCAGCTTTCTGGTTGGCGCTTTCGAGTTCGCTTTGGATGGCTTCCAAGCGAGTTTGTCTGTCTTCTAACTGCGATTGGGCTGCGTCGAGCCTTTTGCCTAGTTCGTCCATATTTGCGGTCGCCTTGGCAAGTTGCTTTTCGCGCTCCGCAGCGTCTGCTGTTGCCTCGTCAGCTGCTTGCCTAGTACTTTCAAGCTCGCTTCGGACGGCTTCCAAACGAGTTTGCTCGTCCTCCAGCTGAGATTGGGTTGTGCCAAGCCTTTTTCTTAGTTCCTCAATTTCCGAGGTAGCCTCAGCGACTTGCCGTTCGCGCTCCACAGCATTTATTTGCGCCCGATGTGCTGCTTGCTTGGCACTTTCAAGCTCACCTTGGACCGTTTCCAAACGCTTTTGCTTTTCCTCAAGTGTTGCCTCGGCGGCTTCAAGGTCGTCACTCAGCCGCTCCGCTTGCGCATTGGCCTCGTCTAGGCTGCCCTGAAAGTCGCTGCGAAGACGGTTAGCCTCTCCAAGTTCCGTCTTGAGAGTAGCGGCAATCTTTTCGAGCTCCGCAGCCTTTGCCTTAGCTTGAGCTGCTTGCTCCCTGGCGATTTCGAGTTCACCTTGTACCGTTCTCAAGCTCTCTTGTGCGTCAAGCATTTGGAAGCCTAAGACGATAGCGGGGATAATCATCATTGCGCAGATTGTTAGCCAAACCCACCGCGGCGTCGCTTCAGGTCTCTCAAGCATTTCTTTTCTCCCAACTCGTCGCAATCCTCTCTCAAGAGTTAACCAACGAGCGGCTGCAGCGTCACGGTAAAATGAACGGCCGTTGAGGAGCGGGTGAGCGGGCCAGCGAGGTCACCTAAGCGGAAGCGATCAAGCGCGACACCGAAGCTGATACCCGCGAATCCCGCATTGCTCGGTGGCGGAGATATGGCCGCGGTAAGAGACAGACATCTCAACCAGCCAGCTTCATGCCCGCTCTTTACCGAAAATGCCATGGCGATGCCATCGCGGCGCCGTAAATTCGGGTTCCAAGGATCATAGAAAGTGCCAGCCAAGGGGGCCGCAGCACAATGACTGATCGCTCAAGACCATCTCTTGCTCTTGCCTTGTTCGCGGGCCTTGCCTGCGTGGCGCCCTCGGCGGCTTGGGCGCAAGCAGGGACCGTCAGCAAGGACATGCAGACCTACTGCGTGAACGACTACAAGAAATTTTGCGGCGACTGGGGCCTGAACTCCAGCGGCCTCAATCTTTGCATGCGCAAGGCCGGCCCGAGTCTGTCGCCGGCCTGCGTGCAAGCGCTGGTCAAGGCCGGCAAGGTCTCACAAGCCGAAGTAGATAAGATCAAGGCGCAGGCGGGGCGGTAGGCCGTTCGATCTCCGCGCCACCAATTGCTCCTCGCGGGAACACCACATCACATTCCGCGGTCGGCTCGACCGGGAACAAGGATCCAGATGATGAATAGAATTCTCTGCTTGAGCGTGCTTGTTGCCCTGACATTTTCGGTCAACGCGGCCCACGCCGCGGACACCTGCACCAAGATCGTTTCGACCGGCCATCCTCAATATCCGACGATCGCCTTCAAGGATGGCGACAGCATCGTGGGCGCCGCGCCAACGCTCGTCGAGACTATTGCCAAGGATCTCGACATTCCACTTGAGTCTAAATTCATGGGGACGTGGTCCGACGCGCAGACAGCGGCGCGCGAGGGCAAGGCCGACATGATCGTCGGCGTCTACTTCAACGACGAGCGCGCCAAATATCTCGATTTCGTCCAGCCAGCCTTCATCTTTGATCCGGTCGTCGTCTTCGTCGCCAAGGACAAGACGTTCGATTTCAACGGGCAGGACGACCTGATCGGCAAGAAGGGCGCCACCAACAAAGGCGAGAGCTATGGCACCAAGCTCGATGCCTTCATCAAGGACAAGCTTGACGTCGCCCGCACCGACGGCATCGACGTTGCCCTCAAGGATCTTGCCGCCGGCAAGGTCGACTATGTGATCGCCGGTTACTATCCCGGTGATGCCGAACTGTCGGTGCTAGGGCTTGACGACAAGGTCGAGGCGCTGGAGCCCGCTTTGCTCTCGGCCGAGATGTTCGTCGCCTTCTCGAAAAAATCGCCTTGCGCCAGCTTGGCCTCCAAGTTCGGCGACGGCGTCAACAAACTGACGACCGACGGCAGCTTCCATCAGATGCAGGTCGATGCAATCTCCAAGTGGGACAGCGAACACTAGAACTGCGAATGTCGGTTTGCCACTTGTGATAGATCAAAGTCGATCCGGCCAATCGGCCTCAGGTTGCACGGCTCCTGAGTTCATTGGATGAGGTGGGATAGTGATTATCAAAGTTCACGGTGACATTCTCTTGAGTGATGCGCAGGCCATCGCCCACGGCGTTGCCCCGCATGATCATTTCAACCAAGGGCTCGCCCTGGCTTTGCGCGAACGTCACCCTGCGATGGCGAAGGATTTCCGCCACTACTGCCACCAGGAAAATCCGAAGCCTGGACATGCATGGCTCTGGGCCGGACCCGAGCGGGTCATCATCAACCTGATGACCCAAGAGCCGGCGCCAGACAACAAAGCCCATCCCGGCAAGGCAACGGCACACAATGTCAGCCACGCTCTGAAAGAGCTGCATAACATCCTCGACAAGGAGGACATCTCCTCCATCGCCCTACCCAAATTGGCCACGGGCGTCGGCGGTCTCGAATGGAGCGAGGTCGAGCCGCTGATTGAGAGCCATCTCGGCGACTTGCAGATCCCGGTCATTATCTACGAGACCTACGAGAAAGATCACAAGGCTTCCGAGACGACGTGATCGGGCCGCACGAAGGACAGCATGCGCATCAAGCCGGATAGAGTGACTCTCGTTCGCGTTTCGCTTGGGCTGACGCTGCCCTGTGCGTTGCTGCTCTCTGATGTCGCGCTGGCCGCAAGCCGGAGAGCCTGCCAGAACCTCGAACAGGGTTACGCGCAGATCGCGCGCGGCGCGAGCACCGTTCAGATCAACAACACCCTGTTCTCCGCGACCGATAAGGGCTGCCCGGGACTGGCCCGGCTGGCTCTGCAAGACGGCGCGTCCCTCGAGGCCCGCGACCGGTTCGGCGCCAAGCCTCTCTCGCACGCGGCCGCCTCCGGTCAAGCGGACCTCGTGGCGCTTTACCTCGATCATGGCGCGCCGATCGATGCGCGCAACCTCGACGGCTCGACCGCGCTCCTGAAAGCGGCGGAAGCGGGACGCCTGGAGATCGTGAAGCTCCTCATCAAGCGGGGCGCGAAGGTGGACCTTCCCGGCCGCAGTGGGCTGACGCCGCTCGAGGCCGCCGCCTATATGGGCAGCGAGCCCATCGTCGCTTATCTGCTGGAAAAAGGCGCCGACCCAAACTGGGTGGACGCTACGAAGAAGTCAGCCATCGTTTACGCGGCCGGACGCGGCTTTCTGCCGGTCACGCGCCTGCTCCTGGACAAGGGCGTCGATATCAACGCCCGCTACGGTAACGATCTCACGGTACTGATGTGGACGGCCGGCCATTCGAGCGAGGCCGGCGTCTTGGATATCGTGGAGGTGATGAAGCTGCTCTTGGATCGCGGCGCCAGCATCGACTCCCGCGACAATCGCGGCCGCACGGCCCTGATGATCGCCGCCGAGCTGAACCATGCCGCCGCCGTCGATCTTCTCTTGGAACGCGGCGCCGATAAGAGCCTGCGCGATCACCAAGGCAAGTCAGCCGCCGAACTCACTTCGCTGACGGCGCTCCGCGAGAAGCTGGCCGCAGCAAACTAGCTCCTAGCCGAGTGATCTACAGGCCGGCCAGGTACTGCGCCATGGCTTCAAGGTCCTCGTCGCTGTAGGAGTTCATCAAGGAACCCTTGGCCGGAGAATTCAGGCGTACCTTGTTCTTAAAGTCCTGCATGGTTTGCAGCAGGTAGGCCACTTGCTGTCCCGCAAGCCTGGGCACACGGCTGTCGCCCTGGTAGGTACTGTGACACTGCGAACACTGCCCGGCCGTAAGCGCACTCTGGCCCTTGGCCGCCTTGCTGGCATCCAGATCACCCGCTACTTGCGGCCACGGTTTTTCCGAAAAATGCTGGGCCAGCGCCTTCATGTCATCCTTGCTCAGGTTCTGGACCATTTGGCTCATGATGGGATTGGCGCGAAGACCTGCCTTGTAGTCTTTGAGCTGCACGTAGAGATAGTAATATTCCTGCCCGGCGATAATCGGAATGTCCGCACTCACGGGCACACCGTCTGCGCCATGACAGCCCTGGCAGGTCGCGATGGTCTGCTCGATGTTTTGTTCCTGTGCGTACGACTGCCCGGCCAGAGTCAACAGCGCGGCCAACGCAATCAGGTAACGGGTGAAGCGGTGAAGACAATCAGTTTTTCTAAGCATTGGGTGATACTCATGAAGGCGCATAAAGACGGAGCGCACAGGGCGCTCCGTCTTTACTTAGCCTAGTGGTTCAGCGGGCAAACGTAAAATCAATCGACCGTAAAGGCGATGATGTTGTTGCCACGCTTGAAGTCGAGCTGGGTGTTACCACCCGCACCGACCACGATGTACTCCTTGCCGCCCACCGAGTAGGCCGCCGCCGGCGCGTTGACGCCGGCACCTGCGAAGAACGACCACAGAACGTCGCCGCTCTCGGCATCATAGGCGCGGAACCAACCGTCGCCTTCACCGGCGAACACCAGACCGCCTGCCGTGGCCAGCGCACCGCCAATCATCGGCAGCGGCGTTTTCTTCTGCCACTTGATCTTGCCGGTGTTGTAGTCGACGGCCGTCACGTTGCCGAACTGATCGGAACCCGGGATCACCTTGAAGGCGCCGCCGAGCCAGAGCTTACCGCCCGGATAGGGCGAGCTCTCGACGTGGTAGGTCATCGGCTGATGCAGGTTGATCGCGTAAGTCAAACCAAGATCAGGATTGACAGCCATCGGTGACCACTCAACGCCGCCATTGGCGCCGGGCAACATCTTGGCACCTTCAGGCGTCGGCAATGTCCACATGCCGGTCTGATCGACCATGGGCTCGGAGAAGCGAATGAGGCTGCAGTCGTCACGGTTATGGACATAGACGTTACCCGTCTTGCCGCCATGAATGACGCCGGGAACCGTCTTGCCGTCCTCGTCCTTGACATCGACCAGGATCGGCGGGCTCACCGCGTCAAGATCCCAAACGTCATGAGCGATGTACTGGAAGTGGCACACATACTCACCGGTGTTTAGATCGACCGACACCAGCGAGTCCGTGTAGAGGTTGTCACCTGGACGGATCGAGCCGTCGAGGTCCGGCGACGGGTTGCCGACCGCGAAGTAGATGCGCTTGTTCTCAAGATCGACAGCTGGGTTCTGCCACACGCCGCCACCGAGGGTTTTGTAGGGGTCGCCCAGCTTCTTGAGTGCCGCCTTCTCGGCCTCGATGTCGCGGTGCATGTCCTTGCCCGTGGCATCATGCGTGGCCCACACGCCGACGGAGTTTTCGGGGATGGTGTGGAAATTCCAAACCTGCTTGCCGGTCTCGGCGTCGTAAGCCCGGACGAAGCCGCGGATACCATACTCGCCGCCGTTGGTGCCGATCAGGATCTTTCCGTCGACGGCCGTCGGCGCCATGGTCTCCGAGTAGCCAAGCTCTGGATCGGCGATCTGCGTTTCCCAAACGAGGCTGCCCGTCTTGGCGTCAAGTGCGACAAGCTTGGCGTCGAGCGTGCCCATGTAGACCTTGTCTCCATGGATGGCGACGCCGCGGTTGTTCGGGCCGCAGCAATAGGTCGTCACCGGTCCCATCTTGTGCTTGTAGTGCCAGAACTGCTCGCCGGTCT
>Ga0307379_10014291_pt1 | contig 10241 bp, 7 predicted proteins | sample UN2MG_FD_202237 | JGI IMG/M metagenome (GOLD analysis project Ga0307379, IMG submission 202237) | Soil microbial communities from Risofladan, Vaasa, Finland - UN-2 | ecosystem: Environmental > Terrestrial > Soil > Coastal area > Acid sulfate soil | place: Finland: Risofladan, Vaasa | collected... | reverse complement strand
GCGTGATAAGTTAATAACAAAAAACTCCCACGAGCATAAATATACAAATAAAAACTTTTTCCACAGATTCTTTCTTAATCGTTTTCTCGACACCGTCTATTATGAAATTGACACACTTGACCCAAATACAATTTTAGATTTTGGCTGCGGAGAAGGATTCTTTCTGAAAGCCATGCGGAATCGTGGCCTTTCTGAAAAAAAAATTTTAGGTGTGGATAACCGAGAAGATGCTATAGAAAGAGCCATAACCCTCGTTCCAGAATACGATTTCAGACACATAGATCTCTTCCAAATCGATCCCAATGATTTTCAGTTCGATCTTGTGATAGCTATAGAAGTGCTTGAGCACCTTTATCAACCTGAGACATTATTAAAGCATCTTACTGTCTTGAGTTCAAAATATGTTTTATTTACAGTTCCTTTTGAGCCTTGGTTTCGAATTATAAATTTGCTTCGCGGGCGAGATATTCTTCGTTTGGGCAACCATCCTGAACATGTCAACCATTGGTCACCAGCGAGTTTCCGTAAATTTTTAGAGCCACATATTAAAATAAAAACAATTTACGTTAAATTCCCGTGGATTGTATCCGTGGGCATGCCTATTTCGAATTTCTCATGAAGAACATCCAAAACATAATCTTTAAATTTATTGGCTATGGAATTACTATAGCCTCATTCTTCTATATCTTTTTCTTACTAAGAAATATTGAGTTCGGCAAACTGCAAGGTTTTTTAAAGAATTTTTTTCTAATAAAATATTGCATTTTTACAATCATATGTGCGCTGTCAAATTTTATCTTAGCTTTTGCTTGGAGATCTATTCTTGAATTTCTTCATAAAAAATCCCTCCCATTCGGGGAAATATTAAAAATTTACATGAAGACATTCATTGCCAGATATATTCCAGGTAATATTTTTCATTTTGTAGGCAGGCAGTTACTAGGGAATAAACTTGGCATAAATCATGCTGTTTTAGCTTTATCAAGCGTTTTGGAATCTTTCATACTGTTGATCGTTGGTTCTATTTTTATATTAACAGGATTCTTCCAAAATTTCTTCAACATATCGATCTTTAATCGTTTATACATCAACAACAAAACGCTTCTCTTTTTGCTTGTCGGCGGATGTTTTATTGCTGTTATTTACTTTATCTACAAAAAACACCTTAGGGAAATATTCGGCTTATTCTCAATGCGGAGGGTGGGATTTTTGGCCATATTATGTGTTTTTTATTCGCTATTTTTGTTTATCAACGGTGCTATTCTGTTTTGCATCTTCTCTTTCGTGCTCGAAACAGATTTAAAAATAGGTGCTCTGCCGATTATCGTCTGTGCCAATGTTTTTGCTTGGATGGGAGGATTCATTACGCCTGGAGCACCTGGTGGTTTGGGAGTACGCGAAGCGCTTCTGACAATGTTATTACCTAATATCATGCCAGCAACTGTCATTATTGCCGGCGTGCTTATATTCCGGCTTATCACCCTGTTTGGTGAAATCCTGGCACTCGGTATTGTGATTTTCTTTTTTAAAGATTCTTTTGAAAAAAGTATTCAAAACGCGGAAATTTGATAAAATGATGTTAGATTGTTATTGGCAGATTTCACATTGAGTTATTTAATTTTTGGATTTCTACCGATGACAGCTCTCAGAAATTATAAGAGATGGATAATCGTATGCTTCGTAAGCGTGCTGTTAACGTGCTGTTAACGCTCTGCTTTCATCGTTTTATTAGTCAAAAAATATTTTTGTTACGTATTCATTTGTAACTCTTAAAATTCAGGATTATGCGTACCATATTATTATGATTAAGTTTTACAAAAAATGTTCAATTTGGTGCTTCGCGGGCGTCCTATTAGTGTTTTGCCTTCACTGTTTCGTTAGTCGGCAAATACCTTTTATCAAGCGTTCCACCGGTAGCATTGTAATCACGGATTATACGTATTACATTATTTTGGTAAAAGCATTCTGGTTTAACGGTTTTGGCAATATCTATGAAATACTTTTCCATCAGAAAGCTTTATCTATGCATCTTGGAACCAAGATATACTATGTCATGCCTCTTGGTATTACCCCTATTGCTTTAGTTGTGTGGCTTCCCTTTGCATATGTAGCTTGCTTTAGCATGGCACTCTCTTATACACTATGGATTACATTTTCGGTAAGTGTTTTATTGTTCGCCTTTTGGAGTGTGATTCGACATGTTTTTCGAAGGAAGAATCCACCAATATTGCCGATTACGCTCTTTCTTGTTGCCTTATTTTCCTGGAGCACATTACATTCAGTTTACCTTGGACAAACGTCTGTTCTTGCAGCCGGCTTGCTCATCTATTTAATCTATATTGCGCATAATACAGTTAACAAATCCCGATCAGATAATTGGCTCCTTATTCCTCTGTTGATTTTCATTCTAGGGATAAAGCCTTCATATCTCGCCTTAGGTTTAGGTCTTTTAGTGATTTATGGAATGTGGCAGGAAGTACTTTATTCTATAGTATTAATATTGGTTTTTATTATTGGAGTTACCCCAATGCTTGGTTTAGAATGGGTGTCTTCTTATTTAAAAACACTTCCAATTTACGCTTTAGAAAATATCCCTGATATATATGCGTGGTCAATAGCACTTGAAACGATGAATATTTTCCGCAGTGCCTTTCACAACATAATTGGTGATAATCTTGCAAGTCTGATCTCAACAATTGTTACTTGTAGTGTATACATAGCTGTTGTATGGCTTAGTATTTCGGCAAAGATAAAAGGCAAATCGGCAGACTCATCGGCTCCGTTAAGAGTCACAAAAGACCAGCTTTTTATATTATTTATAGGGAGTTATCTCTTATTCTCGCCATATGCTGGTGGATATGAAGATGTTTTGCTTTTGCCTGTATTTGTTACGGTTTTATGTGTTGGTAACACTCCGCCACTCACAAACTACAAGAGTCTCGCATTGGCCTTTTTTCTTTTTATAATCTTATTTCATAATATTTTTCCAGTGGACAAGCCTCTATGGTTGTTATGGTTGCTTAAGGCCCTGATATTAGGATATATGTTGTATTTTTGTCGTTGTTCTTCAGAAAGGAAAATTATGAGAAAGATCATATGATCTGAAAAATTGAAAGAATTTATTGATTGTTTGTTACGCTTTTAAATAAAATTCTCATGGGATTTTTAGACATTCATCAACTCTCGCCCTGCGGGTTAACACAATCCACAAGAGCACAAGGCCTGCACCTGGTCCTACCGTTAATAGTGTACTATACCATTGCATTATAAAAGGATAATGCATGGCCATCAGTTTGCGAGCAATGAGCACATCAGGTAAACTTACACAAAATAAAATCAACAATATTATGCTCAGTTTTCGAGATGATCGTTCTTTTACATATTCCCTTAATAAAAGGCTTATAGGTAAAATGAGTACTGGAAATATATGCTCCCAGGTAATTGGAGATAAAAGCAACATTGCGACTATTGTCAAACCAAATCCATAATCAACTAGTTCTTTTTTAACCGCCATTACCCTAATTTTAAAAATAGTGTATATTAAAATTGATAGATTGAGAAAAATTATAAGCAACAAGCTGATCTGTGGGAGTTGTATTAGGGGTTCGGTCCATACAGTTCGATCACCGAAAACCCTTGTAATGATTCCGGTTACTGAGTGATTAAGCACAAAACCACGCCATTCATCGATATCTCTGGCAACCATGATGATCGCATAAGTTCGCACGTCATCGAGTCCAACAATAAAGGCCGTTAGACTAAGGCCGATGACAATAAAAGAAACCATAGCAATCAATGCACGCCAGTTTTTCATTATGAGCAGATACAAAAGAATCAATCCCGGAAAGAGTTTCATCAAGGTCGCAATTGCAAAAAATAGTCCTGAAACATACTCTCTTGAGTGACGAAGGCTAAACCATCCGGTAATCAGGCAGAAAGTGATGATAATTGAAGACTGACCGGATCCCAAACAATAGAAAACAGGATACCATAGCAGCGTAAAACACATAAGGTTCAAAAACCATTCACTGCTTAATTTCAATCCACTTACAATGAATTGGTTTATCAAAAACAAAAAGACGATTGAAATAACGCTTAATAATATAAACGCTGTATTGTAAGAAAAAAAGGAAAGCGGTAAATATAGCAATGCATTAAACGGAGGATGAAAATTTTGAATTCCGCCGAATCCGGACAATTCTCTTTCAAGTTTTGTGATATCATCTCCATAAAGAGAACCTCCCCTGCGAAGAGAATTGGCTGCAATATAATCCTGACAAAAATCAGATCCAACGTTTCGATAGTTGTTGATTATAAGGGCGTTGCCCAAAAGGCCACATAGTATAATAATGATGCGCAACCAGAAGGTCATCCGAATATTCCATGATTTCTTCATTTTAACAAAAGTATCCTCACTTCCGAGGCTACCAATTCTTCAGTGCCTTAATTTTAGCCAGTAATTTCAATAAAGGATTCGCGTGCCATGAATGTCACTTAATGTAAGTATAATCAACTAATGAGATAATTAACATGCCATATGGTTTTTAATCGTGAGACTAAAAAACTACGACCGAAGTCGCCATAAAGTGAGCGATATCGAGATGAAGCAGCATATCAATGTTATGACTCCTGGCGAGAACAAGCCAATAAGAGCCGGTAGTTTATCCATATTATAAAGCGTTTGAACATGACCCATCAACTGCCTCCAATGAGGTATAGATAGAGCTACTGCAAGGCTAATCAATGCAGTAACAAGCCATCGGGTCCAGCCTCCGTTATAAAATCTAACTTGTTGCCATAGATAACCCATCGGTAAGAGAAGAAAAACAAATGCATGATCCCATGTCAAGGGTGACAAAAGCAACATCGTTACAATTAGTAAGCAATACTCTCCTGTTAGGTCGAAAATATTACGCCGATGCAAAAACACCAAAGCCAAACTGGCAAAAGTAATGGCATAGAGAAGAAATCGCACCGGGAATTCAGCTTGTGGAAAATTAACGAGAGGATAACTTATCTCTGTGCCCTTAAAAAGGCGGATGCTGGCACTACTCAGTGAACAGTTGTACCAACTGTCTTGATATTGTGCGATGGCCGTTGGGACTATTCTTAACATATAATTCGGCCAGGAATTCGAGTTGATAACTGTCTGCATAATCACAAGGAAAAACAAAGAAAAAACAGCAGACTTAAGAATATTCAAACGATATCGAATCACCGCATAAAAAAGCAAAACAACAGGATATATCTTAATAAGTGTAGCAAAAGCTAACAGAAATCCAGCAAACGTTTCTTGACCCCGGCGCAAACAAATCCATGCAGCAACAGACAAAAAAAATAATGGTATCCCAAGCTGTCCTAAATTAAGGTGGGCCAAAACTGGATACCAGTTAAGAATAGATAGTTGGAGTAAATATCTCCAAAATCTTTCGATCTTGAGTTTAAGCTCTGTAAGTATCATGTTGACAGTCAACCATAGAATAACTACACAGCCAACCGTCCAGAAAAGCGCAGCCCATTTGAAAGGAAAGAGTGTAAGCGGAACAAACAGCACACTAACCAACGGAGGATGTGCATTATAGGATAACAAAACATTAGGTTCTTTCCCGATTAAACCCACAAGTTCTTCGTTAGTAAATGGCTCATAAATATCCAGTCCATGACGTATCCGTTGCGCAGCAATATAATCTTGTTGGAGGTCCATACCGGTCGAATAAAGACCCTGCCAGGCATTCCAAATCTGGAGCAAAGTCAGGGCACCCAGGCAAAAGAGAAGAGTTGAACGAATTAAAGATAGAGCTAAATCCGAATAGCGTTTTTCTGGTAATGTTTTTTTTACCTGTCTATAGTGCTGCGCCTTGTTCATGTTGATTGTTATTTTTTTAAGCTTATCTATTGAACTCTTCATTTTTGTTTTTTATTGTGAAAACAAACCATATTTTACGATGCAATATATTGCTCTGAAACCATCTTTCCAGTTTATTTTCTTGCCTTCCTGATATGTCCGTCCATAATATGAAATACCTATTTCATAAATCCGGATATTTTTCAGTCTGGATATCTTTGCGGTTATCTCGGGTTCAAACCCGAATCTGTTTTCTTCCAATTTTATTCTTTGAATAATTTCCGTTCTGAACAATTTATAACATGTTTCCATATCCGTAAGATTCAAATTGGTAAACATGTTGGAGAGAAAAGTGAGGAGCTTGTTTCCGATGGTGTGCCAGAAAAAAAGGATTCGATGCGGTTTACCCCCCATAAACCTGGAACCATAAACGGCATCAGCGTAGCCGTCTAGTATGGGTTTCAACAACAAATTATATTCATTCGGATCATATTCTAAATCCGCATCCTGAATTATCAGATATTCACCGGTTGCGTTTTGAATGCCTGTTCGCAGGGCTGCTCCCTTGCCCATATTTAATTTGTGTTCAAAATATTTAATTTCCAAATCAGAGTTGTCTTCTATATATTTTTTTATACATTCTCCGGTATCGTCTGTCGAACAATCATTAACAACAATTATCTCTTTATGAATTTTGTTAAGGAGGGTTACATTTTTGATTTTATCGAGAATTAAATGGATGGTTCTACTTTCGTTGTAAGCGGGTATAACTATTGATAGCCTGTCAGGTATTAATTTGGAATTCTCCATGCTTTTATCTACCATACTTTCAATGCCTTTTGAGTTGATGGACTATAAATTAAGATGGATAGTGTGTCAAGGAAGCGTTCAATTGGCTGCGATAGATCCTATATAAATTTTATCTTGCCTAAAGCAAAAAACGTCATTTTAAATAGAAGCAAACCATGCCGGAAGCGGCTTATTTGCGTAGTCCCGTAAGTCCTTTCACGGTATTTAATGGGAATTTCCAAAATTTTCAGATTAAGTTTCGAGGCGCCGAACAAAAGGTCAAAATCCCCGAACGGGTCAAAATCCCCAAAATAATCCTTGCCTTCGACGATCTTCAAATAATCTTCTTTCCACAACACTTTTGTACCACAAAGGGTATCTTTTATGCGCTGTTCAAGAATATATGTAAAGGCACGGCTGAAAAACTTATTTCCTAATAGATTCAAAGAGCGCATAGCCTGCTCTTCCATCTGGTAAACCAGCCGCGTCCCGTTTATAAACTCGCCCTTTCCTGAAGCAATAGCGTCAAAAAACTTCGGTAGGTATTCAGGAGGAACCGTAAGGTCCGCATCCAGAATCATCAAGACGTCATTTTTGGCATGCGAAAATCCCTTTCTTACCGCATTGTATTTTCCTTTTCCGTCCTGGACCAAAACAATAATATTTCTTTGAGGATATTTATCCTTTATTCTCCCACATTCCTCTAAAGTCCTATCCTGAGAATGACCCTCGACAAAAATAATTTCCGTGCTTTTGCCCATATCGGGCGTCCGCAACACCGCTTGCTCGATATTACCTTTTTCATTTCGGCAAGGAATGATAACCGAACAAGTCACCTCTTTCGGCGTTTTTCTTACATTCATGGGCCGGGCAATTAAGATTTCGTTCAAGGAAAGCTTCCAGAAAAAAGGCATGTTAGCCAGAAACCTGTTAAGAAAAGTTGAAACAAAAGGAATATAAACCGGCAAAAGAAACCGGTATCCTTTCTTTATGACCTCAAAATCGTTCAAGAAAAGTAGAGATGAAATGTCTTCGAGCGGCAGCCAGTGCTGTAACGGCTGTTTCATCCTTAGACCAACGGCCTCCGCAAACTTTAGAACCGGTTCCCAGAGATAATTGTAATATACGATAATCACCCGCGTCTCAGGTTTGCAGATTTTGTGCAGTTCTTTGAATGCCAATTGTATATCATCGACATGTCCTATCGTCTCAACCGAAACAACATAGTCGAACTTTTCTTCAATTTGAAGGTCTTCAAAATCACCTGTTTCAAATTCAAGATGCGGAAACTTTTTCCTTGCCACTTCAATCATCTTTGGACTGATGTCTATGCCTAATCCTCTTTTCGGATTTAGCGCGGCAAGCAGGTCTCCGGTCCCGCATCCTATTTCTATAACCGACGAGTTGGGAGGAATCAGATACCGTAAATATTTTTCCAGCTGTTTATGATAATAGGCCCCCTTTTCCCTCCACTTGTCTCTTTCTAAGGCCACCGAATCGAAATATTTTATTCTTTCTGCTTTAGTCAAATTTCCAGGTTCCTTTGTTTTGACAGTAAGTTATCTATAATCTCACTTTAAATAGGACACCCCAGTACCATCTGCCGGAGCTACCCCAGTACCATCTGCCGGAGCTACCCCAGTACCATCTGCCGGAGCTACGGGGCAGGTAGATTTTCACAGACCCGCCAGCCATGCGAGCTCGCCCGCCAGCCAAGCCCACCCGGCATTCGCCTGAGGCGAAGCCGATGGCGGACGGGCAAGGCAAGGCGGCCTGGGGCACAAGCGGGCAGGTATACACAGAAAATATTATTATTCATGAATTTGAAACCCTTGAAAATCTGTGTTCATCTGTGTCCATCTGTGTCCAAAAAAGAAAATCCCTATACAGTAAACTTAAGGGGTTATGGAATTTCTCTCCCATAAACTGAAAGGATCGTTTCTATAAATAACATGGAAAAATTTGCTCAATTTTTCTTTATCATTTTTATCGACTTCCCAGCCTAAAACATATTGAATAGATGGATATTCAGACCAATTTATGGTTTCTGCTCTATATGCGATCTGATCCAAGGGTGGGAACCGAGGGATAGTATTTTTAAACTTTATGGGGAAATAATCAAGACCTGTTTCGTAATTACCGATATCGATGCATCTACTAAAAATACCGTAATATGAAGCTGAATGCATTAAGATATCCACACGAGGAATACCCGCTTTCGGGTCTATTTTTTTATAGGTCATCACATAAGCGCCTTTAGGTATATCAGCGTTTAACCCGTTCAAAAATTCCTCCACTTTATTACTTTGCTGCCAAAGTATAGCTGTATTAAATACAAAAAATATAATTGCAACGGATGAGATAGAGACCAGAACAAATCGTCCAGAGAAAAATTTTTTATTAATTCGCAATAAGGGTAACAAAATTAGTAAAATAACCCACGGGAACCGCTGATTGAAAAAATCACCGCCTCCAAAGCGGAAGGGTGTAATGAAATATATTAAGAGTAATAATAAAGATAGACAGATAAGGACCTTATCTGAAGCCGAAATATCTTTAATCTTTACCCACCCATCATCAGGATCTTTAGTTAATGAATAAATAGATAATATAAAGAAAGATAAAAAAAGAAACGTAAAAATGAAACCAGGCAGCATCTGCCAGGACGAAAAAGTGACCGTTGAAAAGAAAAAAAGATCATTTCTCAAATAAATGTAACGTGAAAGGGTAGATAGATAAGAAAAATCAGGAATAAAGCTTTTTGTACTCTTGAACAAATAAAGAAACAAGATAAGGAGGGATGGAGAGATGATAAAAATGAGTTTTATTTGATCATAGAAATTTTTTCTGAATCCGTTTGATTGCACGAATGTGATACATATTAAGGACAACAATAAAAAGATGAAAGGAATTATATGAAAATAAAATATAATTAATCCCGCCAAATTGAAAAATACAAACTTACAGACTATGGAACGGTTGCGAATCTTCCAGTTTATTGAAAAAGCAATCAAAAAGATCGGGACGGATATTACATAACTGTAGAATCCCATCATTAAATTAAAGTTAAATATAACCGGGAAAACAAAATAAATGAAAGGTAAGGAAGTCTTATTAAATGTACGCAAAAAAAGATATACACCGGCTCCAATGAGAAGGATGTAGATCGAAATAAATATTTTTTCGACAACTAGAGGAGAAAAGAATTGCAGCAATGGATATGAAAAGAGAGTAAAGGCTATATTGGGAACAGCACGTAGCTGGTAGCTGAAAAAATTTCCCCATTCCGTGCCTCCGTTAACCAGGTCTTTAAGGATAACGAGGTTATAGATGTGACTGGGGCCATCCTGAGTTGGAAAATACGGCATTACCCAAACCAAGCCTATGTGGATAATAAGCAGAAGGGTATAAAAAAAAGGGGGGGTTAAATTAATTAGGCTGTTCTTACTTTGGAGAGACTTGGATGCAGAAAATTTCATTGAAATAACCGTTAGCAGTTAATTATCTTCAATACCAACCAAAGAGGATTGATCGCTCTTAAAAAAGTCGTTTAAGCCTATACCGATCAGCCCTTTCAAGGTAGTACTGGTGGAAGTTATATGCTGCT
>Ga0307379_10014290_pt1 | contig 10242 bp, 9 predicted proteins | sample UN2MG_FD_202237 | JGI IMG/M metagenome (GOLD analysis project Ga0307379, IMG submission 202237) | Soil microbial communities from Risofladan, Vaasa, Finland - UN-2 | ecosystem: Environmental > Terrestrial > Soil > Coastal area > Acid sulfate soil | place: Finland: Risofladan, Vaasa | collected... | reverse complement strand
GAGGTTTCCCGGCAGCTCACAGGCACAACTGGCAAAGCAGATGCTGGCTGAAGTGCCGCAACACGAACGCGGCAGATATAATATTACCGAGGAAGAGCTAAGCTTCTGAATATGTGGTTTCGGGCCGGGCTGATGAATGCCGATTCCGAGGGAGCCGTTAATGATTACGCTGTGTTCATCGACAGATATACCGGTAATAAGCATTAGCGCCGATTGCCTGCCGCAGGCGTGGGAGAAAGCGGTGCTTGCGGTCTGGGACCACGGACTTGAAATCAGGACCGAATATGACAAGCCCGCCGACCCGCCCAGCAAAGACGCAACGGCGATAATTACCGTCACGGACCCTTTTGCAGAGCCGAGGATTCACAAGAATTTCCCCAGCGGCCCGGCGGAACTCGAAGCCTACCGCCTGGAGGTCGTCAGCGGTATCCATGACCATTGGATTGACCCCGCGGCGGGCAAGTGGACTTATACCTATCACGAAAGGTTGAGGGCGTATTGTCCCGTCGAGGATATAAGGAACAGCGGGTCGCCAAGACCGTTCAGGAAGGTTGACCAGATTCAGTATATTATCGACTCCCTTGCCGAAGTAAGCCATACCCGCAGGGCCCAGGCCATAACCTGGATGCCCACAGCCGACCCCGATACCGATGACCCGCCCTGTCTTCAGAGAATATGGTGTCGTCTTGTCACCGGCACCGGCGGTGAATTGTCGCTTAATATGAATACGCACTGGCGAAGCAGAGACCTCTATAAAGCGTGGTTTATGAACGTCTATGCCTTTACCGATTTGCAAAGGATAATAGCCCAGGCTATATCCGAAAAGCTCGGCAGGCCTGTAAAAACAGGCAGGTATGTCGATATAACCGACTCGCTGCATATCTACGGCAGCTATTTCGAGCAGGCGGCTGTGGAGGTAGCGAAGATGCGCGCCACAGCTTTCACCGAGCGGGCGTGGGAAAGTACACACCCGGCGTTCGAGATGCTCACAGCAGAGGCCAGGGAAAAACTGAAACAGGACCCCGACTGCTATGCAAAGGGCGGTTAGTCCCTGACAGTAAAGTGACACCGCTGCGGCTGCTGCATATAACCGTCGCAAGGCGTTTTAACAAACACTTTTTGATGAAAAGAAATGGCGTTAATTGTAAACGGTGAACAAATCGATGATTCGGTTGTCCAGCAGGAGGCCCAGCGGCTGAGACCGGATTATGAGCGTTTTTTCAAGGACCAAAGTCCCGCACAGCAGCAGAAACAGTTACTTCAATGGTCCGAAGAAAACGTCATCGAGAGGGTTTTAATCAATCAGCAGGCAAGAAAAAGTGATTATAGTGTGCCGGCGGCTGAACTTGATAGTGCCGTTGCTGAAGCCGAAAAACAGCACACAGTTAACGGTAAGGGCGAAAAGTTAAGCGCCCGGACACTTGAAAAGATAAGAGCCGATGTAGAGCTGGAATTGAAGGTTCAACACCTTTTGCAGGATATATGCAAAGACCTGCCGCAGCCTTCGGCCCGGCAAATCAGGCAATTTTACGAGCAAAACAAGGCACAATTTGAAAGACCTGAGCAGCTCAGGGTCGGTCACATAGTAAAGCACATAGACTGGAAAACCGACGACAGGGCCGCCGTTGACATAATGGAAAAGGTGCAAGGTCTGTTAAACAGCGGGGCGGTATTTGAAACGCTGGCTGCGGAATATTCCGACTGCCCGGAAAACGGCGGAGACCTCGGGTATATAACAAGAGGCCAGATGGTCGAGGAATTCGACGATGTCGTGTTCAATCTTGGGCCGGGGCAGGTAAGCGACGTTTTCCGCACGCGATTCGGTTTTCACATAGCCAGGGTCTATAACCGTAAACCGCCTGTAATTGCCGAGCTTGAAGAAGTCAAGGAAACCATTGCCGAAGAGCTTAAAAATCAGATGCAAGTACAGGCGATTTATGACTTTGTGGACGATCTGAAAAGCAAGGCCCGAATAAGCGGCCCTTAAGGGCCATTTTCGAGAACCTGCCTGTGCAGGGGGATAAAAAGGTGCCGTGTGAATTTGCCTGAAGGGGATTTTTATATTAGAATTTGAATAGCAACCCGAAGTACCTGCAGTACACATAGCGGCATCACGTTATTTTGAGGCCTTGTGGGGGGGATAGCTGTATAAGTTTCTTTCCGAGTTGGGTCCCTGCGCATTTACGGCGCAGGGACTTTTTTTTAAAAAACGCAATGGCCGGTTTTTTTAAGTATTTCTATACATATCCGCGCATACGGATATAATCATGCCCGTAAGTCGAGCGTTATTTCATTCAAGCGGACGCAGCATTTGGCAGGAATTTTTTTGACATGCGTTGCGGAGGGCTTACAATGTTTTCACTGGCGAGGTTTGGCGGAACCTGCGGGGTTAGGTTTTTAGTCGGTTTATCAGGCGGAATGAAACTGTGAGGTGTCCCTTTTGCAAGGAACAGCAGGACAGGGTCATAGATTCGCGTTCGAGCGATGCCGGAAGAGTAATCAGACGCAGACGACAGTGCCTTGTATGCAGGAAGCGTTTTACCACCTACGAAAGAGCTGGTGAAGGTTTTAGGCTTTATGTGGTGAAAAAAGACAAAAGCCGGGTCCCTTATGACAGGGACAAAATCATAGCAGGCCTGCAAAAAGCCTGTTACAAGAGACAGGTTTCTGCTGAACGGATTCAGCAAATTGCCGACAAAGCGGAAGAGGACATATTCGGGCGGTTCGACAAGGAGGTGTTGTCTTCGTTTATAGGCGAAAGCGTGATGAAGCATCTGCGGGCGGTCGACAACGTTGCTTATATCCGCTTTGCCAGCGTATATCGTGATTTCAAGGACGCCGCTGATTTGATAGACGAGGTCAAAGAAAACATACGAAATACCAAAGGCGGTCGAAAGACGCAACAGCCGACGCTTTTTGACGTTTAGATAAAAAGGGTCTTCTGCGGCACAGAGAAAGGCCGATTCGAAAAGCTGTCTTCGTTTGTGTGCATGGAGGCACAAAAGAAGGGGATGAAGATGCAGCTGAAAGTCATGAAGACTGACGGCAGTGTCGAGCAGTATTTTCATACGAAGGTCATCGGCGCTGTTGGCAATGCTTTAATCGCTTGCGGCCAGGCGGATATGTTTGCGGCTGAGCAGCTTGCCGAGGCCGTAACATACTTCCTTTACCACAAACGCGATTCACGTACCGTAGCCAGCAGCGAGATATATTCCGTGATTAAGGCGGTTCTGGCGGCAACCGGTTACGACCAGGCCGCTGTGGCGCTCAGTGAACATCACTGTCACAGGAGAATAAAGCGCTCGAGAATAGAGGTTTTGTCGGCTGATATTCGGGAACTGGCTGACGCGGAACGCCTCGCCGGTGCCGGTGAATTGACATTAAGGTCGCGCTGGGACAAGTCCGAAATAGTCACCGGCCTTGTCACCAAGTATAATATGGCCAGACAAACCGCGCGGGCTGTTGCCTCAATGGCCGAAGAGAAGATTCTTAACATGCAGATTATGGCAGTGCCGACCAGCCTGATAAAACAAATCGTCCTTAACGATGCGGCGGCGATGCTGCGGGCGGGCAGACAGCTTCAAAGCGTGTGACTTAGCGTTCCGCTGCGGCACTTTCCAGAAGTTTTTTTGTGTTAAGCAGCGTTTTTTCAATCCCCTCCTGCGGCTCAATCTCCAGCCAGTGGACATTCCTGAAGGTCTTGAACCAGGTTCGCTGGTTCTTCGCCAGCCGGCGGGTGTTCTTTTTTACAAGTTCAACACAATCCTGCAGAGCGGTTCTGCCGTGCAGGCAATCGATTATTTCTGCATAGCCTATCGCGCAGCGTGCCTGTTGGCTGAGAGGTTTTTCTTCTGCCAGCAGGGCCTTGACCTCCTCGACCAGGCCGTTATCGAACATCTTTTTTACCCTGCGGTTGATTCTGCCGCTGATGTCGGTCTTTTCTCTGGCCAGTCCTATTATGGTCCAGTTGTGCCTTGTTTTTTCTGCATTGAATTGCTTCTGCAGTGCCGAAATGCCTTTGCCGGTGAGCTGATGGACTTCCAGCGCCCTGATTATACGATTGGAATCGTGCGGGTGTATGCGGTCAGCGGCGGCGGGGTCTGTTGTCTTCAGCCGGTCATAAAGTTTTTCCAGGCCCTGTTTTTTTGCCTGGTCTGCGAGCTGTTCACGGATTTGGCTGTCACCTGGCGGGCCTTCGAAAAGGCCGTATAACAGTGCTTTTATATATAAAGCAGTTCCGCCGACCGCGATTACGTCCTTTCTACGGCTTTTAATCTGCGTTATAGAGTCGTATGCCGAATCGAGGAATTTGCCCACATTAAACGAATCGCTGGGCTCAACGACGTCAATTAAGTGGTAGTTAACTTCCTTTCGGGCCTGGGCGGGCGGCTTGGCGGTGCCGATATCCATACGCCGGTAAACCTTCATCGAGTCAATGCTGATTATTTCGGCGCCGGTTTGCTTAGCAAGCTGCCAGGCCAATTGGCCCTTGCCTGAAGCCGTAAGTCCCAGTATAAGAATCATGGTTATCCTGCCGTTTCCAACAATTGCTGTCAAAGACTGCCGAAAGTGTTATAATACAAAATCCTCGGTAAACAAACAACGATGCCTCGATAAAGCGAGGTCTTAAATGCCTAAGGTTGATTTCGATATTCAATTACGCAGCAAGGCCGGCTTAGTCAATGACACTGTCCGGTGGGTTTTGGCTGGCCGGCAGATAGACAGCGAACTTAACCGGGTGCTCCGGTACACGCTGGAATCACCCGGCAAGCGGCTGCGCTCGGCGCTGGTACTATGGTGCTGTGAACTGGTCGGCGGCGGTATCAATAGAAACGCCCAGGTTGCCGCTGCGGCGGTGGAGATGGTGCATACCTATTCGCTGGTGCACGACGACCTGCCTGCAATGGACAATGACGATTTTCGGCGGGGAAGACCCGCCTGCCATAAGGCCTTCGGCGAGGCGATGGCGATTCTGGCTGGGGATGCACTTTTGACGATGGCATTCGAGGTCCTTGCCAAAGAGATTGACCCGCCTTCGCTTGCGGCCGGCCTGCTCGGCCGGCTGGCCGAGGATGCCGGTGCTGCGGGTATGATTGCAGGCCAGTGGGCGGACCTGAAGGCTGAGAACACGCAGGGCACAGAGCAGCTGCTAAGAGCGATTCACACCAACAAGACCGCAAAGATGTTTCGCTGTGCGGCGGTAATGGGAGGTATGTGCGGCAGCGCCAATGAAAAACAACTGCGGCATTTGTCGGAATTCGGCACAAAAATCGGGCTTGCTTTCCAGATAGCCGACGACATTCTTGACGTCAGCGGTACAAGTGAGCATTTGGGCAAGACCGCCGGCAAGGACGCAAAGGCCGCCAAGTGCACTTACCCGGCGGTTGTAGGAATGGAAAAGTCAAGGCAACTGGAAAAGGAGCTTGCCCGCCAGGCCGTGGCCGTGCTGAAACCCTTCGGCCCCAGGGCCGACATACTCCGGCAGCTTGTCAAAACCCTGCTGCAAAGAACAAAGTAGGGCATTGCCCGCACAAGGCTGTTTTTATCACTGTGGGTATTACATCCCTCGATGGCGGCGCTTTTGATTGCAATTGGGGCGGGATTGGTGTAAGATGAGAGGCTTAATGGGTGAATTACTGCAAAAAATAAACAGCCCGCACGATTTGAAGAAACTGTCGGTGGTTGAACTGAAGGCCCTGGCTGACGAGATACGTCAGTTTATTCTCGGCTCGGTCAGCAAAACAGGGGGGCATCTGGGCAGCAACCTGGGCGTAGTGGAACTTACGCTGGCATTACACTACGTCTTTGATTTCAGCAGTGACAAACTGCTGTGGGACGTCGGGCATCAGTGCTACGCGCACAAAATCATTACCGGCAGAAAAGACACCTTCAGCCGCTTGCGCCAGGCCGACGGTATAAGCGGCTTTCCCAGCCCCGAAGAAAGTCCCTATGACCAATTTATGGTCGGCCATGCCGGCAGTGCAATAGCAACCGCAATCGGGATGGCCCTGGGCCAGGTACATCAGAAAAAAAACGACAAAATAGTCGCATTGATTGGGGATGCCAGTATCGTTAACGGCGTTTCCTTCGAGGCACTGAACAATCTGGGACTGGTCAAGAGGCAGTTACTTATAGTGCTGAACGACAACTCAATGGCCATAGACGCCACACAGGGGGCGGTGGCAAAATACTTCTCAAAGGTCAGGCTCAGCCAGACCTACGAGGATTTGCGAAAAACAACCGCCAACATACTCGAGCATACGCCGCTTATAGGCAAAACCGTCGAAGAGGCCATCGAGAAGATTAAGAAGGGCATTCGAATGGTTCTGCCGGGCAGCCAGATGTTCGAGAGTCTGAACATACCCTATTTCGGCCCTGTTGACGGTCATGATGTCGGCTCGCTTGTGAAGCTGTTTCATGCGCTGGTGCATTTAAGACATCCTGCTATTCTGCATGTTTACACGAAAAAGGGCAAAGGATTCGGTGCCGCTGAGCAGGACCAGCGAAAACTTCATTCCACCGGCCCGTTCAAAATCAACGGCGACGCCGTGGAGCAGGACTCGGCGGCAGACAGGCCCAGTTTTACCGCTGTTTTCGGCAGGCACCTGGTAAAGCTTGCCGAAAATGACAGCCGTATTGTGGCTATAACGTCGGCGATGTGCGGGGGCACGGGACTGGAAGAATTCCGGGATAGATTCAGAGACCGGTTTTACGATGTGGGTATTGCAGAGGAGGCTGCGGTTGACATTGCAGCGGGTATGGCAAAAAGCGGTTTGCGGCCGGTTGTCTGTATATACTCGACTTTCCTGCAGAGAGGTTTCGACCAAATCTTTCAGGAGGTGGCCCTTCAGAATCTGCCGGTGCTATTCTGCATAGACCGTGCGGGGCTTGTCGGCGCAGACGGCCCGACGCACCACGGACTTATGGATACCGGTTTTCTGCGGATGATGCCGAACCTGATACTGGCTGCACCGGCAAATGACAGTGAAATGAAATCGGCATTGGAGTTTGCTTTGGCACAGGACGGGCCTGTGTGCTTGAGGTATCCTAAAGCTGCGGTGCTGCAGAAGCAATACCAGGGCTGTTCACAGCCGTTCGAGTTGGGAAAAAGCGTGCTTGTTAAAAGCACCGCTCAGCCGGATATTACCATTGTCAGCTACGGCGGCGTACTCGAATATGCGATGGAAGCTGCTGAGATGCTGGACAAGGAAGGTATTGCCGCTGATGTGATAAATGCGCGTTTTGCATGCCCGGTCGATGACAGGATTGTCTCTGTGCTGCAGGAGGGCAAAGCGATGATAACCGTCGAGGACCACAGTATCAGTTGTGGATTCGGTTCAGCGGTTCTTGAATCGGCAGTGGCCCAATCAGCGGGCAGGGACGGCGGCGGCACAGCCGGTATGGCAATAGCGATTCTTGGGGCCGGCCGGCAGGTTATAAAACATGATTTGCGCAGTGCTCAGCTTAGCAGGGTGGGAATAAATGCCGATAATATAGTATGCACGGGAAGGCGTATGATTGCCGCTGAACCGCAGGTTTCACATGCGGAACTTGATTAACGTCAGGTGCCTGAGATGAAGTCGATGCCGAGGCTGGTTATATTGGGCGACCGCAGCAAAAAGGCTGTGGCTGAAGCTATGGACGAGTTTGCGGCTTTTGTCAGGAACAAGGCCCAAACGACCGCCGCAGGACGGATTGAGGACTGTACCGAAGAACTGTTGAAGCAGTGCGATTTTGCCGTGGTGTTCGGCGGCGACGGCACGATTATCTCCGCAGCAAGGCATTTAAGCGGCAGCAGTGTGCCGATAATAGGTGTTAACCTCGGAAAACTGGGTTTTTTAGCGGAATTCAGCATCACGGAGGTTAAGCAGCTTTTTGCCGACGTGGTATCCGGCAGGGCCGTCGTGGACAGGCGTATGATGCTTTTCTGCCAGGTCCTCAACGGTGGACGGGAGAGATTCCGGTCTGCTGTTATAAACGACGTGTTCATCACCGCCGGTGCGCCGTTCAGGACCATTGAGCTGCAGATTTGCGTGGACGGCCAGCCGCTTGCCGGCTGTGTAGGTGACGGGTTGATTATTTCCACGCCGACGGGCTCTACGGCCTATAACCTTTCAGCCGGCGGGCCTATACTGTCCGGGAATACGCAGGCTATGGTCGTTACCCCGATATGCCCGCATTCACTGTGTTTCAGGCCCATTGTTATTAACGCCGACAGTAAGGTTGAGACGTTCGGCATCCGTGTTAACGAGGGCACCACAGTTTCAATAGACGGCCAGATTTCCATAGGCTTATCCAGGGCGGATGTAGTCAAGGTCGAGCGGGCAAAGACAGATTTTATGATTGTCAATAATCCGATGCGTACGCAGTGGGATACGCTGGCCACAAAGCTGGGCTGGGCAGAAAAGCCCAAATACAAAAGCCTATAAACCGGTTTATGAACATACAAAGTTCTACAGAGTAGTTATTGTTATGAACAATTGTCTCAGATATGTAACGGTGGCGATTTTGTTGGTGGGGTACTGGTGTGCAGATACGGCGGCTATAGGTCCGCCGACAGTGCCGCCCAGCAGTATCCGCAGCGGTCTTGTTACCAGTCCCAACCCTATTGACACCAGTTATAATCTGATTGTCACCGGCAACGTAGCGGGGGGAAAACACTTTCGTGGTATTGTACCTTATAATGCCATTACGGATTTCGGAGGCAGACTCGGCTCAACTTCACTTGATTCTTTTCTCAGGCGCTCGGCCGGTTCGGATTACCTTTATACCGGCGACGTAAGACCATATTATTCCCAGACCCGCTCGGTAACGACGGCCTGGCCGGACCAGCTCACCGGTTTTGCTTCGCCGACCACAGCGATTTCGTCCTCGGTGTCACAAAGGCCGCTGGTTGACACTTTAGGCACGCAGCAAAATCAATATTTACCTGACTATGATATGTCCTTGTCCGGCATCCGATACAGACCTATGTCGATGCCGCTGCAGCAGCTGCAAAAAGTCATTACAGACGAAATGGAACTGAGCACCTACAAGATTCCTCCGGAGCTGCTTGGGACAGTCAAATATAAATTAAGGCCCGATGTCGCTGCACCGGGGCAGCGGTTACAGCAGCTGCCCGAAGAAACACCGCAGGTAAAGGACGGTTTTTCCGGCCTTGAGGACTCTTTTGGTGTTACAACTCAAAGGTCGACCGGCCGGGACGAAACCATCGAAAGCGTTTATGACCTGCTAAGGCGGCCGGTCAAGCCGGCAGAGCCGGACCGGAAGGCCCCTGCCGAGGACAGCGAGGAAAGTGACAGCGGTCAGGAAACAATCGGCGCAAGGTTCCTCAAGGAAAGTTCCGAGCAGCAGCTGCAGGATGAGGAACTTATTGGCCGGGAGGAATCGGTTACAGACCGTTCCGCGCAACAAGAGGGCATTTTCCCTGATAAAGGCGCCGATTTATCCAGCCAGGCGAGGGTCGTTTTGGGGCAGTTCAAAAATGCCCGTGAATTCTGGGAATTCAAGTTTAACGAGCACATTGAGGCTGCTGAAAAGTACCTCAAACAGGGCAGATACTACCGCGCCGCCGACGCTTATACGCTGGCTTCGATTTACAAACAAAATGACCTTGTTGTCAGTGCGGGCAAAAGTCATGCGCTTTTTGCAGCAGGTGAATACATCAGCAGCGCGCTGTTTCTTTCGCGCGTGCTTGAGGCATTTGGCGAATACGCTGACACCAAAGTTGACCTTGTTGCGCTTATAGGCGACAGGGACGTGGTGGACAACCGCATACTGGAAATTCAGCAGTGGCTGGAAAAGAGCGATGCCGGCGAGCTGCATTTTCTTCTGGGGTATGTTTATTACCGCATGGGCAGGCTGGACGCGGCCCAAAAAGCCCTGCAGGCCGCTTATGAAAAGATGCCGGATTCGAGGGCGGTCGGTGTTCTTAGAGAAGCCGTCAAACGGGCACAGCAGAAATAGCGGTATTCAAAGCCTGTTCACTTCCGTAAAAACAATACACCGTATGTTGCAGCAGGAGCCGGATTCTGCGATAATCAGCCGTTGCCGGGGCTTTTTCTTTTTTGACTCAGGCCGGCAAAGGAAATTTACCTTTGATACATTCGGATTATAAAACAAAGCGAACACACAAAACCAGCAGCATAGAACAGGTGCTCGGCGCCGGCGGGCTTGTCGCTGAATCGTTTGCCGGATTTGAGGTACGGCCCCAGCAGCTTGAAATGGCGGCGGCGGTTCGCC
>Ga0307379_10014289_pt1 | contig 10242 bp, 9 predicted proteins | sample UN2MG_FD_202237 | JGI IMG/M metagenome (GOLD analysis project Ga0307379, IMG submission 202237) | Soil microbial communities from Risofladan, Vaasa, Finland - UN-2 | ecosystem: Environmental > Terrestrial > Soil > Coastal area > Acid sulfate soil | place: Finland: Risofladan, Vaasa | collected... | reverse complement strand
GGCCACGGCAGGTCAGCGGGCCGAGCGACGTGATCCGGTATTCGCCCGGTTGGAGGTCCACAATCGCCAGCGCGCCATTCGCGAACTCCACACCGACTGGCTCATCCGTGCCGTCCCGAACCAACTGGATCCTGCCGGTGCCGTCGGACCCCAGCACCGTTTCAGTCGCACCGGTGATTGTTAATTGGAGCGCCGTGGGGATCAACTGGACCGGCTGAGGGTCAGATGGCGCGGTAGCGCAGGCGCCAAGCAGCAGCGGCAACAGCACCATCAGATCGGCGATTCGTTGAGTAAGTCGCATCGCCGAAATATAGTGCGATTGTGCTGTCGTGACGAGGTCGGACGGCGCCGGGTGCCGCGCTAGCTTGACAAAAAGCGCCGGCCGAGCGTCACCTAGGCTACCATTCCGCCCAAAGGAGACCAGCCATGACCCACACATCTGATGCCATCATCATCGGAGCCGGCGTCATCGGCGCCGCCACCGCATTCGAGCTGGCCAAACGGGGCTGGAAGACGCTGAGCGTCGACCGCAACACCCAGGCCGGGCATGGCTCGACCGCCGGGTCATGCGCCATCATCCGGATGCATTATTCCACGCTGGACGGTACCGCCTTCGCCTATGAGGGCTATCACTATTGGCGCGATTGGGCGGAGTATCTGGAGGCGCACGACCCGAACGGGCTGGCGCAGTTTTGCGAGACCGGCTGTCTGGTGATGAAGACCGATCAGAACGGCCATCTGGCGAAGCATATGACAAACAGCCGGTCGCTGGGCTGCCCGTTCGAGGAATGGGATGCGGCGCGGATCGCGGCGCGGCTGCCGGTCTATGACCTGACGGGCTATTTCCCGCCGAAACGAATGAACGACCCCGGATTTGGCGAGCCGACCGGGCCGGCACTGCGTGGTGCGGTTTACTGGCCCCAGGGCGGCTATGTGACCGACCCTGCGCTGTCGGCCCAGAACCTGGTCCATGCGGCGAAGGCCAAGGGGGCGGCGTTCCGGCTGGGGGTGACGGTGACCGAGATCCTGCGCGAGGGCAGTCGCGTCAAAGGCGTCCGGCTGGCTGACGGCGAGGAGCTGCACGCGCCGGTGGTGATCAATGTCGGCGGGCCGGCCTCGTCGCGGATCAACGCCATGGCCGGGGTGCTGGACGACATGACCATCTCGACCCGGCCGCTGCGCCAGGAGGTGGCGCATGTGCCCGCACCCGAGGGCTTCGATTTCGAGCGCGAGGGGCTGATCGTCTCGGACAGCAACATCGCCTGCTATTGCCGGCCCGAACACGGCAACAACATCCTGATCGGGTCGGAGGACCCGCCCTGCGACACCCATCAATGGGTCGAGGATGATGCGAATTATGATCGCGATTTCAGCGACCAGTGGAAGACCCAGGCGATGCGCTTTGGCCAGCGGGTGCCGAGCCTGGGGATACCATCGGCGATGCGTGGGGTGGTGGATTTGTATGACGCGTCGGACGACTGGATCCCGATCTACGACAAGTCGCAGCTGCCGGGCTTCTACATGGCCTGCGGCACTAGCGGCAACCAGTACAAGAACGCGCCAATCGCCGGTAAGATGATGGCGGCGCTGGTGGAATACTGCGAGGGCGGCGCCGACCACGACACGGCGCCGCTGCGCTTCACGCTGCCCTATCTGGGGCGCGAGATCGACGCCGGGTTCTATTCAAGGCGGCGGGAGATCAACGCGGAGTCAAGCTTTTCGGTGTTGGGGTGACGGGGAGGCTCACACCCCCGATGCATGCCGCATTACCTCCAGCAAAATTGCGGCGTAGATTAGGAAGCTGGCGATCAGCACGAAGGCGTGCCAGATGGCGTTGTGAAAGCGCAGCCGCTCCCAATACAGGAACAGGACGCCGACCGTATACAGCCCGCCCCCGGCGGCGATCAGCATGAAGGTGGCGTTCGAAACCCCGTTCAGAATCGGCCCGCCGATCACAACGACCGCCCAGCCCATGGCGAGGTAGAGGGTCAGCGTGAAGCCTTGCCAGCGCCGCGCCGAGATCATCTTGAAGGCGACCCCAACCAGTGCTGCCCCCCAAATGCCAGCGAGGATCGACGGTGCCGCATCACCTGCGAGCAGCACCGCGAGCGGCGTGTAGGTGCCGGCGATCTTCACATAGATGGCCGCGTGGTCGAGGCGGCGCAGGATCTGTTTCCTGCGGCCCTGTTGTGCCATGTGATAACAGGCCGAGCAGGTCAGCATCGCGATCAGGCTGACCCCGTAGATCAGCGCGGCGCCGACGGTCGATGCGTCGCCATACCAGAATGCGGCGAGGGTGACCATGACCGGCACCGCGATCAGCGCGGCGATGATCCCTATGATATGGAGAGCGGCATCGGCAAGCCGCTCGGCCCGGCTATAGCGCGGCAGGCTGGCCGTGCCCTTCAGAAGGGCTGCGCGAGAAACAAAACCGACCATAAACTCAACCACACCGCCCACTTACCAACTACGACCACACGATATCCACGATAACACGCTCTGGTTGTAAAAGCACCGACGAATTATTTCTTAAGTGTGCGAGCGGACCGGGCTTGCCTGATCAATGCTCGCGTTCCTGCCCGGGCCCGAGCGCATCGCGGGTCCGTCGTTGCCCGCGCGGGTGGCAATGCGTCGTCCCGACAGGGATCGGACCAGCCAAGATCTGCGGTTACTCGATCGAGCAGGCGAGGGTCCGGCTGATCTGGGCCATCGGGCGGCCCGACTCGGCACGCCAATTGTCGAAGGCGGCCTGAACCCTGGCGAGGTCGCGCTGCGAAGTCGGTTCCTTATCGACCACGCCTTCGCGGATCAGCGCGCGCACCACGTCGCGCGACAACACAAAGCTGTCGACCCCCATGGTGCGCAGGAAATACTGGCCGGAGGTGCCGCCGAGTCGCGCTGCGCGTTTCTTCAGGACGGTCAGCAGGCCAACATAATCCGTTGCTGGCCAAGTGGCGAAGGCTTTGGCGGCGGTGCCGTGCTCGGCGGCGAGATCGCGCAAAAAACTGGCGTTCTCGGCCACCGATCGGATTTTGGCGCCGTTCCGAACGATGCTTTTGTCTTTCAGCAAGGCGTCGAGATCGTCGTCGGACATCATCGAACAGCGGCTTGGATCGAAGCCCCAGAAGGCGGACTCGAAACCGGGCCATTTGGCCTCGATCACCTTCCAGCTGAAGCCCGCCTGAAATACCGCGCGGGTCATCGTGGCGAGCCAGCGGTGGTCAGGAATCGCGGCAAGTTCAGTCGGGGTCTTGGGCGACGGCAGGGTCTTCTCGAAGGCGTTCGCTCCACCCTCGCGGGCGGCGGCCATTGCGAACAGGGCGTCAAAGCTGTGAGGTGTCGGCATCTGGCGGTCCTTTCCTGCTGCTCGGCACGGTAGATAGACTGGTCGCGGTCCACTGCAATCCTGCGGCTTACGGGCCGTTCCATTGGACCTGACCGTAACCGGAGAGGTCGTAGCCGCCAAGCTCAGTCGCTTTGGCGGCGAAGGCTGGGGTGCGGCAGAACGCTGTAAACGCCTGCCAGCGCGGCGCGAAGTAGGCGCGGCGCTCGATCGCGATATCGTAGCGCTCGGTCACCAGCGCCACGAAGCCGAGGCGGAACTGGCGGGCCATCGCCTCCAGTCCCAGCGCCGCATCGGCCCGACCGGAAGCAACGGCGGCGGCGACATCGGCCTCGGTGCGCGCCGGGTTGGCGACAGCTTTAATATCGGCGCGGGTCAAACCGGCCTCGGCCAGCAGATGGTCGAACAGGATCTGGCCGCCGGCCTTGGGCTGACGCAGCGCAATACGGCGGCCCTTCAGGCCAGCGATGCCGATGATTTCCGCCTCAAGTCCCGGCGCTACGATCAGACCGCGGCTGCGCTTGGCCCATTCAATCAGAACCACGGGGGCGTCGCCCAGGCGGGCGCTGACATGGGCGCGGTTCCAGTCGCCGGTGCCGGGCTCGTACACATGCATTCCGCAGGCGATAGCCTCGTTGCCGGCGATCCGGTCCAGCCCGTCGAGACTGCCGTCGAAGAAGCTGGCGAGGCCGCTGCCGGACTCCCGCAGCGCCCAGTCGAGCAGCGGGTCGTGGCTGCCACTGACCACGTCGGGCGGGCGCGTGGCGCCTAACCGGGTTGGCCGAGCGCCAGAGAGCCAGTCCTCGATCTCGGTCTTCGGAAACAGCAGTTTGCCGGTGACGCGGCGGCACGGGATCTCGCCCGCCGCGGCGAGGTCGTAGACCTTGCGCTCCTTCACGCGCAACAGCGCCGCGACCTCGCGGGTGGTCAGAAACTCCGGTGCTGCGGTGTCACGATCCATGGGTCCAGTGGTAGCGCTGTCGGGCGGCAAGGGGAAGATGGTGTGGTGGGTATCGGGCGACCCCCGCATCACGCGGCAATTCGGGCCTCGATGAACTGGGTCAGGGCCGTGAAGTCATCAAAAATGAAGCAGTCCTTGAACTGATCGAGCGGGCGTTTTCGGTAACCGCCAGAGTATAGCGCGAAACCCATGCCCGCCGCCGTGGCAGTGTCGGCATCGGTCTCGCTGTCGCCAACAAACAACGCCTCGTCGATGGCGACGCCAAGCAGGTTGGCGCAATGGAGCAGCGGCGCCGGTTCCGGCTTCATCACGCTCAGGGTGTCGCCGCCAACGGTGGCGTGCAGATGGCGGTCGAGGCCGACACCCGCCAACACCTGCCGTGTAAATGCCTCAAGCTTGTTCGTGCAGACGCCGAGCAGCAAACCGCGCTCGCCGAGGGTTCCGAGCATCGCCTCAACCCCGTCATAGGGGCGGGTCAGCTCGGCCGGGGCGGCGCCATAGATTTCCTTGAACCGCGCCGCGGCTTTGTCCAGCTCCGGGCCATCGACGGGTCGTCCGACGGCGTCCAGACAGCGTTCGACAAAGCTGGCGATACCGCTGCCGACGAAGCCGTGGATCTGCGTCAATGTCACCGGCGGCGCACCGCGTTCCTCCAGCAAGGCAAGTGCCGCTGCGTGAATGTCCGGGGCGCTGTCGACCAGGGTGCCGTCGAGGTCGAAAATGACTGCGCGGATCATCGGGGGAGCCTCCGTGAAGAATGGTACAGTGTGACGGCGAGAGATTACGGCTACCGGGCGCGCCTGGCCCGGTCGGCGAGGCGGTTGATCAGCGGGGTCAGGATCAGCTGCATCGCCAGGTCAAGCTTGTTGCCGGGGATCACGATCGAGTTGGCCCGGCTCATCCAGGCCCCGGCGATCATCGAGATAAGGTAGGAAAAATCGATGCCGCGCGGGTTCCTGAAACGGATCACCACGACGCTTTCGTCCGGGGTCGGGATCCAGCGGGCGACGAACGGGTTCGAGGTATCGACCACCGGCACCCGCTGGAAATTTATGTCGGTCTCGGTGAATTGCGGGCAGATCACATGCACATAGTCGTGCATACGGCGCAGGATGGTGTCGGTCACCCCCTCGGTGGTGTAGCCGCGGGTTGACTTGTCGCGGTGGATCTTCTGGATCCATTCGAGGTTGATCACCGGGACGACGCCAATCTTCAGATCGGCATGGCGGGCAATGTTCAGCCCGTCGATGGCGACGGCGCCGTGCAGCCCCTCGTAGAACAGCAGGTCGGTGTCGTCGGGCAGCTCTTCCCATTCGGTGAAGTTGCCTGGGGGCACGCCGTAGCACTGCGCGTCCTCATCATCGTGGACATAGTGTCGCAGGCGTCCGGTGCCGGTTTCGCCATAGGTGCGAAACAGGGTTTCCAACTCGTCCAGAACGTTGGCGTCGATGCTGAAATGGCTGAACGAGTGGTCGCCAGCCGAGACCCGGCGGGCCAGCTCGGCGGTCATGTCGTCTCGATTGTAGCGGTGAAAGGCGTCGCCGGTGGCGCTGGCGGCGTGGACCCCCTCGCGACGAAAAATCTGCTCGAAGGTATGCTTGATCGTCGAGGTGCCGGCGCCGGACGAGCCGGTAACCGAGATCACGGGGTGCTTAAGCGACATCTTCGACTTTCCTTAATTCCGGAACAGGCCGCGCCGGCCGAACAGCGGCGACACATCACTATCGGGCATGTCGTGATAGGCGGCAACGCGGTCGACCTTTTCCGACACCCCGAAGATCAGCGCGCTGGTGGCGTTGAGCGCCGACGCGGTGGTGTCGAGCAGGCGGGCGCGGCCGTCGGTGGCCCGCCCGCCCGCCTGTTCGATCAGCATGGCGACCGGGTGGCATTGGTGGACCAACGGGTGCGGCGCGTGGCCGCCTTCCGGGGCCAGGTAGACGCCGCCGCGGATCAGGATGCGATGCACCTCGGCGGCCAGCGACCCGGTCCAGCGCATGTCGAAGTTCTGCTCCCGTGGGCCCTCGGCGCCGGACATGCAGTCGTCGATGAAGCGCTGCACCGGCGGCTCCCACAGACGGTAATCGGCGGCGTTGGCAGCGAATTCGGCGGTGCCATCAGGAATCCGGAGATGTTCGGTCTGCAGGCGAAACGTTGCGGCCTCGCGATCCAGCGCGAACAGCGCAGTGCCGTCGCCAATGGTTAGGGCCAATGTCGTGCGCGGGCCGTATAGAACACATCCCGCGGCGGTCTGATCTGTGCCGGGGCGCAGGAAATTGGCCTCGGGTGTCGCGTGGTTCGCCGGGTAGATTGAAAATAGCGTGCCGGGCGGCGTGTTGGTCTCGATCGCCGCCGGGGGACCGAGGGGGTCGATGGCGACGGCGAGCTCACCATTCGCGCTGACGCTGGCGACAGTGCCATCCGGAATGCTGCTGACCAGACGGACCTCAGGCGCGACTGCAAATGCGGCAAATGCCTGAAACATCGAAAGCTTGCCGTAGCCCGCGAGACCAGTGGCGATGCCCGCAGCGGCAGCGCATAGACCTAAGGTCACCGCGCCAGTCTCCGGTGCTGTGCGCTCGGTCAGATAATCTGCCAGTGTCAGTGCCATCTGCCCCCTCAGGCTACCTTAGTCGAACTCCTGTCGCCAGGCGAGGCTATCCGGGTCGGCGGCGATTGCCAACTACACTAGCGGTTGCCTTGGCGCCAGTTTCCGGGTTCTCCTCCGGGGCCTGGTCGGCCGGTTGCGGCTGGTCGTGAAAAATGGGAGGGAGCACGCCGATGAAGATCCTGGTTCTGCAGCACGAGGCTTGCGAGCACCCCGGCGAGTTTCGCCGTTTCCTGGCCGAGGATGGGCATGAATGGGTGCCGGTCGAGCTGGACGCCGGCGAGGTGCCGCCACCGCTCGACGGGTTCGACGCGCTGTGGGTCATGGGCGGGCCGATGGATGTGTGGGAAGAAGACAGACACCCCTGGCTGGCGACCGAGAAAGCGCTGATCCGCGAGGCGGTCGAGGGGCGGGGGATGCCGTTCCTCGGCCTCTGCCTTGGCCATCAGCTGCTGGCCTGCGCACTGGGTGGCGAATGCGGCAAGGCTCCGGTGCCGGAGATTGGCGTGCTGCCGGTCAGGTTGACCCAGATGGGTGCCGATAGTGTCTTTCTCGACGATGTACCGGACGAATTTCACAGCCTGCAATGGCACGGCGCCGAGATCAGCCGTTTGCCGGAGGGGGCGGTTGTGCTCGCGACCTCGCCGGAATGCGCGGTGCAGGCGATGAGCTGGGGGCCACGGGCGCTGTCGATGCAGTTCCACATGGAGGTCGAGGCTGACACGGTGGAGAACTGGATCGCGATTCCAGCCTACCGGGCGGCGCTGGATCAGGCTTTTGGTCCAGGCGGCGCGGACCGCATGGCGTCGGAATGCGCGGCGCGGATGGCGGAGTTCAACACCATTTCCGAGCGGATTTACATCAACTGGCTCCAGGCAGCGGCCCAGGCGCGGTAGGTCGCTAACTCGCCGCCTCGACCAGCGAGCGCCGGGCGGTATCCAGATGTTCCTTCATCAGCCGTCCGGCGCCCTCAGCATCGCGTGAGCGGATGGCGTCAACGATTGCGCGGTGCTGGTTGTTATACAGCGTGATGATCCCCGGCTCGAGCGTGATGGTGCGCATCCGCGCCCATTGAGCATGGCTGCGAACCTCGTGCATCTTCTGCATCATCCAGACGATCAGCGCGTTTTGCGCGCATTGCGCCAGCGCCAGATGGAACCTGTCATCGGCATCGGCGAAGGCCAGGGCGTCGCCATCGCAGGTTTCCATCGTTCGCAGGTGCGCTTCGGCCTTGGCGAGATCGAGTTCGGTGGCGTGCAGCACCGCGAGGCGCACCATCTGCGGCTCGACGGCAAATCGGGCGTCGATCAGTTCCAGCGGACGGGTGGTCTCGACAATCGAGCGGGTCTCGTCGCGTTCGGAATAGGTGACGTAGGTGCCCGACCCGGCGCGCCGCGCGACAAAGCCGGTGTCCTCAAGCTGCTTCAACGCCTCGCGGACGGTGCCGCGGGCGACACTGAACTGCTCGGCCAGCACGCGCTCCGGCGGAAGCCGGTCGTTCAGGGCAAACTGTGCCGCGCTGATCTGCTTGCGCAGGGCGCCGGCGATGTCGGCGGCATTCATTCCGTTCCTAACTTGTGACTTTGCCCGGTAATGCTGGCTTGGCCGCAGCGTCGCATTGTTGGTCGCGTGGTTTAGGTGAAGGCAGCTTGGCATATACCAAAAGATTCCAAAAGGCACAAATTTGGTTGCACTGTGGTTGGGGATTGGTCAGGGTGGCCGGACGAAGACTCACCGAGAATCAACTAAATATACCAAAATTGGCAAACTGGTACATTTTTGGATTGATCCTGGTGCTCGTTCCGGTCTAAATACCGCCCGAAAGCGGCCAAAAGAAACTGGGCACCGGTGTACGCGGGAAGCACAGGGGAAGCATAAGGAAAGCACAGGGAAGCCGTACCGGATTGGCGACAGTCCGAAACATCAGCGGCGCACAATGATGGAGGAATTCGTGGCTAAATCTGGGGCTAAAACCGATCTTGAGACCTTCGTCGAAGCCAAGGGGCGCGACGCGCAGGTCAAGGAAGTCCGCAAGAAGATCGATGAGTTGGGGATCGAGTATCTGTATCTGCAATTCGTCTCGGTCACCGGCAAGATCATGGGCAAGGGCATCCCTGCCGATCACTGGGAGACCGTTGCAAAGAAGGGCTTCCAGCTCGTCTATGGCGCCACGATGAACCTGTTCACCAACCGCCGCGGCGATTATCTGGGCTACGGGCCCGAGGCCGCCGAGCTGGTTGGCATCCCCGAGCCGGAAACCATGATGCAGCTGCCCTGGGACAAGCGCATTGCGCGGTTCTATTGCACCCTTTTCCGCAACCGCGAGGAAAAGGTCGATCCGGGCGGCTACCTGACCGCCGATTGCCGCGGCAACCTGCGCCGCCTGCACGAGCAGTTCTCGAAAAAGCACAAGGGCCTGAAGCTGCGGGTCGGTACCGAGCCGGAGATGATGTGGCTGAAGTTCGATGAGAACGGAAAGCCGAAGGACGGGTTCTCGAAGCCCTATTGCTACCACATCGACCAGTTCGAAAGCCTGCGGCCGGTCTACATGAAGGTCATGGAATACAGCCGTGCCATGGGCCTGGACATGATCCAGGGCGACCATGAGGACGCGCCGGGACAGTTGGAACTGAACTGGATGTATGACGACGTGCTGCGCAACGCCGATCGTCTGACCACCTACCGTCAGATCTGCGCCCAGGTCGCGCGGGAATTCGGCATCTTCGCCTGTTTCATGACCAAGCCTTTCATGGGCGTCTCGGCCAACGGCTGCCACCACAATATGTCGCTGTGGCATGGCGGCAAGGACGAGTTCGTACGCTGCGGTAACGACCCGAAAAAGCTGCCCGGCATGAAAGAAAACTACATGTATGTGAAGGGCGGCGATAACACCTTCATGCCCGATGGCGACGATCCGCAGATGCCGCAGAAGGCCGGCCTCGATGCAATCGGCGGGATCGTGCAGCACCTGCGGGCGCTGACCGCGATCGGCTGCTCGACGGTGAACTCTTACCGCCGTCTGTGGGACACGGGTTTCTGGGCGCCGGTCTTCGCCGATTGGGGCTTCCAGAACCGCACTACCGGCCTGCGCGTCTCGGCACCGGGACGGTTCGAGTACCGGTCGGTCGACAGCATGGTCAATCCCTACATCATGGGTGCGACCATCCTGGCAGCCGCCGACGACGGTATCGACAACAAGCTCGATCCAGGCGAGCCAGAGGAGCGCAACATCTACGACGCGATCAAGGACGGCAAGCAAGTCAAGAAACTGCCGATGTCGCTTGGCGAGGCTCTGGAAGCGCTGGAGGCCGACGAGGTGGTCCAGCGCGGCAT
>Ga0307379_10014288_pt1 | contig 10243 bp, 11 predicted proteins | sample UN2MG_FD_202237 | JGI IMG/M metagenome (GOLD analysis project Ga0307379, IMG submission 202237) | Soil microbial communities from Risofladan, Vaasa, Finland - UN-2 | ecosystem: Environmental > Terrestrial > Soil > Coastal area > Acid sulfate soil | place: Finland: Risofladan, Vaasa | collected... | reverse complement strand
TAAAAACGGGAGGGGATAGAGGGTATAGTGTAAAATCGTAGTTTACGTGCGTTTCTCAGCTACACAAAATAGCTTCGGTGTGTTTGATGAATATGGCATCTTCTCGAACCATGAAAATAAATGTACTACGTGAAAACCCGCGTGCTTTAGCAAAGGACCTAATTCACCATAGTCATAGGGGCGTTGCTTATGAATTTCATATGTTCCGTCTGAAAAAGAAAACACTGTCGTTGCTACATTTCGAGCCGAATCATAGCTGCAATGTTGAATGAATAATTGTCCATTTAGCTCTCTTTTGCACGTCTCATCCGAATGACTTATGTATAGCTGTTTCGTATTTGAATCGAAGATAAAGAATCCCCTCTCATACAGTACAGAAGCAACGCGAAAGAGCATCTTTCGCAAATCATTCAGTTTACGTATGTAGTTGATAGAATCAAATGTACACGTGACCAGGTCGAACTTTCCATCGACATTAAACTGGGTCATATCTTGAACATCGAAGAATAAATTAGGTAATTTAATCGATTTCAATTTCGCCATACGAATCATTTCCGGTGAGGAATCTATACCATGAACGACATGACCACTTTGAGCGAGTTCAATTGCCAGCGTACCTGTGCCACAGGCAATGTCTAGAATTGTGGCTCGAGTTATGCCGCGCTCAGAGAATAAATCATTAATCAAAGCTATATACTGTTTCGAAAAATCGGCCCAGCCAAGATCATATACTTTACTTAAACGTTCGTAAGGTTTTATCACGATGACAGTATCCAATATTTACGCTATGCTTGCAAGCATTCTTAGTAAAAGAGGTGGCAAACTAACCAAATCTCTACCCGCGTTAAACTGGGGATATATGCCGCGCAAGGCGATGTTGATTAAAAATGGGGAGGGTATAGGTGTTAGGCTGTTGTGATGCGGTGGAAGTTTACATGAAATATAGCCCGGTGGACAATTTACGGCTACATGAAAAAATAGGTCACGTCTCTTCCGTCGACTCGATATCCGTCAACATTATTCTTACAACGACTTCTGGATCAATGTTATGATGCAATAACAACCTTCGCCAGAATCCTTTAATTGAGAGTGACAGACGCAAGGTATATCGCAAATATGCGTTACGCGAGTCTGCACTCATTAAGTTATTATGATATGTGTGATATATCTCTCTGACAATTGATTTTAAATGCGGGTCAGGGTAAACAGAGTTCATAAACTCATTCATCATACGGGTAGGGATTGTTTGTCTTAGAGCCGTTTCTCTATTAGTCTGAAGCTGGACTAACAAGTCAGAGTCAGCGTCATTAAAAGTTAGCTTTTCGGTTATTCCAAGGAAGTTTTTTATATCTTTAAGTATGTTCATTTATCCCCCCTTGTCCTCCATCGAACTATTTACATTTTACAACATCAAGGTCTAATTTAAAATATCGGCAGAATATCCTAATGGGTGAAAACAGTTGCCAACAGCTCAAGTCCAAAACCACCCAGACCCCTCTCCGCGTTTAAAACAAAAATATATCATGGATGAAGCGATGTTGATTAAAAATGGGAGGGTAAAAGTAACAACTCTCCATTTTGTTACCTGAGAGCTACAACGCAATATTTTGAACTCAAACCAACCAAATACCTATCGCGTAAAAACAAGGAATATATTATGCGCAAGTCGGCTTTTAGCTTACTTCAGTAGTAAAAACCGAACATCGTCTATTCGGAATCGCGGCTCAAACCGAGGACCGATACGTGTACATGGTAACAGTTCGATATTGACCAATGTTTTGACCGCATCGACGTGGACATCGAGAATACCAGCTACATCTTCAGGTTTCAGCATGGCGTTCTTGTTTCCGTTATGCTTTACATCTTCAAAGTATTCCATTTCCTATTACCATTCCTTTGCATTTTATATCCATCCTTTACCGACTATAAATTATTCAAGTTACAAATTTGTTAATTTTATTTTTCAAAAGTAAACAAAAGGTGACAATTCTATTACAAAGTGGTTACAAATGTGAAAGCGAAGGCTGAGATTTGTAGAGTACATGATATTTTAACAAGAATTATGAATACAAAAACTTTTCATAACATTTCGGCATGTTTCAACAGAGTTTGCACTTTTACTCGTTCAGGAGCAACTGTTAAAAAGCCCCGCGAGAGTATTGACAAATAGAATAGACACGCTTATATTATTAGTAATGCTATAAAATGAAATAGAAGTTCCGTAATGCGGAACAAATGTAAAATATCAATGGTGAATTCTGTTGTTCGTGCATTAAATATCCTCAAAAGCTTAGGGAATGGCCTAAAAACACTCAGCGATATCGCTAGGAGTCTCGACCTAAAGAAGACTACTACATATAGGTTGCTTAAAGCACTGGAAACTTCAGGCTTCGTGGTTCAAGACCCTGTAACTAAACATTACTATATAGGTCCTTCAGCTATATCCCTTGCATCCAGCCCAAGCATAGCGCATCAGAGACTCATAATATACGCACTTGATGAAATGAAGTATTTACAAAGACTAAGCGGGGAATCAGTGGCTCTTTGGGTCAAAGTTGGAACGCAACGAACAATTCTGGAGGAACTGCCTAGTACTCACAATATCAGGTATACATTAGGGAAAGGCTTTTTTGCACCGATGCACTACGGTACCGGTGGAAAGGCCATGCTTTCAGAGCTGCCTGAGAGCGAGAGACAAATGATTCTAAACGGCACAAAGCTGGTTACTAGAACAAACGAAATCATTGATAAAGAAACGCTTGTGAGTGAGTTAAAGAAGATCAAGGAACAGGGGTACGTAATAACTATTGAAGAAACAATAGAGGGGAGTGGAGGAATATCTGTACCGGTTAGGAATTATGTATGTCCAGCAGCCTTGAGTGTTTTTGGCCCAAAAGAGCGTTTTAGGAAGGATGTCATAATGAGCCTTGTAAAAGAAATAAAGGAGAGTACGGATCGAATTTCAAGGAAACTTCTCGATTAATAGTATTTATGTAGGTTAATGAAGATTACTTGTCGGCGGGCTCTGCCAGGGGAAACGAGGATATTGGATATTATCCATGCTGGATAGATGCTGGTGCCCCTCCCGTGTGCTGTCCTTGGCGTAATCGGGCAAGTGGCATCCCGCCGGTAAAAAATCAACGAAGTACTGCTATTGTTGTTTTATGACTATCCAGGCAGTATAATAGTAAGAATATTTTAGCCCATGGTATATGAGCAAAGATTTGACTAGCCTGATACCAAGTAAGAGAGGAGGTGATTGCATTCAATAGAGAGGATTTTCAACAGCTAGGTTTAAAAATTCTAGGAGGAGTAAAAAATGCGTAAAGGATTGATATTAACTCTGGTTATGGTAGTGGCACTGGTTGGTGCCTTGGTTGCTGCTTGTGCGGCTCCCGCTCCAGCGCCTGCTCCCGCCCCAACACCAGCTCCGGCGCCAGCTCCAACACCGGCTCCGGCCCCGGCTCCAGCCCCGGCCCCTGCTCCGGCCCCAGCTCCGGCACCGGCCGCACCGGCTGAGGTATTCAAGTGGACCTACTTGAGCGAACATCCGGCGCACTTGTTGTTTAGCCGATGGGCAGATGGCATGGCCGATAGATTGCGGGTGTCGTCCGGAGGTAGACTTGACATCAGGACTACCGGCGCTGGTGAGATAGTCCCGGCGTTAGAGATTCTCCCCGCGGTCAGGGATAATGTCGCTGAGATGTGTATGGGCGATGCCTGGGCAATCCAGGATGAGATTGGAAATGTGGCCTATTTAATAAGCACAACTGGCACACCGGGTGCTCCTAAAGCTGTAGACATGATGGCGTGGTACTGGGTAGGAGGAGGCAATGAGCTTGTTAAGGAAATATTCGAGCCTTACGGGGAGGAGATCGGCGTTGTTTGCATGACGTCGGAACTTCTCTACCATTCTAATATCAAGCTGCAATCACTGGCGGACTTTAATGGGATAAAGTTCCGCACTCCTGGTCTCTGGGGGGAGATACTTGAGGATTTTGGAGCCTCGGTAATCTATCTACCTGGAGGTGAGGTCTACGCCGCCGCTGAGACGGGTATTCTTGATTCCTTCGAGTACTCCACCCCTTCCACCGACTGGCCACTGGGCTTCCATGAGATAACCAAGTTTGTCGGTGTTCCTGGTATCCACAATGTCGCCCCACCGATCTATCAGGTGGTGGGTCATGACTCGTGGAACAAGCTCCCTGACGACCTTAAAGCGATACTGGTGGCTGAAACCAAGGCCAACTTCATCAATGGTTATATGGAAGACGTGATGCTAGACGCTCAAGCCATGCAAAACTACAAGGACTATGGCAACGAGGTTGTCCGCGTCAGTGACGAATTCCAGGAACAGGCTGTTAAGGAAGGACTAAAGCGGATGCAGCAGTTTGCCGCCGGAGACCCGCTGTTCAAGAAAGTTTTTGATCATCAGGCGGCTTTCTTCAAGGTGTGGCACAGTGTCACTGAGGAGGTTACACCCAAGATCTGCTTCTATGACTACGTAGAATAACCTAGGTATAACCGAGTCTCAACTTCGGCAGCCCCCGGTGGCTGTGGGGCTGCCGAAGCACATATCGCAGTGGCGGTGCTACGGAGTAAAATAATCCGGGCTAAACAGGTAGACCTGTAGTTATCTCCAAGAGTATAATAGGAGTTCAAATGAGGTTTCTCAAAAAGATATATGATACCATAGGCCGGATAAGTGAATGGGCAACCAAAACGGTGATGTGGACGCTCATCGTGCTGATATTCATCATTTGCTACGATGTAACGATGAGATACGTTTTTAACAAACCAACCATCTGGCAATTTCACGTGAGCTACATGATTTTAGCCAGTTTTGTTGCCATGGGCTGGGCTTATTTGTATTACCTTCGTGGTAATGTCAGAGTTGACTTGCTATATGTCAAGTTTCCACCGATGATGAAGCTCATAATAGATGTATTTTTTACCGTCGTTTTCTTTTTCCCCCTGTTCTTCATGCTTGCCCATAAATTTGTTGCTGACGCCTGGTATGCTTATTCGATTAATGAGGCAGTAAAGGAACATGGCGTTTTTTATCCGATAACCTGGCCGTTTAAGTCTTTGGTTGCCCTCGGGTTTTGTCTTCTGTGGGTACAGGCATTAGCTACCTTTATGAAGGATGTACTAACTTTAGCGAAGGGTGGTAAAGAGCCATGGTAGATTTAAGCCCTGAACTAATCACCATCATAATGTTTGGTGGCATACTAGTTGGTATTCTGCTCGGCTATCCATTAGCCATAATCCTTGGCGGTGTTGCTATGGTCGTTGGGCTGATGACAATAGGTACGCCGATTATAGATATGTTTCGACTGCGTATACTCGGGCTATTAACCGATTACATCCTGTTAGCGGCGCCCCTGTTCATCTTTATGGGGATGATGGTGGAAAGGTCAGGAGCCGCCGAGAAGCTCTACGCAGGACTCTATTTGTGGTTCGGAGGATTTAGAGGAGGTCTGGCAATAGCTAGCGTCTTGCTGGGGACAATTTTGGCAGCTTGTGTTGGCGTCATCGCCGCTTCGGTGATTATGATTGGCCTTATTGCGGTACCAAGTATGCTGAAACGAGGATACAGTAAAGATCTACTCACTGGCTCAGTTTGTGCTGGCGGTACGCTCGGTATCCTTATACCGCCCAGTATTATGCTGGTCTTTTACGGACCAATGGCTCAAATTTCAGTGGGTAAATTGTTCATGGGCGCTTTCCCCGCTGGTTTTGTCCTTTCTGCTTTGTACATAAGCTATATTGCCGTTCGCTGCTGGCTTTCTCCCAATTTGGCGCCACCAATATCAGCCGAAGAGAGAGCGGTGCCCATGATGAAAAAGATAGGCATATTGCTTACCTCGATGGTACCCCCCGTGTTCTTAATATTAGCCGTATTGGGAAGCATCTTCTTCGGCGTCGCTGCCCCAACCGAAGCTGCGGCCGTTGGTGCCTTCGCTTCAATAATATTAGCCGCGACATACCGTCGTCTCGATTGGCAAGCTCTCAAGGAGACTTCATTCCACACCGTAAGAATCAGTGCCATGGTATTCTTAATTGCTCTAGGCGCTTCCATGTTCACTGGTGTCTTCCTCAGACTTGGAGGTGGTGATGTTGTTACTAACCTCGTGTTAGCTACTCCTGGGGGCAAATGGGGTGCCTTTGCCTTAATCATGTTTATAATTTTCATACTTGGTATGTTTATCGACTGGTTAGGCATCTTATTTATCATGGTTCCTATAGCAACACCTATTGGTGCCGCTCTTGGGTTTGACAAACTCTGGTTTGCTCTCATGATATGCGTTAACCTTCAGATGTCTTTTTTAACACCACCTTTCGCATACGCCATCTTTTATCTAAAGGGCATCTGTCAGCCAGAATGGGGGATAACGACGGCTCATATTATCCGTGGCGTAATTCCATTCGTAATTCTAATAATGGTTGGATTGGGGCTATTTGTGGCTTTCCCTCAGCTACTCCTTTGGTTACCAGCGCAAATGATAAGATAGGGTAGAAATGCGCGCTTTGCAATAACTTTAACGCCATCTTAGGAATGGCTGCGCGTAAACGCCACGGAAACATATTGTATGTTTCTTCTCAATATTGCATAGGAGGTCATTATGGAAACGAAAGAATATTTAGCGCTTTTAAAACAAAGTATTATCAATCTGGACTTTGATGGTGCGGTGAAGGTTGCTAATAAAGCAATGGAGGCGGGTGTGGACCCATATTTGGCAATTAACGAAGGCATGGTTCCAGGTATGGCTGTTGTCGGCGATAAATTTGAGAAGGGAGAATATTTCTTATCGGAGTTAGTAGTAGCTGCTGAGGTTATGAAAGAAGGCCTAGCGGTTATCACTCCGTATTTAAAAAAGGATGTCTCTAAAAAGATAGGCAAAGTGGTCATCGCCACAGTAGAGGGAGACTACCATGACATCGGTAAAAACATCGTCACATCTCTACTAAGAATACAGGGTTTCGAGGTAGTTGATTTAGGCACCGATGTCCCCACGGATAAGATAATTGCTGCCGTGAATGAGCACCAGCCTGATATAGTAGCCATGTCTGCCCTGCTCAATTTAACCATGATTAAAATGGGAGAAACAATTGAAGCCTTAAAAGCAGCTAAGCTCCGGGAGAAGGTTAAGGTAATCGTTGGCGGCACTTCGTTAACTGACGAATTTGCCCAAAAAATCGGCGCTGACCATTGTGCTGCCGATGCCTTTGAAGGTGTGAAGAAATGTCTTAAATGGGTAACTCACCAGGAAAGGAGAAATTGATATGGCTGAGATGACCCCAAGAGAAAGGATAATGGCCGTAAGTCATAAAAAACGTGCTGACAAATTACCTTTTTTTCATCAGTGGACACATTGCCATACAGGCTGGGCGGAGCGGGAATGTCGGAACAGGGGTATGGGCTTGTTTTGGCGAAGGCCGGGCTGGAGGGTAACGGTACACGATGTGGAAATAACTGAAAAGTATACGGTAGTTGAGACAGGGCCGGTAATACGCCGAACTTATGTAACACCTGTGGGTACTGTCTATGAAGACGAGAAGAGGGACCCCGGTGTTGGACAATGGCATGCCGAGCGAAGCTGGAAGGATAAAGCACCATGTTTGACAGAACACCCGATTAAGGGGCCGGAAGACTACAAAGTAATGAAATATATTGCCGAACACACAGAATACACTACAGATTACTTCCCCGTTGAACAGGCAAAGGAGTGGCTGGGAGAAGATGGCATAGTAGTCGATGTTCATGCTCACCAACCAATACAGATGTTAATGCTTGACTGGATAGGGACTAGGGGAGGAAGGTTTTTCATTCATCACGCCAAATACCCTGACCTGGTCGAGGACCTTTGCCAGGCAATCTCAAAAAGTCGCGAGTCGTTGTATGAGATACAGGCCAAATCACCAGCAGAGTTTGTCTGGTTAGCCGACAACGTTGACTCAGTTCTGGATAACCCAAGGTTTTTTGAGAAGTATCTCATGCCTGAATACGAAAAAATGGCCAAGGTCTTCCATAAGCACGGTAAGCTTTTTGCTGTTCACATGGATGGCAGGGTGAATAACCTTAAACACCTGATTGCCAGGACGCCAATCGATATCATAGAAGCATTGACTTCGCCTCCAATGGGTGACCTGCCCATCGGTGAAGCTCTTTCAGTCTGGAAGGATAAGGTCGTCTGGTCTGGCTTTCCTGGTTCTGTCTACGTCCTTGGACCTGAGGCGACGAAGAAACATGCTCTAAACTTACTCCGGAACGTTATCCCTGGTGATAGATTGGCTATCGAAATGTCCACCGAAAACCTTGTCTCAAATGAAAACCTGACAATGCTCACCTCCATTCTCGAAAATGCCGACCTGCCATTGACTGAAGAGAAAATAGATAGAATCGCGGCGTCTTTAAGCTGAATATAGTGTAATCCAAGAAGACCATAGTATTCTTGTCTTGTCGCAGCTATAGCTGCGGTTTCTGCGAAAACAGGTGTCGCGTAATAATATCATTAAGATAACTGGGGAGGTTACCTAATGGGCATGACCGCTCGAGAAAGAATTCTAGCCTGCCTCAACGAGGAGGAACCGGATAAGATACCGGTATGCGCCTGGGACTATTTAAGACTCGGGCCACAGGGAGGATGGAAACGGAGGCTCTCCGCTAGAGGGATGGGAATTATACGTCATGTTCCTCTTCATAAGCCGGCATTCCGTGTTCGGTATATTGACCCCCATCTGGAAGATGTGAAATATATCCAAATTCATTACGTTGAAAAAGGCCTTTTGAAATATCGCCACGCTTTTGAAACACCCGTTGGCACCATCACTGGTGTAATCCGGAAAAATCCAATGGAAGTTGACCTTGTCGCTGATTCACAGGAAGAATACTTTGTCAAGGAACGCTCTGATTGGCGTGTCGTGAATTATATTTTCAAAGGTATATTGGCAAAATTAGCTCCTGACTATGCTTATTTTGAGAGAGCAGATGATGAACTTGGTGACTCAGGTTTCACCTTCGGTGTCATAGGAAAGACTCCATTCCAAAGGGCTTGGGTGGAGTTAGCCACACTCGAAAGGACGCTCATTGATTTCGAGGAAAAGCCTGAAGAGCTTCAAGAATACCTGGAAATCCAGAGACAATTGCACACTCGAATAGCCGAAATCGCAGCTGAATCCCCGGCCAAATTCATCGATATCACGGACCATGTCACTGATATTACACCGCCAATATATTATAGAGAATATTGTATGCCATTTTATGAAATATACAGTAAGGCTCTAAAAGGAACCGACAAGGTCTTAGGTACTCACATGGATGGTCGATTCGGCCATTTAAAGAAAGAGGTTGCTGAGGCACCCTTTAAAGTTGTTGAGTCTTTAACTGTGCCACCGGTAGGTGATATCTCACTAACCGAGGCTAAATTGATATGGCCCGATAAAATTTTATTTGTTAATACTCCTCCTCATTTAGCTTTGGCCGACAGGGAAGAGGTAAGAAACGGTTATGTAGCCCTTGCCGAGGAATGGGGAAGCAAGAAAGGCTTGCTCATTGAACATTCTGAGGAGATGCCTTTAGAAAAGGTGGAAGCACACTTATCAGCTGCTCTGGATGTATTCGGATATTAAATTTTCCCCAGCTTTACTAAAGTTGACCCTTAAGCGGAGAAAGAACTGTAAGAGGAGATAAAAATGCAAAAGCTTGAAGCAATCTCGAATGCTGTTGCTACCGGTAAAATTGGGGAAACCAAGGAATTAGTCAGGAGAGCAGTTGAAGAGGGAATCGATGCCATGCAAATTATCAACGGGGGATTGGCTTCAGGGCTAGAGGTAGTAGGTGCTCGATTCAAGAGTGGAGAGATGTTCTTAGCGGAGATGATGATGTCAGCCGTGGCTGCCAAAGCAGGCATTGAGATAGCTACTGAAAAATTTAAGAAAGGCGAGTATAAACCTAAGGCTACTATGGTCTTAGGAACGGTAAAAGGGGACTTACACGATATCGGAAAGAACCTTGTTGCGCTGGTTCTCAGAAGCAGTGGGTTTGAAGTAATAGACTTGGGAGTTGACGTTCGAGAGGATGACTTTATTAATGCCGTAAAAAAGCACAACCCGGCGTTTTTAGGCATTTCCTGTCTCATGACCACAACCATGCAAAACATGAAAGACAGCATTGATGCGCTGGCAGAAGCCGGACTCAGGGATACTATTAAAGTTGTCATTGGTGGATGTTCCGTCAATC
>Ga0307379_10014286_pt1 | contig 10244 bp, 7 predicted proteins | sample UN2MG_FD_202237 | JGI IMG/M metagenome (GOLD analysis project Ga0307379, IMG submission 202237) | Soil microbial communities from Risofladan, Vaasa, Finland - UN-2 | ecosystem: Environmental > Terrestrial > Soil > Coastal area > Acid sulfate soil | place: Finland: Risofladan, Vaasa | collected... | reverse complement strand
TACGGTCCATCCCTGAAAGTCGGCCTGTTCAAAATCTGCAATGAGAATATCCGGTGCAGACACGGCCCAGGCCTGTGGTGCAGACAAACAACAGAAAATCAGCATGGTTTTGGCATTACTGACTATCACTGACGGCCTCCTCCCAGATTGACTTCATCTCATGCACGTCGAGCGTGGTAATCCGGTGCGTGCCCTGCGTCGAAATGACCGTCAGTACCTCTTTCTCGTAATCCGTAGGCCAGAAACCGCTCATGGCCACGGCTCCGTTATGGGCGAAGAGTTCCACGGAGGTACGATCTACGAGAATACGGAACGGCAGTTCACCGTTGATCGGTCTTAGTTCAACCGTCTTTTCAAAACCCTTCAGCGTGCGTGTGTTACAATCGTATTGGATCTCTAGTCCGGCCAAATGGAAGCTAAACGATCCCGAGCGTCCCGGCCGAATCGTCACGTCGATGTCCAGTTCCCGCTTCTCGATATCCGTTTTCAGTGGCGTTTCAGGAGATACGCTGACATCCTGCCAGTGGTGTTTTTTTCCACGTAGGATATCCAACTCCCTGACCGGCCAGCGACGCAGCCGATAGAGGCCGCCCGGTTCCTGGTACAGGGTCAACTCCCAGGGCACACGGAACTGGGCGTTCGAGGGCATACCGGGCAATCCCACGGAGCCAAAGAGCCGGGAGAACCAGCTCATGAATATCTTCCGTCCGTTGGGAGCGTCACTGAACACCTGTGTAGAGTAACTACCTTTGCCGCTGTCGATGCGAATCGAATCCTGCACCGGCGTAAACGTGACACCGTCAAATGTGCCGACACTGTATTTGGCGCAGTCACCGCGTTTGTGATTGCCGGCACCGGACAGGAAAACCCACTTTTTATCTGACGGGTTTCCTTCAACCGCCATCTCGAACATGTCCGGGCACTCATTGTGACCGGGAAAGACGTTGGTCGTATGCGGGGTCCAGTCCAGCCCGTTGGTGGAGGTGGAAAAGTGGAAGGTGCCGTTGTAGTTGCCGGAAAAGAGGGTCATCACCCAATGCCCACCCGGTTCACTTGTCACGGCGAAGCCTTTAGGTGAAGCCGGATACCAGAACACTTTAGGATCGCGGTTCATGATGGTTGTCACTGGATTCTTGTCGTAAACGATCCAGTCTGTTCCACCGTCCACGGAGTAAACAAGAAACTGTCCGTTATCGGGCACGGTCACATAGAGCAGTAAGGGCGGATGTTTGCCTTTTTGCAGGCCTGTAGTATTCTTCCAATCCACCACGCCGCCGCCGCTGAAGGCCAGCAAGCCCGGGGGCAATTCAAAGGCAATGCCGTATTCAGTCCAGTGCACCAGATCTGTACTGGTGGTATAGCCCCAGCGCATATTACTCCATTTCATACCGTAGGCATTGTACTGATAGAAAAAGTGATACACACCGTTGTAGTACAGCAATCCGTTGGGATCGTTGACCCAGCCCACACGCGGGCTGTAATGGAACTGTGGACGGTACGGCCTGTTGTACAGGCTGTCCAACAGGGGAATGGTATCGGTCTGATGGATCATCTTCAGAGCCGGATGATCCTTGATGATTTGATCGATCACATAGGTGAGTGTCTGGCCCTTGTAATCCCGGACATCGATGGAGGCCCAGAAGACCGGTTCCTTCTCAGCCAATGAAATCGTGAAACCGGTTACCGGCTTATCCTGCGCCTGCTTGAGTGTCATAAAACATCTTTGCATTGAATCATCCACCGGAAGATTCAGATAGTTGCCGGTGATCTTGATGGACAGGGTAAAGTCTATGAGGGGCATATTGACCCAGGGCTTCTGGCTATTGGCGGCCCAAGGTGTCCGGCTCTGGTGGATATGATCGATACTGATATGCCCCCAGCTCTCCTTCTCTGAATCGACAATCTGAAGCGTTACTGTTTGCCCTATAAATTCAGAGACATCCCAGGTGGCTTTCTGCAATCGTTCGTTGTTCGGACCCGTGCTGGTGTGCACGATGCGTCCGTCGGCCAATATGAGATTGATACAGGTCTTGCCGGGATGCCGTCCGCCGCCGATCAGAAAGTTGATATACCGGCGTTCAATCGTAAATGACGGGCTGGTCAACGTGCCGGTGCTGCGATCCTTGTTCAGAAAGGTGTTCACCAATCCTTTACCCAAAAATCCGGAAACGGCCTGTTGTCCGGGCAAGGCCCCCCGGGCAGGCGCAGCACCGAATGCATCCCCGGTCGCGCTCCAGTTGCCGTAGTCCGCCCTCTCGAAATCAGCGATCAGGAACTCCGGCGTCCGAGTGCTGGATTGGGCCCAGACAGCCCCGACGCCGACTAGCAAAAAGAGCCAACATACTCCCAGGCAGTCCCTTCTCAGCTTATTCATACCCACTTCCTACTAGTCCATCCAAATGACATAACTATCTCTCTTGCGATTAGGTTAAGGCGTTACCGACTGCCAATATACAGATACCCAGTACCAGACCGGTCACTCCTGCCATAATCCAACGACGACTGATAGAGGCTGCGCCTTTCCACTCACCGGTCATGAAGCCACAAATATTTCCGACCAGCATCATGCCGCAAAACAACAGGGCAAAGCCGACAGACACGCCCAGTACGCCCAGGTACTGCGAGCCGAGTCCATAAAAGAAGATGGCCCCATCGTGCAGAGCGGCCATGAGAAAAGCCAGCAGCGCCACATGCCGGATACCGGGTTGCTTAAAGGCATTCCAGGTTTGATTCTTAAACAGCAAGCCGATGCAATACCCGCAGGCCGCCAGGCCACCGCCCAGCAGAGCAGGCATCCATACCGCCAAGGTGGCAATCGCCTGCACATTGCCATGGATGTCCTGAGAACTATTTAATATGGGTTCTCCGAAGCTGAATGCAAAGTTAAGACAAGCGCATAACAGACCGGCAAATAAACAGACGAATAGCCCCTTGGCCATTTGTACGGCTTTATTTGCTGTCGCTGTGTCTGTGGGCCGGCTTTCATCTGAATTGATTTCTTCATGACGACTGCGAAGTACTCCTGCATAACCACAGCCAATCACACCAGCCAGGCTGACCAAAATACCCAGTATCACGACCATCCCCTTGGTGGTTGCGATGGTTTCGGGGTGTTGGACAAACATGGGGATCAAAGGCCCGAACACCACTTGCACACCGGGGATGATCGCAAAGCCGAGCGAGATACCGATCAACTTATACGCAGTGGCCGCGGCAGCGGAACCAAGTCCCCAGAGAAATCCGAACAGTATCGGATAGAGTATGACCCAACCCGCACCAGACCATGTTTCCCAGGCCCCTTTAACAAAGAAAAAACCGGTTACCGGGATCAAGAGGGCCGCGAAAACAAAAAACAGACCCCACAATACTTCCCACGGCGTTTTCTCTACAAACTTACTGGGCAGAGCGAACAAACCGCCACATATCGCGCCGATTGCAACCAATCCCACACCTATCAGTGTATTCATAGACCTCTGGCTCCCTGATCCTTCAGATTTGTTTCCCTGGCAACATCCACCAGTGCCTGTATATTCTCAACCGGGATATCCGGTGTCACTGCATGGGTCGGCGATAGTATGTATCCACCGTGCATCGCCATCAGATGCAGCACATCTTGCGCCATCTTTCGACTCTCCGCTGGTGTGGCGATGGGTAGAAACTGCTGCGTGCTGATACCCCCGTAGAAGGTTAAGTCCTTGCCGTATTCACGCTTGAGCTGTTTGAGATCATATATCTCCGGCTGTACGGTATTGTAGACGTCCACACCAATATCGATGATGTCCGGAAGTATCTCGCGCAGGTCACCGCAACTGTGCAGAATGACATATTTGCCGCGGCTCTTGACCTTCTCAAACATCTTAGCCATGGCCGGCTTGATGTATTTGCGCCACAGGGGTGGCCCCATGATTAACCCCTGCTGCTGTCCCCAGTCATCCCCGAAGTAGACGCCTTCATAATCCCCATCCAGGACACAATCCAGTAACTCCAGATGGTGGTTAAGAATCTGTTCAAAGAATTCCTGGGTAAATGCCTCATTGAGACACATATCCACGAGGATCTCTTCCATCCCGCGTAGGCTCCAGGCCCGCTCGAAAAAGCACATGGTCAAGCTGAACATGCGAAAGGCCCCGGAGGTATCCTTTGCCAGTTGCCGACAGAGCGAGGCGGCAAAATCTCGTCGGATCGCAGGAAACCGATAGTCCTCTAGGCCCTCTTTGCCCTTCAGTGGAAACCCCGTTACAATGCCGACATCCCCCCCATCTTCTGTCGGACTCCAACGTACACCGAAGATGTCTAATTCTTCACCATTTTCAAGCTTGGTGTTCTGCTTATACTTAGCCCGTCGTAAATGGTTATCAAGAAACAGTTCCGGATCTTCACAGCCGGTTTGTGCTTTTAGCTTGGTGATAAAGGCGCTGGTCAAGTCGATATGCCAGGGCACCAGGTCTGTGTGCTTATGCTCGATGGCCTCAATCACACGTTGGCGTTTGGCGTCATTGTCCTGATCAGCGCGTTTAGGCTCAATCATGTCTATTTTCCGTGGGCATACATTGGAAGCCGCCCTTATGTCACTCTTACTATGCAATTCTGTTTCCTATCAACGTTTTGATTTTCTCATCGTATGTGGGTTGGGCACCTGACTGTGAGGCCACCCAGGATCCGATGGTCGTGGCCCGATTCAAAGCACGGATCGGATCAAATGAACCGGAGAGCAGAGAATCGATCATGCTCGCAAAAAAGGCATCCCCAGCCCCTACCGTATCTTTGACTATAACCGGGAATGTCTTGCCTTCATAATAGGTGCCCTCATGATACAGCATGGCCGCCTTCTCTGCCCTGGTAATGCATAACTGACATATCTCCAGCTTGTCTGCCAGGGCCACGATCCGATCTCTGAGTGTACAATCCTGCGGTAAATCCGAGGTTAAAACTGACAGCTCTTCCTCATTGGCCTTAACAAAATCAGCCTTGGCCGCATAGTCAAGGACCATCTCCGGGCTGTTGTGAGGGGGACGCAAGTTCACATCAATGCATTTCAGCCCTTTGAACGTCTTGAGAAATTGATCAACCTGCCGGCGATTGTATTCGCTGCGGAGAAACACCGAACCGTACACAAAGGCGTCCATGGCTCCATTTTTATTCAGTGTTTCCTGGTTGATCTCAACGTAGTCCCAGGCGGCCGGTGTCAGTACCTCATAGGTTGCATCTCCCTGCTCATCCAGCGTCACCTGGACTTTTCCCGTGCCTACCTCATCCAGTACACGCACGTAGTCCGTACTACAATGCCACTGCGTTTGGATGATATTCAGGGCTTTTTCTCCCAGCCGATCATTACCGACACTGGACAGAATAACCGGTTCAGTGTTGAGATAATTTATGTGGTATGCCACATTCAAAGTCGCACCACCCAACAACTCTGCATCCGGAAAACAATCCCACAAGATCTCACAGGTCAGCAAGCATTTAGAGTTGGTCGTACTCACTACGAAAGTCCTCAATAAACTCAATCTGTCCTAACGCTCCCGGTCAGAAGAACGATATAACGCTGAAAGAAGGGTTAGCCAACACTTTCTTGGTTATTTATTCGACAGCTAAAATACATAATAATATATAATAAACTTGATTTAAAGGCAATTTAGGTTGTATTATCAACAGGTTAGTTTAAATTTCAAAAAACCGGAGTGATGACCATGGAAATCGTCCTACCAATGCCATTTCAGATGAGCATCTGTGCTTCTGAGCAATTCACCGGTCCCCTGAAAAGGCCTTTACCTAACCAAACCGATGCGTACTGTCTCGGACTGGAAGCTAAGGGAAACATTCAAATTAGGTGGGAAAGTCGTGAGACGTCTATAGAGGCTGGTAATCTTTGGAGCACAGCCTTGCGCCAGGACACGGCCTGCCTGCTGTGTTCCTCAGAGACCGCCGAGGGGATTTTTCTGATCCTAAAAGGCCGAGACTGTGAGGAATTGGTTATGCGATGGGGTATTCGACACGGCCAATACCAGACGCCGGCACGTTACCCACACCGATCTGGCCTGCTTTTGGAGCAGCTTCATCGCCATTACCATCGACCCAGGGCACAGAATCCCTTTTTCATTCTGACGCGATTGTTGCGCATTGCCGAGTACCAATTCAACACGGAAAGCCTATCCTCTGAAGAACGTTACCAGGACATCGTCAACCGGATGACCGAGTCCTGGAAACACAATCCGGCCCTGAATACAGCGCAAATCGCCAAGCGACTCCAACTCAGCGCGACCACCCTGCGCACCATTTGTCACCGCACGCTGTCCATGAGCCCGCACGACTATCTCAACCGTATCAGGCAGGATCTGGCCAAAGAGATGCTCTTCAAAACCAAGGATAAAATCGCCCACATCTCCCGGGCTGTAGGTTTTGACAACGACAAGTATTTCGTGACCTGGTTTAAGAAACTTGAGGGGCTTACTCCCACGGAGTGGCGAAAACGCTTCTTAAGAACATAAGCACATCGTGTCGGTTGCCAATGTGAGTTAAATCCACCTGAATCTTCCATATCTGGTTCAACAGTACGGATCACTGGGATTGGGTTAATCCTTTGCCCTTGATCCGGAAGACGAAGGCGTGCTTCCCGGGAGCCTTGTCCGGCAGGCTTATGTCCAATCCGTGTTCGTTTTGTTTCCAGTTTAAGACGACGGTAGAACCGAGCAATTGGATGCTGGTCACCTTCCCATGGTCGGGATGCAGGGAACGCACCCTGAGTCGGCTGTTTTGGGGCCAGCCAAAGATGATGGTGTAGAGAGCGGATCCGTCCTGGGCCTGGGTAAAGCGGATGTCCTCGGCGACAAAGCCGTTAAACTGCAGATCGGAGAGGTGTCCTTCCGGGGTTTTGGTGGGCCCCTCACCGAAGACCTTCCAGGGACGCGCGCCGTAGATGGCTTCACCGTTGCGGCGCAGCCATGCACCCATACCGCGCAGACGCTCCTTTTGCTCGGCCGGGATCGTGCCGTCCGGATGGGGGGCAATATTCAAGAGCATGCAACCGTTTTTACTGACGATATCCACAAGATCATGGATGAGACGGGTGGTTGAGTAGTAGTCCAGCTCTGGACAGTAACTCCACGAATTGCGTGCAATGGACGTATCTGTGAGCCATGGCTCGGGATAGATGTCGGGCATGCGGTTACGCTCCAGATCAATGACACCGGCGCCATCTGCGATATCCTCTCCCTTATAGGTAAGCACCACGGTCTGGTTGCGGGCAGCGGCCTGGTTGTAGTAATGCGCCGCCATCTCGATACGGTAGGATTCATCGAGAATATGCATCCGGTTGTCAAACCAGATGAGATCGGGGTGGTAATGGTCCACGACCTCTTTGACCTTGTCCCGCCATTCGGCACAGAAGGCTGCATCGGGTTGTACGGTGGGATTCGCAAATTTCCAGGCACCGACCGGCAGCGGCGGACCATAGAGACCACTGTAACGAGAATCGAGACAGTCGGCCTCGTTAATGGGGGTCGCATACCAGCCCCATTTCCAATGGTGGTGGAAGGATGTCAGGAACTTGAGGCCGCGACTGCGGATCGCTTTTTCCATCTCGGCCACGACATCCCGTTTCGGCCCTTTATCCACTGAATCCCATTCGGTCAGGGCACTGTCCCAGAGGGCAAATCCATCGCAATGCTCGGCCACAGGTCCGGCAAATCGCGCACCGGCTTCTACATAGAGTTCCGCCCAAGCATCGGCATCAAATTTCTTTGCAGTAAACAACGGCACTAGCTCCTTGTAGCCGAACTCTGAAACCGGTCCGTAGGTTTTGATATGATATTCGTGGATGGGATGGTCCGGTTGATACATGTGATGTGAATACCAGTCGGTAGTGGTGGGAAAGGCAGGTACGCAATAGGGTCCCCAATGGGCGTAAATACCAAACTTGGCGTCACGAAACCAGGTAGGACATTCGTACTGCTGAAGCGATTCCCAGGTCCGCTCGAAGGAGTGTGTTTGCCGTTTAGGCGATTCGCTACTACACCCAACCATTCCCAAATGGCCAAAGAGGGCAACGGTTAAAGATACGGCTACTGTCTTCCACAAAGTGTGTTGGTTCCTCATCATGCTTTTACTCCCAAATCTCTCTATAATCGATAAACTATGAAGATACTAGCTTGTATTTTTCATGGCCCTTTGGATACAGACATAGCATAATACACGGGCCTTGTACAATTATAGCAGCACGAACTCGTTGCCAACAACAGAAATCACATAGATAGACTTCAGCTTCACCTGGACATATCACAGATATTGTTAGATCAAAGTAACTCTATGGATAGCCTACTTACACATGGTGCAGATTCATCTCCCAGCATCGTAACTCACTGAGGAATGCCGTCGCGTTTTAAGCCAGGAAGCCAAGGGTACCGTTGGTCCGGCCGGTAAAGAAGGTCTGCATGGCGATGTCGTCGATGTAGAGTTCAATGAGGCCCTGGCGGATCTACAGACGGAATCTATGGGATTTATTGTTGGTGATACCAGTCACATTGGCCACACCCAGACCGGCTCGGCGCAGGATCTCCGGTCCGGAGATGTCATCCACGGGATCAAATAAGGTAGTATCGGCGCAGTCGCGCAGGAGTCCGATATAAGACAAACGTGTGTCCGGGGCCCCGATGCCCATTAAGATGCCGGCACCCTGGTCCTTTTGCTGGTGCCCCAGATAGAATCCGGCATAGCTGTCCGCTCCCCCCACCGCCTGGGCGGTGAAAACCCCCTCGATAATCACACCTTTTTGAAAATCGAAACGCTGCTCCAGCAGGCTTACGGTTCTCTGAGATGCCATCTGGATACGCCGTTCTGAGACGATTGTTTCTTCGGCATAGGGCTATTGTGGACAGCTGCAACCGGAAAAGGATGCAGAAAAACCTCGCCTGAATCCGTTGATAAAAGGAGGACACAGGGCTGAGGAGCGGAGGGAGAGGAAAAGGCGAGATACCCTCAGCCCTGTGAATGTGCTTTTGGTAAGATCCAGTATATCAGAAAGCTCCACACAAAACAATATAGTTTTTGGCAAAGATTGTGACAGCGAATGCAGACACGTGTATAGTTCGACAGATACAAGATGGTTCCCGCAAGCGGAAGTGGTTGTTCTGGTCATGGACAACTTGAACATGCACAGAGTTGGTTCTCTATATGAAGCTTTCCCGCCTGCCAAAGCTAGAGAGCTTGGATGGCAATCGCATTAAAATTGTTGGATCCTCATTTTTGCTTAAAACAGCCACACTCCAATGGAGCCACGACCGTAAGGGAGTGTATCAATAACGCTTTATTGCCAAAAACAATTATATTTTTTAGTGCAATTGCCCTGGAGAGCTTGACCACCGGCTGTAAATTCATTATATTCCGAAACATGGTTGTTGGCTGAATATTGCCGAAACAGAACTAAGTGTGTTAAGCCGACAATGCCTTGATCAGCGAATTGAAAGCATTGAGCGGCTGGAGCCGGAATGTCATGCGTGGAATGTGGTATGAAATGAATTTCAAAAAGGTGTTGATTGGCAGTTCACAACCGCCGATGCGAGAATCAAGCTGAAGCGACTCTGCCCACAAATACAATATTGACAGACTACTAGTTGATAAAGGAGAATCGACCATGTTTACTGGTGTACTATGGGCTCTAATTGCAGGACTAATGCTGGGGCTGTATGCGCTGCCCGGAAAGTTTACCAAGGATTTCAAGGAAGAGAATACCTGGGGACTTTTCTTCATGCTCACGATGTTCGTAGTTCCGATCATTGCGACATTTGTGATGCTCAAGAGCATGGGTGATATTTATGGCTCGCCGGACGTCAAAGCGGCGTTACCGGTCATGATTATTTCCAGTGTGCTTTGGGGAATAGGCGTGATGATGTGGGGTAAGGCGATTCATCACATTGGTGTGTCGCTTGGTTTTTCCTTGTTCATTGGTACAATCATCTTTATCGGTTCTATTTTACCTATCGGTATTGATGTTTCGAAGAAGGGTCTTGCAGAGGGTTTGCCGCCCACCAATACGCTGATACTCATTCTGATCGGCATTGCGGTTGTACTATTAGGTATTATCTTCAACGGCAGGGCGGGTTTGATGCGAGAGGCAGATGAAAAGAAAGAGGGCGAAACAAAGGAAAACAGCGGTAAGAAATCAATGGCCGCCGGAATCGTGATCGCCGTGGTCGGCGGTTTGCTTGCGACCTTCTTCAATGTGGCGAATACGATTGGAAATGCTCCCA
>Ga0307379_10014285_pt1 | contig 10244 bp, 8 predicted proteins | sample UN2MG_FD_202237 | JGI IMG/M metagenome (GOLD analysis project Ga0307379, IMG submission 202237) | Soil microbial communities from Risofladan, Vaasa, Finland - UN-2 | ecosystem: Environmental > Terrestrial > Soil > Coastal area > Acid sulfate soil | place: Finland: Risofladan, Vaasa | collected... | reverse complement strand
CGAACGGCCAATAGGTTTCCGAAGTCCTCAGCACTACGGAGGTCCTTGGCGCGTGTCGAGGCACGTTGGCTCGCTACCATGTGGGGCTGCCGCCGGAGCGAGAGGGGCTGCCGCAGGATTCTTATTGGCGCCGGAGCTTCTCTCGGCAGCGAATTGTGCAAATCGTACTTTCAACTTTCTTTTTGCACAAACGGTGGGCATTATCACGGCATGATCGCCCCTTCGGAGCAAGGAGAATCCTGATCCCAGATTTCAACCACTTGATACCTGTGGCCATAACCGGACAAAGTTATTTCCGCTTCAGAGACTGACCGGGACTATTCTTTACCAGTTGCGATCCTTTATGGTCGATCTGCCGCGCCGGCTGGTGGACACTGAAGATCTACCGCGACCATCACGTACTGGGCACCACGGTAGCCAGCAACTTGTACCCTGCCTTGAAATGCGGTACAATACCCCGGGCTTAGAAAAAAACTAACGTGATATGCAGTAATGCTCGCAGTGTTTGTCCAGGTATGTAATGCGGAAAGGAGATCCCCATGATTGCCGGCAAGCGCAAGCGGCTGATGCTGATAGCCCTGGCGGTAATCGTTGTCCTGATCGTGGGCGGCATCGTCGGGTTCCGTGTGGCTGTCGGGGTTCTGAAGGGCAAGGTGGTGGAGGCCCTGGGGCCGAACAGCGAGATCGGGGACATTCGGCTGGGCTGGTTCAGCTTGAACGTGGAGGGGTTGCGGATCAAGGGACTGAGCGGGTGGCCTGCGGCCGACGCGTTGCAGGCGGAGCGTGTGGCTGTTGCCCCCAGCCTGCGCGGCCTTTTCTCCAAACAGTACCGGGTCCGCTCCATTACAATTGTGAAGCCGTATCTATCGGTATTCAGGACAAATGAGGGGAAGCTCCAGATGCTTCCCGGCCTTTTGACGGGGGCGGCCGGCGAGGGCCAGGCGGATACCCTCTCGAGCGCCGCCGTCTCCCCGAAAGTGATCATTGGTCGTATCAAGCTCGAGGACGGAGTCGTGGAACTCTACGATGCCACGGTGGGCCAGCCTCCGTTGAAAATCCGGCTCGAGCAGATCAAGGCCACCGTGCGGGACATGGCGGTACCGGGGCTCAAGGGCAAGAGCAAGTTTGAACTCGCGGGCGTGGTGAAGGGTATCCAGCGGGACGGGCAGATCAATATGGAGGGATGGGCCGAGGCTAGAACCAAGGACTCCTCGGTCAGGACGGAGCTCCGGTCCGTGGACCTCCTGGTGCTCCAGCCCTATCTCATCAAGCCCGGCGAGACGGGCATTGAGAAGGGCACCTTCGACCTCGACATGCAATCGGATGTGAGCAATAATCAGCTGGAAGCGCCCGGGAAAGCCACGATCTCGGACCTGGAGTTCGTCCCGGCCGAGGGAGGATTCGACACCTTCATGGGCCTTCCCCGTCAGGCCGTGTTGGCCTTCCTTATGCGCAATGACAACAAAATCACTGTGGATTTTGTCCTCGAAGGGGACATCAATAATCCCCAGTTCTCCCTCAACCAGGGCCTCACCACGCGATTGGCGCTCGCTATGGCGAAGACCCTGGGGGTCAATATCGGCGGGATGGTGGAAGATGTGGGTACCCTGGGGCAGAAAGGCGGGGAGGCGGTGGGCCAGGCGGCGAAGAGCACGGGGGGCTGGCTAAAACGGCTTTTCAGGGGCAAGAAGAAGCCCTAGGCCGCTTCCCGTTCCATCGCCTGGGGAAAGGAGTACAACGACCTCCGGCCGGATGGTGCCCCATAGGGGGTTGACTCCTCATGAATTGGTCATTACAATGAAATCCTGCGATGGAGGAGCATTGCAATGGCAAAGATTCGAATCCTGCTGATTGAAGACAACCGCCTTCTGCGGGAAGGCGTCGCCGCCATGCTCAACGGTCAGAGCGATTTCGAAGTCGTCGCGCGAGCCGAAGACGGCGATGCGGTGAGTCAGTTGAAGAGCATGAAAAAACCCCCTGACGTCATCCTTTTGGATCTTGGGTTGGAAAAGGAAAACAGCCTGAGGCTGATGGTCATGCTGCGGGAAGAAGTGCCGGCGGCACGGATCATCGCCATGGATATATTCCCTGAACAGCTCGACATTGTCGAGTTCGTGAAAGCCGGCGGCAGCGGCTTCATCCTCAAGAATGCCTCGCAGGACGATTACATTGAAACCATCAGGGCCGTCGCAGCGGGCTCAAAAGTGCTTCCACCGGCTTTGACCAATTCACTCTTCACTCAGATCATTGAATCCGCGCTCAAAACCGGCAACGGCATTCCCAACAACTCGGTACAGTTGACCAATCGTGAACGAGAGATTGTCGACCTGATTTCCGAAGGCCTGAGCAACAAAGAAATCTCCGAGCGTCTCCATATCGCCACCTATACCGCAAAAAGCCATATACACAATATCTTGGAAAAACTGGCGCTCAACACGCGCCTGCAAATAGCGGCCTTCTCCCGCAGGGAAGGCTCCGAATGACCGAGTTCGGATATTGATTCCCCGTCAGAACACGCAACGGGCTCGCTCTTCAGGACTAGCTCCTTTTTCATCCCTTGGAGCTATTCACTCGTACGGGCTTTCCGGGTACACTTCATTCAAAGAGCACTGCACCGGACAATATTTTGAAAGGAGGGTGGATGCGTTATCACGGTGTGGAAAACTAATGAGTTCTGTATTACACCACGAAAGGGGCGGATATGTCAGCACGAACGACGTTACGAGTCATCATCATCATGATGTGTGTCCTGGTTTATGCGGGAATCGCGGTAGGACAGGAGAGTGTTCAAAAGTACTTCAACGACGCTGCATGCAAAGTGAAGGCAACGGCCGACCCATCGCAGAAGCGTGAAATTCTCAACAACGAATTACAGAACATGTCCAAGGCGCTGGACAAGGTTCGGAGCTCACCGCTCGTTTCGAAAACCGATCGCGCAGCCATGGATCGCTTCAAGACCTCCCTTCAGGAGAAACAAGATGAGCTCGCGGGCACGAATGGATACGCACGCGTTTCCGATGACCAACTCAATGATTTCTCTGATTACGTCGTGCAGGATATGGAGCAGGCCGATAAGACGATAACCATCAGCGTCGTCACGGCGCTCTTGATCGTAATCATCATAATCCTTGTAACATGAAAAGCCCGCTCTATAGATATTTCGCGAGCGCCACGCATGCGCACTCGATGCCCATGGCGGGCGGCGCCTGCGTGGCGCTCGCGTTGTTCCTTTTTTCGTGCAGCTCCATCCCTCCTTCTCACCGTACGACCCCGCCGGGAGATGAAGGCGGGCTCCCCCCGCGCTACTCAATTGTATGCATCATTCACGGCGATGGCGGCTACCTCTATCATGATGCCCGTGGCGATGCGCACAGAGCAGATGAGGTAACTCTCGCAAAAGCGAAAACGGTCGCGGAACGGAACACGCAAGCGGAAGTGTTCATTTTCCATGAAAGACGCAGGAGGCATTTCTTGCTTTTCTTTCCTCGCCGTGACGGAACATTGTATTACTACCGGCACGGCCGCCTCCTCGCTGAGGAGTCCTACTGGCGCGATCGGGGACAATTGCGTTTCGATCCTGAAATGGAGCTCTATAACCGCTTCCGCGTGGAAGAATCACCTGAGCTGGTGAGATTGTTCTTGTACTTCGGTCACGAAATCCCTGAATTCGGCGGGGCGGGCTACGATGCGTCGTACAAGAATCGGACGTTCACTGTGGATGACCTCGCTGGCGGATTGAAGCGCATCACGCGTGATTCCACGAAGGTTGATCTCGTCGTGCTTTCCACTTGTTTCAGCGGCACACCTCACACCATCGCCGCGCTTGCTCCGTACGCGCGATACGTCATTGCTTCTCCCGACAATCTTCACCTCTCATACTTCGATCTCCGCCCATTTGAACGATTGGATATCGGTTTGCGAGAAGGAGATGTGTCTAGATTTGCAAATGTATTCGCTCGCCATGCGTTCGACAGGCTGACGGAAGATATACAGACGGCGGTCACCGTCGTCGTGTACGATGTGGATCGCGTTCGGGGATTTGTGCACTCCGTCGACAGTATCTACGATCAGGCTTTGATCACAGTGAAGGGGAAACCACCGGCATCCATTGAGCGCTGCGATTGCGCCGAAGATCCTGCATACGCGCTGCCGGGGATGAACGAGGGAATAGCGGTGCTCTATCGCCCGCCGCGCTTCGGGCGATTGAAGCACAAAAAGAGCCATTCCGGATGGGAATGCTGGAGGCTCGTGAAGTAATCCGGCGTTGTGCGAAATGCTCGCACGACGGGGCTGGAACATTCAATCTGATTCAAGAGAAGAGGCGGAACGTGAGACTGTCCACACATTACTATGTTCTCTCTTTATGCGAGCAAACAAGCAGGCTTTACGAGGCATTCCGGGACACTCTCATTGATATTCAAAACAAGGGTTTCCCGATTGAATCTTCTGCGGGCATGAGTGGCACGGTCGAGCCGTCCCTCAGAAGCAGTCACTTGCGAGAGTTCGTTCGCACGGCGGACCAGCACTTTGATCACTACTTTCGCCAAGATCCACTTCATTTGGTCGTGGTCGGGGAGAAGGAGAGCCTATCCATTTTTGGGTGCGTGACTACTCATCAAGATGTATTGATTGGCAAGGTTGAAGGTGACTATGCAGCCACTTCTCCACGTGATTTGGGCAAGATAGTGTGGCCAATCGTCAAGAAAGTCATGGCAGGTACAAGTGAAAAAGCAATGAACAACCTGGAAACGGCAGAATACTCACGGAACGTCACTTCTGGAATCGATGCAGTAGGACATGTGGCGGGCTCAGGGGTGGGCGATACCTTGTTTGTCGAAGAAAACTATCATATGAAGGGCAGCATTCGCGAAACGGATCATTCGCTCATCGCGTCAAAGGATTTGGACATACAGGAAGTGATCGATGATGCGGTGGATGCCATTATCGAAAAGGTGCTGGAAAAGGGCGGAAACGTGCTTTTCCTGGAAGGCGGTTCGTTAACAGAGTTCCATAGAATCGCTCTCATCGAGAATAGGAGGGCATAAAATGACCGGCCGCAATGCCGTATCCGTCGTCGCAACAATCCTGATATTTCTATTGATCCCGCTCTCCTGCGCGATCAATCCCGTTACGGGCAAGAATGAATTCATGCTGGTTACGGAGCAGGACGAGATCGCCCTTGGAAAACAGGCCGATCAGGAAGTCGGTCGGACGTACGGTTTCTACGAGAATCAGGCCTTGGCGGATTACGTCAACCGGATCGGTCAGAACATAGCCAAGAACACGCAGCGTCCGAATAACGAGTACCATTTCAAGGTGCTCGACACGCCGGTCGTCAACGCGTTTGCCGTGCCGGGCGGATACGTGTACGTGACGCGCGGCCTTCTGGCCTACATGAACGACGAGGCCGAGCTGGCCGGGGTCATCGGACACGAGCTCGGCCATGAGAACGCCAGGCACATAGCCCAGCAGATGAGCCGCCAGCAGGTGGCCCAGCTCGGATTCAATGTCGGCATGATCCTTTCGGAAAATTTCCGAAAATACGCCGGACTGGCCCAGTTCGGCGCCAGCATGCTGTTTCTCAAGTTCAGCCGGGACAACGAACGTCAGGCGGACGATCTCGGCGTCGAATACGGCAGCAAGTCGGGTTACGACACCTATCGGATGGCCGCATTCTTTGAGACCCTGAAGAGACTCAATCCGGCAGGCAGCGGCGGCCTGCCGGATTGGTTTTCAACCCATCCCGATCCTGGAAACCGGGTGACGGCGATCAACAACAAAACAGCTGAGTGGCGCCGGAAGCTCACTCTGACCCAGTATGCGATCAAGCGTGACGATTATTTGAAAACGGTCAGCGGCATCGTTTTCGGCGAAGATCCGCTTCAGGGATACGTGGAAGGCGATGCGTTTTACCATCCGGCCATGAGATTCACCTTCCCGGTCCCAAGCGGCTGGCAGGTCAACAATACGCCTTCGCAGGTCCAGATCGTCTCGGATAAACAGGACGCCGTCATCCTGCTCATGCAGGACAAGGCCGCGTCGGTCTCCGGTGCCGCGGATCAATTCATACAGGAAGCCAAAGCGGTAGTGCAATCCAGAGAAAAGTTGACGGTCAACGGCTTTCAAGCCGAAAAGGTCGTTGCGGGTCTGATCTCCGGGCAGGACACGCTTCGGACCATGTCCTACTTCATTGCCAAAGGAAGAGCCGTTTATACGTTTCATGGAATGACCAGATGGAATCAATACTCGCAATACTCGCCGACATTTTCCAGAACAATGGGCGGATTCAAGAATCTGGACGATCCATCCAAGATCAACGTGAAACCGGAGAAGCTCATCGTAAAAAGCGTCACCAAGACCGGTAGTTTGAAAACGGTTTTGAAACAGTTCGGTACGTCAGACAACGAACTGGAAAATCAGGCCGTTTTGAACGGAATGCAGCTGACGGACAATGTGAGCGCCGGAACGCTGATCAAGATTGTGGTGAGATGATCGTGCTCGCAAGGCACGGATTCGTCAGGCGGAAGGGGGCCACGGGGCATTTGATTCGGATCTCCCCCATGTCGCGGAAGGAGGTGAAGCAGAAAAGCTTTGGACCATAGGAATCATTCTATTGATTCTCTGGCTACTTGGGTTGCTCACCGCGCACGCATTCGGCGGAGCCATTCACGTTCTCTTGATCATCGCGCTTGTGGTGATAGTCATTCGTCTCATTCAAGCTCGGCGTGCATAATGCCTCCGAGATGTTCTTGTGCTCTGGGGGCACCGAGTTGTGCGAGTCGGACGCCCGCGATCCGCGTCGTGCCGGTTGAAGGGGTTCGGATAATTCTGGGGCACCGAGAAGCGCCCAGGGATGGGGCTTTCAATGCTCTGCCGATGACGTTTCGACTCTCTATGCCGATTGTGCCCGCCGACGGAACATACGCCGAAAGATGAAAAACAGCATCAAGCCCACCAGGATAATCGCCAAGATCGGCAGGACAATAGAAACGATCGTCCCGACGATCGAGGCGACGAACTCTCCCGTTGAGACCAATGGGTTGCCGAGTCCGCCGGTCGTTGCCGTCGATGTCCCGCGCGCAAAAACGCTCGCGCCTTGTATCACACCGGCCACTCCGCCGCCCGCTATGACGCCGAGCGGCCAACGCACGAACGGTGACAACTCGCCGATCATCGATACCGTGATGATTGTGCCTGCCACGACCGCGGCGGGCGTGGCGATGGTGTCGAGGAGATGGTCCACCCACGGAATGTAGTACGCGCAGACTTCGATTATCGTCGCGACGCCGAACACGATCGTGGCGGGCCATGAACCGAGCCATTCGAATCCGTGAGATAGCGGCACCAGTCCCAGGTGATGGGCGATGCTCAAACCCAGCGGGGGTACAAAGACTCTGAATCCGCACGTTGCGCTCAGCCCGATCCCGATAAAAAAGGCCAATATGTTCTGCATTTCCGGGACTCTCCTTCGGTCTATTCAGCGTCAAGCGTATAGCATGCGGGGGCGCCTAGCCAGAACAAACTGCGCGCTCTTCTGCCGGCAGTGTGCTGGTGAGGCGAAGGAAAATGTATAGAGCCCCCCCTGCCACAGGAATCGTCTGATTCACTACGTGAATGAAAATCATTCACGCCATGAATAATATTCACGTAGGCGAGTTATATCAGGTCTCTTATTGAGTTACGCGCATGCATCGATCAGCTAAAAAGAGGGGAAACATCACGTAAGCCCATTTCGTATCCCGAACAAGATTGCAGGGAGTTGGAGCGCAATAACACTGACGAGGATCTCAGAAATCGGGACCGATGAGACGGCGAGAACCATAGGAAGAGACGTATCATGAAGATGATCATCTTCTTGATCGCTGCTTTGCTGCTGCTTTCCGCTTTCGATTGTTCGTACAGCTGCTCGACCATTTTTTCTGCTCACGATCATGCCGCATTCGCAGGTTTCAATCTGGACTATAGCAACTTTTTCCCGAAAGTATGGGTGATCCCGGCCTCGGAGGATCGGTACGGAAGATTCTGTTTCGGATTCGATGAGCAATACAAGATCGCGGAAGGCGGCTTGAACGAGAAAGGATTGTTCATCGCCGTTAATGCCTTGAATGAAGACGCCGGATGGAAGGCGAATCCCGATCTGCAGAACTGGGAAGAGTGGTCGGGCTGGTTCGAGACCGGCGTTCCGGACGGCATCCTCGCGAAATGCTCCACGGTGGATGAAGCCGTCAGAGTATTCAAGAGCTACAATCTCTTCACCCTCAATAGGGTCAAATTCCTGGTCGCCGACAAATCCGGCGTTTCCGTGGTCATTGAATGGAGCAGAGACGGCCTCGCGTTTGTCGAGAGAACTCATGATTATCAGATATCAACGAACTTTGTCGCCTCCAATTACCAAGCCGGTCAGTATCCCTGCGGCCGCTACATGGTGATCGAGTCGATAGTATCGATCGGCTCCGGCAGAAGGCCCGTGGATATGCTCCGGTCCGCTTTGTCGGCCGCGCACCTGGAACTGCCTACCCCCACCGTGTATTCGAATATTTGCGATCTCAACACGGGCGATATCTTCATCTACTACTTCCATAACTATGAAGAGGTCGTGAAGCTGAACCTGCATGAAGAGCTGAAGAAAGGCGAGGCCCGATACCTCGTCGAATCGCTTTTCCCGGTGAAGCCCTTCGTCGCCGACGTGTACAAGAAATACATGAAGAGAGATTAATCGGAGCTCGCCCTCGCTTATACCTCAATTACCAGAAAGAATAACCCTGCGCATAAAGTAGTTTAGTGGCGTAAGCTCACACTCAGATGTCCCTATAATATCATGCATTCGAATATGATAGGGTGTATTATAATGATATTCGACATAATCAACGAACGGCAGCAGCGAACAACAGCAGAAGAGAAATTTTTACACGAACTGATAAGGAGGAGCTGCTCTTGAATCGATTCATTAAGCATCGTTCCGGTGTAATCGCCCTGTTCCTGTCGGTCGCCGTCTCGGTGTACTCGCAGCCATCGTTTTCAAAGCAGGGAGACTATCTCGATAATCCGGGCATCGAACCCGTCGAAAGCGCGTTCATGGACGTGGAGGGAGGGCGGATTTTCTATGAGGTTTTCGGGAACGGCTTCCCCCTTATTCTGATCCACGATGGGCTCGCCCACAGCGTCGTGTGGGACGCACAGGCAGCGGATCTGGCAACGGATTACCGGGTCATCCGCTACGACCGGCGCGGCTATGGGCGCTCCGATAAACCGGACGGACCGTACTCGAATGTCGCGGACCTCGATACGCTCATCAATCACCTGAGAGCCGAACGTGCAATCTTGATCGGATCGTCGAGCGGGGGCGGGCTCGCCATCAATTATGCACTGGCACATCCCGAACGTGTCGAAGCGCTCGTGCTCGTGGGAGCTGTGGTGGATGGGTTGGCGTATTCATTTCATTTCATGCGCCGCGCATACGCCAACTACTCACTCGACGAACAGGTCCATGTGGAGAATTGGATCAACGATCCCTACGCCGTAGCGCCGGGAAACGATGATGCACGATCACGGCTCGGAGAGATTCTTCATGCCTGCCCGTGGAACCTGAGCCTCGAGAAAGGACAGTTCGAGCGCCGGCCCGAGAAGCCGGCCCTGGGGAGGTTGGCCGAAATCGCCGTGCCGGTGCTCCTTATTGTTGGTGAGCACGATATTCCCGACGTGCACGCTCATGCGGGCGCCATACAGGCCGGCATCCGGGGAGCCCGGTGCACGATCCTCGACGGCTGCGGGCATTTGTGCTATCTCGAACGGCCGGATGCATTCAACAAGACGGTTCGCGAATTCTTCGATCGCTTGACGGTGCCGAAAGGCGCCGATGGCATGGCGATGAGTACGACAATGCCGTGGTCGTCGTTCGAGCGGGGCATGATCCCGGTTGATGGCGGAGTACTGTACTATGAAATGATGGGGGAGGGAGAACCCCTGGTGCTACTGCATGGCGGACTTCTCGACCATAGGATGTGGGACGATCAGTTCGAGCTCCTGGCCCGACAATTCCGCGTGATACGGTATGACGCCCGGGGTAACGGTCTTTCGCGAAGCCCGTACGGCGGCCACTGCGATTACGAGGATCTTCGCGTTCTCATGGATTCGTTACACGTCGAGCATGTTGACATCATGGGGCTTTCGCTCGGCGGGCGCGTGGCGGTCGACTTTGCGATCGAGCACCCGGAGCGGGTCCTCAAGGTCATCGCGGTTTCTCC
>Ga0307379_10014283_pt1 | contig 10245 bp, 8 predicted proteins | sample UN2MG_FD_202237 | JGI IMG/M metagenome (GOLD analysis project Ga0307379, IMG submission 202237) | Soil microbial communities from Risofladan, Vaasa, Finland - UN-2 | ecosystem: Environmental > Terrestrial > Soil > Coastal area > Acid sulfate soil | place: Finland: Risofladan, Vaasa | collected... | reverse complement strand
AATTTATTCAGCTTACCAGGCATAATCGTTCCTATGCCGCCAGAGCCTTAAGAATAAAAGAGGTATTAGGGTATATGAACATAGGGGGCAAAAGAGTAAGATTGGTAAGAGATAAGAGGAAAACCAAGAGGAAGAAGAAAAAGATTGAACTTCCCCCGCTTTACTGGACACCAGGTTAAGAGCTATAATTAAATTAAAGGAGCTCTGGAAAATACGTGATTATATCTGTTCCAAGAGACTGGCTCCTTTCTTATCCGAGATCATCCCGGCATTAGAAAGATGGGGAAAAATTAAACTAAACCTTAAGGTAAGAGAAAAGCTTTTCAAAATAAGTGCGGCCACCATCGATAGGCTCTTATCTGATACCAGAAAGAGATTCAGAATAAAAGGCAGGTCTACTACCAGACCAGGAAGCCTGCTAAAGAAGAGTATTCCTATCAGAACCTTTGCCGATTGGGATGAAAAAGTACCCGGCTTTTTCGAAGTAGATTTAGTTTCCCATGATGGTGGAGCTACCAGGAGGATTTTAACCAGAGTCTTAACTTTACCGATATCGCTACCGGCTGGGAGGAGATGGTAGCAGTAAAGAATAAGGCCCAGATATGGGTCTTTGCTGGGATAAAGAGAATAGAAGGGAGATTACCTTTTTCTATTCTGGGGATAGATTCAGATAATGGAGCTGAATTTATCAATGCCCATCTAATTCGTTATTGTAAGGAGCATAAGATTACCTTTACTCGAAGCAGACCGTATCGCAAGAATGATTCCTGTTTTGTGGAACAGAAGAACTGGTCGGTCATCAGAAGGGCGGTAGGCTATGCCAGATATGATACCGATAAGGAACTTAGCATTTTAAATGAGTTATACAGTTATCTTAGACTCTATGTCAACTTCTTCCAACCGGTTAGAAAACTAATTAAAAAGGAAAGAATAGGAAGTAAGGTTATAAAAAGATATGATGAGGCTAAAACCCCTTACCGGAGAGTTCTGGCTTCTCCTGGTATTAAAGAGGAGATAAAGGTGAAATTAAAAAATCAATATGCTATGCTAAATCCAGCAGAGCTGAAAAGGAAGATAACTAAGTTGCAAAATAGACTACTTAGGTTAAATTTTCTAAAACAAGAGGTAGAAAAAGGGCTAGATAAAAGTACAAAACCTCTAAGTAGTTTCGAGTACATTTCTACTTGAGGCATCGTATCAGCTTTCAAGTACTTTTTTATGTGAGGCAACGGGGAGTTTTAGCCATTTTTGCTACTTAAGTTTTCAAGGTGCTATTAAGTAAAATAATTTAGTTATGCTGATTAGTATTAGTTGATATTATTTGTAATATTTTTGAAATATGGAAATATGGGTACTTTAGGTACTTTTTGGGTTGTAATCATAAAATATAAAACTAACCAATTCTATATTCATTTAACACTTTATCATTTAACTCAATCCCTAATCCAGGAGCATCTCTTACTTCTATATATCCGTCCTTAAGTTTAAATGGCTCTTGAATTAAGTACTTGCGTAAAGGACTATCTTGAATGCAAAATTCAATAAATTTACATTCTGGTAATGATGCAGAAAAATGAAGTGTAGCAGCCAATAGCACATCGGTACTCCAACCATGGGGTATTATTAATTTATTATATAAATCTGCAACGACTGCAATTTTCTTACATTCAGTAAATCCTCCTGCTCTTGTAATATCAGGCTGAATGATATCTACTTTCGCATTTTCAATAAGTTTTTTAAACTCATAATGGGTTTCAATTCTTTCACCTGCAGCAATATTTATATCAACTGAATCAGAAAGCTTCGCATAAGCTTCAACATTATCTGAAGGGAAGGGTTCTTCTAACCAATACACATTAAAATCCTCTAATCTTTTGGCAACTTGAATTGCTTTATTAGTATCTATATAACCTAACCCAGCATCAACCATAATATCTATGTCATCTCCAGCAGTTTTCCTAGCAGCCTCAACTAATAACAAGTCTCGTTTTTCATCTTTTCCAAATTGATTCCATCCATATTTAATTGCAGTATAACCTAAATCAATATTTTTTTTAGTTATTGTTTTCATCTCCTCAGGAGTATCAGGAAATAATGTACTAGCATAAGCTCTTATCTTTTTTCGAAATGCACCTCCTAGTAATTTATATATAGGTTGATTTGTTACTTTTCCCAATATATCCCATAATGCAATATCAATGCCACTCATTGCATGAATTGCTACTCCTCTTAACCCATACCAACTACTAAAACGATACATTTTATCCCATAATTTATTAATTTCTAATGGATTTTCACCAATTAAAATTTCCCTTAATCCATAACACACACTATGAGATATAGGTGCCTCAATTGCGGCTTTTACTACATATGGAGAGGAATCAACTTCACCAATCCCTGTAATACCTGCATCTGTATAAACCTTTACGATTAAAGCATCTTGAGTCCCATCTGCTTTTTGTTGTATTACCCCTTTTTTTCTTAATATTATAGGTTCTACATTAACAATTTTCATAATATTATCCTCCTTCCAGTAATTTTTTATCTTAAAAGTGAAAAGGCTATTTTAAACTAGCCTTTTCACTTTTAATCATAAATTTTATTTAATCTTTAATATTTCCTCAATTAAACTACCTGTACCGGTATTTTTTCCCCATTCATCATAAATAGGTTTAACCTTTTCCTGAAATGGAGTAGTATCGGGATTATAAGTTATTTTATGTTCATTTACTAATTCCATTAACATTAAATTTGCATTTTCTCGACTTTCTTTTCGATTTAAAGCTATCATCTCTTTCATTGCTTCTTCCAAGGCTTTCTGATTTTCTTCTCCTAAACTATTCCATACTTTCTCATTAATAAGTGCACCCAAAACTGAATGTATATGGTTTGTTAAAGTAAGATAGTTTGTGACTTCATAAAATTTCATTGAATATAAACCTGGAGGAGTAGCTTCCATTCCTTCAACAAGTCCAGTTTGCAACGAAGTATAAGTATCTGCCCAGGGTATTACAACTGGTCGAGCACCTAATAATTCGAAAGTTCTTACTAGGACTTTATCTTCTGGTACCCTTATTTTAAATCCTTTCAAATCCTCTACTGTCTCAATTGGTTTTTTTCTAGAAATTATAACTCTAAATCCTTGCTCCATCCACCCTAATACTCTAGCGCCTGTCTTCTTTAAAAATAAATCAGCAATTTTTTTGGCAGGTTCAGAATCAAGAACTCTACTAAGATGATCCCAATTTTTGAAAAGAAAAGGTAAACTGAAAATTCCAGGTTCCGGTGAAAGAAGCGTCAGTTCAGCTTGAAATGTCATATCTATTGTTCCAATTTGAATCCCCTCAAGGCATGCTCTTGTATCTCCTAAAGTTAATGGATAAACAGTTATTTTCACATTTCCGTTTGTTTTATCCTCTACTCTTTCTGCAAAAAATTTTGCTTCTGTAGTAATAATATTATCCTCAGGTAAACTTGTTGCTAATTTCAATTGAATTGGTGCTGCATTTACACTACTAAATGTTATTACAAAGAAAATAGTAAGAAACATTAAAAATTTAAAAATTATTTTTTCTTTAAAACACATAATTACTAAAACCTCCTTTAAAAATAGAAATCAAATTTATTAAAAGATTATTTACTCTAATAAATTTATCACCTCCTTTATTAAAAGATTATTTACTCTAATAAATTTATCACCTCCTTGTTATTTAAATTCTGTACTTAGTTATTATATTCAATATGTTTGGATAAATATCAAAAATTCTTACCTCAGAAAATAATTTGGTAAAAACGTAGAAAGTAAAGGGAAAAAAATTAATAAAATTATTAAACCATAAGAAACAAATAAAAATGGAATAGTTGCTTTAATTGCTTTCGTAATATCTACAGCATCTGCCTCAGCAATACTAGAAGCAATATAAATTAAAGGAGCAACTGGTGGTGTAATTCCTCCTAATATAATAGTAATAATAATTACCATAGCAAAATGAATTGGATCAAAACCAAACATTTCTCCTAAAGGAAAAAAAACGGGAACTAAAATCAAAGTAGCTGGTAAGGCATCCAAAAAACAACTAATTATTCCAATTATTCCTACTAAAATTATTAAAGTTAGATTCGCATTGTCGGTAAGTAATAACAAATAATTTACTACTCTTGTCCCCAAATTATTGCTTGCTAATAACCATGAAAAAACTCCTGCAGCTGCAGTCATAAACAAGACTTGACTTGACATATATATGGCTCTATAAAAAGCTTTTTTTATTTCTTTAAAGGTAGTTTCTTTATATATAATTGAAACAATTAAAGCATAAATAACTGCAATAACACCTGCTTCTGTCGGAGTATTTACTCCGAATATAATCCCACCTAAAATTATGATTGGCAATATAATTGCTAGTATCCCTTCTTTAAAAGAGATTTTAATTTCTTTAAACGTTGCTCTTTTTCGAGGCCATACTCCTCCTTCTCCATGAAAAGAATATAAATAGCATAATACCATTTGTGCAATACCAATCAATAGACCTGGAATAAAACCTGCTAAGAATAATTTTGCAACCGAAACACTTGTTAATGCTCCATAAATAATCATAAAAATACTTGGTGGAATTATTGGACCTATACAACCTGATGCACAGGTTACCGCAACAGTAAAAGGCTTACTATACTTTTCTTTTAACATTGCAGGTATTAATACTCCTCCAATTGCAGCAGTATCAGCAGCTGAAGATCCAGATAAACCTGCAAATAAAATACTGCCAACAACATTAACTTGAGCTAACCCTCCCCTTAAATGACCAATAAGAGCATTTGCAAGATTAACAATTCTTTGGGTAATTCCGCCAGTGGTCATTAATTCCCCCGCAAGAATAAAAAAGGGAATTGCCATTATAGTATAATTATTTAATAAAACAAACCCCTGCTGTGCGGCCAATAAAGTTGGTATTCCTTGTTTAAGCATAACTATTAAAGAAGAGATAAGTAATGAAAAAGCAATGGGAAAACCTAATATTACTAAAACAACAAATACAATAATAAGCAAAAAAATTACTGACACTAGTTTCCTCCTTTGGATATAAAGAATAATTTCTTCAACTCTTTTAATAATTTAAGCAATATATTTAATGACATTAAAATTCCTCCAAAAAATATTGAAGAATAAGGTATACTCATCGAAATATCCATTGCAGGAGATAAATTCATATGGACAATCTTGACTATTTTAAAACCATCAATTACAAACAGCCATATAACTATAAATAGCATTATTATCATCTCTAGAATATTAATATACCGATATATTCTCTTTAAATATTTTTCAGTAAAGAAAGAAAGCTTAATATGTTCACCCTCACCAATAACAAGCGCTAAACCAATAAATACAGACCAAATAAACATGAATCTAGACATTTGCTCTCCCCAAACGATTGATCTATTTAAAATATACCTAGACATAATTTGACTAAAACCTAACATAACAAATGCAATATATAAGAAGAGCGTAAAATTCCGTAATATATAATTATTGTAGTCTAAAAATCTACTAAATATATCTTTTCTTTTTGTCTTTAATTGTAAATTTATTATTTCTTTTCCCATGTTATACACCTAATTATTCCTTAACTCTTACTTAAGCACCAGTAATTTTGGTTTTTTTCTTTTGTAAAATATTATATTTTTCTCTGTTAATAAGAATTTAATTTGATTCAATTTTTTAATAATTTTTCCCATTATCATTAATCATAATGAAATCAATTTAGAGCTAATTTCTTGTAAAACATCATACCCATCTTTTGTTACAAGATATGTATTTTCTAAATGCATACAACCAAACCCAATTTCATAATATGGTGTCTCTAAATTAAAAACCATTCCTTCTTCTAATTTCATTTCATTATTAGCATTAATTAGGGGTAAGTCATAGCATTCTAATCCAATTCCATGTCCAACATGTTGTCTATTAAAATTTTCAATACCATTTTTCCTAACTGCTTCAATAACAGTATTAAACAGTTCTTTAGCAGTTACCCCTGGCTTGATTTTTTCTTCGGCAACTAATATACCTTGCATTACTGCATTATAATACTTTTTAATTTTTTCACTCGGTTTCCCAATCACTGCTGTTCTTGCCATATCGGAATAGTAATTACAATAGGTACAATCAAAATCTAATCTAATAGGATCTCCCTTTCTAAAAACGTAATCTGACGGACCTATGCCTCCATTAACCAATGAACCTCTTGTTCCACCCTGAATACAATCATGATAGGGCACACCACCTAAAGATCTAATTGCTTCATCATGAATTATGGCTAACTGTTTTTCTGTCTTACCTTCCTTTAAATTATCTAAAATAGCTTTTAATCCCCTTTCATTAACCATTGCAGCTTTTCTCAATCTATCAATTTCCTCTAATGTTTTTACAGCTCTTATTTCTCGAAAAATATGATTAGCAGGTACAATTTTGGCTTTTGGCAAACGATTTTTGATTTTTCCATAGTCAAAAATAGACATTCCTTTTTCATCAACACCTAATTTTGCGTGATTTAATTTTTTTTCTTCTAGAATCTTTGTTAAGGCTTCAATTGCATTCTTATGTGTCCTTTTTTCTCTCACAACTTTTGCATATATTTTTTCCAATTGGGTTAGTTCTTCAAAATTGACATTTCCCGATTCAAAAATATAAAAATCTCCCCATAATTCAACTTCTTTAATCCACGATTTTATATCTAAAAAGATATCTACAGCATTTTTTGAAATTATTACTACCGGAGTTATTTTTTCATCTCTTGGAATCAAAACATAAATTTGTTGACCTGACATGCAACCATGTAATCCAGGTAATCCACTTGAATAGGTAATATTTTCAGGACATGATGTGATTAAAGCATCTATTTGATATTTGTCCATTAACATATACGCTCTTTTTTTATTAAACAACATACCATTACCCCCTATAAATATTTTTAGCAATGTTAGAAATAATTACACTATTTTCTTTAAAAAATTAAAATTTCAATTTCAGTTTTATAACAATTTATCACACCCCCTTTTTTGAATTCAAGATATGTTTACAGGTTAGTGGTTGTATGACAGCTTTTCTATCAGTAGCACGATCCACCCCATTTATGATGTAAAATCTATTATAATTATTCCTATTTAGCTATAATTTTTCCAATCAATTTTCCACCCCTTTACAGGTGTAATACTTCTAAAATCCAAGCTTTAATTGTCCTAATTCTTAATTTTCTTGTAATTTTACGTATCTTAAGATCACTTCTTTATTTATACCTAATTACAGATACAAAATATCCTTCACCCCAAATGACTTTAGGGGAGAAACAGAAACCGGAAATTAATATCATCTTCATATTTATAGATGGGAATCCTCCAATAGATTAAAATATTTAACATTAGTTTATTTTCGCCGTGTTATAATTAATATTCTTGCATTTTTATTATAATATCATTAGTTTTTTCATATATCTTCTTTTTAATTTTCAAAGCTCGTTTTATTTTCTTCTATATCTTTTAATATAATTTGCTAGTTTTCATTTTTTTATTACTTATTTGGAACTACTTATATATTTTTTTAGACTCTATTATGAACAATATCTAATGCATCTTTTAAACTTTTATCAATTAAACTGCACATTTCATCAATATCTGTTTCTTCTGCAATCAATGGTGGAGCAACCGCAAACCAGTCAGGATTAATTCTCATAATAAGTCCATTTTTTATTGCAGTCTTTTTAAGAGCATCCCCAAGTTTATTCCCTTTTGGAAATGGTTTTAAAGTATTAATGTCTTGTACCAATTCAACCCCTCTAAGCAGAGCCTTGCCCCTTATCTCACGAATTACACCGTATTTTTTCTTCATTTCTTCCAATTTTTTTTCAAGATATGCACCTGTTTTTCTTGCCTTTTGAGGTAACTTTTGTTCTTGTAATTCATTTATAACTGCAATGCCAACAGCTGAAGCCAATGGGTTATTAGCATAAGTATGACCATGAGCAAACTCTAAACCCTGATTTCCATAAAATGCATCACCATAATCTTCTCTTGCCATCATTGAGCCTATAGGAATTGCACCACTTGAAAGAGCTTTTCCTGCACATATAATATCAGGGATTACATCAAATGTCTGTGCAGCAAACATATCTCCTGTTTTCCCAAATCCGGTTAATATTTCATCAAAAATAAGCATTACATTATATTTAGTACATATATCTCTAATAATTTTGAAATATTCTTCTGTAGGAGTAATTATTCCTCCTGTATTACATATAGGTTCAAGAACTACACCTGCAACAGTGTCTGGACCTTCACTAACAATTAAGTCTTCAAGCAATTGAGCGGTAAATCTACAGGTTTCTTCCCATGATGAAAATCTGTCCCTTAATTGGAAAGGTGAGAACATTTTGAGAAATCCAGCCATCTGTGGCTCAAATTTTACCTTTCTTTCCCCATTTCCACTAAGGGCCATGGCTGCAAAAGTTGCCCCATGGTAGCTTAAATAATTACTAATAAATTTATATTTTCCAGGCTTTCCTGTTTGTTTAAAATATTGCCGTGAAAATTTCATTGCTGCTTCAATAGACTCTGACCCTCCGCTAAATCCTTTAGCAAAGTTTAAATTTCCAGGCGAAACTAAACCAAGTTTTTCTACAAATTCAAGTCCAACATCAGTAATAGCATGAAGTGGTGCCCCTAATGTAATTTCTTCCATCTGTTTTCTCATTGCTTCCATTACTTTTGGATGCCGGTGTCCTAAACATGCAACAAAAACCCCTCCTATAGCATCAAAATATCTCTTACCGTTAATATCCCATTGATATAATCCTTTTGCCTTTGTTAAAATGACAGGATTTTTAACTATTTCGGCTGTCTGATTAAAGTCTACAAAAGTATGTTTCAATAATTTTTTATAATGTTCTAAATATTTCATTACTAATCTCCTTTTTTTATGTATTAATCTTACCTAACTATGCTATTTATTACAGAATTTTCTGTTAGGTTATCTATACCCGAAGTTCCTTTGTTCTTTTCTACTCTCCTTAATTCTTTTAGTATATTTTGTCTAGATAATACCTTCTCTCTTAAATCATTATTCTGCTCTTCGTGAGATTCATCTTTGGTTTGTGCCGGATACATATTCGTCTCTCCGTGAGTAGTTGGTAGTTGCACCGCTTTCTTTTCAAGGTAGACTCTCGATAGAGTTTTTGCCCTTTTAATATATTTCTCGAGCTTATTATATTAATTCCTCACTTCATATTTACCCCTTCAGGTGGCACTCAGTAATATTGAGCGCCACCTGAATATGGTCTCTGCTGACTTCTGACATACTAATGATTATATCAGGCCTCCCTAAGTAAGAATAATAGCCTTCACCCCATATATCTGCTACATCTACCACACTATCTTCGGCAGTATTGAACTTTGTTTTGAGATACAAACTCATCCAAATTGTATGGCCTTGTATATAATTCTTATTCCTCGGGCCAGGGTTTTGTCACTGACTTCCTTCAGATTCTACCTCACGATGGACACCCTCGATTGTTCAGTTAATGGTTGCTGCTTTAACCCATAGTAGACTTTCACTGCCGATATTACCCATGTCAGACTCACTGGAAATTCCACAGGCAAGCCTGTAACACCTTTTCCACTTTCGAGCTTCCTTCAACAACCTTCAGGTAAATTTTACATTCATCCAAGGAGTAAACCGGTAATATTCTACTCTTCGGGTTAATAAATCCTTGGAATCTTTGCTATATTTATGCAAATTAATAAAGTATATATAGCTCTTAAAATATATTAACCTTTTAATGAAACCCCATTCATCTTTTCGTAAAACAAAGCTAAACCGCCATGATCAATCTCTGCATACCCTTCTGCCAAAAGTGTTTGCATCATCTCCATCACCTGAGCTAAAATAGGCATAGCTACGTGCAACTCCCGGCTTGTTTCTAAAACATTATTTAGGTCTTTAACATGCAATTTCATTCTAAAACCCGGGTCATAATTTCCCTTAAACATTCTCGGTGCTTTATCAGTTAGACATTGGCTTCCGGCCAAACCTCCTTTTATAGCTTCAAAGATTCTTTCTGGGTCTACTCCTGCCTTTTTCCCTAATATTAAGCCTTCTGCTACTGCAGCGATATTAATTGCCACTATTACTTGATTAACCAACTTTGTGGTCTCTCCTGCACCAATATCACCAACCAAAACAGATTTGCCCATTAT
>Ga0307379_10014281_pt1 | contig 10246 bp, 6 predicted proteins | sample UN2MG_FD_202237 | JGI IMG/M metagenome (GOLD analysis project Ga0307379, IMG submission 202237) | Soil microbial communities from Risofladan, Vaasa, Finland - UN-2 | ecosystem: Environmental > Terrestrial > Soil > Coastal area > Acid sulfate soil | place: Finland: Risofladan, Vaasa | collected... | reverse complement strand
CATTAAAAACAAAAGGAAATTGGGAAAAAACGTAAAGGCATATATTGCAATATTATTCTCAATGTCATTCTTTGCCTTTTCCTATGTATGGTTCAAGGTAGCAAACGAAGTATACCGCCCGTTCACGATTGTATTCCTGCGCCTGGCAAGCGCAGTCATTGTACTTAGCCTGTATCTATGCCTGACAAAAAGGTTCGAGAAGATCAGGAAAGAGGACAGGATCTATTTTTTCTTTATCGCAGTGTTTGAACCATTTCTATATTTCATTTTTGAGAGTCACGGATTAACTTTTGTGTCGTCAACAGTAGCTTCAGTACTGATATCTATCATTCCTATTTTCACCGCTATAGGTGCACTTATATTTTTCAGGGAAAAACTTAATTTATTCAATTACCTGGGTGTAATCATCTCATCTACCGGCATATTAATTTTCATTGTCGCTGGCAAGAGTAACCTCTCCTTCGATCCAAGGGGTATAATACTGATGCTCTGTGCGGTATTATGCGCCACCGGTTATTCACTCATACTACGTAGACTGGCAAATAAATACAGGCCTGTGTACATAGTCAATGTACAGAATATTATTGGTCTTGTCCTCTTTCTTCCGGTGTTCCTTATTTCGGAAGGCAGGCATATACCTGATATGGTATTCGATCCCGGGGCGGCTATTGCTGTTGCCCAGCTTGCGATTTTTGCTTCTTGTGGTGCGTTCATACTTTTTGGCTATACAGTAAGGATCATAGGAGTAACAAGGGCAAATCTTTTTGCAAACATAATACCTGTATTAACTGCTGTATTTGCTTATTATTCAATAGGTGAGATAATTACAATTGAAAAATTTACAGGTATAATTATAATGATTACCGGCCTTTACATGGCGCAGATACGATTTTCATACCGGAAAAAATTAAAAGAGGTATAAGAATCATAAGTAATTGTACAGGAATAATTCGTAATATTAAGTTCAAAAAGTCGTTTACTATTATTGGTCATTTCCTGTATATGACTTATATGAAAAGAGAGGTGATAATACTGTTATTATCATTCAGTTTAACCAATATTTATTCACAAACTGGAGGCGATAATGTATATGAATTCCTGAACCTCAGCCCTAATGCATATATATCCTCACTGGGAGGCTTTAATATTTCCACCTTCAGCAATGATCCATCAATGGCAACATTCAACCCGGCCCTGTCGGGCCCTTTGGGTCATGGCAACTTCTCACTGAATTATGTAAATTATTTTGCTGGAATTAATTACGGATCAATAATGTACTCCCATTATTCAGACAGTGCAGGATCGTTCTCAGCAGGCATAAACTATCTTAATTACGGCAGGTTTGAAAGAGCAGATGAATCAGGTAATATTAATGGTTATTTCAATGCTGCTGAGTATGCCTTCAATATTATTTATTCACGGCAGATTGATTCTATGTTTAACCTCGGGGTAAACATTAAACCTATAATATCACAGCTTGAGACTTATATCTCGCTCGGAATTGCAATGGATATTGGAGCTTCCTGGGAAAGCCATGATGGCCTTATGAGTGCCGGCTTTGTAATCAGGAACCTGGGATTACAGCTTACAACCTACAGTGGAAGCCGGGAAAAACTACCATTCGAGATTATGGCAGGAATAAGTACCAGGTTAAGACATGCCCCCTTGCGTTTTAGCCTTACAGCCAGGCACCTTGAGAAATATGACCTTGTATACAAATATGATGAACAGGATGAGCAGGAGTACTCAAAATCAGGAGAAGTGGCTGAAAATATAATGCGTCATCTTATTTTTGGTGCCGAGCTTATGCCTACTGAAAATTTCTTTCTTGCCGCAGGATTCAATTACCAGCGCAGAAAAGAACTTGAGTATAAGGTAAGATCCTCAACAGTGGGCTTCAGCCTCGGTGTTGGTATAAAAACTTCCTCGGTCGATATAATGATTAGCAGGGCAAGGTTTCACCTTGCAGGATCAACCACAAATTTCTCAATACTTCTTAAACCCTCATTATTCAACAGGTTGAAATGAAATGATTTTCTTAACTTTGCAGCTTAAACAAAATTTACATGAACAGGAAACTAATTATTGCTGTTGATGGTTATTCATCATGTGGTAAAAGTACATTTGCTAAAGCTATTGCTAAAGAATTGAATTACTTTTTTATTGACAGCGGGGCCATGTATAGGGCTGTTACATTGTTTTGCATCCGTAAAGGGTACATCGACAAATCAATGGTGAAGGAAAAGGAAATCACCGAAAGCATGGCTGATATATATATAAGATTCAGGTATAATCCTGACATTGGTCAATATGAAACATACCTTAACGGAGAAAATGTAGAAGCCGAAATCCGGCAGGTTGAGGTGTCATCAATGGTAAGTATAATAAGCAAAATCAGGGCTGTAAGAGAGAGGCTTGTTGAAATGCAGAGGGAAATAGGTATTATGAAAGGAATTGTAATGGACGGCAGGGATATTGGGACAGTTGTATTCCCCGATGCTGATATAAAGATATTTATGACAGCCTTTGAAGAGATAAGAGCCGAGAGGAGGTATAAAGAATTGCAGGAAAAAGGAATAAAGGTTGAATTTAAAGATGTACTCAATAATATATCTGAAAGGGATACCATTGATGCAGGGAGGGAGATAAGCCCTCTGAAAAAAGCCGAGGATGCATACGTGCTTGATAATTCAGACATGACGGTGAGCCAACAGATGGATTGGTTCAGGGATATATTAAATAATAAGATCAGGAAATGAAGGTTAAGATTGAACCACATTCGGGTTTTTGCTTTGGTGTGGAACACGCTATTAAACTGACAGAAGAAGCCCTGAAATCGGGTGAAGAAATATATTGTCTGGGCCATATAGTCCATAATGAAGTTGAAGTAAAGAGATTAGAAGATCTTGGTCTGAAAACAATAGACCATGATGAATTTCGTAAGCTCAAAAACAGTAAAGTTGTTATACGTGCCCACGGGGAACCGCCTGAGACATACAGAATAGTCCGGGAAAACAATATTGAGATAATTGAAGCAACCTGCCCGATTGTTAAAAGGATACAGCAAAAGGTAAGAAACCACTATGAAAATACAGGAAATAATATTCAAAACCTGATTTACGGGAAAAAGGAACATGCAGAGGTTGTGGGATTATTAGGCCAGACAGAAGGTCATTCCATAGTGATATCAGAACCGGAAGATATCGATCAAATAGATTTCAGCAGGCCAGCAGAGATCTTTTCACAAACAACAAGAAGCAGGGCAAAATATGGAGAATTGATCAGGGAGATCAGAAAACGCTATGAAAAAGAAGGTTACGAATCAGAAAAGATGCTTGTAGTAAACAATACTATTTGCGGCCAGGTGGCAAACCGTGAACCATGGCTCAGGAAATTTTGCCTTCAACATGATGTTATTGTTTTTGTGAGCGGGAGAAGCAGCTCAAACGGAAAAATGTTATACGAGGTATGCTCAAAAATAAATCCTTATACATACTTTATTTCAGATATTACAGAAATAAATGATTCATGGTTTGATAAGGCATCCACGGTAGGAGTTTGTGGTGCAACATCAACTCCCAAATGGTTGATTAAGAAAGTAGCTGAGAAAATTGAAATGATACCTGGAAAGAAGGATTAAAATTCAGGAAAAAAATTACTTTTGTAACTCTTAAAAAATAGGTGGAAACATGACAAGAATAAGCAAAATAGCTGTACTTACTTCTGGTGGTGACGCTCCCGGAATGAATGCAGCCATAAGAGCCGTTACACGCACAGCTATTTATAATAATCTTGAGGTTATAGGGATAAGAGAAGGTTACAGGGGGATGATAGAAAATTTATATACTCCCCTTTGGAGTCATGATGTAAGTGATATAATACAACGGGGTGGTACCATTCTCAAAACAGCCAGGTGCATGGAGTTCAAAACTTCTGAAGGCAGGCAGATTGCATATAATAATTTGAAAGCGATTGGCGTTAATGGTGTTATAGTAATAGGAGGTGACGGCACATTTACAGGAGCCAGGATATTTAATGAAGAATTTGATATTCCACTGATAGGTATTCCTGGTACAATAGATAATGATCTTTACGGTACTGACTATACCATTGGTTATGATACAGCCCTGAACACTGTTGTAGAAGCTGTTGATAAGATCAGGGATACAGCAAGTGCTCATAACAGGATGTTTTTTATAGAGGTAATGGGGGCCGAAGCAGGGTTCATTGCTCTTCGCAGTGGTATAGCAACAGGGGCTGAGGCCATAATCATACCAGAAGTCGATGATGAGGTTGAAAAGCTTAATAAATTACTGGAAAGCGGGCGCAGGCAAAAAGCCAGTAATATAGTAATTGTGGCTGAAGGCGATAAAGAAGGAGGTGCATACAAACTGGCAAACACTGTAAAAGAACATTATCCAAATTATGATATAAGGATCACTGTTCTTGGTCACGTTCAACGTGGTGGCTCACCTTCTGCTTTTGACAGGGTAACAGCAAGCAGGCTGGGTTATGCTGCCGTTGAAGCACTATTAGATGATCAGAAAAGTACAATGGTTGGGATACAGAATAACGAAATAGCGCTGGTTCCTTTCAGGAAAGCAGTTAAATTGCATAAGAGTGTAGACCGCAACCTGCTGGAGATAGCAGAAATACTGTCAAGCTGATATCCTGGTTTCCTCATTTGGTTTTATCCAGGAAATACGAGATAGACTCAATTAGCTTCTCTTTTGTTATCGGTTTTTTAAGGTAATCGTCACAACCTGCTTCCAGGGCTGATTCCCTGTCTCCTAAGAGTGCCAGGGCAGTAAGAGCAATAACGGGCAGGTCAGGCCTCATCATTTTTATTTCCCTGGTAGCCTCGTAACCCGAAATATCAGGTAAGCGTATGTCCATTATTACCAGGCTTATCTCAGGATATAACCTTATATATTCAATTGCTTTCTGACCGCTTGCGGAATGTATGATCCTGTATCCAAGGTCTTTTAAAACATATTCAGCAAACAGGTAATTATATATTTCATCCTCAACAATAAGTATCACTCCATCATTTTTAAAATCGGAGTGTTCTCCTTTTAAAATTGTATCATCACTTTTTATATACTCAACCGGTTTATAGGGTACAGTGAAATAAAATATACTTCCTTCCCCTTGCTCTGATTCAAGCCATATATTTCCTCCAATTTTTTCAATATATGCTTTACAAATTGACAGCCCAAGGCCTGTACCTCCTTTTAAACGTGCAGGGCGGATATCTACCTGGCGGAACCTATCAAATATTATATCCTGGTAGGCAGGATCAATACCTTCACCGGTATCCTTAACATAAAATTTAAGCATATCCCCCTCGAGAGAACAACCTATTGAAATTTCCCCTCTCGAGGTAAATTTTGCAGCATTAGATATTAAGTTTGAAAATACCTGGTATAGTTTCGCCTGATCTACCAGGATATTTTCCTCAATGACCTGACTGTCCTTTTTCACTTCGAACCTCACTCCTTTATTGATAGTATGTGAATACTGGGTACGTAATTCATCAAATAAATTTTTGATATTAACGACTGATTCATGAATTTCAATCTGCCCGGCCTCAATTTTCGATATATTTATTATAGCATTCACAATATCAAGTAACCGCTGCGAGCTATTTCTTATTATTTCCGAATATTCTTTCCTCTGGGTCTTAGTGGTATCAGGACTTTCCATAAGGTCCATGAATCCTATTATTCCATTCATGGGAGTGCGTATCTCATGGGACATATTAGCGAGGAATGCTGATTTCAGTTTATCACTCTCTTCTGCCCTGTTAATAGCTTCCTTAAGTTTTTCCTCCATTTTTACACGGTAGTCAATATCAGTATGTATACCTACCATTCGTCTGGGTTTATCACCTAACCATTCACAAACCTTGCCGGCTGCAAGTATCCACTTCCATTTATTATCAGCTGTTTTCATTCTTACCTCAACCCTGTAATAATCGATCTCCCGGGCATAATGACTTTTAAGTTTCTCCTGGACCTTAATCAGATCATCAGGATGAACAGAATCAGCAAAGGTATTATAACCAAATTTTTTGTATCGGTTTTCAAAATTCTGCCTGGTAAAGCCAAGCATAGCAAACCAGTTATTATTGAGTATTAGATTATCATTTTCAATATGCCAGTCCCATAAGCCTATCTCTGTACCATTAACAGCTGCATCAAGGCTGAACATATTATCCCTCAGTTCTGCTTCAATCCTCGCCTCTTCAATAATATCTTTTACATTGGCAAGTATCATTGGCTTATTCCTTAAATATATAAGTGATAACTTAACCTTGGAAAGAAAATCCTCTCCTCCTTTACGTTTATAGAGCCATCGTCCTTCAATATGCTTTTCTTTTAGGACACTTTTCACTATTTCTTCAACTGCAGCCGAGGAAACCCTCCCATCAGGTTGTTTTTCTGCTGAAAGATCTGAAGGTGACATCTGCATGAATTCTTCACTGTTGGAAAATCCAAAAAGTTTGCAGGATGCAGGATTACACATTATAAACCTTTTGAGACCAGGGTCAAAAACAATTAGAGCATCCAGGGTCGATTCAAACAGTATCTTATACTCAGCGGCATGAAGTTCATAGCCAGTATCCGTTCCAGGGGATTTGTCAAATCCTTTCATATTTATTTTATGGAATAAGGTAATTTTACACTAAAATACAATATGCATTTAATATTTTGAGAATACTATCAGGCTTTTATGTCCCTTATTAAATACAAGTATATTATTCAGTATCTTCCAGGTTAAGTTTAAAAGTCTCAATAGAGTATTTTCCTATTCCCGTAGTAAACCCATTCCGGGTTTTGCCATTCACTTCACTTACAGGGTACTCTATCAGGTCTGTTCTGTATATATTCTGAATATCTTTAAACATTTTAAAACTCAAACTTGTATCATTTCCCTCAAATTCATACAGCCTGGCTACCAGGGCATTTCCATCTTCGGCCTTTTTGACGGTACTGATAATTACATTTTTATTTCCCGCATTGAAAAAACTCATGCTCTCAGGCATTGAGGCTGTTGAAGACTTAAAATATGGTTTAATAACATCAAGCCTTTCATTTGAACCTATACCAAACCTGCAACCATTTTCCCAACCCGGCTCATGGCTGGTAAAAGAAAAATGATAATGATGATCCCCTGTTTGCAGATATTCATTTCCAAGTCCATGACAGCTCCTTCTTGAAGCCAGCAGGACTGCCTGAAGCACTGCCTTACCTGAATTTATATCCAGGGGGTCAATAAAATCGTAAACTACAACATCCGAACTCATTGTGAGACCGAATTTATCAATATTTGAGCTTATCCAGTTCTGGATTCCCCGTGGATGGATATTGCTGCATATTGTAGTATATCTCTCGCCTGCAGCTCCGGCTATTTCATCTTTACCTACTCTTAGAACACCATATGGTACTTCGTATATTATTTCTGCATTAATCTGCTTCAGCGGCATAACCATTCGAAACTCCCTGTATAATTTTCCTTCCCAGTTTAAAAGGCTTATATCAAGATCAATCTTCTTGGTTACATGATATATTTTTATCTGTCTTTCTATTTCAGCATACTTTACAGGCTGGCGGATTTTCAGGCTTGTAAATACATCCCCATCTTCAACTATCTCCCAGCTAATGCTGTCTGCACATGATCCTGTAAAATCATATTCTTGCATTTCAGGTTGTTGTATATCACTGAACTCACCTGCCCCATTGCCCACAGAATTCATAGTAAGAACCTCTCCGCCTGCAAAGCTGTCATTGTCAATTATTACTTCGTGATAATCCTTGTCGTAAAGATATTCTATACCTCTTGGGCCAAGAATAATGTCATAATAGGAATTTGACAAACCGATATCTGAATTTACAGTTTCCTTTTGCCCGTTGTCCTTACTTATCAGATCGTAATAATAGGTCTTATATCCTATTGATGGGACATCTGATGCAAGAAAAACCAGTTTTGCTGAATGAAGAGATCCATCACTATTCCATTTAGCCCCCGTTAACTGTGAAGGTATCTTATTCCCATATTCATCTCTCAGCACTACTGAATTTCCTGATGCTTCGGGGAATACCAGTTTTATACCTGCAATATCAGTCCTTACCCCATTCATACTGTTATACACCACCAGTGGGATGCCATATTTATCTTTCACCTCTATTTCAGCTGACAGGGCAAACAATGCTTTTTCCAATAATCGACTGGCTTCACTGCAGGCAAACCTGAATTTCATCAGGAATAAGTTATCAGTGATATCTCCTCCTTTACCTCCCCATCCATGATCGGGATATATCTTGGTTTCCCAGGCAGAATTCAGTTCTTCGGCAGGGTAATATTCAAACGATCCTCTTGCCGCCGCTAAGGCTGAATTGAATTTCTCTGCTTTTGTAAGCAGTATATCAGCCTCCCTGCTTGCTTTAAGAGCCTGATAATGCGAAGGTCCGTGTATATATAACCACACTGCCGGGCGTTCTCCCTTTATTGAAGGTATATTATCCGCCTGCTCTGAAAGAGCCCTAAAAAATACATCAGCGGTAGTAATCCTGAACTCGGGAAGCCTGACATCTTCAAATACACCATTCTCATTCTCTATTTTACTTATATTCATCTACATATCCACAAGGTGATTATAATCCTTAGCAGGGCTCATATCCCAGTCAGATAAAAGCGGTATTTCCGGCTCACCGGCACTATTATAAAAGCCTGACCAGAACAAAGCATTATCGCTTATAAATCTTGCTGTTTCAAAAAAGCTCCTCTGAAGTGGCAGATAGGCACTAGCATAATGTCCTGGCGAATAGGCCGTAACAAATGAGCCATCAGGGGAATACCAGTTATAAAAACCTTGTTCGAACCTGCTGAACACCATGTAGTCTGTACCTGCTTTTTTCAGTATCTGGGGCATTTGCAGGGTCCTTCCAGGAACATCTACGTTCCAGTAAATATCAGCATCATAATCAAACTCCTCTTTCAGCCATCTGACCCCAAAATAAAACTGCCGTGCCAATGCTTCACCTGAATACATCTCCTCATAGGGCTGAATAAATGTTGATCCACAGGATATTTTTCCTTCTTTTAGTAAATTGCCAACAATTTTCTTTTTCTCAGGGTGGCGGTCAATATATTCTTTTAACATCAAGGCATCTTCGATATCAAACCTGTATGAAACAGAAACCACTGCTTTCTCAAATAAAGGATCAAGCAACATTGTATCCCTATCTATCACGCACTTACCGGGTGTATCCATCCATGCTATATCCTGGTGGCTTGAATTCATTAAATATATCGTTCCGTTCTTCATTTTGGACCTGGATAGTTTCAGGAGGTTTGATCCTGTTTTTGGTCTGTATAGTCTCTGGGCATCCAGGTACAAAGTATCATTTTCAATTTTCAGTTCATTGAGGATTACTAATTTATTAAGTATTTTTATCTCACTGCCAGGATTGTTTAAATTCTTAATATTGACCATCTCTCCAATATCATCACTTATGATAAAACCACCTTCTTTGTGTGAGGCATCAATATTAATACTTACTTCAGAACGATCGTTTTTGCTAATCAGTTGCTTGCTTATTTTGTACTCACCTGCCATTATTTCCAGTTTTTTGCCAGCAAAACATTCCGGACTATGTAATAACACATCATAACTGTCATCCTTTCTGGTAAAGCTGGCTTTAAGCTGGAATGAATACTTCGCTTTGTTTTGAAGGTAAGACAGAGCATCAGTAGCCTTGTATACAATTATCCATGTATTTGAATCTGAATTTGATCCCGTTATTCTAATCTCAAGTGGCCTGCCAGGGGAAACCCAGTCAGAAGGTGCTTCCAATGTCATGTATCCATGGGCATCACCATGATGATCAATATCTACAGGGTAAAAGGTCAGATTACCGCCATCAATGCAACTTGTCTGTAATTCAGGTTCAGTCCTGAGAATATCTCAAATCGTTTTACGCCATTAATATACATATCAAACCTGCATTCCTCTTCAGTAAGATCCATGGCTGCCATCCATATAAAGCCACAACCAGAATCCATATTTTCAGGAATCCTGGCTGTTTCCCATTGTATTGACATTTTGCCATCGGTACACCTCGTAAGCATCGACTCACTCACATCCTCACGAAATGAATGGTATATGAAATCATTCGAGCCTGAACTTTTGTTAAATCCCTCGTAATAATTATTTGTTTTTTCTGCAAGAAGAATATGTCTT
>Ga0307379_10014280_pt1 | contig 10246 bp, 9 predicted proteins | sample UN2MG_FD_202237 | JGI IMG/M metagenome (GOLD analysis project Ga0307379, IMG submission 202237) | Soil microbial communities from Risofladan, Vaasa, Finland - UN-2 | ecosystem: Environmental > Terrestrial > Soil > Coastal area > Acid sulfate soil | place: Finland: Risofladan, Vaasa | collected... | reverse complement strand
CGACGACTTCGACGACCTTACGGCCTCGACTGCGACCGAAGCGCACGACGCCGGGCGCCGTGGCGAAGAGGGTGTCGTCGCCACCGCGGCGAACGTTCTCGCCGGGATGGAACTTGGTGCCCCGCTGACGAACGAGGATCGACCCTGCGTTCACCTGCGTACCGGCGAAGGTCTTCACGCCGAGGCGCTTGGATTCGGAATCGCGGCCGTTCCGGGTGGAACCGCCGCCCTTGGTCTTCGACATGTGGCGTTACCCCTTGGCGATCTGGGTGATCTCGATCGTGGTGGCGATCTGGCGATGGCCCCAACGGCGATGGTTGTTCGACTTGTTCTTGTAGGTGAAGCCCTCGATCTTGGGCCCCTTGGTCTCGCCGACGACCTTGGCGGTCACCTTGGCGGACGACAGTTCCGACGGCTTGGCCATCACGGTGTCACCGTCGACGACCAGGATCGGATCGAATTCGACTTCTTCGCCCACCTCGACATGCAGTCGCTCGACCTCGAGGATCTCTCCCTCGGTCACCTTGGCCTGCTTGCCGCCGGACTTGATCACTGCATACATAAGGAGACAAAGCTACCCGTTGGTCGACATCAGGTCCTCATCGAGGGTGAAGCCTCGGGCGTTGCAGTGCTCGCACGGCGCTGCAAGGGACTCGATGAGCCCCTCACCGATGCGCTTGCGTGTCATCTCGACGAGTCCGAGCTCACTGATGTCGAACACCTGGGTCCGCGTCTTGTCGCGAGCCAGGGCCTCCTTGAAGACCTTGACCACCTCGGCACGATTGGCCTTGATCTCCATGTCGATGAAGTCGATGACGATGATGCCGCCGATGTCGCGGAGCCGGAGTTGGTGGGCGACCTCGACCGCCGCCTCGAGGTTGTTCTTGAAGACGGTGTCCTCGAGGTTCGACTGGCCGACGTTCTTGCCGGTGTTGACATCGATCACCGTCAGCGCCTCGGTCCGCTCGATGATGAGCGACCCGCCCGAAGGCAACCACACCTTGCGATCGGTCGCCTTGTGCAGCTGCTCGTGGACCTGGTGTCGTTCGAACAGCGGCAGGCTCTCGGCTGCGGGGTCGTAGAACTGCACCCGATCGGCCAGTGCGGGGGTGATGCCCTCGACGTACTCCCTGATCTCGTCGTAGAGAACTCGGTCGTCGATGATCACGTTCCGGTAGTCCTTGTTGAACTCCTCCCTGATCGCACGAACAGCCAGGTCGGGTTCGCGATAGAGGAGGCTGCCGGGCTTGGCCGCCTTGGCCAGCTTCTCGATGCCGTCCCACTGGATCAGCAGCCGACGCACGTCGTTCTGGATCTCCTCGGCCGTGATGCCCTCGGCTGCGGTGCGGACGATGATCCCGTGCTGTTCGGGCTTGATCTCGTTGAGGATCGAGCGAAGGCGCTTCCGCTCGTTGTCGGAGAGCCGCTTGGAGATCCCGTAGGTCTTGGAATTCGGGACGAGCACGACGAAGCGCCCCGGGAGCGAGACCTCCTGGGTCAGCCGCGCCCCCTTGGCCCCGATCGGATTCTTGGTGACCTGGCAGATGATCGACTGCTTGGCCGCGAGCATGTCCTCGATCTTCGGCGTCGCCCCCTTGGACTCGATGTCCTCGGGGTCGTACTGGACGTCGCCGCGATAGAGAACTGCGTTCTTCGGCGTCCCGATGTCGACGAAGGCGGCCTCCATGCCTGGGAGCACGTTCTGCACGCGGCCCAGATAGACGTTTCCGTGGATCTGGCCCACGTCGTCGCTCGGCCGCGACACCGTCAATTCGATGAGTCGGCGCCCTTCGAGCACTGCGATCTGCGTGGCTTGAGACCGAACGTGGACGCACATCTGGTAGCGCCCGACAGGCTTGCCCTTCCGGCGGTTGCCGCGTCGCTTCTCGAGCGTCTCCTCGTCGAGCTCGACCGGGGCGATGGGCATCGCCGCCTCGACCGGTGCGACGTTGCCGCCTTTGCCGTTGTTGGACGTGCTCGGGCCGTTGCCGCCCTTTCCGCGCCCTCGTCCGCCTCGACGTCGGCGGCGCTTTCCCGAGCCACCCGAGCCGGTCTGGTCCTTCTGGGCACCTCCGCTTCGCCCATCGGCCTTCGGAGCCGGCGGCGCAGACTTGCCACCGTCGGCGTTCTTGGAGGAGCCGCCCTCCGCGCCCGGAGGCGCAGGTCGGGTGTCACCGATGCGGGGACGGCCATCCGGAGCGTCAGCTCCCGAGGCGGCGCCAGGTGCGGATGAATCCGGCGTGCTGCCGGAGGTTGAATCGTTCATGTCGGAAGTCCCTTCTCATGAGACACGCTCCGTGGCGTGTCCGGACGGTGACGGCGCGAGCTCGATCGGCTCGCGGCGTACGTCACCGTCGTGAATCCATTGGTTGGTTCTGACCACGTGTCCCTCGGTGAGGCTCGGATCGAGCGCTCGGAGGAACTCGGCGGGGCGACAGGCCCGCGGGTGGGTCGCCAGTTCGGCGATCACCTGCGCACCACGCTCGGTGGGACCGACGAACTCGGCTGCCAGCATCGCCGGCCGCACGTCGTCGGTCTCCTCCTTCCCCTTTCGGGTCCGCGTGATCGGAAGTTCGTGAGACGCCATCGCCCGGTCGAGCGCGGCGCGGAGTGCGTGTGGTTCGAGGCCGACGGCCTCGATGAGCCAGGTGCAGCTGTTCACTGCTTCCTGGAGTGAGGTGTAGGGCCGTTCGATCTCGATCGCGGCAACCGGCGTGATGCCGATCGGGAGCACGGGCTCGAGCAGTGGAGGCAGGTCGTCGGCGCGCACCAACGTGTCGTCGTGCAGGTGCATGTCGAGGTATTCGGCTTCGCTCTCGTGTCCCGTCGACAGGGCGAGACCGAAGCTCATCTTCGGCCGGGGCGAGAACCCTTCGGTGTAGGAGATCGGCAATCGGGCTCGGCGTACCGCGCGCTCGAAGATCCGGGCGACGTCGCGATGGCTGGTGAACCGCACCTTGCCGTGTTTGGTGAACCGGATCCGAACGATCATGACGTCACTCCGGCCGGACGCCGACCGAGCTCGACCGGCACCCCTCCACCGGATCCGAGGTCCTGGCCGGTTCCCTGGCTGCCGCCGGCCGGCGGGGTGGCAGACGCGACCACGTGCTCGATGGAGTACCCGGTGCAGGCGCCGCAGTCGTAACACGGGGTCCAGCGACAGTCCTCGAGGCCGACCTCGTCGAGTGCGTCGCGCCAGTCCTGCCAGAGGAAGTCCTTGTGAAGCCCGGCCGAGATGTGATCCCAGGGCAGGACTTCGTCCTCGGTCCGGTGCCGGTGGACGTAGTCGTCGAGCGACAAGCCATGGGCGGCCATCGCTCCCTCCCACAGCTCGAGATCGAAGTGCTCGCTCCATTCCTGGAACACGCCGCCTTCGCGCCAGACCTGCTCGATGACCGGACCGAGCCGGCGGTCGCCGCGGCTGAGCAGGCCTTCGATCTGCGTTGCCTTCGGATCGTGCCACTTGAACTGCACCCCACGACTCCTGCGCAGGTCGTCGCGCAGCAGATGCATCTTGCGTCGCAGCTCGGGCACGGTGTTCTGGCCGAACCACTGGAACGGCGTGAACGGCTTGGGCACGAACCCGCCGACGCTGGCCGTGACGCTGGCGTTCCGATTGTGGACCTTGCCGACCTCGACGCACTTGCGAGCCAGTTCGGCGATGCCGAGGGTGTCCTCGTCGGTCTCGGTGGGGAGTCCGGTCAGGAAGTAGAGCTTCACTCGCTTCCAGCCCTGACTGAACGCCGAGTCGACGGCCCCGTAGAGGTCCTCTTCGCGGATGAGCTTGTTGATGACCTGGCGCATGCGCCAGGTGCCGGCCTCGGGGGCGAACGTCAGGCCGGTTCGTCGTGCCTTCTGGATCTGGGCTGCGATACCCACCGTGAACGCATCGACCCGCAGACTCGGCAGGCTGACCGAGGTGTCCCAGCAACCAGGGCTCGAGTCGTCGACCGTCGCCTCGACGACCTGCTCGATGCCGCTGTAGTCGGCCGTCGAGAGGCTGGTGAGCGCCACCTCGTCGTACCCGGTGCGTCGGAGCCCCTCACTGATCATGTGCCGAACCTGCTCGGCCGGCCGCTCTCGCACCGGGCGGGTGATCATGCCTGCCTGGCAGAAGCGGCATCCTCGGGTACATCCCCGGAACACCTCGACGTTGAGCCGGTCGTGCACGACCTCGGTGAGCGGGACGAGTTGATTCTTCGGATACGGCCAATCGCCGAGGTCTGCGATGGTGCGCTTGCCGACCACCTCGGGCGCTGCGGGATCGTTGGGGGTCGTGGCGATGAGTCGGCCGTCGGCCCCGTAGGTTGCGTCGTACAGCGATGGCACGTAGACGCCCTCGAGCCTCGCCAGATCGCGAAGCACATGGGTGCGACTGCCCTCGGTGCGGCCCGAGCGTTTCCACGCGGCAAGGATCTCGGTGATCTCGCCGATTGCCTCTTCGCCGTCGCCGAGCACGACGAAGTCGAGATGGTCAGCGAGCGGCTCGGGGTTGTAGGTGCAGTGGCCACCGGCCGCGATCAGCGGGTCCTCGGGCCGGCGATCCGCAGAGCGGACCGGGACACCGGCGAGGTCGATGGTGTTGAGCACGTTGGTGTAGACGAGTTCGGCAGCGAGGTTGAACCCGATCACGTCGAACTCCGAGGCCGGCGCATGGGTGTCGACGCCGAACATCGGGATCTTCTCCCGGCGCATCACCGCTTCGAGATCGGTCCACGGACAGTAGGACCGCTCGGCCCAGGCGTCGTCGCGCTCGTTGACGATTTCGTACAGGATCTGCAGGCCCTGGTTCGGCAAGCCGACTTCATAGGTGTCGGGGTAGACCAGCAACCAACCGACATCACCCGGTTTGGGATGTGGCGTCAACGCTCCCAATTCACCCCCGATGTAGCGCGCGGGCTTCTGCACCGAGGCCAGATGGGGCTCGAGCGAAGCCCAAACGGAGGTCATGACAGAGGTCACTCTAGGAGCCTGGAGTCAGAACGATGCATCCACCCCGACTCACGCAGGACGCGTGGCACCGGCGGCGACGAGTTCGGCGATCCGATGGGCGAAGGCCTTGTCGATCGGTTCTCCGGTGAGCAGGAGTCGCAGCCAGATCGGCCCGACCAGAGCCTCGATGATGAGATTGGGGTCAGAGCCGGCGGGGACCTCGCCGCGTTCGATCGCACGCTCGACGACGGGAGCGGTTGCCGCCATGCGATGGGCCCAGAACGCATGGAGCTCCACGTCGAGGTCGCCAGAGCTCGAGGCGGCCGCAACGATCGACCGCGACCGACGCGCGCCGGCCACCGAGCCGACCTCGGCCACGACGCCGGCTGCCAAGACCTGCAGGTCGCCGAGCAGGCTTCCCGTGTCGGGAATCGGGATGTGCTCGTCACTGTGGACCTGCGCCGCCTCCGCGACGAGTTCTGCTTTCGTCGGCCAACGTCGATACACCGTGGTCTTGTGCACACCTGCCCGTTCGGCGACCTCGTCGACACTCAAGCGGTCGTAGCCGACCTCCGACAGCAGGTCCGATGCCGCTTCCAAGACCGAGGTCCGCACGCGCTCGGCACGACCTCCGGGTCGTTGCTCGCCGACCCGAGTCTTGGCCTGTGCCATGCTGGGACACTACCGCAACAGTGGTTGCGTTTCGCTGGCTGGCGGTGCAGAATCAAAACGCAACCCAAGTTGCGACTAGGCAAGGGATGGAACATGCAGCACCGCCTCCACACCGACATCGACATCGATGCCCCGCCCGAAGTGGTCTGGGAGATCCTGACCGATCTCGAGCACTACGGGGACTGGAACCCGTTCATCGAGTCCGCGAGTGGCACCGTCGCCGTCGGAGCGAGGTTGTCCGCCCGAATCCAGCCTCCGGGTGGCAGGGCGATGACGTTCAAGCCCACCGTCATCGCGGCCGAGGCCCCCACGGCATTCGGGTGGCAAGGCCGCCTCGGTCTGCCGGGGATCTTCGACGGTCACCACCGTTTCGAGCTCGAGGCAACGCCCGGGGGCAAGACGCATCTGGTTCACACCGAGCAATTCAGCGGGGTGCTGGTCCGGTTCATGCGGACCTCACTGGACACGAAGACGCTCGACGGGTTCGCCCTGATGAACGACGCGCTCAAGCACCGTGCCGAGGCCCGTGTCGGACGTGGGTCATGAGCGCTCCCTCGATGGCGGGCTGGAACCTCGCCCTCCGCTTCGGACTCGAACTCGCCGCGCTGGCCGGCCTCGCAATCGGCGCGTGGACCCTCGCCTCTGACGGCTCACGGTGGATCGCCGTCGTCGCGCTCCCTCTCGCGGCGGCCGTCATCTGGGGCACCTTCAACGTGCTCGACGACCCCAGCCGATCGGGCGCAGCGCCGGTCGAGGTCGCCGGCTGGACCCGTCTGGCGATCGAACTCCTGATCCTCGGCGGCGGCGCGGCCGCCTTCGCGATCGCGGGGCGGCCCAACGTCGCCATCGTCCTGGTGCTGCTCGTTGCGCTTCAGTCCATCACGTCGTGGAGCCGCATCGAATGGCTGGCGGCGGCCTGACCGCGAGGGTGGCCTCGCCCGATTCGACCCGGCCGCGTCGGACTATGAGAACCGCCGCATGTGCACGTTCAACACCAGGCCGATGGCAGCGAAGGCCATGAGCGTGTTCGAGCCTCCGTAACTCATGAACGGCAGCGGGATCCCGGTGATCGGCATGATGCCCATGGTCATTCCGATGTTCTGGAACACCTGGAAGACGAGCATCGAGAGGATTCCGACGCAGATGAAGGTCCCGAGCGGGTCGCGCGCCAGCTGGGCAGTCCGCCAGATGCGGAACCCGATGATCGAAAAGAGGATCAGGATCGTGCCGGCCCCGATGAAGCCCAACTCTTCCCCGACGGCCGTGAAGATGAAGTCGGTGTGTTGCTCGGGGACGATGCCGAGTCTGGTCTGGCTGCCTTCGAACAAGCCCTGGCCCGTGAACCCGCCTGCTCCGATGGCGATCTTGGACTGGTTCAGGTTGTAGGTGGAGGTCTGGAGGTCTTCGTCCTGGTTCAGGAAGGTCGTGAGTCGATCGGTCTGATAATCCTCGAGCACACCGCTGTTGAGGATGCCGATGACGGCGATCAGTCCGACCAGGGTGAGCACCACGATGTGGCGGACGTGCGCGCCGCCGACGAGCAGCATGCCCATCATGATCGACACGAAGACGAGTGCGGTCCCGAGGTCGGGCTGGAGCAGGATCAGAACCAACGGGATGCCGATGAGGGTCAGCACACCCGCCAGTCGTGCGAGATCGATGTCACCCCCGAACTGCGCGAGAACGGACGCGACGGTGACGATGAGGATCAGTTTGGCGAACTCGGAGGGCTGGAGTTGGAACGATCCGAGCTGGAACCAGGCCTGGGTGCCCTTGGACTCGGTGCCGAGCGGCGAGATGACCACCAGCAACGAGAGCACGACGGCGACGTAGCCGATCATGGCGAAATCGCGCAGCCGTCGGTAGTCGAACCAGGCGGTGAACGCAGCAACCGCGATTCCGAGACCGACGAACAGGATCTGTCGGCCGAGGAACGACGAATCGATCGCCTCGGGATCGCTGCCGCGTGTGGCCGAGTACACCATGACCGAGCCGAGCACCGTGATCGACATCACGCAGCCGATGATGGTGAGGTCGACGTGGCGCCACGGAGCCGACGGATTCGAACGCAACGAACCGAGGCCCCGCTGGACCGGTTTCGGTGCGGTCAACACAGCCATGGCGTCACCTCCGACGCTACACGAGGCCGACGAGGTACGAGGAGCCCCGCCGGTTGCGGCGCGCTCCGCAGGACGAAACGCCAGCGTCCGCCGAGCCAGGGGGCGACCCCGCGCGCGACCGAGACCGCACGCGGCCGGGGAGCGGGGAGAGCGGCCATCTCAGTCGGTCGCCGCTTCTGCGGCCGCAGCCACGTCGGACTCGGGAGGCGGCAGCGTGAGAGCACCGCCGGGCTGGACCTGAGGTCGTGGGACCGCCCCGGAGAGCACGTCGAAGATCTGCCGGACGACCGGTCCGGCCGAACTGGCGCCGAACCCGGACTCCTCGAGGATCGCAGTGACGGTGTACTGAGGGTCGTACACCGGGCCGAATCCGGTGAACACCGACGTGTCAGCCTTGCCGTTGACCTGGGCGGTTCCGGTCTTGCCTGCCACGGGGTAGAGGGCGTGCGGGAATCCGGCGAACACGCCCACGCCGGTTCCCCGACTGTCGACCGTCACACCCACGAGACCGTCGAGAATCGGCTGGCGAACCTCTTGAGGAAGCGGCACCTCGCCGCTGACACGCGGGCCCAGCGTCCGGAGCGCGACCTCGCTGTTGCTCTCGCGGACCTCCAGCACGATGTTCGGTGAGAACCGGGTCCCGCCATTGGCGAACGTCGAATAGGCATTGGAGAGTTGGAGCGGCGTGACCAAGACCTCACCCTGACCGATCGACAGGTTGACGTTGTCGCCGGTGCGCCACTCGCCTTCGGGGAACGCCTCGGGATTGGCCTCGTGGTCGGCGGCCCGCTGGTCCGGAGTCGGCATGCGCCCCGCCTGTTCGCTCGGCAGAGGGATGCCGGTCTTGCCACCGAGTCCGAAGTCACGGGCCGATGTCTGGATCGCTTCGTTGCCGTACGCGTCCTGCTGGATCCAGAACTGCGCGCCGATGTCGTAGAAGTACGAGTCGCTCGACCGCGTGATGGCGCTTCGCATGTCGACGAGGCCGACCGCGCCACCCCTGAAGACACACCCTGCATCGCCCTCGCAACGAGGGACCTGGTAGACGCCGGTGTCGGTGAGGGTGAATCCGGGTGAACGCAGACCGGTCGACAGCGCAGCGTGGGCCGTGAACAGCTTGAACGTCGAACCGGGTGCGTACTGACCCTGGATCGCCCAGTTGTTGAGCGGGAAGTGGTTGGTCGGATCGTTGAGCTCATCCCACTTGGCCGTCGAGATGCCGTTCACGAAGGCGCTCGGGTCGTACGACGGATAGCTGGCCATGGCGATGACCTCGCCGTTGCGAGGGTCTTCCACCACCACCGACCCCGCCGTTCCCTCGTTCGGGAGGTTGTTCCCGGACACGGGTCGTTCTCGAGCGGCGAGGAGCTCTCGTTCGAGGGTTCGCTCGGCCACGGCCTGGATGTCGAGATCGATCGTGAGCACCAGATCGTTGCCCGAGATCGGTGGGGTCGAGCGTTCCTCGATGATGCGCACCGGGTCGCCGTCGGCATCGACTTCGATGTGGGTGACGCCGGGAACACCTCGGAGCTCGTCCTCGTACACCCGCTCGACGCCCGACTTCCCGATGTCGTCGCCCTGCAGGTAGGGCTTGTCGGCGTCGGCCCGCTCTTCGAGCTCGACGTCGTTGATCTCGCCGACGTAGCCGAGGACGTGCGCAGCGACCGAGCCGTAGGGGTAATCGCGAACCGAGGTGCGTTCGACCACGACTCCGGGGAACTCGTCCTCGTGCTCCTCGATCAGGATCTTGAGCTCTTCTGGCATGTCCTGAGCCACCGGTACCGGCGTGTACGGGCTGAAGCGTTGGTCGTCGATGCGCTCGCGGAGGTCGTCGGTGGTGACCGGGTCGCCGGCCCTGGTGAGGTCATCGGACAGACGGACGAGCAGCGCATCGGCCTCGTCGTCGCCGAGTTCGGCGAAGGTGGCACGATCGACCGCAACGACGACCGAGACACGGTTGTCGACGATGACCTTGCCGTTGCGGTCGAGGATGCGACCACGGGGGGCCTGCTCCTGGACGATGCGGATCCGGTTGGCCTCGGCCGCCTGCTGGAACTCCGGCGCAGCGGCCACCTGGAGGAACCAGAGGCGCGCGAAGAGCGCGACGAACAGCGACACGGCGACGATGCCGAGAATTCCCAGCCGCACCTGCGACGTCGGTTCCCTCATCGATCACTCCACGTACGAGCAACCGAGCGCCAGCGAGGGCGCGGCACGTTGCGGCCCGAGCGGCCGGGGAGCGGAACGAACGGTTCTCTCATCGATCACTCCACGTACGAGCAACCGAGCGCCAGCGAGGGCGCGGCACGTTGCGGCCCGAGCGGCCGGGGAGCGGAACGAACGGTTCCCTCATCGATCACTCCACGTACGAGCAACCGAGCGCCAGCGAGGGCGCGGCACGTTGCGGCCCGAGCGGCCGGGGAGCGGAACGAACGGTTCCCTCATCGATCACTCCACGTACGAGCAACCGAGCGCCAGCGAGGGCGCGGCACGTTGCGGCCCGAGCGGCCGGGGAGCGGAAC
>Ga0307379_10014277_pt1 | contig 10247 bp, 9 predicted proteins | sample UN2MG_FD_202237 | JGI IMG/M metagenome (GOLD analysis project Ga0307379, IMG submission 202237) | Soil microbial communities from Risofladan, Vaasa, Finland - UN-2 | ecosystem: Environmental > Terrestrial > Soil > Coastal area > Acid sulfate soil | place: Finland: Risofladan, Vaasa | collected... | reverse complement strand
TACCGGCCATTGTGCAGGATTATTTCCGGAGCCGCCACGGGCAGGGTTGTGACCTCAAGACTATTGTCATTGATACCGAAACGGAGCGGGTCGGCGGAGCGAAAGACAGTGGCATGTTGGCGACGGCCGTACCTTTGCGTATTGAAAAGGTAGTAATGCTTCGATTCGGGAAGATAGACGACGTGAGGACACTCGGCACAGTACGGGCCTTTGGCATAGGCGCTTCCTTCGGCGACAACCTGTGAGGGACTCCAGTTTCGCAAATCGGAAGAGAGACGGCAGTAGTTCACGCCGCGATGATTTGTGGTCGGAGAGCGCATTGAGTGTGCCGTGTAATAGCAGTGGTAGTGGTTGCCGACTTTCAGTATCATCGGGTCGCGGGCGAGTTCTCCATCGCCTTCATTGAACATCCCTGTCCTGCCATTGTCACGAATCAGCCGCTTGAATTTTTTGCCGTCTTTGCTGGTGGCCTGGCAGATATTCATCCAGTCGCCATAGAACATATGATAGGTCTTGCCGATTTTGACTACGTGCGGCGCCTGAAGTCCGCCGGGCGCTTCACCGTAGAAAGGGTCTGCTTCCATAGCAATGCCCATCGGTTTCCAGTCGGTATCGGTCAGGTTCTTTCCTTCCCAGCGATAGAAGAATCGTGTGTTCCCCCTCTTACCACCCGCGGTAGTATGACGAATGCATGACCATAGCTGCCAGGTGCCATCGGCAGCCTGCCATATAGCAAAATCGACGGGCTGCTGCTTTTCTGTGGCGTATTTATGGTCCATCGGGCTGCCGGCCACCTGCCACCACTGGCCGGAAATTTGCGGTACTAAAACAGGGCTTGATTTTTCGTTTCCAAAGGAAGTTATACAAAAGGCAAAAATGGAAACCGTCAGTATTATCATGCGTTTCATTGTAAAGACTTCCAAAAAAGATGTGGCCTGTACCTTGTACATAAGCCACATCGTTTATTGCCTTTTATATTACAGCCTCTCAGACCGTCAGTCCATGTTATTCACCGGGCTGCTTTGAGATTTCAGGAGCAGAGGCCCTGACGGGATTTTTATATTCGGCAGTGTTGCCGTTAGCCGAAAGCCGGCTTTTCTCCTGATATTTTCGGAATAATAGACCGCGAATCGTCCAGGCAACGCCAATGCCAAAGAAAACAAAAGCTAAAAAATGACCACCAGGACTGCCTATTGTCTGAGATCCTACTAACATGAGAGCTATTCCGATTATCATCATTGCAATGCCGAAGGTGAAGTTCTTTATCCAAAGAGAGCCATTCTGCTGCTTTTTGGGAGGTTTTAGCTCCGAGAGCGGAGTACCTTTTTCAATGGCCGCTAATATCTGTTTGTGTTCGAGCCGTTTGCCAAAATAGACAAGTAAGCCGATAATTATTGCAATAGTTGTTACACTCGAAAATACGATAAACACAATGATCGTTTCACCATACATTTTTTGTTCCTTTCGAATTTTTTTTACAATTGAACTTTCTTTACTATCTGATTCTTATTGAACCTACATCGGTCCTTAAATACAGTTTTCCTTCTCCGGCACCTATTGTACCTTGCAGATTTTTACTGACTTTGCCTTTGATGGTCAGCGGCATGTCGGTTGTTATCGAGCCAACATCGTTTTCGAGAGCTAAGGTTGAGCCGGGCGCAAGAGGGGCATCAAGCTTGTTTGTTTTCTCATACTCAACTCGAGACCAACCGTCTATGTTAATACAGCTACCCGTAGAAATCGTAAGTATGCAAAGAAGGCAAACCAATAACGTTTTTTTTGTGAAATAACCGTATTTCATTTTTTGTCCTTTCAACTTGCACCTGATTTGTTCGGCCATCTGATTTTTATCGAGCCGCTGCTTGTTTTAAGGTACAGCTTCCCGTTACCCTGGCCTATTGTCCCTGCGAGCTTCTTTTTGCTTATTTCTCCGCTTATAGTTATTGGCAGTTCCGTGCTTATCGAGCCGTAACTGGTTGACATATCCACCTGGCCGGCGAAATCAGGGGGCGCTTGGAAATCGACACTTCCGTATGAGGTAACCACGTTTGCGCTGATTTCGGGGGAGGTCGAGTCCGAACAGGCGATATTAATATTACCACTGCCGGACTTAGCGGTAAGGTCAGCGGCTGTGAGCTGCCGGCAGGTAATGCGTCCGTAGGATGTGGATATATCAGCCGAGTCCGCAGATGCTTGCGTGAGCTCAATGCTGCCGCTGCTTGAATGCAGTTTTAGTAATTTGCCCGTAAGCTCGTCGGCCCTGATAGAACCATAAGATGTGTGCACATCGTAATCGGTGCAGGAAGCTTTCGAGAGCTTAATTTTACCGCTGCTGGTTCGAAGTTTGAGATCGCCTCCTGAAATATCCCTGCAGGTAATAGAGCCGTAGGACGTATCCATATCAGCGGAACCTCGAATATTCTCTGCAGTAATTGCACCACTACTTGATTTTACTTTGATATTGTCACCTGTGATATTTTTGCAGGTAACGGAACCATAGGATGTGTCCAGATGTGCCGTGCCCTGAATGTCTTCTGCGGAAATCGAACCGCTGCTGGTTTTGCCCTTTGCGTTTCCGTCGATTCCGCTGAGTTTAATCGCACCGTATGAGCTGGCGCATTCGACGTTGGTTTGCTTCGGAACGGTTATGTCGTAGCTAATAGCTATCGAGCGCTTTAGTTTTTTAGGAGGCTTTTCAGCTTTTACTGTTAACGTATTTCCAACCTGCTCAAGTACGATTTTCACCTGCTCGGCTGTTTCCTTGGCCTCCTCTTCAGTGAGCGCCTGAACACGGATTTGAGCAACTATACTACAATCTGTAACATCGGCACCGGTAACCGTAATCGAGCCGGAGCTGGTTTGTGCAATAACAGTTGAGCCGGAAGCAAGGGGGGCCTGTTTCTGAATGGTTCTTTCATATTTGGCTCTGGCCCAGTTACCTATTTGAAAATCACAGCCGGTAACAATCAATAACAGACAAAAGCCAAGGGCCGGAATTGAATAATATTTTTTCTTCATTTCTTGTTCTCCCGATTGATTGTTTGTTTATTTTCTATTTTATTCTTATTGAGCCGTTGTGGGTCCTCAGATAGACCTTACCAACGCAAAAGAGCTGTCCCGGGCGTACTGTTTCTGTAAGTTTCTTTATGTTTGCCTTTGCGACCACCATTAAGGGCAGGTCAGTTATGACCGAACCGTTATGCGTCCGGGCCGGTTTGAGATATCTGTTCGTCTCCATTTTTTACTATCCTTAATTTTTGTATTCTTTCCTTTGTTTATCTTTCGTAAATTAGTCGCTGATTTTAGCCATCAGGTTTCAGAAAAACCGAAACTTTATAACTTGCCGTTATTTCCCATAATATACCTCTTCTATTCATTTAGTTTTTTTTGCAAATAGGTTACAATTTTTATATAAAAGATTTCAAAAAATACGTGTTTTTCCCTTGTTTTTGAGGTTATTATCATTTTTTATGAATTAGTCGCTGTTTTTCCGGAAGGGGTTTTAAAAATCTGAAACTTAAGAAACCCCGGCCGCGACTAATATAGAAAGGGAAATATTTGGTCTCTAACGTATTGGGCCAGAAAAAGAAGGAGAACTGGTTACGGCTGCTTCGCAGCGGTGACCACGGGGCGTTTGCCCGGTTCATTGATAAGTACAAAGAAACGGTTTTTCTGTGCTGCCGGAGGTTAGGGCTGAGAGAAGATGAAGCCGAGGATGTGGCGAGCGAGACATTCATGGCGGCATATAAGGGATTGCAGCGCTATCGGGGTCAGGCTGAATTGAGCACGTGGTTGTGGTCTATAGCGTACCGACGGGCGATAAGTTATCTGCGAAAGAATCGAAAACAGTTGCAGCTTGAAGCCGAGCCGGATGAGTTCCTACAGGCCGGTAGTAGCCAAGAGCAAGGACCGGCGGCGGCAATACAGGGCGAAGAGACAGACAAAATCGTTTGGAATGCGGTCGAACGGCTGCCGAGGCTCTGGGCAATGGCAATTATTTTGTATTATCGGGAAGAAAAGAGTATAATTGAAATTGCAAAGATAATGCAGACAAAGGAAAATACTATTAAGACATATTTGTTCAGAGCACGACAGAAATTGAAAAAGGCCCTGGCTCCGGCCTTTGGAGAAGATTTTGATGTTGGCGGATAGATTAAATAAAGATGATAAATTTGATGAAATGTTAGGGCGAACTTTGCGTTCGTCTTCGCAGGCGGTGCCCCCCGATTTTACTCAGAGAATGCTCAGCCAGATAAGGCAGGCCGAAGAGCAGAAGATTTTGGCTCGTGTGGTTCTGCAGGAAAAATTCGCTCTGGCAGGATGTTTTGCATTAGGTGCAGCCGCAATTATTGCAATGGTAGTCTTTCCGGACACTATTACAGCCGTTTTTAATAGTATTGTTGGAAGTTTCACCGAGCGAGGCAGTGCATTAGTTAGTAGAATCCCGCAGAGTATCAAAACGGTGCGGAGTCAGTGGCAACTCTACACGGTCCTTGCGGCCATGGGCGGATTCGCTGTCTATAGTCTTGTCGATTTGCTGGCGGGCGACAGATTAAAGACCGTCTAAACCACCTTCACCCTTCACCCGGAAGAGCCCCCCCTTCAGGCCAGGCAGTATAGTATTTGTCAAATACCAGAGTTGAGCACCGTTACAGGTAAGATTTCTTCATTTATCCACTCAATTCATAACCACTCATAGTCAAGCCGGGTGCCCGTTTATAGGCGAAATTCGCGTAATTACGCCGAATTGTCGAGAAATCGCCAGGTTTTACTTGACGGGAAAGTAGGTAATTTGGTATAACAAAGATCGGTGAGGCGTGCGTCCGTGCCTTTTTATATCCACGGATTTTGGCCTTTTGAAGTTCCGGCACTTTGTTGATTTATCAATAGAGGAGGATGTTTCTATGCCGGGGGTAAAGTTAGTCGTGACGATGGCTTTGTGTCCCGGAGTTGAGCTTTCACATTTCAACTAAAAAATTCATCTTGTGAAAACAACGAGCATTTTGGTTTGTGGCCAAAACATAATTCATAATTGAGTTAATTTGTTTTGTTAAAGGAGGACTATTATGTACAGAAAATTGATTTTTTTGGTTTCTTTTGTTTTGGTGCTGGGATTGGCAATGAGCGTCTCCGAAGGCGCCGACCCCAGTCTTGTCGGCTGGTGGAGGTTTGAGGAGGGTTCCGGCACTACTGCCTATGACTCAAGCGGCAATGGACTCGACGGCGATTTGGTTGGCGGCGTTACATGGACACAGGGCCGTATCGGCGGTGGTATCGAACTTGACGGAACCAGCGGTTATGTCTCAATTCCCGATTTTGAACTCACGACCGATACCATTACTTTTGTGGCATGGGTCAACGGTTGGAAAGGTGGCGACTGGGCGCCGCTTTTATCCTCCCGCGTTGTGGGTCAATGTGAAATGAACTTTGGTGACAACGATACCTTACACTATACATGGAACAGCGACTCATCCGCTACATGGGGATGGACCGGCGGCCCTGTCATTCCCCAGGATATGTGGACGATGTTGGCCGTGACAATTGACCCTGACCAGGCAGTTGCGTATGTGTACACCGATGACGCAGGGCTCACCCAGTCCACCAACGCAATTGCCCATATTGAAGAGACTGTTGGTGCCCTGCAGATTGGTTACTCTTATGATCCCAGATACGTCCGTGGGATTATCGACGAAGCTGCGGTGTTTAACCGGGCGCTCACCGAGCAGGAGATTATGGGGCTTGTCCTGGGTATTGGTGAAGGATATCCATATTCTTCCAGACCTTCCCCGGAAGATGGTACCCTCCTTCTGGATACGTGGGTGAACCTGGCCTGGCGGGTGGGAGATTTTGCAATCTCGCACGATGTATATTTAGGCGATAATTTCGACGATGTCAACTCCGGCGCTGAAAGCGCATTTATAGCTAACCAGGTCGCAACGTTTTTAGTTGCAGGCTTTCCCGGTTTTGCATACCCGGATGGTCTTGTCCCGGGCACTACCTACTACTGGCGGATTGACGAGGTCAATGACACCGAGCCGAACAGCCCGTGGAAAGGCGACATTTGGAGCTTTACGATTCCACCCAGAAAAGCCTATAATCCCGCCCCGTCTGACGGCACAAAATTTGTCGCTACGGATGCGGAACTTAGCTGGAGTACGGGTTTGGGTACGAAACTGCACACCGTATATTTTGGCGACAACTTTGACGATGTAAACAACGCCGCCGGAGGACTCCCACAGGCAAATACAACCTTTGCTCCGGGCACGCTTGAATTAGACAAAACTTACTACTGGCGGGTTGATGAGTTCGATGCAGCCGTCACCCATAAAGGTGATATCTGGAGTTTCACAACGTTACCATCCATATCCATCGTTGACCCCGATCTTATGGGCTGGTGGAAGCTTGATGAAGGTATAGGTACGACAGCCGTTGACTGGTCCGGCCACAACAATCACGGCGAGTTTATGGGTGACCCGCAGTGGGTGCTTGGCCAGGATGGTGGGGCTCTGGAATTTGACGGCGATGACTATGTGGACACAGGTTACACGGAAGACCTTGTTAATTATACCATCACCGCATGGGTAATGAGCCCTGAGGCACCTTCAGGAGGAGCAGCAAGCGGCCCGCTTCATCGCGAGAACAACTATCAGTTCAACTGGAACCATGACAACGATGTCTTCCGCGGAGCGGCAGCAATGAACGTCGGCGGACAATGGCACGCCGCCAAGTATATGCCGCTATTTGCCAACACATGGTATCACCTCGCCGCCACTTATGATGGAGATGTCTTAAATGCATATAGAGATGGTGTCTTAATTACGAGCAATCCGGCCCCTTCCGGCGATCCGGAAGCAGAAACCAACAGCGCAAAACTCGCAAGACATGCAGCTACCGCCACGCAGTTCTTTACAGGCACCATCGATGACGCAAGAGTTTACAGCAGAGCACTGACTCAGGATGAAATTCAGCAGGTAATGAGAGGTGACACATCTATTGCCTGGAAGCCGAATCCCTCTAATGGCTCAACAAAGGACATTGATAAGGTAATGCCCCTTAGCTGGTCGCCGGGAGATAACTCATCGCAGCACGATGTGTACTTCGGTCTTGACGAAGATGCTGTGGATAATGCCGACGCATCAGACACGACCAACATATATCGCAACCGGCAGAGCGCTGCCGGCTATACCACCCCCGAAGGTCTCGAATGGGGCGGCGGACCATACTACTGGCGCATCGATGAGATTAATACAGATGGAACTATCAGCAAAGGCAGAATCTGGAGATTCACAGTAGCTGATTATCTTACTGTGGACGACTTCGAATCCTACAATGACATTAATGAAGGTGAGCCAGCTTCTAACAGGATATATATGGCCTGGCTGGACGGATTCGACAACCCGGCAATAAACGGTTCTACCGTTGGTCATTTAGACCCTCCATTTGCCGAGCAGACTATCGTTCACGGTGGCAATCAGTCGATGCCTTTTACATACGACAACGGTGTTGGTAAATCCGAGGCAACTTTGACATTGACTTCCAATCGTGACTGGACCCGGGAAGGTGTCGGCACATTGACAATTTGGTATATAGGCGATGCGGCCAATGCTCCGGAGCCGATGTATGTTGTTCTCAACGGCACCGCTGGGGTCACTAATGATAATCCAAATGCGACACAGACAGACCAGTGGACACCGTGGAATATCGACCTGCAGGCATTCGGTATTAATCTTACCAACGTCAATACGATTACTATTGGTTTCGGCAACAGGAACAATCCGGTTGCCGGTGGTTCAGGTATGATGTACTTCGATGATATTCGTCTGCATCGTCCGGCACCTTAAATGGTGTTGATGGCAATTGATTTAATGGTTGATATAGCAGATTTGTATTAATTCGGGGCCTGTACCGATTCGGTATAGGCCCCTTTTTTATCGTATTTTGAACATTTTGGGTATAGCAGCGTTTCAAATTATCAACTCACTTAATGGGGGAAAAGGAAAATTTTAACGTAGTAAACCCACAGGCATATTTAACCGATATTTCAAAGAGTTTTATCTGAGGCAGGGATGCGAGGGTCCTATAAAAAGGAGATAAGGCCGAGGTCCAATTTGCCCTTATGACCGGAGTCGAAAGGCTTTTCGGCCGGGCGGGAGTGAGCCATAGTATTTGACGCCACCATAAAAGAATATCTCAAAGAAATCGACGAGTCACCGCTGTTGAATGCCGAACAAGAACGCTCATTAGGTAAACTCGTCGCCGAAGAAAACGACCAGCAGGCCAGGGAACAGTTTGTGCGCAGTAACCTCAGGCTGGTCGTTAACATCGCCAAAAAGTTCGGCCGCCGGGGGATGAGTCTCGGCGATTTAATTGAGGAAGGTAATCTCGGCCTAATCAAAGCCGTTGATTACTTTGACTATAACCGCGGGGTGCGATTCAGCACTTATGCTGCGTGGTGGATAAAGCAAAGTATCAAACGTGCGCTGCTGGAGAACATTCAGCCGGTGCATATTCCCACATATATGGTTGCGTTGATAAATCAGTGGCGGCACATTACGGCAGAACTTGAGAGCAAACTCGGCAGAAAGCTGTCTGTGGAGGAAATGGCTGACATCATGAAATTGCCGCCGCGCAAGGCTAAAGTCGTACATCGTATCGTTGAGGTGCTCAGCTCCGTGAGTGAATCTTCCAACAGTGACGTATCGGAAGACGACCAAATGCTCGAGGCGATTCTGGAAGACCCGAATGCCTGCAACCCGGAAGATGTATTAGCTGCGGTCGAAGAGAAGGCAAAGGCTTTGAGATTGCTCAATCAAATCGACCCGAGAGAAGCAGATATCCTACGTATGCATTACGGCCTTGACGGAAACAAGCCGATGTCACTTAAAGAAATCGGCAGGAAATTAGACCTGACACGCGAGAGAATCCGCCAGATTAGACGTGATGCGCTTACCAGGCTTTATGAATATATGAATGAATAACTTCCGCCTAATATAGTGCTCTCGATTGAAAATTCCCGTTTGTGCGCGGGTAAGTAGTATTACAGTAATAGTTTATGATTTTACACGCGGGAATTTACTACCCTTAAGGGTATAACATCTCAATAAAACTTGCAATTCTCCTGAAATCTATTAAAAATAGATAAGCTAATCGACTCTTAATGTCATTCCCGAACAAGCGGGAATTCACATATTCGTTGCGGTATTGGATTCCTGTTTTAACAGGAATGACGGTGTGCTGTTTGCTTAAGCAAATATAACGTCAACAGTTATCCGGGAAGGAAAACAAATGACAAACGAAGGAATTGACCTGAAAAAATATATTCGCAGTATACCCGACTGGCCGAAGAAGGGGATTTTATTTCGTGATATAACGCCGTTGCTGGGCAATCCCGGGGCACTTGCAGCAGCAACGGAGGCACTCTGCGCCGATTTCAGGGGGGCTGGCATCGAATATGTCGCTGCCGTGGAGGCCAGAGGATTTATATTCGGAACGGCCGTTGCCGAAAAGCTCGGAGCCGGTTTTGTGCCCATAAGGAAGAAAGGCAAGCTGCCCGCCAAAACCGAAAGTATCACCTACGATTTGGAATATGGAACAGATACTCTTCAAGTGCATGTTGATGCCGTAAAGAATCAGGCGAAAGTTTTAATGGTCGATGATTTACTGGCGACAGGCGGGACAATGGCCGCGGCCTGTAAACTCATCGAGAGCATAGGCGGCCAGATCGCCGGTATCACGTTTCTTATAGAGCTTACCACTCTGGCCGGCAGAGCGAAATTAGCCGGCTACAATGCCAAATCAATCATTTCATACGATTAAGCCTTGTTTATGTCATCCCGACCGAGGCATAGCCGAGTGGAGGGATCTGGCCTGCAAAATTAAGTGTGTACCGAGTTGACATAACTGTCACCCCGAGCGCAAGAGCCCGCCCTGAGCATGAGCCCCTCACTGAGCGCAGTCGAAGTGTCGAACGGGAATGGATCTGGCAGCAAAATTACATAGGCTCACAATTAAAAAAGACCATGCGCAATACAGAACCGTCATCCCGACCGAAACAGAACCGTCATCCCGACCGAAACAGAACCGTCATCCCGACCGAAACAGAACCGTCATCCCGACCGAACAGGCTGTGTCGCAATTACGCCACAGAACAATTATTCTCTTTGCTATCTCAGCAAAATTACAAATTTTGTTTGTTAATCGCTTTAACTAAGCTTTTTTCACAAACTCCTGTCAAAATATCGGCTATT
>Ga0307379_10014276_pt1 | contig 10247 bp, 9 predicted proteins | sample UN2MG_FD_202237 | JGI IMG/M metagenome (GOLD analysis project Ga0307379, IMG submission 202237) | Soil microbial communities from Risofladan, Vaasa, Finland - UN-2 | ecosystem: Environmental > Terrestrial > Soil > Coastal area > Acid sulfate soil | place: Finland: Risofladan, Vaasa | collected... | reverse complement strand
AGGTAGCCGGCGAAGATGACGTCGCGGAGCAGGTCCAAGCCGATGGCCTTGCTGCGCAGCGCCGCCACGTAGTGCGGCGCGCCCGCACCCGCCAGCACCAGCGCCGCAGTGACCCCCTCCGTCCGCGCGCGGGCGTAGGCCTCCAGCAGGGACATCAGGTTCTTGCGCGGCGCCAGCGCGCCGACGTAGAGCAAGTACTCACCCGGCCAGCCTTGGGGCGGCGTTGATTCCTTCGCGTTGAGAAAACGTTCCTCGACGCCCGAGGGAGTAACGGTGATATGGTCCGGGCGGCGACGGTAGAGGCGAAGGACATCATCCCGCGTCGCGTGTGAGACCGCGATGACGTGACGCGCCCGCCGGATGGATTTGCGCGCGCCGCGCTGCTGCATGCGCAGGTCCGCAGGGTCATATGACTGGGGGAAGAACTCAAAGGCCAGGTCGTGAACCGTCACCACCGCCGGGCACGGCAGCAGCGGCGGCAACACCGTCGCGGGGAAGTGCAGCACCGACACGCGGTCCGCCCGCGCCGCCAGCGGCAGGCGCGCGCGCAGCCAGCCCCGGCCCGGCGGCACCAGCCGCATGCGCATGGCGGGTCCGAGCTCCACCGGCGGCCCGGCGGCGAGGTCGGGGGAGTCAACGTAGAGCAGGCACTCGGGCAGCTCGGGCAACCTCCCGAGATGAGCGATCAGATTGCGCACGTAGCGCTCGACGCCGGTGATGCGGGGGGCGCCGAGGGTGCGGGCGTCTATGCCGATGCGCAAGGTCTGCCTCCGCAGCGGCTAGGTCCGCTGTGCAGACCGCTGGCTAGGCCTAAAGGCCGCCATCTGGCTAGGACCTTCCGCCGCCACGGCGGTCGCAATGCGACCTAGCCGCCGGTCTCTGACCTGGGGACGTGGCGGGCCGATTCGTCGGCCCTAGCCATCTGCCTCCGCGCCTACCGACTGCACACCGCCCAGTCGTAGTTGAAGTCGTTGTCAAATGCGTCAACGCGCAGCTCGTCCGGATGCTCCCGATCGTAGTGCTCGGTCGGGAGGTTGAGCAAGTACGACATCTCGTTGCCCAGCGCCATCTGCCCGTGCCACACCAGCGGCGGGATCTGCAGCAGGATGGGATTGGCGTCCCCCAGCACGAAGGTGGCGGTCTGGCGGTAGGTCGGAGAATCCTCGCGCCCGTCGTAGAGGCCGATCTTCGCGTGGCCCTTGACCACGCAGAAGTTGTCGGTCTGGCGCTGGTGGGCGTGCCACGCCTTCACCACCCCGGGGTAGCAGGTGCTGACGTAAACCTGGCCGACCTTGATAAACAGCTCGTCGTCGTCGCGCAGGATCTCCATCAAGTAGCCGCGATCGTCAACATGTCGCGTGAGCTGCTTGACCCGGATACCTTCGATCATGAGGGGCCTCCGTCGCCGCCGCGGTCGCCGGCCGCAAGTGCCCGCCAGTCGGCAAGTGGGCCTTGCCGTGTTCCGCGCTTTGGCGCTATCGGGGGGCAGGGCGGGCCCAGCCCCCCGGCGGCTTCGTTCGCGGCAGTGGTCCACAATTCCTGCCAGGCGGTCGAGGGCGCGGGTTACGGCCATGAGGGCGCGGGATTTCTTCTGGCACGAGGTTTGTTGCATGGGAGTTCGGGGTGCGCGCATGGAGGATGAGGTTTGGGCTATTATTGACCGGCTGCGGGGGGGAAGCCGGGCGGCGGGGCGGTCAGAAGGCGCTCGCGGCGGCGCTGGGCGTGGACCGTTCTACCGTCACCGGGTGGCTGAGCGGCCGGCACGCGGTTACGTTGCCCATGCTGGTTGCGGCGGCGCGGGCGCTTGGGCTGCAGGTTGTGCTTGAGCGGCGATAATTAAGTCGACTGTCCCCGGAATTGGGAATTAGCGGTCACCTGGAGAGCGCTGCGCGATACGCCTGCATCGTAGTACGGGCACACGCCTCCCAGGTGAACTCCCGTGCGCGCGCCAGTCCGCGCTCGCGCAGCCGCGCCCTCAAGTCAGCGTCCACACAGACCCTCACCAGGCCTTCGGCGATGGCGGCTGCGTCCAGTGGGTCCACCAGTTCGGCCGCGTCCGCAGCCACTTCCGCCAGCGCCGAACCGTTGGAGGTGAGACACGGAACGCCCTGCGCCATCGCCTCCAGCAAAGGCAGGCCAAAGCCCTCGTACAACGAGACGAAAGCGAGGGCCTGCGCGTGGTGGTACCAGGCCAGCAGGTCGTGGTCGCTGGCAGCGCCGGGGAGCCTGACGCGGGCACCGACGCCGTACTGCGCCGCCACCTGGGCCAGGTTGTCCACTCCCCAACCGGGGCTGCCGACCATGCACAGGTCCAGCCCCCCGAGCTGCGGCGACGCCTGGGCGAAGGCTTCAATCAGCCGGGCGTAGTTCTTACGGGGGCTGATGGTACCGACCGCGAGGATGTAGGGGCGCCCCTGGTTGGGATGGGCGAGCCCCTCCTGTTCCCTGCTCAAGTGCCACATCGACCCCACCCCGTGGTGCGCGACCGTGATCCGGCCGGGCTCGGTTCCCGGCAATTCCATCACCTCGCGTCGGGTGAACTCGGACACGCACAGGAGGTGGTCCGCTCGCCGGATGGCCGGCAGCCAAGTGCGACGAAGCATGTGCGCCATGCGCGGCGTGAACCATTCGGGGTGTCGTACGAAGGCCAGGTCGTGGACGGTCGTGACCGACGAGCACGGCAGCCAGGGCGGCATCGCTGCATAGGGAAAGTGGATGAGCCGGCAGCGCTTGCGCACCAGCGCGTAGGGCACGAACACGCTCAGCCACAGCGGCACGTTGGCCGCTACCGTCTCCATCGTCGGGGGCACCGGCGCCTGCGCGCGCCGGCCGCGGTGCAGGATGAGGAACTTCTCCTGCGTCGGCAGCATCCCCAGGGCGCGAATCAGCTCCCGGATGTAGCGCGGGGTGCCCGACATCGCCCCGGCCAGCGCCGAGGCGTCTATGGCGATAGTGGTCATGTGCTCCGGCGTCGGGACTGTCCCCGAACGGGGACTGTCCCCTTGCGGGCGGGTACAGTCCACGTAGGGACAGTCCCCGCCCGTCGCTCAGGCGGGGCGCTTGACCTTGCGGCGACCGCGCCGCAGGGTGCGCCGGTCAGCCAGGCGGTTGAGGGCCTGCACGTACGCCTTGGCGCTGGCGTCAATGATGTCGGTGCTCGACCCGCGGCCGCTGAACTCGTGGTCATCCTCGTCCGCCAACCGCACGTACACCTCGCCCAGGGCGTCGGTGCCCCCGGTGACCGACTTGACCGAGAAGTCCACCAGGCGGTGGCGCTCCTGCACCAGTGAGTCTATCGCTTTGTAGACCGCGTCCACCGGCCCCACGCCCAAGGCGGCGGCGGTCAACTCTTTCCCCTCGCGCAGCAGGCGCACCGTCGCCGAGGGCATGACCCCGCTGCCGCCGACGACGTGAAGATAGTCCAGCTGATAAACGCCCGGCACCCGGCGCAGCTCATCGGCGACGATGGATTCCAGCTCGTCGTCGCTGACCTCTTTACGCTGGTCGGCCAGCACCAGGAAGCGCTGATAGGTCTGCTCCAACTCGGCGGCGCCCAGTTGATAGCCCAGCTCCGAGAGCCGGTGTCCCACTGCCTTGCGGCCCGAGCGGCTGGTGAGCACGATCTCGCTCTTCTCCAGCCCGATCTTCTGCGGCCGGATGATCTCGAAGCTCTGCCGCTGCTTGAGCAGCTTGATCACGCCGTCAACATGCACCCCGGAGGAATGGGCGAACGCGTTCGCCCCGACGATCGCCTTGTTCGGTTGCACCGCGATGCCGGTGATGTCCCGCACCAGGCGCGAGCTGCGGTAGATCTCCTTGAGGTTGATGCCGGTGGCGAACCGGCGCTTCAACTCGCGCCGGGTGTCGAGGATGAGCGCGATCTCCTCCAGCGCCGCGTTGCCGGCGCGCTCGCCCAAGCCGTTGATGGTGCACTCCACCTGGGTGGCGCCGTTTTGCACCCCCGCCAGCGAGTTGGCGGTGGCGAGGCCCAGGTCGTCGTGGCAGTGTACGCTGAAAACCACCCGGTCGGCGTTGGGCACCGACTCGCGCAGCCGGCGGATGAGGTCGCCGAACTCCTGCGGTAGGGCGTAGCCCAGGGTATCCGGGATGTTGATGATCGCGGCGCCCGCCTCGATGGTCGCCTCGACGACCTGGCACAGAAAATCGAACTCGGTGCGGGTGGCGTCCATGGGGGAGAACTCCACCTCCGGCACCTGCTGGCGCGCGCGCTTCACCGAGGCCACTGCCAGCTCGATCACTTCGTCCTTGGTCTTGCGCAGGATCGCCTCCCGATGCTGAGGGGAGGTGCTGAGGAAAACGTGGAGGCGCACCCGCTTGCCGCCCCGCAAGGCCTCGGCGGTGCGGTCAATACCCTCGGGCCGGCAGAGGCTGAGCGCAGTGATCGTCGGCCCCTGCACGTCTTTCACGATCTGCCGCACCGCCTCGAAATCACCCGGCGACGAATAGGGGAACCCGGCCTCAATCACATCCACCCCCAACCGGGCCAACTGATGGGCGACCTGCAACTTCTCCGACGTGCTCATTCTGCCGCCCGGGCACTGCTCGGCATCGCGCAGGGTAGTGTCGAAGATGGCGATTCGGGTCTTGGTGCTCTTCCGCTTCCTCTGTGCCGCGCTAGTGGCGGTCATCTCGGTGGGCCTCCTGCAGCTCGGTCATACTCCTATCGCGTCAGCCATGGCATCATCTCGCGCAACTGCGCCCCCACCTGCTCTAGCTCATGCTCCGCCTGCTGCGCCTCCAGCGCATTGAACACCGGGCGCCCTGCCTGGTTTTCCAGAATCCACTCGCGCGCGAATTCCCCGCTTTGCACCTCGGCCAGGAGCTTCCGCATCGCGTCACGCACGTGCTCGTCAATCACCCGCCTCCCGCGCGACATGTCGCCATACTCCGCGGTGTCGCTGACGCGCTTGCGCATGCCCTGGATGCCATGCTCGTGGATGAGATCAACGATGAGCTTGAGCTCGTGGCACACCTCCAGGTAGGCGCTCTCCGGCTGGTAGCCCGCCTCAGTTAGCACCTCGAAGCCGGCCTTGATGAGCTCGGAGACGCCGCCGCACAGCACCGCTTGCTCGCCGAAGAGGTCGGTCTCGGTCTCCTCCTTGAAGGTGGTCTCGAGCACGCCGGCGCGCGTGCAACCGATGCCCTTGGCATAGGCGAGACCCAGCTCCTTGGCCTTGCCGGTGTGGTCCTGGTGCACCGCCAGCAGGCCGGGCACTCCGCGCCCCTCCTCATAGAGCGCGCGCACCAGCGCCCCCGGTCCCTTGGGCGCGACCATAAAAACGTCCACCGTTGCCGGGGGGACGATCTGGTGGTAGTGGATGTTGAAGCCGTGCGAGAACACCAGGGCGTTGCCCTCCGCCAGGTGGGGCGCGATCTGGCTCCGATAGACGGCGGCTTGCACGTGATCCTCGGTCAGGATTTGTATGAGGTCGCCCTGCTTGGCCGCATCGGGGGTGGCGATGGGGTTCATCCCGTCCTGCGCCGCTTTCTTCCAGTTGACCGAGTCGGGCAGGTCCGCGACCACTACCTGGAGGCCGCTGTCGCGCAGATTCAGCGCCTGGCTGCGCCCCTGGATACCATAGCCGATGATGGCGATCGTTTTCCCCTTGAGCAGCCCCAAGTCGGCGTCGTCGTCGTAGTAAACCGTAACCATTACCTACCTCCGTTAGCAGGATTCTGCGCTGTGCCTCGTCCACGCATGCTCACCCGCAGCGACTTCTTTCCGCCCCCTGGCTCCCGCCAGCCCACCGCCAAGCCCTCGCCGCCAGCACGCCGTAGAACAGCCCCACGGCGACGAAGATGCCGAGGTTGATGACCAGCGCCCGGACGCTGTCCAGGCCGAGGCGGGCGGTAAGGAGATTATAGACCATCCACAGGATATAGACCAGCCCGCCCGCGGCCGCCAGCAGCCCGCCCAGAATCAGCGCCCGCCGGCGCCGCCCGCCGAACAGCGCACCGACCACCGCCAGCGCGACGCCGCCGCCCCCTAACGCCGCCGCGACCGCGCGCACGATGGCCTCGGCCTGGCCGGGTGAGACGATCTCGTTCATGGCGCTACTTGCGCCCGCGCGAGGTGAAGATGAGGGTCAGCACCACCGCCGCGATGAGGATGAGCACGACCGCGGGGCGGCTGAGGTTGACCTCGGGGACGCGCCCGGCGATGCTCTGCACCAACTTGGCGCCGCCGTACACGGCGAAGAAGTAGCCGAGCACCAGCCCCAGCGCGAATACCAGCAGATCCTTCGCCAATCCACCGCGCATCACGCACCTCCGCCCATCTCGACGTGCTTGACTCACGTCTGCTTGGCCCCGCGCACGAGGACGACCTTGCCGGTGCGCACCATCTCGACGATGCCGTGCTTCGCCAACAGGTTCTCCAGGGCGCTGATCTTCTCCTCGTTGCCGGTGGCCTCGATGATGAGGGTGTCGGCGGCGACGTCCACGATGTTGCTGCGGAAGATGGCCGCGACCTGCATGATCTCATTGCGCGCGTCGGGGTGCGCCTTGACCTTGATTAGCGCCAGCTCGCGCGAGACCACCGGGTCGCCGGTGTGGTCGAGCACCTTGATGACGTCGCGCAGCTTGTAGAGCTGCTTGCTGATCTGCTCCAGCACCCATTCCGGCCCCTCGACCACGATCGTCATGCGCGAGGTCTGGGGGGCCTCGGTGGTGCTGACGGCCAGGCTCTCGATGTTGAACCCGCGCCGCGCGAACAACCCCGCGCAGCGGGCGAGCACCCCGGGTTGGTTCTCTACCAGCACAGAGATGGTGTGTCGCATCTGGTCCCTCCCGTATGGAGCATGGCCGCCCCGGCCGTGTCGTCGCCCGCACAGGCGAGGGCGCCTATGCTCCATGCGCTAATCAATCATCATCTGGTCAATGGAGCCGCCCGCCGGCACCATCGGCATCACGTTTTCCTCGCGGTTGATGCGGAAGTCAATCAGGCACGGGCGATCGCGCACGCGCATCGCCTTGCGCAGCGCCGGCCGCACCTCCTGCTCCTGCTCCACGCGTATCCCCACCGCGCCGTAGGCCTCCGCCAGCGTGACGAAGTTGGGCATCCCGCACGACACGTCAACGCACGAGTAGCGCCCGCCGAAAAACAGCTCCTGCCACTGGCGCACCATGCCCAGGTAGCAGTTGTTGAGGATCGCCACCTTCACCGCCAGCTTGTTCGCCACCGCCGTCGCCAGCTCCTGAATGTTCATCTGGATGCTGCCGTCGCCGGCGATGTCCCACACCACGGCGTCCGGGAACGCAACCTGCGCCCCGATCGCCGCCGGGAACCCGTAGCCCATGGTGCCCAGGCCGCCGGACGACAGAAACCGCCGCGGCCGCTGGCAGGGGTAGAACTGCGCCGCCCACATCTGGTTCTGTCCCACCTCGGTCGTGATGATGGCGTCGCCCCCCGTGATCTTATGGATCTCCTCGACGATCATCTGCGGTTTCAGCCCGTCCCCCTTGTAGGACAGCGGGTAGCGCTCCTTCCACTCCTGAATCTGCGCCAGCCACGGCGAATGATCCTGCTGGTCGAGGCGTTTCATCAGCGCCTGGAGCACGAGCTTGACGTCGCCCACGATGGGCACCGCCGGCGGCACCGACTTGCCGATCTCCGCCGGGTCAATATCAATGTGGATGAACTTGGCGTTGGGGGCGAAGGTCTCGAGCTTGCCCGTCACGCGGTCGTCGAAGCGCATGCCCGCGGCGATGATGACGTCGGCGCCGTTGAGGGCGTAGTTGGAGTAGGCGGTACCGTGCATGCCCGGCATCCCCAGCGACAGCCCGTTGCGCTCCGGGAACACGCCCTTGCCCATGAGTGTGGCCGTCACCGGCGTGTTGATGAGCTCGGCGAACTTCGCCAGCTCGTCCGCGGCCTCCGACGCCACCACGCCGCCCCCGGCGATGATCACCGGCCGCTCCGCGCCGGCAATGAGCGCCGCGGCCTTCTTGACTTGCAGTGGGTGGCCCTTGGCCTGCGGCTGATAGCCGCGCAGCTCGACCTTGTCGGGATACTCGAAATCGAGCTCGGCCTGGGCGACGTCGCGCGGCAGATCAATCAGCACCGGGCCGCGGCGGCCGGTGGAGGCGATGTAGAAGGCCTCCTTGATCACGCGCGGCAGCTCGCGCACGTCCTTGACCAGGTAGTTGTGCTTGGTGATGGGCATGGTGATGCCGGTGATGTCGGCCTCCTGGAAGGAGTCGCGACCGATCGCCGCGGTGACCACCTGCCCGGTGACCGCCACCAGTGGGATCGAATCCATGTACGCCGTGGCGATGCCGGTGACGAGGTTGGTCGCCCCGGGGCCCGAGGTCGCCAGGCACACCCCGACCTTGCCCGTCGCGCGCGCGTAGCCGTCGGCGGCGTGCGCCGCCGCTTGCTCGTGCCGCACCAGGATGTGCCGGATCTCCTGTTCGTGATAAAGCGCATCCGAGATCGGCAGCAACGCCCCCCCCGGATAGCCGAAGATGACCTCGACCCCCTCGCGCTTGAAGCCCTCCAACAGCGCCTGCGCGCCTGTCATTCGCATCATGCACCCCTCCCTGCGTCGCCATCCGCGCTCAGCACCGCTCCCGACGCCGCCGAGGTCACCAGCCGCGCATAGCGCGCCAACCACCCGCGCTTGACCTTGGGCTCCGGCGCCCGCCACGCTTGCCGCCGGCGCGCGATCTCATCCTGCGCTACCAGCAAGTCTATCGTCCGCGCGTCGAGGTCGATCGCGATCTCGTCCCCTTCCTGCACCAGGGCCAGCGGCCCGCCTGCCATCGCCTCGGGGGAAATGTGTCCGGCCGAGAGTCCCACCGTCGCCCCCGAGAAGCGCCCGTCGGTGAGCAGCGCCACCGACTCCCCCAGCCCCGCGCCGGTGATGAGCGACGTCGGATACAGCATCTCCCGCATTCCCGGCCCCCCGCGCGGCCCCTCGTAGCGCACCACCACCACCTCCCCGGGCTTGATGTCCCCTTTGAGAATGGCGGCGCTGGTCGCCTCCTCGCTGTCGAACACGCGCGCCGAGCCGCGGAACTTGCGCATGCCCGCGGCGACCGCCGACTGCTTGACCACCGCCCCCTCGGGCGCCAAGTTCCCGCGCAGGATGGCGATGCCGCCCTGCTCGTGGTAGGGGCGGTCGAGCGGGCGGATGACCTCGTCGTCCGCCACTGTCGCCGCGGCCGCGATGTCGCGCAGGTCGCTCCCGTTGACGGTCGGGCTGGACTCCAGCGCCTCGCGCAGCACGTGCAGCACCGCCGGGACGCCGCCGGCGTGGTCGAGGTCCTCCATGAAGTGCTTGCCGCCGGGCAGCATGTCGGTCAGGTGCGGGGTGACGCGGCTGATCTGATCGAACCAGTCGAGCTCGAAGTCCACCCCCGCCTCGTGCGCGATCGCCGGCAAGTGCAGCACCGTATTGGTCGAGCCGCCGAGCGCGTTGTCCACGCGAACGGCGTTGCGAAACGCCGCCGGGGTCATGACCATACGCGGCCGCAGGTCCTCGGCGATCAGCTCGACGATGCGCTTGCCCGTCTCGTAGGCGAGGCGGCGCTTCTCGGCGGAGATGGCGAGCGCGGTGCCGGCGTGGGTCAGGCTCATGCCCATCGCCTCGGTGAGACAGGCCATGGTGTTGGCGGTGTACAGCCCCTGACAGGAGCCGCCGCCGGGGCAGGCGCAGTACGCGCGCTCCTCCAGGTCGGCGTCGGTGATCTCGCCCTTCTGCGCCTGGGCCACCGCGTAGTAGGTTTCCCCGTAGGACACGCGCGCGCCGCGGAAGCGACCGGCGAGCATGGGCCCGGCGGTGAGGACGATCGCCGGCAGGTCGAGCCGCGCCGCCGCCATGAGCATGCCCGGCGTGATCTTGTCGCAGTTGGTCAGCAGCACCAGGCCGTCGAAGGCGTGCCCCTCGGCCATGGACTCGACGGAGTCGGCGATGAGCTCGCGCGAGGCCAGCGAGTAGTGCATGCCCTTGTGGCCCATGGCGATGCCATCGCAGATGGCGGGCAGCCCGAAGCAGAACGCGGCGCCGCCGGCGGCGTAGATGCCGCGCTCGATGTGGCGCTCGAGGTCGCGCATGCCGACGTGGCCGGGCACGATGTCGGTGAAGCTGGAGGCGACGGCCACAAACGGTCGGCCCATTTCCTCGCGGCTCAAGCCGCATGCGTACAGCAGCGAGCGATGGGGCGCTCGCTCCCGGCCCTGCTTGATCACGTCGCTGCGCATGAATGTATCCTCGTCTGGGCAC
>Ga0307379_10014275_pt1 | contig 10247 bp, 8 predicted proteins | sample UN2MG_FD_202237 | JGI IMG/M metagenome (GOLD analysis project Ga0307379, IMG submission 202237) | Soil microbial communities from Risofladan, Vaasa, Finland - UN-2 | ecosystem: Environmental > Terrestrial > Soil > Coastal area > Acid sulfate soil | place: Finland: Risofladan, Vaasa | collected... | reverse complement strand
TTCCCGACCACTTCCAGTAGCGGTGGAGGAACATGGAATGGGAATGCATTGGAAATTTAGGGGCACCTCCGAATCCTCCCCACACCCTGTCGAATTGCAGCAGGATTTCTTCATACCCTCTGACCGGGATGTCCCTTCCTGGTTTTTTTCTGTTTCTCAATTCGGAAGGCGTACCGATCAAATTTGCGACCTCATCGGCTGCCGATAGAAGATTTTCACGCTGTGCCCTCCACAATGAAGCGATTCGGGGCAGGAGATCCATAAGTCCGGTTCTCCCGTAAATGCTCTCTTTTGGGATATAGGTGGTGGCGAAGAATGGTTTTTTTTCGGGAGTCATGAATATGGAAAGGGGCCATCCCCCTGTCCCGGAAAGCATCTGGGCGGCAGTCATATAGACCTGATCGATATCAGGCCTTTCTTCCCGGTCAACCTTGATACAGATGTAATGCTGGTTGAGGACCCGGGCTATGTCCGGGTCTGAAAAAGACTCCCGCTCCATAACATGACACCAGTGGCATGTAGAGTATCCGATTGAGAGAAAGATTGGTTTATCATCGTTTCTGGCCCGTTCGAATGCCTCCTCGCTCCAGGGGTACCAATCCACCGGATTATAGGCATGCTGCAGGAGATAGGGGCTGGACTCGTCTTTTAACCTGTTTGCAGACTTCTCCTTTTCGTTCATTCCTCATGCACCTTTCAAACACGACGCAATCTGATACATAACTCCAACCACGCATATATTCTTCCTTTGAAATGCAGGTCAGTTAGATCCCCCTGGAAAAACCGTTACACATAACTCATGGCGATGAGAGTGTAATGGAGATGGGAGAGAATTCCCATGGTTCTAAACCCTCGTCGAAAGGCCGGCTCACTCCAGCCATGGCACAGTTCGTGGCTATAAAATCACAATATCCGGACTGCATTCTTTTTTTCCATATCGGAGATTTTTATGAAACATTCGGCAAAGATGCCGAGACCATCTCCAGGGAACTTGATATTGTACTGACTTCCCGCTCCAAGGACAGCGAAGGGAACAGGATTCCCCTGGCAGGGGTACCTTGCCATGCAGCAGACGGATATATCGCCCGCCTGGTAGCCCGGGGATACCGGGTTGCGGTCTGTGATCAGGTTGAGGACGCACGAAATGCCAAAGGTATTGTAAAACGTGAGGTGGTCCGTGTCATTACTCCGGGAACGGTAATGGAGGAGTCGCTTCTCGGTTCTGCCCAGGCGCAATATCTTATGGCTCTTGTCCCAGGAGAAAAACCCCCTCGTTGGGGTATGGCTTTCCTTGATCTTTCAACCGGGCAGTTCTTTACAACTGTGTGCGCCAGGAGTGGCGGGGAAGGAGAACTAATATCGGAACTCTCCAGGTATTCTCCTGCCGAATGCCTTGTCCCGGAAGATCTTACCGGCCATGTTGCAGAAATGATCTCTGCCCGGGGTGTGCTGGTAACCAGGCGCCCCAGAGAGATTTTTGACCATGAGTTGGCATATCAGGCACTTTGCGAGCATTTTGGTGTTGTTACCCTGGAGGGATACGGTATAACAGATACGCCTGTTGTCATCCCTGCAGCAGGGGCCGCCCTTGTCTATGCCCGGGAAACGCAGAAATCCTCTCTTTCCCATGTTTCGGGAATTTCCACCAGAAATTCCGGAGATTTCTGCACCCTGGATGCCATTACCCTCCGGAACCTGGAAGTTCTGGAAAGTATACGGGGCAGGCAGGACGAGGCAACCCTCCTCCATACCCTGAACAGAACGAAAACACCTATGGGGAGCAGGCTTCTTCGGAATTATCTCTGTGCCCCCCTGACATCCGTTCCGGTTATCATGCAAAGGCTGGATGCGGTGGAATTTTTCAGCACTGATACGCCGCTGCGGACCGAGTCAGCCGCGCTACTGAAAAAGTGCTCCGATATCGAACGTATTGCCGCAAGAATTGCCTTCGGCAATGCCGGTCCCAGAGATCTTATCACATTGAAACAATCTCTGGGCTTCATACCGGCGCTCAAGTCGGTGCTATCCTACCAGGACCGGGAGGAAACAATTCCGTATCTCATATCAGAGGCATGCGGACGATGCAGGGATCTGGATTGGATAGAGTCCCTGATAAAAAAATCAATTGTTGATGATCCCCCTGCCATGGTGAGAAACGGCGGGGTTATCTGCGAGGGGTACAGCACCGGGCTTGATGACCTCCGGGCAATAACCAGTTCGGGAAAAGACTGGATAAAGGATCTCCAGAGAAAGGAACGCGAGAGGACGGGAATAAAATCACTCAAAGTGGGCTATAATTCTGTATTCGGGTATTATATCGAGGTGACACGGCCGAACCTGCATCTTGTTCCGCCCGAGTATAACCGCAAACAGACGACAACGAACGCCGAGCGGTTCACTATCCCTGAGTTAAAAGAGAAAGAGGCAGTAATCGCATCAGCAGATGAACGACTCATCTCCCTGGAACAGGAGATTTTCCAGGAAATCATCTCGATGCTTACAAAAGGTGTCCGCGACCTGCAGGATACGGCCGCAGGTATTGCCGAGATCGATGTCTATGTCTCATTTGCAGAATCAGCTGCAGGACATAACTATGTCCGGCCGGTTGTAGATGAATCAGGGGAGATTCTTATCCGCGAGGGGCGCCATCCCGTTGTGGAGCAGCGGATGAGTGGCTCATTTGTGCCGAACGATGCGCGGACATCCTCAAAATCCGACCAGATTCTGATTATAACCGGTGCGAACATGGCAGGGAAGTCAACATATATGCGGGGAGTTGCCCTTATTGCAGTCATGGCACAGGCTGGCAGTTTCGTCCCGGCCACCCATGCCAGGATAGGGGTGATTGACCGGGTTTTTACGCGGGTTGGCGCCTTTGACGACTTGGCAAGCGGTCAGAGTACTTTCATGGTGGAAATGCTGGAAATGGCGAATATCCTGAATAATGTGACCCCGCGGAGCCTGGTTATCCTGGATGAGATTGGCCGCGGTACGAGTACCCTGGACGGGTTCTGCATTGCCAGGGCTGTGCTCGATTTCCTCCACGGAAAAGGTACAACAGGGCCAAGGACACTCTTTGCCACTCATTTCCATGAACTGGTCTCCGCAGAGGCGGAGTTAAAGCGGGTGAAGAATTATCACTTTGCAGTGAAGGACACGGGCAAAGAAGTAATATTCTTAAGAAAGCTCATTCCAGGGGCTACAGACAGGAGTTATGGAATCCATGTTGCGTCTCTTGCCGGAGTCCCCCGAAAGGTGATTACCAGGGCAAATGAGCTTTTAGCGGAGATGATGCGCAGTGATCAGGGGACTGGAGTGACAATCAAGAGGTTTACCCAGATGCTCCTCGTCGATCCCGGGGAAGGTTCCTCACACCCTCTGGTGGAAGAGATAAAATCTATCAATCCCGATTCACTGACTCCTCTCGAGGCGCTCACGTTCCTCTATGAACTGCATAAAAAGGCACAGGATGGTGGCTGAGTCGCAATGAGGGTGGATGATGCGAGGATTTGCGTCCTCGACAAGGATGATGCTGCCCGCATCGCGGCAGGGGAAGTAGTGGAAAGGCCTGCATCCGTCGTTAAGGAATTGGTGGAAAATGCAATTGATGCGGGATCAGAGAGAATTGAGGTTGAAGTTATTTCAAAGGGAGGCAGCATCCGGAAAATAAGGGTGAGTGATGACGGGGAAGGAATGCATCACACGGATGCAGGTCTGGCATTTACCAGCCATGCAACAAGTAAAATTCAAAGTATTTCTGATCTGCCGGAATGCCGGACTCTCGGGTTTCGGGGGGAGGCGCTGGCCAGCATTGCCTCGGTAGCGAGGGTTACAATCACCACCAAACCCCGGAAGTCATCTGTACTTTCAGGGACCAGGATAACCAGTTTGGGGGGGGAAATTGTAGAGAATAAAGAAGTCGGCTGTCCCGAAGGAACCACAGTCCTTGTTGAGGATATCTTTTTTAACACTCCTGCCCGGAAAAAGTTCCAGAAATCGCAAAAAGCCGAGATCGCATATATCACGGCGATGATGGAGCGGATTGTCCTTTCGCATCCTGCCATCTCGTTTCGCTTTCTATATAACGGGAGGGAAAAATTTGTCACCCAGACGGGAGGCGACCCTGGCTCAGCGATTTCAGCCCTTTTCGGCAGGGAATATGTGCAAAACCTGATAAAAATCAATGAAACAGGAAAACTTGTTGCGTTGGAGGGATACATTTCCCGTCCGACTCTTTGTCGCCAGAGTCCGTATCAGATGTTTCTCTCGGTTAATTCCAGAGTGGTGTATTCACGGAGCATAATCGAAGCAATAAAGGCTGGCTATGGGACCCTTCTTCCGTCTGACACGTTTCCTGTAGTCTTTCTGGAGGTGTCCATCAACAGGGAGTTAGTCGATGTGAATGTGCATCCTGCCAAGAGGCAGATCCGTATCAGCCGCGAAGAAGAGGTGAAATCAGAAATTGAGAAAATCATCGGCAGAACACTTGGTATCCATGACCTGGTTCCCGGAAAGCATGGCGAAAGTCTCCCGGAAATGCGAAAAAAAATTACATATACCAATCCGGTAGCCACCCCTGGACTGATAAGGGAGCCTACCCCCGCAGAGATCCGGGCAACTGACCGTCAATTGAGGCAGACCTCTCTGTTCTCAACACAGGATGCCACTCATCCCGGAGTCCCCGACATGGAAGTGATCGGGCAGCTGGGTGAAACGTATATTCTGGCCCGGACTGCGGAAGAAGACCTGCTCCTTATCGACCAGCATGCTGCCCACGAAAGGATCCTGTATGAGCAGATTGCAGATCAGGAAGGCCCCCAGGTCTCCCAGGAACTGATATCGCCAATCACACTGCATGTTTCGCCGGGAGAATACTCGGTATTGAAGGAACATCTTAATCTCTTTCAAAAGGAGGGTTTCGGCCTTGAGGAATTTGGAAGTGGCTCGTTCCTGGTGCGTTCTGTCCCAGTATTCCTGGGGAGAAATGAGGATCCGTCACTTATCAGGGATATCATCGCCGGGTTACTGGATGAAGACATCCGCACGGGGATTGGAGAGCGTGAAAGGATCAGGAGAGTAGTTGCATGCCGGGGGGCGATAAAGGCCGGCACCATATGTACACCTGACCAGTGCAGGCGTCTTGTTGCGCAGCTAAAGGCAGCAAAAAATCCCTGGACCTGCCCTCATGGGAGACCGACCATGGTACTTTTTCCAAAAAAGAAGATAGATGCGATGTTCAGGCGGGTATAAAAGTGGAGTCATTACAACGGGAAGGCATTTATCAGATGACTGTTCAGCTCTATGCGAGCATGAATCGCAGTCCCCGCCAACTATAAAGGAGGTATGTATGAGTAACAACTTGATCAAAGTGATATCCATTGGTTTTTTCGTGGCCATGCTTCTCGTCTCCATTCCCTGTGTGGCGTTGGATAATTCTCTTATAAACCGTTATATCACTACCAGTACCTCGGTGTCCGGCCAGGCAGTGGTGAATGAAACGACCACTATCCGCTGGAGTACGGTTTCGGAGGGAATCCCTGACAAAATGGAATGGAGCAGCATCTCTGTTCGCCAGGGGCCGGTGTCAGAGAGCTGGACATCAAGTCTTGCTGTGGGATCGGGAGAGGAACGGCTTTCCTGGTTCTTCCAGAGGACCGGGTCACTGGGAACTGTCTCCTTGAGGCAGCTCCTCGACCAATATCACTGATTTTTTTCAAACTTTTATTTGTTCAACCGGGTTTCACATATCGGAGCATATCGAATTTGCGTTGTAGACCGCGGGCACTTCAATCCGTTTGGCTTCCGGGATGGCATATGCAAGGGCATAATTATACACAATCCTGTGAGGCGACTGCATCCGGTACAGAACATATTGTCCGGGTCGCAAGGTCGGATCGGGTAAGAAGATCAACACGCTGGTCCTGTATCATTGTCACCTCCCTTGAATAAGTCTCGGATCCGATGAGAGATACTCCAGCGTACGAAGTGCACTCCGCTCCTTGTCCTTGATCTCCAGCATAATATCTAGATCCAGATCTCCGACATTTCTGATAAACGACCCGAAGTTATCGATATCAATCGAATTTGCATGAGTTCCCGGCCTTTGGCCTGGTTTTTGCGAACTGTAATCAGCCATTGGCAGGCCATCATGTCTTTCCCATGTCGCTGCCGCAGCGGTAATGGCCTCTTTTTCGGTCTCACCAGAATTATTGAGGCTATGATGAAAGGTATCGATAATAACGGGAATGCCTGTCAGTTCCCGGATCTCCAGGCAGTCTTTTATGCGGTAACTTCTCTCGTCATTCTCGATTGCAAGATGCTTCTGTGTTTTTTGGTCCAGCCCGTTGTTGTAGATTTTGATAAACCGTTTTTTTGCCTCATCCCTGTTCCCATATACTCCCCCGACATGTATCTGGATTTTTGCCTCCGGACCAAGGCCCATGCACTCAAGTACCTCGGCATGGTACCGTAATTCCTGTATGCTTCTCTCCACCACGTCCTGGCGAAGCGAATTGATCACCACGAACTGGTCAGGGTGCATTGATATCCTGATGTCATTGCGCTTTATATAATCGCCAATTTCAGCCATTTGCCGGGCGAAGACCTCCTGCCATTGCACATCAAGAACCGGATGCGATGCGAAAGGGACGAGATCGGAACTTATGCGGAAGAAAAAAATTCCATGAGCAACATTAAAGGAGAGGATCTGCTGCAGGCATAGAAGATTCCCTCTGGTCACCTCAGCGAATCGTTCGGGAGAATATGACGCAAGGCGAAAGGTACGATTCCCCCGGCAGTGAATGGAGGTATTGATGCAGGGATATCCTATCTTCATGATTTCAATTCGGAGTACCGGCGAACGAGAGAAGATGCCTTTTTCTCCCGCGTAAATGACTCGGGTTCCGGATTCCTAATTAGGCTCATTCCCAAGATTGATAATTCTTGCCTGACTGATATAATCCCACCCGGTTTATTTCTTAACATAATCGGTTATTCGGAAAAATTTCCCATCAGGCAAATTCAAACATGAAGACATTATCCACGAGTGAATTCCGGTCAGCCGTCTATGCATTCTACAGCAGGAACCGGAGGGATCTTCCCTGGAGAGAAACACATGATCCCTATTGCATACTGGTTTCCGAGATAATGCTCCAGCAGACACAGGTTGAGAGGGTAATTCCTAAATATGAATCTTTTATCAGCAAATTTCCCGATTTCGAGGCATTATCTTCCGCAAATTCGGGTGAGGTGATCAGGGAGTGGCAGGGGCTCGGATATAACCGCAGGGCGGTTGCCCTCACACGAATTGCGGACTGCGTTGTGGAGGAATATAACGGAGATCTGCCCGAGAATGAAGATGCCCTCCGTGACCTCCCCGGGATAGGAAAAGCAACTGCCGCAGCCATCATGGCCTTTGCTTTTGGGCAACCCTCCGTTCTTATCGAGACAAATATACGCCGGGTGTTTATCCATTGTTTCTTTCCGGAAAAAGGAAAGGTCAGCGACCGGGAGATTCTGCCGCTGGTGGAGGTGACACTTGACCGCCGGAATCCCCGTGACTGGTATTATGCATTGATGGACCTGGGATCGGCGCTGAAAAAAAAAGAGAATAATCCCAACAGGAAAAGTACGCATTATCGGCGGCAGTCACCATTCGAGGGATCGAACCGCCAGCTGAGGGGCCAGTTAGTCAGGATCCTGGCAGAGGAGGAAGTTATTGCCATGGATCAGGTTCTCTCCCGTATAAAAGCCGATCCGGACCTTGTGCGTTCACTTCTTTTACACCTGGAGGAGGAAGGATTTCTGGCAATAAAAAACGGGACGGTCCGAATCGCATAAAGAAAAAATAGTATCCAGTGCTTCGCCCCTTCGTAAGGGCGTGCATGATACTGGGAATTGATTATCCTTTACAGGGTGATTTGATTCCCGGAAAAATATGGGAGAAATCGCCTTCTATCACTTCTCGATCAGCCACGCAGGAAATATCCGATGAGGATTAAAAGAAGTCCGCAATAGAACATGATAGCCCATGGCCATGAAAACCCTAAATTAATTGTGGAGAAACCCTTCAGGTCCTGAATCAGGAGAAGGACGAAACCGGCCAGAAAGCATGCCAGGCTCAATTGTTTTTTTGTGCTTCTTTCCATTGATAATCTCTCTCCATATTCTTTCTATTATTGTGTAGTGGGAGGATGCATATATTCTGTGCAGGTGGATGTGACAATTCCTGACAATTCCGGATATCCCATTTAAAATGTTCCCGCTACCACGGAAAACAGGTCAGATTCTGCAACAGGGGGCTCCCGCGGAGTCCCTATAACAATCCTCTCTTCAGGGTAGCCGAGTTTTTCACAAAGAGCTATCCTCGTGAGTTCTCCTGTATCCTGGAGGATTGTACCCAACGCACGAAGATCGAATTTTGGGTCTGCGATCAGGAAAACCACTTTACCCCTGGCAATCTCCTGTGCAGCTTCCCTGCAGGCCTTTCCATGATCCTTTCCGTGAGCGACCACCACTGTGAACCTGTAAATGGGTATATGAAGCCTGGCTGCGGCGATCTGCAGGGAAGAGATGCCCGGGATGATCTCACCTTCCAGGTATCCCAGCCCGGCCAGCATTGGGTCTCCTGTGGAGAGCACGACTGCCGCGTCAGGAATGGACCGGAGGGACCCGTAATCCGAAATCTCATGTACCGTACAACTGTCATTTATATGCCCTGAAGCCAGTTCGATGGCTCTTCGTGAGCCATAGATAAGATTTGCCCCCAAAATAGCCTCTATCGCCTTCACAGTAATCATTCCCGGGCCGCAACCCACGCCTACAATCATCATCCCGAATCACCCACAATCTCTCCTTCCCTGTTCACCAGCACCACCCGAACCCCTGGATAATGCTTTCTGGCCAGAGTAAATGCATGTTCCATACGCTCACGAAATCCCTGCGATTCGGCCAGCTCTTCGACTGTATGGCATCCCGTGCCGTCAAGTATCGCCGGGTCGAAAAATTTCAATATAAGGGCAGGAAGGCCACAGAGCACCGTATCCCGGTTCCTGCGGGAAAGGATCTCTCCGATCTTTCCGCCTGCAAGCACTATATCATACCCGGGAAACAACAGGCGGGAGTATCGAAGACCGGTCCTCCCTGTGGTAAGGACGACTTTTTCAGGGGCGACCGCCCGCTCTATTGCCGATTCGGTAAGGTGGTCATCCCAGGGCTCGACAAAACCTGTAGTACCAAGGATGGAGATCCCGTCACATACTCCCATACGGGGATTGAGGGTCTTTTTTGCAATATCCCTCCCGCGGGGCACGGAGAGGGTGACTGACACCCCGTCAAGTCCGGTCTCCTCCAGTGCCTCGTCTGCCGACCGCAGTATGCAGTCCAGGGCAGGAATACTTATTGCCGGATCTCCCTTGCGATTGCGGGGCGTGTGGCGATTGAATATCCCGATTCCATCGCCGGGGACTAACTCCATGCCTTTTTGTGAGGGTTGCGCAACAGCCAGAAATTCAAGTCCGGCAGTTACATCTCCTGGATAATCTCCGGGATATTTACTGGCAGAGGATTGTCCCCCCGATCCCGTTACAGGAACAGTGACGCTGATTCCACACGGGAGTTTCACTTTCACTTCATTGACCGGACTCTTAAGGGAGAGAATGGCAGCTTTGCAGGATGCAGCAGCGGTAGTTCCCGTAGTGAACCCACGTTTAAGTATCATTCCTGAAGCGGTGAGCACCGCAAGACCCAGTTTTACAGCCTCAAGATCATCCGGTGCATGACACTTCTCTATCCAGGCTTCAGGATAGGAAAATCCGGTAACCGGATCAGTCAGTCTCATTTTCCTGCTCACGGCCATGCAATTCGGAGTATATAGTGATAATCTCGTTCATTGCCGCCACCGCCACCGGCGTGCCTCCCCTTGTCCCTTCCACGGAAATTGACGGCACGGAAAGTTTCCGGAGCTCCTCTTTTGACTCGGCTGCATTTACAAAACCTACTGCGGAGCCGATTACAAGGGCAGGAGATTTCCCTTCCCGAATCATGTCGCATACAACCAGAAGGGCTGACGGGGCATTCCCGATCACCACGATGGCCCCGTCCATTACATCGCTGAGTGCCAGAATCCCTGCGCTGGTACGGGTAATCCCTCTCGACTCTGCTATATCGGCTCCATAATCCAGCGCACAGAGGACCCTGCTATGGTGTCCCTTCTTCAGGATGCCTACCTGGACCATCCGTATATCAGT
>Ga0307379_10014271_pt1 | contig 10251 bp, 4 predicted proteins | sample UN2MG_FD_202237 | JGI IMG/M metagenome (GOLD analysis project Ga0307379, IMG submission 202237) | Soil microbial communities from Risofladan, Vaasa, Finland - UN-2 | ecosystem: Environmental > Terrestrial > Soil > Coastal area > Acid sulfate soil | place: Finland: Risofladan, Vaasa | collected... | reverse complement strand
CCCTCTGCGTTCCCCTTCTCAGATGTGTCGCCCAAGAAGCGCGATCGACTTCAGCACCCCCTCGTGGTCGTCCCCCTTGCCTTCGAACTCGATGAGGACGTCCCCGTCGAAGCCGGCCCGCCGGAAGATGTCGAGACACCGTCCGACGTCCACGCGAGTCTCTTCGCCCGTCTCGTCGAACTCGTGCATCTTGGCGTGCAGCACCTGTGCCCAGGGGGCGACCTTCTCGAGGCCCTCGTAGCGGACCTCCGCCGGGAAGTTCCCGAAGTCGGGACACATGCCTAAGAAGCCCGAGTCGTCCGACCCCATGAGTCTCACCAGGTTGTCCGGGTCGCGGGCGATGACGCCGCCGTGGTTCTCGACGATGATCCTGACGTTCTTCTCTTTACCGGCGGCCGCCAGTTCGCCGAAGCTCCTGATGCACGCCTGCATGACGTCCTCACGGAACTCGCCCTCGTGCGGGCCGCCCGAGAACGCACGGATGCACGGACTCCCCACGCCCAGTGCCACGTCGAACCAGGCGGCGTAGTTCTGAACGGCCTGCTGTCTCTCGGACTCGTCGGTGGCGGCGAGGTCGCCCTGGCCGTCGACGGCGATGTTGGCGACGCGGGCCCCGGCGGCGTCGATGCGGCCCTTCAGTTCGCCGACGTAGTCCGCATCCGTCGATTCGAAGAAGGGCGAGTTGAGTTCGATGACGCTCAGGCCAAATTCGTCTTTGACGAGGGCCGGGTAATCGAGCAGCACGAGTGCACCCGCTCTCACGCGTCTGACGAGCGACCACCCGGCGAGTCCGATGTTCATGACTGTCTCCCTATCGTGAAGGTTGAGGTCGTCTTCAGGGGGGCATCATAACGGTGGCGGCCCGGAGGTGCAAGGGAAGGACACCTTTGCTGCAAAAAAAAGCGGGCCCGTCCCGACGAATCGAGACGGGCCCGAAGGTCTTACGCAAGCTCAAGACGAACACCGAATCAGATGGAGCCGAGAGTTACTTTTTCGGCTTCTTCGGTTTCTTCTTGCCCTTGCAGCCGCACGTGTTGCACATAGTCGCCCTCCTTCTGAACAAACAGTTCGGAGAGCCCCCCACGACCCGTGCCGCGGCTCCAAGAGCCCTCACGCTTACTCAGCAGTATAGCACATGAGAGGCGGAAGTCAAACGCATGTTATGTTGAAACGTCCTCCGGGTCACCTATAATGGTGGGGAGGTCGGTTCGAGTGGGGGAGACCGGCATGATCAGGCGACTGCTTCTCGCGGGCGTGGCGTGTGTGACGCTCGCCGCAAGTGCTTGGCCCAACGGGTGTTACATTCCGGAGGCGGCCTACCCGGACCGCCCGAAAATCCCCCTCCAGCGTGCCGTCATCGTCCACAGGGACGGTATCGAGACACTCATCGTCGAGTCGGCGTTCGAGAGCGCATCCCCGAGTGTCGCGTGGATTCTGCCGCTGCCGACGGAGCCCACGAAGCTCGCCGTCGCCGATTCCGGCATCTGCAAGTCGCTCTCGATGTGCCTCCGTCCGCAAATCCTCCACGACCTGCACCACTGGTGGACCCCGTTCGCCTGGGTCGTGGGCCTGCTCGCACCGGTCGTGCTGGTGCTCGTCTTTGTGAAGGACCACCGGCGCCGGAACGCGCTCCTGGTCGGCCTCGCGATCATCTACGTGCTCATCGGTTTTCTCGTCCCCGGGCTCGGGCACGCCGGGCTGAGCGTGGGGGCGGGGAGTGCCGTCGACGTGAAGACGTTCGAGCGTGTGGGGAACTACGACGTGGCGGTGCTCCGCGCCAAGGAAGCCGCGGCGCTCTCCGACTGGCTGAAGGAAAGGCTGCTTCAGCCGCTGGATGCGCCCGCCGTCAAGCTGGTTGACGACTACATCACGCGCGGATGGTGTTTCGTCGTAGCGCGTCTCCGTCGGGAGGCCGGCGGCGCCGCGAACCCTCATCCCATCAGTGCGACCTTTCCCGCTGAGCGGCCGGTCTATCCCATGAAGCTGACGAGTCTGGCCGGATCGACCACGCGCGTGGAGCTGTTCATCATCGCCGAACAGACGGCCGGGGCCGAGCGCTTCCGTCGTGTCGCCTCCGACATGTTCGGCCCACGGGCCGCCGCCGGCAGTGACGACGTCACCCGCGCACCCCACTACGCGGCACTCGAGACCGGCCTCGTCATCGGGAGCCCGGACGTCGGCGAGTTGATGTGGGGCGGCTGCGTCGTCACCCACCTGGCGGCCGAGCTGACACCCCGGCAGATGGGCTTCGACGTCGGCATCGGACTTTCGGAGATGAAGCCGCACCGTGACGTGGTCTTCAGCAAACGGGGACGACGGGAACTGGTCCGGACGGTGCTGCTGTGCGGGGCGGTCGTCGTGCTCCTGGTGTCGGCGGCACTCTTCCGCGGCCGACGGATCTACCGGTGGTGGAAGCACAAGGTGCTGCTGGTGCTCGTGGCGCTGGTGCTGTTGACGGCGGGGGTCGTCCGGGTGGCCGTGTCGGTCGTGCCCGTCCGTGCCGGCCGTGAACTCGGCCCGATTGGCATGTACATCCGCCACCAGCAGCTCACGTCGACCGTGCTGTCACTGGCCCGGGAGGGTCGGATGCACGCCGGGATGACGACGGCTGATCTCTCCACGTTTCCCGACCTGCTGGATAACGTCACCACACGGCCGGGTTCCGCCGTCAACCCGTTCACGGGCGAGAAGATGCGCTTCGAGCGCTCTCCGGGAAACTTCTCCACCCGAACGGTGGACAACGTGACCTACTTCTGTCTCTACGACGCCGACTGCCGGGAGTACCGCGTGGCCCTTCCGCCCGCACCGGCTCCCAAGACCGAGTCCGACGTCCGCGGACAGATCATCGTCACGCACACGCCGGAGTTTCAGATACGGGGTCCCCTGGGGCCGCAGTATGACGATGAGAAGCTCCCGGAGTTCCCACACCCGACGGCGGAGGATAAGGCGGTCGCGAAGGGGCTGGTACTCCTGAAGGAGGAAAAGCTGGACGAGGCGCGCGCCGCCTACGGCCGGAATTGTTGGGAGTTCGAGCGCGACCTCCGGGCGCTCGGCCGGGAGGCCGCCGGGAAGGGACAGGTCCGGCGGGCGCTTGCCTTCTACGTGAAGCTTCTCGGGTCGCGGCAGTGCCTCCTGTGGGACCAGGTGGAGATCAACGAATGGCCGGATGTGGACGCGGAGTACCTGGCGCTGGTCGAGAAGGCGCCGGCAAACGAGCGTGACGAAGCTGCGACGCAGGATCTTGCCGCACGGGACCTCTTCGGGCGGTTGAAGAAGCTGCTCGACGCCCGCGATTTCAAGAGTCCGCAGGCCCGCCGGGAACTCTACCGGATCGCCGACGCCTACCTTTCGAAATACCCGAAGGCGCGTCTGGCGCTGACGGCGCTGCTCGGGGCGTCCTGTGCGGCACAGAACGAGGAGCCGGCCGCGGGCATCCGGAGAATCGACGAACTGCTCGCGAAGATGCGCACCGCCGGGCGGTCCCGATACGACCTCGACACCGTGCTGAGCACCTTCGTGACGTGGACGGTTGAGCGGGAAGAGGGGGACCGCGAGCTGACCGTCCGAGCGCGCGAGGCGTGCGAGGAGATCGCGCGCGAGGGGGAGGAGCGGTCGCGGGCGGAGTGGCTCGTTTCGGCCGCGGACTACTCGCTACAGGCCCGCGAGGAGGACGGGCGCCGGGCACGCCGGCTCTACACCGAGGTCCTGGCACTGAATGGCGAACCGGCCTGGGCACGACAGGCACGCGCCGGGATCGTCCGGACCCATACCGAAATCGAGGGCCCCAACGCGGGACTCGCGGCGCTTCGCGATCTCGAAGGACAGTCGGGGCCGGACGCCGACTTCTCACTGGCTCTCTGGACCCTCGCCGACGCGTATCGCGACGCGGAGAAGCCCGGCCGCGCGATTGCACTGCTCGAAGAGATGATCCGCCCGCAGCCGACGAGCGTAAGGGCCGCATACGCGCTCCGGAAGATTGCGGACATCCAGAAGGACGCTGGGGATGACCGGAAGATGCTGGCCGCTCTCCAGAGCGCTGCGTCATGCCTGCCGCCGGATATGCCCCTTGACATCCAGGACGGATGCCAGCGCAGCTTCATCTACGAGGACCTCGCCGACTACCACGTCGAGAAGCGGAACTGGGCCGAGGCCCTCAAGTGGTCGAAGGCGTGGAAGGTGCAGACGGGCTGCGGCAACTGTGACGATACGGACCGCTCCCGGCGCCGGAAATACATCGCGCTTGCTTTCGCGGGATTGGGGGACGTCGACGCGTGTCTCAAGGCGGCGGAGCGGTTGTCGTCGTACCAGGTACCCGACGTCGCCGAAACCCTCGTGGACGTCTTCCGGGGAAAGGGGGAACTGGACGCGCTTGTCGCGAAGCTCCGTGGGATCCCGGCGGGATCGAAGCAGGAAGGGGCTGCGAAGATCGCCCTCGAATACGTCGGAATCCTCGAGCTTGTCGACCGCAAGGACCTGCCGGGGCTCTGGAGGAAGATGGACTTCGGCGGGAAGCTCACCGGCGAGGACTGGCCCCGCGAAAGGGCCTCGACCCTCATCGCGACCATGGGTCCCCCAGCGAAACCTTTCCTGATCGGGAAACTCGACTCGGAGGGACCCGAGTACTACTACGCGCTATTCGCGCTGAGCCGGATGAAAGCACCTGAAGTGCTGCCGTTGATTCGGAACAAGCTCCCGACGCTCGCGGACGAATACGACCTGCGGCGGTGCTTCCGCGCACTTGCCCTCCTCCACACCGACGAAGCGTACGACCTGCTGGAGTACTACGCCGAGCACGGCACAGCCCCGCAGAAGGAGATGGCGAAGCTGGTGCTCGAGACCCATCCCAAGTCCCCGTCCACGGGGAGTAAGAGACCATGACACCGGGCGTGGTCGTGGCCGCAGTCGCGGCGCTGGTCGTCGCATTCCTCGTCGTGAGTCGGCTGAGGCGTTCGGCACGGCGCAGGCGGCTCTTCGCGGCGCCGTTTCCGCCCGAATGGGAGGCCATCCTCGAGCGGAACGTCCCGCTCTACCACCGGCTGCCCGAGACGCTGCGGACGGAGCTGAAGGGACACGTCAACGTCTTCCTGGCGGAGAAGAACTTCGAGGGGTGCGGCGGGCTCGAGATGACCGAGGAGATCCGCGTGACGGTCGCCGCGCAGGCCTGCATGCTGCTCCTCGGCCGGAAGACACGCTACTACCCCAGACTCTCCTCGGTGCTGGTCTATCCGGACGCCTACGTGGCGAGGGCCGCGAGGGCCGTCGGCGGACACGTCGTGGAAGGGACGGACGTCCGTGCCGGGGAGTCGTGGACGGGCGGCGCCGTCGTGCTCACCTGGGACTATGTGAGGCGCGGCGCCGGGGACCTGAGCGACGGTCACAACGTGGTGCTGCACGAGTTCGCTCACCAGCTTGACCAGGAGAACGGTCACGCCGACGGCGTCCCCGTCCTCGAGCGGCACACGAGCTACGTCACCTGGGCACGCATCCTCGGCAGGGAGTTCGAGCGCCTCCGCCGGGACGTAAAACGCCGCAGGAAGACCGTCCTCGACGAATACGGCGCCACGAACCCCGCCGAGTTCTTCGCCGTCGCCACCGAGACCTTCTTCGAAAGGCCCGGGCTTCTGAAGAAGAAGGAGCCGCGGCTCTACGACGAACTGAAGGCGTATTACAGGCTGGACCCGCTCACGTGGACGTCCGGCGCGGGCAAGGCTCCGCAAAAAGAGGGAACCCGACCCCAAGCCGGGGCGTCCAAAGGGCGGTGAGCCATATCGAACCAGCCGCCCTGCCCACGGAAAAGCCTTTGGGAGAGCCGAAATGAAGACGGTCAGGCGCAGCATCGGCCTTGGGGTACTGCTTGTGACAGTTCTGATCGTCCTTTGCATCCCAGAGAGGGCGGCGGGACAGCAGGAGGGCACCGCTTGGGAGAAAGCACTCGCCAAAGGACGGGCGCTCCTGGACGAAGGCCGCTACGACGAGGCGCTTCTGGCGTACGATTGGCGTGGGAACACCATGGCCGAGGACCTCATCGAGCGGATCAGCCAGGCGGAGCGCGAAGGACGGACCACTGACACACTCCAGCTCTATCAGGCGTACTTCGATTATTTCCCCTTCAGCCACGCCCTGTTCTGGTACAACAAGGACAAGCAATGGGCGCAGACGCTGTCCGGCTACACGGCACTGCTCAGGAAGCTTCCGGCGGAGGGGCTCGACGAGAGCGCGCGAGAGGACCTGGCCGCGGAGGACCCCTGGCGCCGTCTCTGGGAACTCGCCCAGGACGAGGCCCGCACCCGGAAGGACATCCAGGACCAGATCTTCGCACTGGCCGACGACATCGTCGGGAGATTCCCGAAGAGCCGCACCTGTCCCGGTGCCGTGCTCGTCGCGACGCAGATCGCGGCTTTCACCCCGGCCGAGACCCCCGAAGGCACCACGGAGGACCCGGCCCGCCGGGTCCGCCAGATTGAGAGGTACCTCGACAAGATGCAGAGAGTCGGCGTGCCGCAGCGCAGCAGGATCCTCGTTCTCAAGCACCTCATCTGGACTCCCTGGCCCGAGGGCAAGGATCACAAGCTGCTGAAACGGCTCAACGGCAGTCTCGAAATCGTTCGGACAACGGACGTCTCCTACGATAAGCGCTGCGCCCTTCTCTCGGCCGGCTACGCCGCCCTCGAAATCGGCGAAGAGGAAGGCGAGCCGGCACGCAAGCTCTTCCGCGATTTCCTCGCCAGGTACCCTTCGGGCGAGGAAGCCGATCGGGCAAGGCGGGGCATCGTCCGGACGCACCTGCGCCTGGGCAAGACCGACGACGCGCTGAAGGCAATCCGCGAGCTCGAGAAGGACGCCCCCCAAGACGCCGACTTCGCGAGTGCACTCATGGAGATTGTCGAAGCGTACGAAAAGCAGAAGGACGACCGGAAGGCTCTCCCGTTGCTGACCGAAATCTCCGTGCGCTATCCCGGCAGCGGAAGAACCGCCGCCGCTTACCTGAAGATGGCCGACATCCACAAGAGAGCCGGCGACGGGGAGAAGATGATCGCGTGCTGGAAGCAGGCGGCGGCGTTCAAGTCTTCCGCCCGTAATCGCGTGTATGCCGCAGACAGCATCGGCCGGGCACATTCCCACCTGGCGGACCACTACCTGCAGAACAAGCAGTGGGCCGAAGCGTTGACATGGTATGAGGCCTGGAAGCCGACCAGCTGGTGCGGCACCTGCCTCGAAGGCATGAACACCCGGCGGACCTACAACATCGCCGTCTGCAAGATGATGGTGGGCAGAGCCGGCGAAGTGACGGGGACACTGGAGAAGGCGGTCTACTGGCCCACCTTCTGGACGGGGGACGCCGACATACCCCGGGCGTTCGTGGACACCTGGCACAAGAGAGGCAAGCTGCGCGAGATAGAGGGGATACTCAAGGTGCTGTCCGAGCGCGAGAAGAACCCCGGCGCGAAGGCCGCACTGGAATACGTTGGACGTCTTCGCAAGGCCCGGTGAGACGACCTCGCCGGCCCCCCAGTCTCTCGGAAAGTTCGCCCAGGGCGCTGCCCTGGGCTATCGCCTCCCAGCCTTTCAGACTGGCGGGCCGTCCGATCGCTCAAGTTGCCGACGGTTCTCCAGGGGGAGGGGGGACAAGAAAAAAGGCCCGCCCATCGTGAGATGAGCGGGCCTGAAGTTCAACCCCGGCAACGTCCTACTCTCGCACCTTTCGGCACTACCATCGGCGCAGGCGGGCTTAACGACCGTGTTCGGAATGGGAACGGGTGTGACCCCGCCGCTATGGTCACCGGGAAATCCACTCGAAACTCGCAACTCGAAAGTCGCAAGTCAGAGGAATATCAGAAGCAATTGAAAGTGGGCTGCGGGAACGACTCACGACATATAAAAAGTGTGGTCAAGCGATCGGCTGATTAGTACCGGTCAGCTCAACGCGTTGCCGCGCTTACACACCCGGCCTATCAACCTGGTAGTCTACCAGGAGCCTCCCGCCGTGACCCGAAGGTCACAGCATGGATACCTCTTTTAGGAGGGGGCTTCACGCTTAGATGCTTTCAGCGTTTATCCTTTCCGGACATAGCTACCCAGCGATGCACCTAGCGGTACAACTGGCACACCAGAGGTCCGTCCGACCCAGTCCTCTCGTACTAGGGTCAACTCTCCGCAAGTATCCTGCACCCACGACAGATAGGGACCGACCTGGCTCACGCCGGTCTGAACCCAGCTCACGTACCGCTTTAATTGGCGGACAGCCAAACCCTTGGGACCACCTTCAGCCCCAGGATGCGATGAGCCGACATCGAGGTGCCAAACCTCCTCGCCGCTATGGACGCTCAGAGGAGATCAGCCTGTTATCCCCGGAGTACCTTTTGTCTGATAATCTACGGCCCTTCCACACGGAACCGCAGGTTCACTAGGCCCTGCTTTCGCATCTGCTCGACGTATTAGTCTCGCAGTCAAGCTCCCTTGTGCCCTTACACTCGGTGTGCGATTGCCAACCGCACTGAGGGAACCTTTGGACTCCTCCGTTACTCTTTGGGAGGAAACCGCCCCAGTCAAACTACCCACATAGCACTGTCCCCGAACCGGATTCACGGAAACGGGTTAGAATCTCAACATAACAAGAGTGGTATTTCATATTGCGGCTCCACCCCGACCGGAGTCGGGGCTTCAAAGCCTCCCACCTATGCTACGCATGTTAGGGCAAAACCCAATACTATGCTATAGTAAAGGTTCACGGGGTCTTTCCGTCTTGTCGCGGGTATGCGGCATCTTCACCGCAGCTACAGTTTCACCGAGCAGCTCGTTGAGACAGTGCCCAAGTCGTTACGCCATTCATGCAGGTCGGAACTTACCCGACAAGGAACTTCGCTACCATAGGACCGTCATAGTTACGGCCGCCGTTTACCGGGGCTTAGGTTATGAGCTTCTCCCCCGACAAGTCGGGGGATGACCCTTCCCCTTAACCTTCCGGCACCGGGCAGGCGTCAGTCTGCATACCTCCTCTTACGAGTTTGCGCAGACCTGTGTTTTTGGTAAACAGTCGCCTGGGCCATTTCTCTGCGGCCTCCCGACACGGTGAAGTGTCAGGAGGCACCCCTTATCCCTAAGTTACGGGGTCAATTTGCCGAGTTCCTTAACGAGCTTTCACTCGAGGGCCTTGGGATTCTCACCCCGCCTACCTGTGTCAGTTTTAGTACGGACACCGAAGAAACTCCTTAGGGGTTTTTCTCGACGGTCACGCCAACCACTTCGCCAGATAAAGGCTCGTCATCGTCTTTGGGGGTTTGGTGTCCCGGATTTGCCTAGGACACCCCCGCCGACTTAACCGGGCATTTCTAGTCGCCCGTAGGTCTTGATGACCGCGTTACCCCATCGTAATAACGTTTCTTAGGTGGTACCGGAATATTAACCGGTTGTCCATCGCCTACGCCTTTCGACCTCGGCTAAGGGTCCGACTAACCCTGGGCGGATTTACCTTCCCCAGGAAACCTTAGGCTTTCGGCCAACAGGATTCTCACCTGTTTTATCGTTACTCGTACCGGCATTAGCTCTTGTATGTCGTCCAGGAGTCGTCACCGTCTCCCTTCACCCAACATACAACGCTCCCCTACCACGGCTGCAGCCCGCAGGCTGCAACCATCCGCAGCTTCGGTAATCCGCTTAGCCCCGATCATTTTCGGCGCGACAACGCTCGACCAGTAAGCTGTTACGCACTTTTTAAATGGTGGCTGCTTCTAAGCCAACATCCTGGCTGTCTCAGCGTCATCACTTCCTTTACCACTGAGCGGATATCTGGGACCTTAGCTGGCGATCTGGGCTGTTTCCCTCTTGACCGTGAAGCTTGTCCCCCACGGTCTGACTCCCGTGCTTGCTGTCATGGTATTCGGAGTTTGATTGAACGAGGTAAGCTGGAGGCTCCCTCTATTCATTCAGTGGCTCTACCCCCATGACATCGTGACACGAGGCTAGCCCTAAAGCTATTTCGGGGAGAACCAGCTGTCTCCACGTTTGATTAGACTTTTACTCCTCCCCACAGCTCATCCCATCACTTTTCAACGTAAACGGGTTCGGTCCTCCACGCCCTTTTACAGGCGTTTCAACCTGGCCATGGGTAGATCACGTGGTTTCGGGTCTGCTGCATGTGACACATTCGCGCATTTCGCACTCGCTTTCGCTATGGCTGCACCCCTGAAGGGCTTAACCTTGCCACATACAGCAACTCGCCGGTTCATTAAGCAAAAGGCACGCCGTCAGACA
>Ga0307379_10014268_pt1 | contig 10251 bp, 7 predicted proteins | sample UN2MG_FD_202237 | JGI IMG/M metagenome (GOLD analysis project Ga0307379, IMG submission 202237) | Soil microbial communities from Risofladan, Vaasa, Finland - UN-2 | ecosystem: Environmental > Terrestrial > Soil > Coastal area > Acid sulfate soil | place: Finland: Risofladan, Vaasa | collected... | reverse complement strand
TAATAATTGAGCTCTACAATAATGATGTTTTTGTAATGGAAATTACACCAAATACTGTAAACGATGGAAAATATTACTGGACAATACCCTCGGGATTAGATGGATCTGATCAATATCAGATAAAAATCACTGACGAATCTGATCCTTCCGTCTACGATTTTAGCGAGTATTTTGAGATCTTCAGTTTTACTATTACATTAACTAATCCTGTTAGTGAAAGTGTTTGGGAAACCGATAATTCTGAATACATTAATTGGACTTCAACAGGGCCTATATCAAACGTAATAATTGAGCTCTACAACAATGATGTCTTTGTAATGGAAATTTCTCCAAATACAGTAAACGATGGAGAATATTTCTGGACAATACCCTCGGGATTAGATGGATCTGATCAATATCAGATAAAAATCACTGACATATCTGATCCTAATATCTACGATTTTAGCGAGTATTTTGAGATCTTCAGTTTTACTATCACAATAACTAATCCTGATGCCTCTAGCTCATGGGAAACTGGAGCTTCTCAATATATTAATTGGACTTCAACAGGGATTATATCAAACGTAATGATTGAGCTCTACAATAATGATACCTTTGTAATGGAAATTACACCAAGTACAGTAAACGATGGAGAATATTTCTGGACAATACCCTCGGGATTAGGTGAATCTGATCAATATCAGATAAAAATCACTGGAGTATCTGATCCTACTATCTGCAATTTTAGCGAATATTTTAAGATAATGAGACCATCATCCGCAGAACCACCTTTGATTTTAGGATATAACCTATATATATTGATAGGTATAATTGGTGTATTTTCATTTATACTTGGTAAGAAACGAATTTTAAAATAACTTTTTTTTTTTTTAATAAGAAATAGAATTCTGATTATTTTACTTAATTTTCAATATGGTAGTAAATGTTTTAAATAGATTTGAAGTTATTTTAATCAGAGAGAATGGTTTTTATGTTTTAGCTTCATCAACATCTAATTCAATAATCATATTTATTTCATCCAATCCAAAATTAATTATAAGATTCAATAAAAAAGTTAAAAAACCCTAAGCTTTTCTATTTACAGAATAATTTGAAAGAAAACTCATAAACTCTTATGGTGCGTGTAAAATGGAAGATTTGAAGGAAAAAGGTTTAAAAATATATAACGCAATTTTTCAGGGAGAAAAATCTGTCGAAATTGACGAGATTCAATACCCTATAAAGAAATTTTCAAGCGGAATTAAATATATTGATTTATTTGGGTATCGCTTTATTGAACAAAATTACAGAAAAAAATCAGAATGGGGAAAGAAAGCTCGAGAAGGACACAAGATCATGTGGGTAATTAAAGGTAGGAGGTACATCTCCCAAATAATAGATGGAGAATATAACGAACTAAAGAAAAAAACCACTTAGAACACATTCATTTTTGAAAAATACTCTAAATATAAATGCAAACTCATACGGATTCAAAATAAATTAAATTACTCTTTTATTTGAACTCAAATTCCTCTAAATTAATTTAAATATAATCATTCGGCTTGTTTTCAGAAGTAAGAGCAAAATAGATGAAGAGCTGAAGATATTAGGTGTTCTAAAAATGGGATCGTCTTCCCATTTAATATTTTAATGTGTTACAGAATTACATGAATAAGTATTATGTACAAATCTGAACCCGTAAAGACTGGACTCAAAATTATTTTTAATTGTTTATCGCTATTTTGTAATTGTAAGAACATAAAAATAAATTAAAATGGAGAAATGAATGATAATAGATCAAATAGTAGAATATGGTATTGGATACTATGAATTTTTAAGTGTCGTTCACGAAATATCGAAAAAATCGCAATCTATACAGAAAGATTCAATAAAAAAAGTCTATCAGAATTATGATTTAAGGTTATATCAAAGAAAATTAGATAAAGAAATAGCAGAACTCGACAAATTATTAGTTAAGTAGAATTCTTACTTATTTTCTAAATCTTTTTTTTTTATTCTTTTAATTTACCTACCTATTTATTCTTTTTTTAATTTACTCAGAACTAACTCTAAATATGATGTTCTGATCGATTCTTCCTTTTTAATACCAAAAACTTCTAAGAATTGAAAGAGTATCTCTTTAGCATTCTCCACATTATTAATGGATTCAGCTAAAATTTCGACTTCTATGAAATACTGTTCCAAGATTGGCAAATAATCGATTAAAGCTTCTATTCTTGTATCTTGAAATGTGAAATCATATAATTCTCTTTCTTTAATAACGGTAAATACTTCTCGAAATCCTAGTTGTTTAAGAAGATTTTTCATGTCTTCAATTTCATCTATTTTAACTTCGATCTCTTCTCTTGTTTTGGTTGTTTTATCAATTTTTTTGCCTTTATATGTTATAAAATGATTAATTTTTTGAAATTTTGTTCTAGAGTTTCTATTAAATTCAATAGATTTTCTTAATCTTAAAGCTTCATCTGTTTGTTTAAAATCTCTTAAACCTTTTGGCATGTTAAAATAAATGTCTTCATGTCGTAAAGATAGTTTATATCCTCCATTAAAATCTTCAAACTTTTTCCGTATATGGTCTGGATTGGAAATTTTGACCTTAATCTCAACTTCAATCATAGTGCTACTCTTTTTTCTATTAATCACTAATTAAATAAATAATAAAACACCCTATTCGTATTAATTTTTTAGTTTGTGAAAGCTTTAAAATGTTAGATACAAAGACTTCAATCAATGTTTTTAAAAATAAAGAAAATGAAAAAAAAACTATAACACCTGAAAGGTGTTAGTATTAATTTATTGGATTTTATATTTTTATCTGGTTTTTGAAACGATTTCGCGTTTTCTAGTAAGAACTAAGTAAATTATGCTACTTCCAGCAAATATCAGAAAAATGTTGCCAAACGGAATTCCACCAGGTGGTACATCAGGTCCTTCGATTGTTACCGTAACAGTGTCCGAGACAGAATTTCCACCTTCGTCTGTAAAATTTATAATGTAAGTATAAACACCTGCTGAAAAGCCATCGGGGATCAAGTATTCAATTTCTTCTCCGATCATCCAAGCAGTTGGGCCTGCAACTATTCCCGTCCCTTGGAGTTCAATCGTGTAAGTGTCTGGAAACGCATCAGTTGCTATCCACGAAAGCATTTGCCCAGTATACCCTAAGTCTAAAACCAAATCGTCAGGACTATCAGTTATAATTGGATCGGTCGAGTCTTCAACTATAAATGTAACGCTATCCGTAATAAAATTACCATAGTCATCTGTGAAATTAATTGTGAAAACATATGATCCTATGCTATGACCATCTGAGATATAGTAGAAAACAGGACTTCCACTTGTCCATGCGGTTGGACCCTCAACTAAACCCAACCCTTGTATTTCGATTGTGTAAGTATCCGGATTAGCATCCGTAGCAGTCCACGACAGACTCTCTCCTGTATATCCATATTCCGCAGTTAAATCAGCGGGATTGACGGTTATTACGGGATCAATTATCTCTTCAACTAGAAAATTAACGTTGTCAATATAGAAATTTCCATAGTTGTCTGAGAAGTTAACAGTATACACATAAAGACCTTCCGAAAAGCCGTCCGGGATATTATAGTTAATTCCTACACCAGAAATCCAAGCTGCAGGTCCAGCTACGATTCCTGATCCTTGGAGTTCGACTGTGTAGGTGTTAGGACTGAGGTCAGTTGCCGTCCACGATAAACTCTGTCCCGTGTATCCGACAATTACAACTAAATCGCTTGGAGCGCTTGCTATAGATGGATCGGTTGTGTCTTGAACTGTAAAATCTACACTATCGGTATCGAAATTGCCATAATCATCGGTAAAGTTTATTGTATATGTGTAAGATCCTACGCTGAAGCCATCGGGGATATTATATATGACTGGTGAATTATTAGTCCAGAGTGTAGGCGTTACTACTATGCCAGTTCCTAGCAGTTCGATAGAATAACTGTCAGGATTTGCATCATTTGCAGTCCAAGACAAGCTTTCGCCCGTATATCCTAGTTCCGCGAAGATGTCGTTTGGAGAAATAGAAATAATAGGATTCTCCAAATCAAATCTGTTTCGGACCTTAATGACTGCCAAACCCGAACCATAGTCTGCTGTATAAGCATAATCTCCGCTTACGTAAACACCGATATTAGATCCAGTTGTATCTTCGTAGATGGGAGCTCCTGGATTTGTCGGGTTGGAAATATCAATGACCGCTAAACCCGAATCAAAATTTGACACATAGGCGTAATCTCCACTCACGTAAACTCCATATGCCCATCCCGTTGTATTTTCGTAAACAGGCGTTCCAGGATTTGTCGGATCGGATATATCAATGATCGCTAATCCTTCTGTAAAATCTGCGACGTAGGCATAATCTCCACTCACATAAACATCAATCGCGCCTCCTACCGTGTCTTCATAAAAAGCTGCTCCCGGATTTGTCGGATCAGAAATGTCTACAACCGCCAAACCTGCAGTATAATCCGCTATGTAGGCGTAGTTTCCGCTTACAAAAACAGCTTGTGATTCTCCGTTTGTGGATTTGTTAGCCACATTGATGGGATTGGTTGGATCGGATATATCGATGATCGCTAATCCACCCGAAAAGTCTGCTACATAGGCATAATTTCCACTTACACAAATACCTCGTGCATATCCATCCGTGTCCGCGTAAACGGGCGTACCTGGGTTAGTTGGATCAGAAATATTTATTGCTGCTAAGCCAGTAGGACCATCCGCCACATAGGCATAATTTCCACTTACATAAATATCAGATGCTTCTCCACTCGTAACTGCGTAAATGGGTGTTCCAGGATTGGTTGGTACAGAAATATCGATAATTGCTAAACCAGAAGTATAATCCGCGACATAGACATAATCACCATCAACATAAACATCCGCTGCAAATCCCGTCGTGTCTTCGTAGATAGGTGTTTCAGGGTCTATAGGTTCTGAAATGTCTATGACTGCCAAACCAGCATCTCCAGATGCGACATAGGCGTAGTTTCCGTTCACATAAACATTGTCTGCACTCCCAAATGTGTTTTTGTTGACAGGTATTCCAGGATTTGTTGGGCTGGAGATATCGATAACCGCTAAGCCTAAATTATCATTCGCTACATAGGCGTAATCTCCCTCCACGTAAACGCCGTTTGCAGTGTCGGTCGTGTCTTCGTAAACGGGCGTTCCCGGGTTTGTTGGGTTGGAAATGTCTATAATAGCTAAACCTGAAGTACCATCTGCAATATAAGCGTAATCTCCGCTCACATAGATACCGACTGCTTGTCCGTTCGTGTCTTCGTAAACGGGGGTTCCCGGGTTTGTCGGGTCGGAAATATCGATGACCGCTAATCCGCTACCATAATCTGCCATATAGGCGTAATCCCCGCTCACGTAAACGTCGTATGCATTTCCAGTCGTGTCTTCGTAGACGGGTGTCCCCGGATTTGTCGGGTCTGAAATATTAATGACCGCTAATCCGCTACCATAATCTGCTACATAGGCGTAATCCCCGCTTACATAAACCCTACGCGCAGTCCCAGTCGTATCTTCGTAGATGGGAACTCCTGGGTTTGTCGGGTCGGAAATATTAATGATTGCCAAACCTGAAGTCCAATCAGCTACATAGGCGTAATCTCCGCTCACGTAAACACCAAGTGCACCTCCAGTCGTATCTTTGTAGACTGGCGTTCCTGGGTTTTTTGGGTCAAAAATATTGATGACCGCCAGACCTGAACTCGCATCCGCCACATAAGCAAAATCTCCGTAAACATAAATGCCATATGCCCATCCAGCCGTGTCTTCGTAGTAAACAGAAGATTCTTGGGGTGGTTGTGTGTTAATATTCTCACTAGGATTCTTTTCATTTAGAAGAATTTCACTATTTCTCTGAATATTTATTGATATATTTGGAATTACGAGAAACATTGAAATAACTATAATAACTAGCAATATTTTTTTTTGTTTTGTTTTATGCATTGTTTTTCACCACTATCTTAGATTTTCTTAGATTAATTTTTTGAAAATTAAGATTCTATTATTATTCAATCTCATAATTAATAAAGGATGTGACCCAAATTGAAAATTCACAGGTATCTGCTTACCAGTTATAATAGAAAGAAAATTACAGCGTATTTTTTGAATAGATTGAAAATTGTTTTCAGTTTAATAAAGCTGATTTAGACAAGTTTGACAATTCAAATATATTAGACTCTAATGTAAATATAAGTATTTTTGGAGTTCTAAAGAATACTCATAAAATAAAGAACAATTGTTTTAATAAGATCAATCTCGCTTCTTACAAAAATGATAAAAGAAAAAAAATCCTTTAACACCTAAAAGGTGTTAAGGCTAAATTATTTGATTTTTAATTTATATTTGTCCAAAAACAAGATATTGATTAAGTATTACTAAAAGGAAAAAAAAATTTAATTGCTTACTTACTATTTATCTGGAGATACTCGTATCTTCCGTTTTTTGACAAAAATCAAGTAAATTACGCTCAATCCAATGAATATCAGGAACACATTGCCAAACGGAACTCCTCCTGGAGCCGGTGGTGTGCCACTTGAACTAATAGTAACTGTAACTGTGTCCGAAACGAAATTGTTGTATTCGTCTGTGAAAGTAACTGTGTAGACATAGACGCCCGGAGGTAAACCATCTGGGATATTGTAGGTAATTGGGTTTCCACTCGTCCACGGAAGTGCTCCTACTACCATTCCTGATCCTTGAAGTTCGATCTCGTAATAATCTGGTAACGCATCAGTTACCGTCCATGATAAACTCTGTCCCGTGTAACTGGCATCCAGCATTAGATCGCTCGGAGCGCTTGTTATGATTGGATTGGTCGTATCTACTACTGTAAATACAACAATGTCAGTGATAGAGTTACCGTAATCGTCCGTGAAGTTAACCGTATAGGTATAATCGCCCAATCCAAAGCCATCTGGGATGTTGTAAGTAATTAACACACCAGATGTCCAAGAAATCGGTCCTACGACAATCCCCGTCCCTTGGAGTTCAACCGTATAGTTGTTAGGATTCAAGTCTGTTGCCGTCCACTCTACAAACTGACCAGTATATCCGTATTCTATAATTAAGTCGCTCGGAGCGCTTGTTATGACCGGATTAGTAGTGTCTTCAACTATAAAGTTGACGCTGTCGGTGATGAAATACCCATAATCGTCCGTGAAGTTAACCGTATAAATATACGATCCTACACTAAAGCCATCGGGGATGGCGTAGTTAATTGTATTTCCACTCGTCCATGCGATCGGACCTGCAACTATTCCCGATCCTAGCATTTCGATCGTGTAGGTGTCCGGATTTGTATCAGTTGCCGTCCAAAAAAGGCTCTGTCCAGTATATCCATATTCTACAGTGAAATTAGTAGGGTTAACCGTTATAACCGGATTGGTCGTGTCCTCAATTATTGTAAAAATTACGCTATCGGTGATGAAATTGTCATAATCGTCTGTGAAGTTAACCATATAAATATACGATCCTACGCTCAAGCCATCCGGGATGTTGTAATTAATTGCAATTCCACTCGTGTATGCGGTCGGACCTGCAACTATTCCCGTTCCTAGCAGTTCGATCGTGTAGGTGTCCGGATTTGTATCAGTTGCCGTCCAAGAAATGCTCTGCCCGGTATATCCATATTCTACAGTGAAATCGCTTGGAGCACTTGATATTATCGGCTCTTCCATATCAACTCTCTTTCGGACTTGAATGACCGCCAAACCGGAACTACCATCCGCTACGTAGGCATAATCTCCGCTCACGTAAACATCATACGCAGATCCGAATGTGCTTCCATAGACGGGCGTTCCTGGATTTGTCGGGTCGGAAATGTCGATGATCGCCAAACCCAATCCAATATCCGTCACATAGGCGTAATCTCCGTCCACATAAACGCTAAATACCTCTCCGGTCATGGCTTCGTAGACAGGCGTTCCCGGGTTTGTTGGATCAGAAATGTTAATAATTGCCAAGCTGTAATAATCTGCTACATAGGCATAATCTCCGCTCACATAAATACCATGTGCAGCATTAGCCGTAACTTCGTAGACGGGCGTTCCTGGATTTGTCGGATCGGAAATATTGATGATCGCCAAGCCTGAATTACCGTCTGCCACGTAGGCGTAATCTCCGTTCACATAAATGCCATTCGCTTCTCCGGTTGTATCTTCGTAAACTGGCGTTCCAGGATTCATTGGGTTGGAAATATCTATGACCGCTAAGCCTGAATCACCATCTGCCACATAGGCGTAATCTCCGCTTACATAAACATCTTGTGCTATTCCGGTTGTATTTTTGTAAACGGGCGTTCCCGGGTTTGTCGGGTCGGAAATGTTGATGACCGCTAATCCCTCCGTTAAAACTGCCATGTAGGCGTAATCTCCGCTCACGTAAACACCCCATGCCTCATGGGTCGTGTCTTCGTAAACGGGCGTTCCCGGATTTGTCGGATCGGAAACATCAATGACCGCCAAGCCCGAACTGGCAGCTGATATATATGCGTAATCTCCGCTCACACAAATATGATTTGCTAGTCCGGTCGTATCTTCCCGGATGGGCGTTCCCGGGTTAATAGGCTCGGAAATTTTGATGACCGCTAAGCCATTGTAATCAGCAACATAGGCATAATCTCCGCTCACGTAAACGTCTTCTGCATATCCGATCGTGTCTTCATAGACGGGTGTTCCTGGATTTGTTGGGTCGGAAATGTTGATGACCGCTAAGCTGTAGAAATCCGCTATGTAGGCGTGATCTCCGTTCACATAGATGCTATAAGCAGATCCAGTTGTATCTTCGTAGAAAGGCGTTCCCGGGTCTGTCGGGTCAGAAATATCGATGACTGCCAAGCCCGAATCCATATCTGCCACGTAGATATAATCTCCGCTCACGTAAATGTCACGTGCATATCCATTCGTGTCTTCGTAGATAGGCGTTCCCGGGTTCGTCGGATCGGAAATATTGATGACCGCCAAACCCGAACCCCAATCTGCTATGTAGGCGTAATCTCCGCTCACGTAAATATCACGGGCAGATCCGGTCGTGTCTTCGTAGAAGGGTGTTCCTGGATTTGTCGGATCGGAAATATCGATGACCGCTAAGCCCGAATCCACATCTGCCATGTAGGCATAATCTCCGCTCACGTAAACACCATATGCAAATCCGGTTGTGTCACTATAAACAGGCGCTCCCGGATCTGTCGGGTCGGAAATGTCGATAACCGCCAATCCGCTGATATCATCTGCCACATAGGCATAATCTCCGCTCACGTAAACACCAAGTGCACTTCCGGTTGTATCTTCGTAGACGGGCGTTCCTGGATTTGTCGGATCGGAAACATCAATGACCGCCAGACCTGAATTACCGTCTGCCACGTAGGCGTAATCTCCGCTCACGTAAACACCATATGCATTTCCGATCGTATTTTCGTAGTAAACAGAAGATTCTTGGGGTGGCCGTGTATTAACAATCTCGTTAGGATTCTTCTTTTCAATAGGTATTTCGATATTTCTCTGTATTCCTAATAACAAACTTGGAATTAAAATAAACATTGAAATTAATAGAACTTCCATCAGGTATTTTTTTTTATTTGATTTCATCATCGATTTACACCACTTTCTTTAATTTTCTTAACGTTTCTAATTATCACTTTAGAATTTGAATTTTTTCTCATTTTTTTTATTAAATATTTTTTCATATGAATCTCACTATAATTTTTGATTAAAAGTTATTAATTAATTAGATCGTTTGTAATAAAAAGTCATTAGGACTAAATTTATACAAAATATCAGAAGAATACCTAACAAATTTTCAAAAAAAAAAGTATAACCAAATATAATGCTTTAATCTATATGTAATCCTATTGTTTCTTTCTTTCTTTATTTTCGTCTAGATATTTCATTTCTTCATCTGAGATTTTTCCAATCTCATCTTTAAACTCCTCATAAAGCGTGGAGAATTCAGAAATAAACGAGAGGGGTGATTTTATCAACTCAGTTTTAATAGCTTCATATTCTTTTTCATCTGGAAATATTTTTCGAAGTTTGTTTTCAAGATCTAACGGAATTTTTACGTATTTTCCTGTTAGAAGGAGGGGTTGTTTTTTGCTTTTAATAAGTATACTGGGAAAATTAGAGAAGTACTTTTCAATCAACTCATACGCAGCCATATATTCTTTTTTATCTATAATCGATTTCTTAAGTTCCATATAAAATTTCTCCT
>Ga0307379_10014265_pt1 | contig 10253 bp, 8 predicted proteins | sample UN2MG_FD_202237 | JGI IMG/M metagenome (GOLD analysis project Ga0307379, IMG submission 202237) | Soil microbial communities from Risofladan, Vaasa, Finland - UN-2 | ecosystem: Environmental > Terrestrial > Soil > Coastal area > Acid sulfate soil | place: Finland: Risofladan, Vaasa | collected... | reverse complement strand
CCACCCCTTACGGATTTGTAATCGCCATATTTCTGGCAAGGGCGATGAGGGGGGAGCCGCTAATCATACATGGTGACGGGACACAAACCCGCGATTTTACCTATATATCCGATGTAGTTGATGCCAACATTTCAGCTATTAGTAAAGAAACCCGAGGGGAGATTTTCAATATCGGTGCCGATAGCGAGATTTCAGTCAATGAGCTGGCTGACAAGGTAACCAGGTTGACCAATAAACAGCTGGATGTAATACACGCTGACCCGATAGCAGGAGATATCAAGCGAAGATGTGCCGATATCACTAAAGCTAGAGCACACTTAGCTTACACGCCGAAAATCACATTAGATGAAGGACTAAAAATGACACTGGAGTGGTCAAATGGTTAAAAATCTGCTAGGCATGGTTGAAGATAAAAGCGCCCGGGTTTGCATACTGGGAATCGGATATGTTGGACTACCCTTGAGTATTATTATTGCTCAAGCCGGGTATAAAGTACTTTGTGGTGAGGTAAGCGAGAAAAAAATCAATCTGCTTAACAGAGGTTTAAATCCACTGCCGGAGCTTAAGGAAATAGATGGAAATAAGTTGAAGTGCTTGGTTGAAGAAAAGCGAATTATAGCATCTGACCCCGAGACTGCGGCTACTAATACGGATATCAAAATAATTTGTGTACCCACACCCATGTTTCCTGATAAAAGCCCCGACTTAACCAGTGTTAAATCTGCCTCAAGAACCATTGGTAAATCACTAAAAAGAGGTGATTTAGTAATTAGTGAAAGTAGTGTTGGTCCTGGCATGACTCGTAAAGTTACTTGTAAGGTATTAGAGGAAAACTCAGGTTTAAAGGCTGGGCAGGATTTTCACGTGGTTGCATCTCCCGAGCGAATTGACCCCGGCAATCTCGCACATACCATAGAGACGATACCGAAAATAATCGGGGGTGTTAGCGATTCTAGCACAAGTATAGGGAAATCATTTTATCAAAAGTTTATAGAAGGGGAAATCACTACCGTCTCCTCCTTAGAGGCAGCCGAAGCTACCAAAATGCTCGAAAACGCATATAGAGCCTTAAACATAGGTTTCATAAATGAATTCGCAAAATTTTGTGACACAAGCGGTATAGATATCATGGAAGTAGTAAGAGCAGCTTCGACAAAGTGGAGTTTTCAACCCCATTATCCTGGGATAGGCGTGGGAGGTCATTGTATCACTAAGGATCCGTATTATTTAATCTCCGCTGCTGAAGAAGCAGGGGTGGAGTTAAAAACCTTGCGGAATGCACTATGGTCAAATGAAAGCATGCCCCATTATGTTTTCAATTTGCTCAAAAAAGATTGTGATGAGATGGGGCTGGAGCTAAAGACAGCAAAGGTAGCCCTGTTTGGTATAGCCTATAAGGGGGATACGCGGGATATTAGAAATAGCCCCGCTCTAATCTTCCAAAACATTTTGGAGAGGCAGGGAATAGCCACATATGTCTATGACCCGCTATTTACTGAGAAAGAGCTGAAGGATATGGGGCTCAAAACATTTAACCTGGAAAATGAGCAGTGCGACATCGTTGTGATTGGCTGTGACCACCCGCAATTCAAGTCATTTGATTTCAAGCAGATAAAATCCTTGAAGCTCATCATTGATGGTAGAAACATCTTACCAAAACAGGACGTCCCGGTAACTGGTGTTGGCACAAATTCGAACCTTAGGAGAAAAGATGCTATCCATCATAGTACCCGCATATAATGAAGCCAAGAAACTACCGGAAACCATTAAAGAAGCGGTAGACACATTGGAGAGCAGTCACCTTAAGTATGAGGTGATTATAGTTGATGATGGCAGCCAAGACGATACCCTGGAAAAGGCATTATCCATTGCTGAACAGTATCCTACGGTTAGGGTTTTTAACTATAAAGAGAACCGGGGCAAGGGATACGCCTTAAAGTATGGGTTCCAATTTGTGCAGGGTGACCCGGTACTATTTCTGGATGCCGATTTAGAGTTGCCCCCCTCCCAGATAGTCCGATTTCTTGAGTATATGTCAGCGGATGGCGTTGACATACTCATCGGCTCCAAGAGACACCCCCTATCTAAAGTAGATGTCGCCTTTAGCCGGAGGTTCTTGAGTAAAGGCTACAATCTTATGGTAAAGTTCCTCTTCAACCTGGATGTAACTGATGTCCTGGTGGGGTTGAAGCTGTTCCGCAGGGAGGTCCTCGAGCAAGTTTTACCCAAGCTATCGGTACAGAGATATGCGTTTGATGTGGAACTCCTGGCTAATGCCCATCGGCTGGGCTATAGCATTACGGAGGCACCTGTGGAGTTAAGCTATAGGTTCAACTCTCGAATAGTGATAAAAGGTATCTGGCGTATCTTCCTCGACACCATGAATATATTCTACAGGATGAAGGTATTGCACAGTTATGATAAGAGGTAATAGATGAGAGTTGCTATCATCGGTGCTGGATATGTTGGTCTGGTGACTGGCACTGGTTTAGCCAGTCGCGGGTATGATGTCTCTCTTGCTGACATAGACGCCCAAAAAGTGGCGATGATAAACCAGTCCAGAGCCCCGTTCCATGAGGCAGGTTTGGAGCCACTGCTGCAAAAATTAGTGGGGAAGAATCTAAGGGCTACCGTGGAAACAAATAAAGCCGTAACTACTGCTGACGTGGTTTTTATTTGTGTCCAGACCTATTGTCAGGATGACGGGGCTATAGATTTAACTCATATTAAACAGGCCGTAACCAGTGTAGGCAAAGCCCTCAAGAACAGAGAGGGACATTCCTTAGTGATCATTAAAAGCACCGTCATCCCGGGAACCACTGAGAAAGTACTGCTTCCCCTTCTGGAGAAGACCTCGGGTAAGAAAGAAGGGGAGGATTTTAGGATTGCGGTAAACCCCGAATTCCTCAGGGAGGGCAGAGCGGTAGAGGACTTCTTAAATCCTGATAGAATAGTTATCGGGGAGCTGGAAAATGACAGCGGTGACGTACTGTGCCAGTTATATCAGGATTTTAATGCCCCTGTCCTGAGAGTCGACCTGATGACTGCCGAAATGATAAAGTATGCGTCCAATGTTTTTCTCGCCACCAAAATTAGTTTTATTAATGAGATAGGCAATATTTGCAAGAAGCTCGGGATAGACACATATAAAGTTGCCCAAGGAATGAGCCTTGACTCTAGGATTTCTCCTCATTTCCTTAGTGCCGGTATAGGATTCGGGGGCAGTTGCCTGCCGAAGGATACTAAGGCACTCGTTAGCGCTGCTCAGGAATGGGGCTACCAACCATCCTTATTACAGAGCGTCATCAAGGTTAATGATGAGCAACCACTGCGACTGGTAGAAGTGGCCGCAAACAGTGTGAGAGAACTTTCTCAGCGAAAAGTAGCTGTTCTTGGGCTAGCTTTTAAGCCGGGGACTGATGACATGCGAGACGCTCCAGCCATAAAGATAATCAATGAGCTTTTACGGCGGGGGGCCCTAGTCACAGCCTATGACCCAGTGGCCATGGACAATGCCAGAGGCATCTTCGGTAAGCAGATAGAGTATGCTTCCAATGCTGAGGATGCAGTTTCAGATGCCGAGCTGGTTTTCATAGTTACCGAATGGACTGAGTTTAATAATCCCGCTCTTTACCGGGGAAAGAAGGTCTTTTGCGGCAGAAGGGTTTTCAGCCCCGGCCAGATAAGCAATAGTGACTGTGAAGGAGTCTGCTGGTGAACCCAAGAGTCTCGATCATTATCCCCTGTAAAGAGATAGGCGATTATGCCCGAGAGAGTATTGAGCGTTGTCTCAAGCTGGACTACCCTGATTTTGAAATCCTGGTGCTGCCCGATGCAGAATCAACCCTCAATCTCCCCGGGGTAAAGATTATCCCTACCGGACCAGTCGGACCAGCGGAGAAGAGAGACCTAGCCGCCAGCATGGCTGACAGTGAGTTCCTAGCCTTTATTGACGACGACGCCTATCCGGACAAACTTTGGCTCAAAAAAGCAATGAGGCACTTTCAAGATGCAGATATCGCTGCCGTAGGTGGCCCAGGGATTACTCCGGAAACTGATGGATTACGGCAAAAAGCCAGTGGGCTGGTATTCTCCTCCCGCATCGGCAGCGGTTCCAATAGCTTCAGAAACACCCCCAGGCAACAGATGGAGATTGATGATTGCCCCAGCTGCAACTTTATCATCAGGAAATCGGTCTTTCAGCAGGTAGGCGGGTTCGATACTCATTTCTGGCCCGGAGAGGATACCAAACTTTGCCTTGAGGTAACTAAGAAACTCAAAAAAAGGATAATCTATGACCCTGAGGTACTGGTCTATCACCATAGACGAAAGCTCTTTAAACCGCATTTGAAGCAGGTGTGGAATTACGCATTGCACCGGGGTTACTTCGTCAAAAAGCTCCCCCAGACTTCACGTAGACTATTCTATTTTCTCCCCTCTATTTTCTTGCTGGGCATCGTCTTTGGCATCATAGCTTCTTTTCTAAATCCAGTACTCAAGCTGGTATTCTTATCAGCTCTAGCCTTTTATCTACTATTGGTATTAATATCCAGCTTCGAATCGAAAAGTGTGAAAATGGCGCCTCTGGTTTTCCTCGGCGTGATAGCAACCCATCTGACCTATGGCGCTGGTTTCCTGAAGGGACTGCTCTCCAGAGAGGTGGTAAGATGAAGATTGCCATCTCCTATCCTCCCATTGAAAGCAATAAGGGCGTACCGGAGATAAGCCAGAACCGGCAGTTTAACTGGTTCAATAGTCCCACCTATGTCTACCCTATGGTTCCCGCCTATGCGGCGACAATGCTAAAGGATAACGGCTACGAGGTTTTCTGGGACGATGGCATTGCCGAGGAGCTAACACTGGCTGAGTATATGAAGAGAATATCCAGAGAGCAGCCCGATATTATCGTCATGGAAACAAAAACCCCGGTTATTAAGACTCACTGGGAAATAATCAATGAGCTAAAGGTAAATGTGCCCGAAGTTAAGGTAGCTTTAGTGGGCGACCATGTCACCGCCCTACCCCGAGAATCTTTTGAGAAATGCGGAGTAGATTACGTATTGACCGGTGGTGACTACGATTTCCTGCTGCTTAATTTGTGCCGGCACCTGACTAAGGGAGAACAGCTTGAACCGGGCATCTGGTATAGAGAAAACGACGAAATTCGAAACACGGGTGGCTTCCAGCTCAACCACGACCTAAATAGCCTGCCCTTTATCGACCGTGAGCTAACCAAATGGTGGCTCTACAGCGAGAAAAACGGCAATTATAAAGACCTGCCTGGGAGTTACGTTATGGCCGGGCGGGATTGCTGGTGGCATAAGTGCACCTTCTGTGCTTGGACTGTGCTGTACCCAAAGTTTAGAGTCCGAACGCCAGAGAGTGTGGTCGATGAAATCGGGATGCTCATTGAGAGGTACAAAGTCAAGGAGATCTTTGATGACACCGGCACCTTCCCGGCTGGGAAGTGGCTGGAGAATTTCTGTCAGAGGATGATTGAGCGAGGGTACAACCACAAGATAAGGATTGGCTGTAACCTGAGGTACGGTAGACTGAACCAGGAACAATACCTTCTAATGAGAAAGGCTGGTTTTAGATACCTGCTTTTTGGTGTTGAGTCCGCCAATCAAGAAACCCTTGACCACATAAACAAGGGAATAAGGGTCAACGACATTATCAATGGGTGCAGAATGGCTAAGAAGGCCGGGCTGGAGCCTCACTTGACAGTGATGATAGGCTTCCCCTGGGAGACAAAGGAGGATGTGGTAAGAACTATCAACTTAGCCAAAGAAATATTCAAGCAGGGCTACGCCGACACGCTGCAGGCTACCATCGTCATACCATACCCCGGAACGCTCCTCTTCAACGAATGCCAGGCAAAGGGCTGGCTTACCACGCAGGATTGGGACGATTACGACATGCGACAACCGGTAATGAGAACACCCATGGGTGAGGCAGATATAAAACAGGCTACCCAGGAACTGTACAAGATATTTTTCACGCCGAGGTATATCCTCAGGAGACTGGTCTCAATCAGGAGCTTAAGCGACGTGAAATTCACCAGTCGTGGTGCCAGGAAGGTCTTCGGTCACCTGAAAGACTTCACCACAGAGAGTAAGGTATCTAAGCAGTAGAGTAAGGCAGAGGGAGTGAAATTCGTATGAGAATCCTTATAACCGGCTCCAGCGGCACCATCGGCACCAGGTTGTTTGAGTATCTTTCGCCACAGCACGAAGTTGTTGGAACTGATGTTATTCAAAATAAGTGGAATCCGGAACTTAATGCCCATAGCATCAGGCTGGACTTGAGAAAAAGCGAGGCATTAAACAGCCTGCCCAGAGACTTTGACCTGGTCATTCATCTGGCGGCTAATGCCCGGGTCTATGAGCTGGTAAAAGACCCACAGCGGGCTCTGGATAACATCCTTATTAATTTTAACATCCTGGAGTTTTTGCGAAAAAATAGCATTGGTAAGATAATCTTTGCCTCTTCCCGGGAGACATATGGCAATATAATGGGTGAGAAAGCCATAACCGAGGATATGGTAAGACTGGAAAATTGCGAGAGCCCTTACTCGGCATCAAAAGTAACCGGCGAGGCTTTAATCCACGCTTACAGCAAGGTCTACGGGATAGACTTTGTTATCGTGAGGTTCTCCAATGTCTACGGCATGTATGACGACTCCGACCGGGTAATACCACTCTGGCTCAGGCGGTGCTTAAACGGCGAGGATATTATTGTCTACGGCAAGGAGAAGGTGCTTGATTTCACCTATATTGATGATGCCGTGACGGCTGTAACCAGGATAGTAGACCGGTTCAACCAGGTGAAAGGGAATACCTTCAATATAGCTAGCGGTAAAGGAGTAAATCTTTTAAGTATCGCCCGGCAGATAAAAGAGCTTCTCAAGGCGAGTAGCAACATCATAGAAGACGATAATAGACCGGGGGAGGTCTGGAAATTTGAGGCTGATATCTCCAGAGCCAGACGGCTGCTTGACTACGAGCCCAGGACAGGTATAGAAGAGGGTCTGGAGAAAACAGTAGCCTGGTATGAGAAGCACATCTCGTATGGAGAACGATGAAGATAGAGCATCCAGCAATATCAGTCATCATCCCCACCTTTAACGGGGAAAAGAGAATTGGTGATTGCCTGGAAAGTATTGTCAAACAGGACTATCCCCGAGACAAAATGGAAATACTGGTGGTTGATGATGATTCAACTGACCGAACAGTGGAGATTGCCAAGGCATATGGTGCCAAGATACTGACTAACGGCTACCGCAATATTGAGCGGGGAAAGTCAATTGGGTTGGAACAGGCTAACAATGAGTTTATTTTCTTGATTGACGATGACAACCGCCTGCCGTCAGCTGATTGGCTGAGCACCTGTGTCAAGGCGATGCTGGATAACCCGGAGGCTACGGGGGCCGAGGCTATTTACTTCAGGTACGATAAGAATGACCCACCAGCCAACCGGTACTGCTCACTACTCGGGATTAACGACCCTTTGGCTTTTTACCTCAACAAGCGCGATAGACTGATGTCGACAGAGAATTATTGGAATCTACCGGGAAAGGTGCTCAGGGATGAGAAGGACTATTTTCTGGTCGAGTTTGATGAGAATAATCTGCCGACGGTCGGTTCGCAGGGATTCCTGACCAGAAGAGAGCTACTACGGCAAACAAATTACAAGCCCTACTTGTTTCACATTGATTCCAATCTGGAACTGGTTAAGGCCGGACATAACAAATACCTGATGATGAAGCTTGATATTATCCACTTGCATTCGGACACTATCGGACACTTGCTGGTGAAAGCGCGCCGAAACATGCTCCTCTTTTTACAGCAAGCCAATCTACGAACATATAAATGGAAAACCAATCGGCTGAGGCTGCTCTTAGCGGTTCTTATCATGCTCACTGTAATCAAGCCATTATATGACAGCCTCAGGGGTTTTATTAAGAAACCCGATATCGCCTGGTTTCTGCACCCTGCCCTTTCTTTGGCTACGGTATTCAGTTACGGTTTCACTGTAATTGGCTGGTACTCAAAGAAGATGTTGGCAGTAACAGGAAAGGAAACCTGAGTTAAATGACTGATGTTATTCTCATAAATCCACCGAATTTGTTTCCCGAGGATGATAAGGCTACCCAAAAGAAAAAGGGGTACACCCTGTATCCACCAGCAGGGATTCTGTATATAGCCTCTGCTCTGGAGAACAACGGGCTGAAGGCACAGGTTATAGATGCTGTGGCCAGTGGTGACTCAATGGCGGATATCCTTAAAGCCATCGCTTTGAGTAATGCCCCCATGGTGGGTATATCGGCAACCACCGCGCAACTCCGCGGCAGTCTGCAACTGGCCACCAAGATTAAGGAGAAGCTTGATGGTAAGGTGCGTATCGGCATCGGCGGTCCCCATGTAAGTGCCGACCCTGCCTTCATTGAGCGCTTTACCGTATTTGACTTTGCCCTGATAGGCGAGGGGGAGAAGACTTTTCCCGAACTGGTTAAAGCCGCTAAGGAAGGAAGACATATCGAAGGAGTTTACCCCGGTGAGCGGACAGAAGAGCTGGATTCTATAGTTTTTCCCAACCGACACCTCATCAACAGTGATGATTACTACATCGAGCCGTACGGGAAACATTTTGCCACCGTCCATACTATCAGAGGCTGCCCATTCAACTGCAGTTTCTGCAGTAATCCGGTGGGCGGTCGCCACGCCAGGTTTAGGTCCCCCGTGAATGTAGTCGATGAAATAGAACACTGCATTAGAGAATTTGGCGTAAAATATATCCTGTTCACCGATGATACCTTCACTCTCAATACGAAATACGCCGCTGAGGTTTGCGAGGAGCTTCTCCGAAGGAAGGTAAAGCTCTCCTGGAGTTGCGAAACCAGAGCTGGATTAGTTGATAGAGCATTACTGGAGCTGATGCATAGGGCTGGCTGTCGTGAAATTTCCTTTGGGGTGGAGAGTGGTAATGAGGAGGTTCGGCAGAAAGTCCTGCAGAAGAAGGTGAGTAACGCCGATTTAATCACCGCCTTTACTGAGTGTCATCGGGCGGGAATTGATGCTAATGCCTTCTGTATGCTGGGCTTCCCCGATGAGACCTGCGGGAATATGCTGGAGACCCTTGATTTCGCCCTAAAAATCAAGCCAGATATTCTGGGGCTACACCTAACTGTGCTCTTTCCTGGCTCAGACCTCTATAAACAGGCATTAGCTGAGGGGAAAATAGCCAGGGACGCATGGGATAAATACGCCAGAGGGGAGATAGAAGACCAGCCCATTTATATTCCCGATGGCTTCTCCAGACAAACTATGGAAGTCATGCAAAAGCACATTTACTGGCGGTATTATTTCCGGCCTGCCTACCTGACTCGTCGCTTTTTCAAAGATATCACCGCTTTTTCCAGATTCAAGCAGGACTTAAGATTGGGTATTGGCCTACTATTCTCGCCGCGAACGAGAACAGGCAGACCCTAAAAATAAAAAGGAGGAAGTGTTTATGTCTTCACCAGAGCTAGACCTGATTCTTCTCTTAACTGAGGACATCTACAAGAAACCTAAAATCCCGTTCCCAGACAAGCCAAACTGGGATAATTTTATCAAACTGGCATCCCGGAACAAGTTCCTCTATCACGCTACGACGAAACTACTGGAGGATAAGCGTCTGACCTTGGAGCCTGAGGTGTCTCAGCGCATCTTACAGCTGAAAAAATCAGAGGAGGAAAGGTATTCAAAGCTTCGCCCAACCCTCGATGTGGTGAATGCAGTCTTAGGTGATGAGCCTTATCTACTATCCAAGACCTGGCGGGTGTTTACCTATGTTACACATGACACGGACTTGATTGTCAGGGATTTAGGCAGAGTGAGAGAATTATTTGAGAAAAGCGGCTACAAAGCACCGTCAAGTATGCATCCACAGTCTATCTGGGTCCGTGAAAAGGGACTTCTGGAGATAGAACCCTATTTGAGGCCATTTGCCGGGCCAATGGTTTTTATGGATGATAGTTTTTTGTGGGAGAGGAGTCGGGAAATGGTCGTGGAGGGGGTTAAAACCCGTATTCCCAGCGTGGAAGTTGATATATTGACATTTCTAGCGGACATGGGCTTTCGCCTGTATGAGCTTCTGGTGGGGGATATGCTCCATTTATATAGAGTAGCGCCAGAAGCCAATTGGGAGCTGATGGCAGAGCAGGCACGAAAACACAATTGGCTTGAGCAGTTCCATAATGAGGTGGCTGT
>Ga0307379_10014263_pt1 | contig 10253 bp, 12 predicted proteins | sample UN2MG_FD_202237 | JGI IMG/M metagenome (GOLD analysis project Ga0307379, IMG submission 202237) | Soil microbial communities from Risofladan, Vaasa, Finland - UN-2 | ecosystem: Environmental > Terrestrial > Soil > Coastal area > Acid sulfate soil | place: Finland: Risofladan, Vaasa | collected... | reverse complement strand
CGAACTCCGTATCCTTCCAACATATATTGCCAAGATATACATGATTATCTGATCGTGACCTACCTTTCGGATATTTAGGAGGCAGTAACCTGCCCACCGTTATCTTGGTGTGCCTACCCACTTCCATAGGGTCGAGCCACTCAAGAAGCCGCTCATAAAACTCACTGAACGCCAGCATCCTACCAGGGGCATCTACGCAATGTTCCTTGATGAACATCTCGATAGGTGTCTCATTCATGTTCTGTACAACACGCTTATCCGAAGTCTCCAAGACCGGGACGCCAAGTCTATCGTTAGAGTCCATGATATCCATATTCAATATGGCGGCGAGGAAGTCTGGAGCCTCAGTCTCCAACATGGCTAGCAGTCGTACCTTAGGTATCTTCTGAGTGATGTCAAGCTCTGGTACGTTACATACCGTGATTCGAGAATCACCTGGGAATATCGGGCAATAGCTGTGAGAGTTAGCAAACTGACACCAGTGAGAACTGTTAGCGACCTGATACGGTTGCTGGTTCTTCGGATGTATGAGTATTTCCCTAGCTGTTACCCACTCCTTAATGCGGTCATAGGCACGGGCATCCTTATTAAGGTTGAGTTCCTCAATGACGCACAAGATTGCCCCTTCTAGTTCTCCATTGAATCCAGCATCGCTAGTCAATGCAGCCTTGGCTAACTGATAGCCCTTCGTCATCAGCAGGCTAATGGCCTCGTGGAAACTGCTCTTTCCATTGTCTTGCGGTCCCCAGAAGAAGAGGTAGGGCAGTGGTAGCATAGGTTTCTGGAATAGCGAGGCCACCCATGATTTCAGGTACTCACCGCCGGTTGTTATTCCAGAGTTCAGACACCACGGGTTGACCCTAACGGCATCGTCTAGACCTGAACCACAATGATTGAGCACGCTTGTCCATGTCGGGTACTTGAGGTTCTCCACATCTTCGCTCGGTCGAAATCGAAGTTGTGCGGCACTCTTGTTCCACTCACGATTCCCAGGATACTCAGGTTGGAAGGGCTTATTGACCAATGACCAACACTTCATCACGCTTGATCCGAGAATCATGTTAGTGTCCGTGCTATTCATACCCATAGAGGCAAGAGCCAACTTGACATGATAGACTGGTTCATGACGCCAGTTCTCTGACGAGAAGATAAACCACCCACTATCTTCGCCAGTTTGTGATACTACATGACGCACTATCTCGTCATACTGTGTGTTCTCGCTATCCTGCGGTGTTTGCAGGTTGCTGGAACTGAACATCTTGACCCACATGCCTTTCTTGTTCAGCCATCCTGACATCTCCCCACCATTGTCATGGGCATCAGACTCGATCTCGGCGATAAGTCTCCCGTCCTTATGCTGCTTGAGTCGGGTCTTCCTACCATTCTGCGGTGTGCCTATGTTGATGCATACGCCCAAGAGTTGTGCGGCTGATTTCGCAATCAACGCCTCACGGAAGATGAACCCACCATTTGGATCTTCGAGGCCACCGAAGGCACGGCAAGCAGTGGCCAGCGTAGGCTCACGATTATAGTAGCATCGTGTCCATCCCGCACCATCCTGATCCCATGAAGAATGTTCCTGGACCCCTGACGTATACCTACGTATCGCCCATGCTCCATGTGAGAGCGGGAAGGCGTAGCAATTATACTCGCTGCTATGTGTCGTATCTGTGTCGAAAAAGCCCCGAAATCCGAGGGCTTGGTGGGCATCTTTGAGATGTGCTGTGTGCGTGACCAGCATATGATTATCCTGATCCCACCACCAAGAACAGCGATTTTCCTCAAGCCAATTCATTAGCTTCTTATGTGTTTCATCAAGTGCCACATACTGTCTCTGGCTTATCAACACTTCAAATGGTGTCTTGTCTGATTCTGGAATCAGTTTGGATTCTACTTTTCTGGTTCTCTTGGAGACTACACTAACATGATCACGCCAGTTATCAGGAATCTCCTCAAGGATTGTACCCGCCTTAATGAGTTTGAGACCTTCGCCCTCGGTCTTCGCTAGCTTACGATGCCACACCCACATGTTACCTCCACATGCATCGACGGTAGCATGAAAGTCACAGCCAGTGAGTGCTGACATCTTGCCGAGGACTGCGCGTGCTAGTGCAGCGTGCTCAGTATGCGTGTTCACGTTTATTACTTTGAGGAACACGTACAGGTGTAGGCCACGTCCGCCTGTTGATTTGCGAATCGTAACCCACGGAATTTCGCTAACGCTCGTGATTAGTGTTTGGATCTGCTCTGGAGTAAGCTTCTTGCTGTGCTTATCTGAGTGTCCGGTGATTGCATCGAAATCGAACCCGACCCAATGGCTCTCGCGTAGAGACCATGACCAACCAGTCATGCCTATACCTTCGGCGTGCTGTTCAAGGTCATAGTTGATTTCGGAATCATTATATTCTGGATTGGTTGCCGCGTTCCACGGGATGCGAAAGGGCTTCCAAGTTGTCAAACCATCTGTCCAGCCTGTCCACTTGCGACCCATGTAGTCGCCCTGCATCTTCTCACCACCATCTTGCCCTACATTGACCTGACATTCCATGCCAATGCTATATAATGCCGCCAAATCTTCTTGTGTTTTGGCAAGCAGGAACCTTTTGATTGCTTCGCTTCTTGTCGGCATCTTGTTCTCCTTGATTCATAAATCATCCCATTCTCAAAAATGAAAATGGGCCTAGTGAGATTCTCAAAAGTGAGAAGAGGGAGAGGATAAAGAGGAGAGGAAAAAGAGAATAATCAAATCAGAAGAGGGTATTTTTAGCGTTCTATAATGACATAACAGGAATTTTCATAATTCCGTACTCTTTTACGTACTTATTGTTTTTTCTTTCGCGTATAGGGCATTTTCTTATATTCCATATATAGCAAACCTAGAACCAATAAGTCAGTAATACAGTGTACAGAATTATGAAAAATTCTGTTATGGCATATTGAATAGACGAATAGGCTAGAATGATTTGATTATTGGAATTTTGATTATTCAATCAAAATGCGGAGAAAGGAGAAAAAATGAGGGACTGAGACATTTTGTCACACTTGATTAGTGAATCACAGTGATTCGCAAATCAGAACCGGTTCAAGGAACATGTTTGAAGGAACGAGAATTATGGAAACTGCACAGGAAGCTACACAGAGTAATGGTCCGGATGTGGCCGAGGTTGTCAAGGCTGACCAGAAGTTCAATCTCAAGGTCGCTGACATCAAGTCGATTCGGGCGAACCCGATCGCGCTGCGAAATGTGAACACCGAGGAAGAGGGGTATATCACGATTCGCGAATCAATGCGGAGTGTCGGTATCCTGAGTCCGATCAGTGTCCGCCAGAAGCGCGATGCTGAGACCGGTGATAAGTACTACGAACTCTGCGACGGTTTGCAGCGGTTCACGGCGGCCAAGGAACTCGGCTGGTCAACGTTCCCGATCAACATCAAGGACTTGGATGACACGCAAGTTCTCGAAGCGCAGATGATCGGTAACTTTGCACGCGTCGAGACAAAGCCCGTTCAGTACCAGCAGCAGTTGAAGCGTTGGTTGATGATGAATCCGATGGCCACGTTGAGTGATTTGGCCACGCGGTTGAGCCGCTCCACGCAATGGCTTGAGAAGATGCTGGCCCTGAGCAAGGTTGCTGATGCTGGAATCAAGTCGCTGATTGACAGTGGCAAGATCAAGATTAGCAACGCGTTCCATATGACCAAGCTCTCCTCCGAAGACCAGAAGGACTTCGTGGAGTGGGCGGTTACGGAACCTGAGACTGAGTTCGCGGCCCGCGTCGATGCCCGCGTGAAGGAAGTGCGTGCTGCGAAGAAGACCGGTGGAGATGCTGCACCGCCCTCTTTTGAGGCGCGTGCTTATCTCCGCAAGATCAGCGAGATTCAGGAAGAGCTGGCCTCGAAGAAAGCGGCCAAGTCGCTGGTCAAGGGTGATTCGGAAATCAAAGGCTTCGTGGAAGGTCTGAAGTGGGCCATGCACCTTGACGCTCCGGCGATTGCCGAAGCCAAGGCGAAGTTCGAAGCCAGCCAGAAGGAACTCAACGAGAAGCGCGCGAAGCGTGATGCCGAGGGCCTTGCCCGTAAGCAGCTCAAGGCGTTCCGTCTGTCGAAGGAAGCGGCGAACACCGAAGCCGAGATTAAGGGCGAGAAGCTGCCGTTCCCGAAGCTCGAGGATTTGATCGCTGCCGAGTCGGCCCGGTTGGGTATTGTCAAGAAGTCCTGATCGTAAGATCAGGCGTCCCCGGTCTGCACGCCGTTACTCCTTGGCGGCGTGCAGACCTTCTCTTGAGTGTACCTTGAGAACATGTAGCAAGCGTTTGATATAAGTGGCTATATGCCCATTCAGATCCTCAAACTATCAAGGTACACTTCTCTTCAAGGAAAAACCAAGAAAAGAATACTCCAATGACAGATAAAACTAAGACTCCCTCCGCGCCTGTGAAAGAACCGACAACCGCCGTAGCCGTCGCCGCCCCGTTGTCTGCCGATGCAGTGGCCCTGATGATTGCAGAATCAAAAGGGTTCCTGGCTCGTATGCAGCTCATGACCTCAAACGCTGAGCCTTGCAAGGAAGGCAAGTTCCCCATCAATCACTTTGCGATTGTTGAGGGTAACGATGCGTTTGTGGACTTGGGTGAGACGGTCAACTGCATCCCTATGGCACACCGCCCACTCGCTCTGGAATGGGGTGAGGAGACGGTTGCCATCTATGATGCGAAGATCATGGAGGTTACCCCTGGGAAATTCGCCCCGACAGGCGAATATGCGCGGATCAAGAACAAGGCGGATACTGGTGGCATGAACAGTAAGGCCATGTACGGTGTCCAGTTCCTGCTCTGGTTGCCCACGCAGCAGCGTTTTGCCACGTTCTTCTGTGGCACGATCACGCTGCGTAACGAAGTGGGTAACTTCGTCAAGATGATTGGCAAATCAAGCACGCTGGTTGCCAAGCGTATCAGCAACAAGAAGAACACCTGGTACTCGGCTGTGGTCAAGCCGTGTTCCGAGGAGCTGGACAGGTCCACCGACCAGGAAGCAGTGGATAGCTTCCTGAATCCTCCCGCCGCTGAGCGTGAGGCTGTGGGCGACAAGACTCCTGAGCGTGGCTAGAGACTATTCTGGCCTCCACCGTCCGGTTTGGGCGGTGGAGGTTGGAACTATTATTCTTGTCAAGGAGACTTATGAGCGATACATTCGACCATGAAACGGATGCCTGGGATCGTTGGGTTGGTGGGGAAGACGGTGAGCCAGAGCATGAGTGGATAGATTGGGCTGGCATACGTCGAGAGCAGAACAAGAAGCGTTTCAATGCCACTATGAACGAACTATATGGGAGCAAGTCCAATGATCAGTATACCCTATGTCAATAAGGACGAAACACGAAAGTTGATTGCCGAATCAGAGTTCGTCCACTGTGTAGCAATTACCAGTGGCATACCACTTGTACATTACCATGTGAAGATCACGACTGGTGGTCAGATCATGGCCAAGGATATTGATGACGAGTACAAGTACCTCAAGGAACCTCAAATCTGCTGCCTACTCGTCGAGCGTAAATGACCAAGCAGTTAAGTGTAAGTAACTATATGAAAGCCATTCCTTATATTGGTTTGGAACAAATTCGGAAGCTGATTGCAGAATCAAACTCAGTACACAGTGCTGTGAAAGTATCTGGTGTGACTGTGCTTTTCTGCAATCTACGCTTCTTGGAATGTGGTCTACTGGTCTCTGGGCAACTAGATGGCAGTTTCGTAGAGGTGCCAGAGGACTATATACTGTGTCTATTTAAGGATACATGGCCGCAGTTGAAAGATTTAGTGGCATGAAAACTTACTTGGTAGCACTAACGCAATTTGCTGCTTCCCCCTATATCAAGATCTTCAAGGAAGCTGGCCTTACGCTACCAAACACAGGTATCGACACTGATGGTATGTCACCCTTCACGCCGGTGGGCATACTCTCACTGATGGATGGCGAGAATAATCCAACGAACACGCGCCGTAGAATGTTCCAGAATGGCAATTTGGGACACATCAGTGCAACGATATTGGCAGTGGGCAAGTTGCCAGACAGTATACATGATTTCCAAATCATGCAGAATGAGATAGGAACGCTAGTCAGTGGAGACCTTCTCCAATGGTTCGCGTTCATGTCTATTTCGCCTAGTCTACATACGCAAAAGGTAGCTGAGTTTGCAGATAGCGTAGTGGAACATTTCGTGCTTATGGGAGTACCAGAGTTATGCAAGAGAAGGATAAGATAACCAAGGTTGGAACGATGGACGTGATGCTTCGTGGCGGAAACTTCCGCTACAAGTGCTCACTGATTTTCAGGGATGATCGGATATTCATCCAAGCCCCGTATAATGAGCGGTTGATTGCCGAGTTCAAAGCCATGTCTGGTGCCCACTGGCACGGCTATGACAAGGAGAAGCCGATCAAGATGTGGTCGGTGAAGAATAATACAAGGAACTGGTTTAGGTTCATGTATCTGATGGGCGAGGGCAATCCATACGCCCGCTACGACTTGCCGCTTGATTCCATAATCAAGGAGATTAACGAATCTAAAAAGCGCCCACTGATGGATCATCAGGTAGAGATGATCGCCCACTTCATGATTCGGCGTTGCTGCATAGCGGCGTGCGAAATGGGTACAGGCAAGACACTGTCAGCTATCGAGGCTATGGAACGTGCTGGAGTGCCGAGCAGCAAGATTCTGTACGTCGGTCCACGTGCCGGCGTCGAGGCCGTAGGTAGGGAGCTTGTGAAGTGGAAGGCTAGCATCTTCCCCAAGATGCTGACATACGATAAGCTGGTGAGTCAGTGTCAGTTGATTTGCGAATCACCGCCAATGGCTGTCATATTCGATGAGAGCAGCAAGATCAAGACACCGACTGCTCAACGTTCGATGGCAGCTTTTCGACTGAGTGAGACGATGCGTGAGGTTCATGGAGATAACTGTTACATCATCCTCATGTCCGGCACGCCTGCTCCGAAGACACCAGTTGACTGGTGGCACCAAACTGAGACGGCTCGCCCTGGATTCTTGAAGGAGGGTGATCCGAACAAGTTCAAGCAGAACCTGTGCATCACCGAGGAACGCAGATCAATAACGGGTGGTGTGTATCCTCACCTGCTTGCATGGCTCGATGATGAACGGAAATGCTCTAGATGTGGCAAATTGCCCGAGGCCGTAGAGCATACAGAGGCGTCTTTGGCTATGGGATCAGGTTGTAAATACCTGCCGTCTGAGAATAAGGTAGCTGAACTCTATGAAAGGATGCGGGGTCTGGTACTTGTCAAGTATAAGAAGGATTGCTTGACTCTGCCAGAGAAGATATATAGAGTCGAGCGCATAATGCCGAAGCCTGAGACGTTGCGGATGGCTCAGTTGATTACCAAATCAAGTACGCGGGTAATCGAGGCGCTGACATTGATTCGGGAACTCAGTGACGGTTTCCAGTATGACAATATTGAGCATGGAGTGATACAGTGTCCGACATGTCGTGGGGTTGGCGAGTGTGATGTGTCTACGAATGTGGTTGTGGACACTCAGGCTCCGCTTGATATCACGGAAGCAGACGGACCTAAGGAGCGGGTGACTTGTGATCGCTGTGGTGGGTGTGGCGAAGTGCCGAAGCTGGAGAGGATAGCCAAGTACTTTGGAACGCCGAAAGATGATTACGTAATCAATATGCTTGATGAACTCGAGGATGTGGGTCGCGTAGTGATATGGGCAGGGTTCACTGGTTCCCTTGATAAGCTTGTAGAACTGTGTTTGAGCGAGGGTTGGTTCGTGCTGCGTGTAGATGGTCGAGGCTTCCACGGATTTGCGCCAGGCGATGAGAAGAAGCCTGATTCGCGAATCCTGCTCGATGCTATGGATGCCAGCCACCCGAACAAGTTGGCTCTGTTGGAAGCCTATCCAAAGCTGGCGTTTGTCGGACATCCGCAAGCTGGTGGCATGGCCCTGACATTGACAGCATCGCCGGTGGCACTCTACTACAGTAACGTGTTCAATGGTGAGGCGAGGATGCAGTCTGAGGATCGTATCCATAGGGCTGGTATGGATGCCAATCGTGCTGCGACAATCATTGACCTCATACATTTGGGAACTGACCAGTTAGTTCTGGACAATATCCAGAAGAAGAAGAAGCTGCAGGCCCTGTCTATGGGCCAGCTTCATGAGGTGCTCAAATGACACTAGAGGAGATCAGTGCGGCGATCAAGGCGGAGAACAAACCGGCCAAAGTGTACTTGGAGATCAAAGGAGAGAAGGTCTTGTTCGAGATGTTTGCGACTCGGTTGTTCAAGTGTGATACCAGAATCATGATGACACTGGAAGGAGAGGTGAAAGGTAATGAATCCTGATTATCGAATCACAGTGGCTGAACTGCAACAGGCACTGAGCCAGTGCGAGGGTAACGACCAGATTCATGTGGCTGGTTGCCCTGATGCTCACGTCACAGGAGTGGTCAGAGATGGCGATATGACCAAGTTGGTCATAGATGGTGTTTGGGAACGAGATGCTGGCAAGCTGGCCGAGGAGAAGAACGAGAGGTTGTTTGATTTGGTCAGGAAGCTCGTTAGGGAGACTCCTGATACCTGCCCATATTGTGGACTAGATGATGGTGAACATGCGGACGGTTGTGCATTGAGTGAGTTGGAGAGCGAATCGTATAACTGAGAAAGAGGAAAAGACAATGAGTACTGATTTGGAAATCAAGAACATACCACTGAATGATATCTTGGCCGATTCTGACTTCAACTGTCGTGGCATTATTACGCCTATGGACGTTGTAGATTTGGCTGAGGATATCAAGAAAAACGGGCTTTTGCAGCCGGCCATAGTCATGGCCTTCTCGGAGCCTGAGCGTAGGCAGATTGGCAAATCATGGAAACTGATCGCCGGATTCAGGCGGTACATGGCCCATGTAATCAACGAGGCGCCAACTATCAAGTGCACGATCATGGAGCATATGGATGAGGCACATGCTGTATTGCTCAATCTCAGTGAGAACCTCAAGCGTAAGGATCTGTCAATAATCCAAGAAGCGCGGGCTATTGATCGCCTGCGTATGCTTGGCACGTCAGAGCCGAAATGTGCAGAGGCTGTGGGTAAGAGCAGGACATGGGTACAGATTCGATATATGCTCCTCAAACTGCCCGCAGAGGTACAGGATGAAGTGGAATCAGGGATGATTCCCCAATCAACGATTCGTGAACTGTTCACGGTCATGCAGACGATGGGCAATGCTAAGGCTATCGAGGAAGCCAAGAGATTCAAAGAGGAGAAGCAGACTGGTAAAAAGCCTCGCGTGCAGAAAGAAAAGGATGCTGATCTCAAGAAGGCGCGCACGAAGCCGGAGATCTTCGAGATGATCGAGCATATCCTCGCCACAATCGGCGCAGGTGTAGGCTCCAGATCGCTTGGTTGGGCGGCTGGTGAGATCACGGATGGCGATTTGTTCGAAGCCATTGCGTCAGAGGCGGAACTGCTTGGTATCGAATACAAGAGACCCTATTGATTGGAGAATCATGAAAGTAACACTGGAACTCAATGATATTGGAAGTATTACGTCGAACATCAGTGCACAGAGGGCCGCTATGGCGTTGATGACACACGAGGAGACTTGGAGTAGAATGCTGGATACGCTTAATATACTCAGGAGAATAAGAACCCGGTCGTGTACGAACTACTTGAATGGTGTGGGGGTAGTAACACTGGAACTCAGTGATCATGAGAATATCGAGGAGAGTATCAAGGCACAGGAGCATGCTATAGCGACTGAGAAGCGAGATTGGGAGGTAAATCAACTGAGGGATACATTGAGTATACTCAAAGGCATCAGAACTGAGAAGCTCAGTGCAGAGTTGGATGTCAGTATGTTCGAGTGTCCGTGCGTTGAATATGGTATCACGGAGAGTAACACGGGCATTCCACGCACACTGCTAGTCCGTGACGATGGCGATGAAGTACTACTTGTGGCCTTTGACAGCGACGGTCTGGCTAGTGCCGTGCTTAGCATCAAGAAGAGTCAAGCACCTGATGTAGCACAAGCAATACTGAGGTTCGGACGCGTATGAAAAAGAAGCTTATCAAGATTATTGATTCGCTAATCATGCGAACGGAGGGTGAACTGCTCACCCTCCAACGCATCAAATGTGAACTTGAATCAGTTAGGTACTCGAAGGAAGACTTGGTGAAGATGCTGGCGTATCTAACCATCAACTATAGGTGAATTATGGACACATATA